>Ga0335082_10010173_pt1 | contig 10209 bp, 9 predicted proteins | sample Lox_Sample_41_FD_206718 | JGI IMG/M metagenome (GOLD analysis project Ga0335082, IMG submission 206718) | Soil microbial communities from Loxahatchee National Wildlife Refuge, Florida, United States - Lox_Sample_4.1 | ecosystem: Environmental > Terrestrial > Soil > Wetlands | place: USA: Florida...
ATCGGGGTGGCCTTCGCCAAGGGGCTCGCCTATGCGTTGAACTGTCCGCTGGTCGGCGTCAACCACTTGGAAGGGCATCTGCTGTCGATCCTGCTCGACCGACAGCCGGTCACACCGCCCTTTGTCGCGCTCATCGCCTCGGGAGGCCACACGAATCTCTATTGTGTGGACGCCATCGGCTCCTACCGGTTACTTGGTCGGACACGCGATGACGCGGCCGGCGAGGCATTTGACAAGGCGGCCAAAATGCTCGGATTGGGGTACCCCGGCGGTCCGGTGATCGACCGGTTGGCCTCTTCGGGACGACCGGACTGGATCCGCTTCCCGCGCGGCATGACGGGCCGGACGGGTTCGGCCGCCTATGAGTTCAGTTTCAGCGGATTGAAGACGGCGTTGGTCCGGCATCTCGATCGTCACGGCCGGCCGACGCCGGAAACGCTGCCCCATCTGGCGGCCAGTTACCAGGCGGCCATCGTTGATGTGCTGGTCGAGAAGACGGTGCGGGCCGCGGTTGATCTTGACCTGAACGACATCGTGGTGGCAGGGGGGGTTGCGGCCAATCGGGCGCTCAGGCAACGGCTGCAGGAGGAGGGAGCCGCTCTCGGCCGCCGCACCCACTTTCCACCCCTGCGATATTGCACCGACAATGGGGCGATGATCGCGGCAGCCGGCTATCACCGGCTTCGCGCGGCCGGGGAAGGGGCGCCGATAGACTTGTCCCTGGGGCCGGTGCTGGTAGGGACCGGTGAACTCTCCGCCAGCGGCCCTCGAACGACCGTATAAAGACTACCGGTTGGCCGGTGTCACCGGTGAATCCGTTGACGGTGCAAAATGCAGCACCTGCCTGAACCGTCCGCCGAACAACGCAATCGGCACATCCCACTGGGCGGAGATAGAAATCCGGCTGTCCGTCCGGTTGATGACGATCTGCTCCTTGGTGATCGGCACCTCCCATTCCTTGGCCGTCGCCATGATGCGGCCGCTGATCTCATCATCGGAGGCGACGCCAGGCTCGCCGCCTTCCTCCTCTATGACCTCCTGCATGGCACGGTAGGCCATCCACGGCGGGGCATACACCAGCGTCAGGTAGACCGCAGCGGCGGCCAGGCACAGGAAGAGCACGGTGCCGAAGGTCATGCGCCCTGAACGATTGCCGATAGCGACGTCGTACGGCCCGTCGAAGTCGCCATCGTGCCGAGGATGCATGGCGGGGTGAAAGTCGGTCACGGTTCTCTCGCTGTGTTATAGCATACGAAACGCGGAGAAGACAAACTTCTTCGCAATGTGCTTGCACCGTTCAGACTGCTGTGCTATCGTGGCCGACTGAGCGTGCTGACCCCAATCGACGGGTATACGGCTGCGGGATCGCGCCGGGCCTCCACTGCGGCCGGGCGGTGGCTCCAATGGCTGGGTGCCGCGCTCTGCGGCGCTGCGCTGGTGATGGCGGCCGGAGTGGCATGGGCCGTCGATCTGCACATCTCCGGCGAATACCGCGTTCGCGCATTTGATATGAACAATGTGTTTGACGCCCGGTCGGGTTCGAACAGCGCCGGCGGTTGCGGCGTTCCGCCGGGGTCCTGCGACGATCAAATGCGGTTTATTGATCAACGTTTTCGATTGACCGCCGCAGCCGGCGCCAGCATCGCGACGGGCGTCGTGACGCTCGATTTTCTGAATACCACTGGCCCTACACGCCCTTCCTCGTATCTGACCGAACCCTTCATCAGCGGGAGCGGTACGGGAGACTACCGATTTGGGACGGCGGGATTAGGCGGGAGCCTCAATTCCATCGGCGTGCGCGAGGTCTATCTGGAAATGGCGTTTCCGGTGGCCACGCTCTTCGCCGGCCGGTATCATGTGGTGCTGGGACACAGCATCGTCTATGACGATTACACCGATGGCGTCACCGCCGTCGTTCCGATCGCCGCCTGGCACAGCCAGTTGAGCGCCTCCGTACTGCAAATTTTGAACGACGACGCCACGATGCCCTTCGGCAGCGGGAACAATACGAACCTCTATCTGATCGATCTGCAGCTCAATCCGTCCCCCCCGCACGTGTTCAGCGTCTATGGCGGGGTGTTGCGGGACCGCGGCCCGACGCTGCTGAACGGGTTGATCTACGGGGCAAGGAACATCGACGGCACGCCCGAGGTGCCGATCGGAACGGACCTTTCTCCGGCGACGGGGACGGTGTACCTGATCGGCGCCACCTACGACGCGCACATCGGGCCGTCGACCTTCAGCTTTGAATTTGACACGCTGAGCGGTTCCATTGACCACGTCCCCGTCATCAATACGTCGCTGCCGCTGCACGGCTATGATCTGATGGCGGCGCAGACATTTGATGCGGGCCCCGTGGTGCTGGGACTCATGTTCGTGTACGCCTCGTCGTCGGGTCAGGATGATTTCGGAGAGACGGGCAAGGCGGCATCGGGGATCAACATCTCCGACATCTCCCCCAATTTCGTGCTCGGCAACATTCTGGTCAATAACGAAGCGTTTTCGGATCGCGACGGCACGACGCTTCAGAACGGCGGATTTTTGTGCCCAAACTCCACCCGGGCCGCCGCGGGTCAGTGCGGAACCCTCAATCAGGGCGGCGCCGGGTTGATGGCGGTTAAACTGTCGGCCAGCGGCGAGGTCGCCGAGGGATTGCGACTCGACGGTGCGGTCATTTACGCCAAGACGGTCGACCCCGTGATCCCCAATATCGATCAGACCAGTCCGCACTACTGCGTGCCGACATACGGTCCTCCTCCGCCCGGTTCTCCCCCGAACCCCAGCTGCAAGGTGGACGACCGGTTGGGGTGGGAGCTCGATCTGAATGCCAGCTATCAGGCGGATGCCAACCTGGTGATCAAGGCAGGGGGGGGCTTTTTGATCGCCGACAACGCCTTCTCCGGCATCTATAACAACGATTTTACGAAATACGACTCGAGCTGGATTACGAAAATGTATGTGAAGGTCATCTACCGATTCTGACGGCGGCTGGACGGTCCAGTGTCGGGCTTGACACAGGCATGGGGGGGGAAATGCGGCGTCATCATGACGTCCACCCTTTCCCGCACCACAATCGTCCATGCGGCCTCCGGCCACCCGTGAGAGCGGACGGCAGCTGTTGTGAGCGGTCCGCGGGTCGGACGTTAATCGAGCCCAGGCGCAAAACGAACACGGAGGGAAAACGGGATGGAACGAGCAAGAGGGAACGGCGCAGTCAGCCGACGCGTGACGGCTTGGCGGTTGCGGCCGGGGCCGAATGGTCGGTGGTCAACTCCATGGGCAGCGCGAAACTGACCTCTTCCGTCACGGCATCGATCTCTTCAACATTGGTCACGCCCATATCCTGGAAAAATTTCAGCACGTCCTGGACCAGGTACTCGGGCGCGGACGCGCCGGCGGTGATCCCGACGCATTTGACCTTCTCCGTCAGCCAGGCCGGATCGATCTCGCTGACGTCATCGATCAAATAGGCGGTGGTGCCGAACGACTCGGAGACCTCCTTCAACCGGTTTGAGTTCGAGCTGTTGCCCGACCCGATGACCAGCAGCAGGTCGGCCTGCTCGGCCATCTGCTTGACGGCCGTCTGCCGGTTTTGCGTGGCGTAGCAGATATCCTCGCCGGCCGGCGCACGCATCAGGGGGAACCGTTGCCTGAGCACATCGATGACCTCCTTGGTGTCGTCGACGCTCAACGTCGTCTGGGTGATGACGGCCACCTTGTCGGGATCGGGCAACGACAACTGCTCCGCCTCCTCGGCGGATCCGACCAGCCGGATATGTTTCGGCGCCTCGCCCATCGTGCCGATGACTTCATCGTGCCCTTCGTGGCCGACCAGGATGATCGTGCGTCCCTCGTTGGCGTAGCGTACCGCCTCGTGATGAACCTTGGTGACGAGCGGGCAGGTGGCGTCAATGACTTTGAGTTGACGCGCGCCGGCCTTGTCGCGCACCTCGGGGGAGACGCCGTGGGCGCTGAAGATCACCCGCGCGCCGTCGGGCACCTCGTCCAGCTCCTCCACAAAAATGGCGCCCTTCGCCTTCAACTCCTCCACCACGTGCTTGTTGTGGACGATCTCCTTGCGCACGTAGATCGGGCCGGGGAACAGCTGCAGAGCGATCTCGACCACATCAATGGCGCGCTCCACCCCTGCGCAAAAGCCCCGCGGTTTGGCCAGCAGGACTTTCTCCGGACGGGGAGAGCGATGGTCAACCGTACGAGTGGAATCGGGCATCGTGATTATGCTAGCCGCTCTCCTGTGAATCTGTCAAGCGATTTGTGTGACACGGCGGCGGGGCGCACGTCTGATGATCAGCCACGAGGCACCCGGTTCGAGCGACCTCATGTCCCATCATCTGCATGGCGTCAAGCGGTCGTCCCATCCCTTGCAAACCCCATCGAATCAATTCTACAATGATAAACGAGAGTGTCCCATGCCCGAATCGGAGAAATTTCGGATTCAGTGCCCCCATTGCGATGCGGAGTTGGTGGTCGATCGCCGGACCGGCGCGATTCTCCGGTCGGAGGCGAAGTCCACCAAGCCGACCGCGTCGCTGCAGGAGATGGTGCGCCGGCTCGACGACCGCCGGCAGGCGACCACTGAACGGGTCAGGCAGGAGCAGCAGGCGCTGAAAGATCGGTCGCGGGTCTTGGAAGAGAAGGTGAAGGAGTCGATGAAACACGTCGACCCGGATGATGCCAAGCCGCCGATTCGTCCGATTGATTTGGACTAGGCGGGTCCGGGCTGGGGCGGTGGTCGGAACGTAGCCGGTCGGCCCGTTCGCTGCGGGCATCGAGGTCTCTGTGCCGGCCGTCTAGAAAACGTGGAAGATGAACGGCGCGGCGGCCAGAAACCCGACCACGCCGATGACCAGGACACCGATCAGCAGTTCCCCCGCCTTGTCCGTCCATGATTCCTGATCGGCGGCAACCACCGAGCCATGACACGGATGATCCGGATCGCCGCCCCGTTGCAGCACCAGATACCCTGAGCTGGTCTGCGCATCCATCGGGGGAATGGGCGGGCTGATCTCGCAGTCTGCCAGCTGCACCGCCACCCTTCCCAGCGCTGGATTGCTCCGGTTCAACTCATCGATCGAGATGAGCTGCGCCGACGGCGGCGGCGGCTCTCCCCGCAGCAGCGAGAGACGAAGCCGGTCGGCTTCCTCGGCGTTGACGGCGGTCATGACGGCGACCGTCTGCCGGTCCAGAATAACGCGGGGCGCACTGGCCGCCTCCCTGCCGGTGGAGCAGGCCGACAGCAGCAACACGAGGGGAAGGATGAGGAGGGGACCGTGGCGTCGCGGACGCATCACACGGAGGGACTGGGGCCTGCGTGCATGAGATGCATGCTAGAGGAAACGACGAGGATTTGCAAGCGCGACGGCGGCGCCGTTCGTTGACTTTTGCGCCTGTTCGGATATACTAGCCGTCGTTTTTCCCCTTCCGTGAACAGCCCGCCAGGACGATCAGTGATCGCGAGTGCCGGGGTCGCGAAGGCGCAGTGCGTGTGTCGAATGGATGATCGATGAACAAGGATTTGCCATGAACAAAGATTTAATGGACCTGCTTCACGCGGCAATGCGCGCGGCCAGGGCGGATGGGCAGCTGTCCGTCACGGCGGATCCGCCCCTGCTGCTGGAAGTTCCCAAGCGGGCCGCCCAGGGAGATTTCGCCAGCACGGTGGCGATGACGCTGGCGGCGGGGGAGCGCAGAACGGGACGCGACGTTGCGGAAATGCTCAAGCGCCACATGCCCGACGAGCCGTGGCTGGAGCGGGTCGATGTCGCCGGCCCCGGGTATTTGAACTTCACCATGGCGCCCTCCTACTGGCACCGGTTGCTGACCAACATTCTCGAGCAGGCGTCCGCTTACGGCCGTTCGGAGATCGGCGACGGGAGACGGGTGCAGGTGGAGTTCGTCAGCGCCAATCCCACGGGTCCGTTGCACGTCGGCCATGGCCGCATCGCCGCGGTCGGCGACACCGTGGCCCGGCTGCTGGAGACGACCGGTCATGCCGTCGAACGGGAATATTACATCAACGATCTGGGCAAGCAGATGACGACGCTGGGCCAATCGCTGCTCGCCCGTTACCGGCAGCACTTCGGCCGAGACGCGTCGATCCCCGAGGGCGGCTACCAGGGCGACTACCTGCGCGCGCTCGCCGCGGAGATGGCCGATAACGAGGGCACGCGCTGGCTCGACGAACCTGAGGAGGAGGCGCAACGCCACTGCTCGCAGGTCGCCGCGCAACGGCTGCTCGCGTCCATTCGCGCGGATCTCGACCGGTTCGGCGTCGGCTTCGATGAATGGACATCCGAAGTGACGCTGCATCTGGACGGGAAGGTGGAGCGGGCCCTGAATCGGTTGAAGGCGGCCGGTCACCTGTATGAAGAGGACGGGGCGACGTGGGTGCGGACATCGGAGTTCGGAGATGACAAAAACCGGGTCGTGATCCGACAGAACGGCCAGATGACCTATTTTGCCTCCGACCTCGCCTATCATCTGGACAAATTCGAGCGGGGGTTTGACGTCATCATCGACGTCTGGGGCGCCGACCATCACGGCTACGCGCCGCGGGTCTGGGCCGGCATGGAGGCGCTGGGTCATTCCCGGGACAGGTTGAAGATCGTACTGGTGCAACTGGTCGCCCTGCTGCGCCACGGCAAGCCGGTCAGCATGTCGACCCGGGCGGGCGAATTCGTGACCCTCAGGGAGGTGCTCGACGAAGTCGGACGAGACGCAGCCCGCTTTTTCTTTCTCATGCGCCGGTGCGACAACGCCCTGGATTTCGATCTGGAGCTGGCCAAATCGCAGTCGGAGGAGAACCCGGTCTATTACGTCCAGTACGCCCACGCCCGTCTCTGCAGCATGCAGCGGCAGGCGGCCGACCGCGGCGTGACCGTCCCGTCGCCGGCCGAGGTCGATCCGGCGCCGCTGACGCTGCCGGAGGAGCAGGGATTGCTGCGGCAGTTGTCCCTCTATCCCGCCGTGATTGAATCGAGCGCGCAGTTGCTGGAGCCCCATCGCGTGATTTTCTATCTGCAGGAGGTGGCGGGGCTGCTCCATGCCTATTACAATAAACACAGGGTCCTCACGGATGATCACGCCCGCAGCTTGGCCCGACTGGCCCTGATGCGGGCGGTCCGCACCGTGTTGGCCAACGGCCTGACCGTCGTGGGCGTAACGGCTCCAGAGCGTATGTAATGAGAGTCAAGCGTACGGCGATGGAGCCGGGGGTGCGGGGCCGTCGGAGAGGCGACCGCACCGCACAGGCTCCCCCCGATCAATGGGTCAGGGGGAGTGTGAGTGGAGCGTTGCGGGCCCTGTCCGCAAAGGCGGAACCTGAGCCGGCGACAAGGCCATTGGCCATGGCCGAGTCAAAGCGCATCACCCTCCCTGACATCGACAGCACGGCGCCTGAAAGCATGTAATGGACAGGCGGCCCTCTGTGTCACCACCGGCCTCTCCAGCAGGCGAGGCAATCCCTGCATCCGAAACGGAACGCGGGTTCCGCGTCCTGGCCGTCGACCCATCGGGTCGCGCTCGGCGGGGACGTTTGACGACGCCGCACGGACGCGTCGAGACCCCCGCGTTCATGCCGGTCGGCACGGCGGGCGCGGTCAAGGCGGTCACCCCGGCCGAGTTGCGCGGGTTGGGCGCCGAGATGATCCTCTCGAACGCCTATCATCTCTATCTGCGGCCGGGCCACCGGCTCATCGCCGAGTTGGGGGGGCTCCACCGCTTCATGGGATGGCCGGGGCCGATCCTGACCGACAGCGGCGGCTTCCAGGTGTTCAGCCTGGCGAAGCTCTGCGCGATCGATGACGATGGCGTCACCTTCCGCTCCCATCTGGACGGCTCGGAGCACCGCTTCACCCCCGAGTTGGCGGTCGAGATTCAGGAGGCGCTGGGCGTCGATGTGGCGATGGTGCTCGATGAGTGCCTGCCCTATCCCTGCACCGAAGAACGGGCTCAAGCGGCTTGGGCAAGAACGGCGCGGTGGGCCGCGCGCTGCCGGGCGGCCCGCCGCCGATCCGGGATGGCGCTCTTCGGCATCGTGCAGGGAGGCGTCTGGCCGGCGTTGCGTCGGCAGTCGGCGGCCGACCTTGTCAGTCTCGGCTTCGACGGGTACGCCATCGGCGGCCTCTGCGTCGGCGAGCCAAAGGCGCAAACCCACCTCGCCATCGAGGAGACAACGGCCGTGCTGCCGGAGGCCGCGCCGCGCTATCTCATGGGCGTCGGACTGCCCGAGGATCTGGTCGAGGGCGTGTGGCGCGGGGCCGATCTGTTCGATTGCGTGATGCCGACCCGCCATGCCCGGACGGGGTGGCTCTTCACAAGTACCGGCCGAATTCTGATCAAGCATGCGCGCTACGCCAACGACGGCGCGCCGATCGACCCCGCCTGCGGCTGCGAGACCTGCCGGACTTATTCGCGCGCCTACCTGCGCCATCTCTTCCTGGCGAACGAGCCGCTGGCGGCCCGCTTGCATACGGCACACAATCTCTATTATTATCTGTCGCTCATGCGCCGGCTCAGGGAAGCGATTGAGACAGGACGACTGGCGGAATGCCGAGATGCCTTTTACCAGATGAGGGAGGAAACAGAAGCATGATCGATGATCTGACGCACGTGTTCACGGCAACGGCGTGGGCGCAGGCTGCGCCCGGAAGTCCGGCCGGAAGTTCACCCGGCGCGTCTGGGTTCCTGGGGTTGATTCCCTTTGTCCTGATCTTCGTGTTGTTTTACGTCATGATGATTCTGCCCCAGCAGCGCCAGCGGAAAAAACACCAGCAGATGCTCGACGCGCTCAAGAAGGGCGACCGGGTCGTCACCACCGGCGGGCTGGTCGGCGCCGTGACGAACATCCATAATGATCTTGTGACGCTGCAGGTGGCGGACGACGTGAAGGTGAAAGTCCTCCGCAGCGCCGTCGCCTCGTTGCGCGGCGACGACGACGCCGGGAGCGCCTGAGATCTCACGTTGACCCATGACCGACGCATGCGTCCCTCGAGTTGTTGCCGTTGCGCTGCCCCCTGCTCCGCAGGAAGGGGTGAGGGGGGAGCTGAAACGATGTGCCGTTCGGAGTTCTTTCCCCTTTCCCCCGGCGGGAAGGGGAGAGGGACGCCTGCCCGCCGGACAGGCTTGGGCGGACAGGGGAGAGAGGGCGTTGATTAAGTGGAGAGTGTGATTACGTTCTGTTCTCTTGCAATTTTTCTCCTCTCCCCCGGGGAGGGGGAGAGGGTAGGGCGAGGGGGTGTGATCAATTGAAACGCCGCATCGGCATTCGTCTGGCCATCATTGCCGCGACCATTCTCGTCTCGCTCGTGCTCTTCCTCCCATCCACGCCGCTCTATTCCTCCATGCCTGATTGGTGGAAGCGCTATCTGCCGAGCCAGGGGGTCACGCTGGGCCTCGATCTCCAGGGCGGCATGCACGTGGTGCTGCGTGTGGAATCGGACAAGGCGGTTGAAGGGATCGTCGACCGGGCCCTGGCGACACTCCCGTCCGCGCTGGCCGAACAGAAGTTGTCCGGCGTGACGGCCAAGCGGACCGGCCCGCTGGAGCTGGAAATCGACTTCACCGGCCAGGAGACGGAGGCGGAGACCGGCACGCTCAAGGACTCGCTGATCAAGCTCATGGATGACAGCTACCCGAACCTCTACAATACCGACCGCACCATTCCAAAGGAGAAGGGCCAACCGGGCCGCCTCGTCTTCCGAGTCCGCGAAAGCGATGCGGCGCGGATCAAAGAGAGCGCGGTCTCCCAGGCGCTGGACACGATCCGAAACCGCATCGATCAATTCGGCGTGGCCGAGCCGTTGATCCAGCGGCAGGAGACGGACCAGATCCTGGTCCAACTGCCCGGCATCAAGGATCCGCAGCGTGCGCTCGATTTGATCGGCCGGACGGCCCAGCTGGAGTTCACGATGTTGGATGAGGAAAGTCCCGTCTGGAGCAAGCTCCCGGCCTTCGTGCCGGTGGGCCAGGAGGAGACGATCGTCAAGGAGATCTCGCCCCAACTCGCGGCCGATGACGAGCTGCTCTTCGAGCGGGAGACGGTCAAGGACACGGGCGACGTGAGGAAGCGGCCCTATATCGTCAAAAGAATCCCCGCGTTGACGGGCGACCTCCTGACCGACGCGCGCGTGTCGATTGGCCAGTTCAACGAATCCTACGTCTCGATCACCTTCAACAGCGCCGGCGCGC
>Ga0335082_10010175_pt1 | contig 10207 bp, 6 predicted proteins | sample Lox_Sample_41_FD_206718 | JGI IMG/M metagenome (GOLD analysis project Ga0335082, IMG submission 206718) | Soil microbial communities from Loxahatchee National Wildlife Refuge, Florida, United States - Lox_Sample_4.1 | ecosystem: Environmental > Terrestrial > Soil > Wetlands | place: USA: Florida...
GCTCCAGCAGCGGCATTGCACGTTCGAGGTCACCCTTGCGTAGGTACACCAGGCCGAGGTGCTCGGCCGCGTAGCCGCGCATGTAGGCGAGTCCCAGGTCTGCGGCAAGGCGTTCGGCATGAACGCCCTGCTCCAGAGCGCTCTCGAACTCTCCAAGCTCCGCAAAACACCAGGTAAGCACGCTCTTGGAGAGGACCGCGTAGTAGGGAAAGTGCAGACGATCGGGATGCACGGGCCCCGGACCTGCTTCCGTGCTCTCATTCATGACCAAGTGCTGTGCGGGCTGCATACCATGCCTGAAGAATTCGATCGCCCTCCGATAATCACCCTGAAACGTCAGCGCATCGAGCATATAGTTTTCGCTGGCGACCACCAATCTCCTGTCGCCGAGCTGCATTGCCACGGCGAGGGCCTGCTTGTCATATTCCTCGGCCTCGCGCGAGTCGCCGGTGTTGTTGCACGCAAGGCCCAACGTGCCATACGCCCAACCCATGCGCAGCGGATCACCGAGCTTCTTCGCCATCCGCTCGGCTTCCCTGGCGCACTCCAGCAGTCGGGGCCACTTGCACAGGGGAATGAGGCTCGACCGGAGCACGAGACGGACGTCGATGGCCTGCTCGAGCGTTTCGCGGGTCTCCGCGAGTCGCGCCAGGGCGGCAATGACGTGCTCATAGAGCGTAACCGCCTCCCGGTTGGCGGATCGTGCAAAGGCCTTTTCGGCGGCCCGACGCGAATAGGTCACCGCCTTCTGCCAGACCTCCCCGCGGAACGCGTGGTGCGCAAACTGCTCGACGTTCTCGTTGAGCCTGCCTGCGTAGAGCTGCTCCATCGCGTCGAGAATGCGTGCGTGCAGCGCTCGGCGCCGCTCCTGCAACAGACTACCGTAGGCGACTTCGTGGGTCAGCGCGTGCTTGAACGTGTATTCCAGGTCCGGGAACAGACTTACCTCGTATACAAACTCGGCTGCCTGCAGGTCGATCAAGCCTTGGCGCAATGACGCCTCGGGCAGCTCGGCAATGGCCCGCAGCAGCGAAAAGGGCACATCTTTGCCGACCACCGATGCCGCCTGCAACAACCGCTTGTCTTCAGGCGAGAGTCGGTCGATGCGTGCGGCCAAGATTGCCTGCACCGTGGCGGGGACCTCAATGCTAGCGGCATGGGTACCGAGGCGATACGCGCCACGGCTGCCCTGCAGGTCGCCCGCTTCCAGCAACGTTCGCACGCTCTCCTCGAGGAACAGAGGGTTGCCTTCGGTACGCTCGATCAGCATGCTCTTGAGCGGCAGCAGCGATGCGTCATCTCCGAGCAGCGCATGCAGCAACGCCTCGGCGTTCTCTCCCCGCAAGGGGTCGATACGCACTTGTGCGTAGTACGTCTTGGCACCCCAGTGGTGTTGATACTCAGGCCGGTAGTTCACCAGCAGCAGCAGGCGCGCCACGGGTAGCGCCTCGACCAGACTGTCCAGCAAGGTCTGCGTCTCGCTGTCGATCCAGTGCAAGTCCTCGAACACAACCACCAGCGGCTGCACTTGCGTTTCGCGCATCAGCAGGCGTTTGCACGCCTCGAGAATGCGCAGCCGCTTCTGTGCCGGATCGAGTACCTGCCATTCACTGTCTTCCACCGGCACGTCGAGCAGGGATAGTAGCGGGGAAAGCACCGCTTCGAGCTGTCGGTCCAGGGTCAGCAGCTTGCCGGTCACTTTCTCCCGTATGCGCCTGGAATCATCTCGCTCCTCGATACCGAAGTAAGCCTTGAGCAGGTCGATGACGGGCCGATAGGCGGTGGCCTTCCCATAAGACACTGAGCCTGCTTCCAGCACGAGTAAACCGGCAATGCGGTGTGAATGCGTGAGCTCGTAGAACAGGCGGGACTTGCCCACACCGGGCTCGCCTACTACTGCGACGATCTCGCCATGTGCCGTCTGCGCTCGCTCCAACGCTTGGTGGAGCTGCGAAAGCTCGGCACTGCGGCCAACGAACTTGGTCAGGCCCCGCGCTGCCGCCGCCTGCAGCCTGGAGCGCGCCGCACCTGCGCCAATGAGCTCGTAGACTTCCACCGGCTCGGTCATGCCTTTGACCGGCATCGAGCCGCGCGGCTTGACCGACACGAAGCCTTCCACCAACTCGAGGGTCGCAGCGCTCAGCAAAGTGCTGCCCGGCGCTGCCAGTTGCTCCATGCGCGCCGCCAGATGCGTGGTCTGTCCTACCGCGGTGTAGTCCATGTGCAGATCGCCGCCGATGGCGCGTACCACGACCTCTCCAGAATTGAGCCCGACGCGTATCCAGATCGCCAACCCCTGCGTGCGCTGCGCGTGCTCGCTGTAAGCATGGATGGTCGACTGCATGGCCAGCGCGGCATAGCATGCGCGTACTGCGTGATCTTCATGGGCGAGCGGGGCACCGAACAATGCCATGATGCCGTCGCCCATCACTTGATTGACCGTGCCTTCGTACCGGTGCACCGCTTCCATCATGCGTTCGAGCACGGGATCAAGAAGCTTCCGCGCGTCCTCCGGATCACGGTCGGCAAGCAATTCCATCGAGCCCTTCAGATCGGCGAACAGGACAGTGACTTGTTTGCGCTCGCCTTCGAGTGCGCTCTTGGAGTTGAGGATGCGCTCGGCGAGGTGTTTGGGGGTGTACGCTTGCGGAGAGACGAAGCGCTCGGAAAGGGCGGTAGCACTCGCGACCGGTTGCCCGCACTCGGCGCAGAACTTCGCCGTGGCAGACAGGGAACTGCCGCAGTGCGCACACGTGCGGGCAAACGAGGCTCCGCACTCCTCGCAGAACTTGGCTTGCGGTCGGTTCTCGACTTGGCAACGGGTGCACTTCATGTTGCTATCCTAGTTCAAGAAACCGAGAAAGGGGCAGCGCTCGATGATGAGCGGCCGCAATGCAAAGGCGCCCGTTCTCCCGGAAGGGCGCGCCCTCTCCCCTGCCCTCTCCCAAGAGGGAGAGGGAGTGACCTTTAGCCGAGCGTCACAGCACCTCCATGGCGAGCGCGGCAGCGCGTGCGCCGATCGCGGGCGCGAACTTGAAGCCGTGACCGGAGCACGCCGAACCGATGACCACACGGCCGCGCCGCTCGAGGATAAAACTCTCATCCGCGGTCGTCGTGTACAGGCACGTTTGCGCTTCGACCGGCTGCGGACTCGCGAGCGCGACGTGCGCGGCTACCCACGCGGTGATCGCCTCGACCTGCGCCTTATCGGGTGGCCCCTCATCGTCCGGACTCACTTCCGGTCCGCCGTGGTGAACCGCGGCCTTGAGGCCATGCAGCGGGTCCGCGAGCGCGTAGAAGACGATGCCATGTGCCCTCGATCCGAATGAGACGAAGGCCGGCATCGCGCGCGCATCGGCGAGTTGGAAGTAACAGACGGTCTCACGCGTGATCTTGACGGCAAGCGGCGGATCGATCAGACGGTTCACCCATGCCCCGGCCGTGACGACGACACACGTGGCATCCACGTCCGCAAGCGAATCGACGCGAGCGCCGTAACGCACATCGATCCCGCGTGCGAAAGCGGCGAGCGCGCGATCGGCACGCACGATCCCCGCCTCCGGCTGCAACACCGCGAACGATCCAGGCGGCAGTCGCACCGGAAAGCGGCGCTCTACCTCGTCGCGATCGAGTAGCGACCACCCCACACCACAGGCGTCGAGTGCCGCTGCTGAACTGTCGCGAACATCGGTGACGATCTCGATGAGGCCGTTCAACTCGAGCAACGGTTCGCCCGTCTCCGCTTCGAGCTTGCGCCAGCCCGAGAGCGCCTCCTGCGCAAGGTGCACCCAGTCCGGTTCCGCGTAGGCGAGGCGGAAAATGCGCGAGCGACCGTGACTCGACCCGCGCGCGTGTCCCGACTCGAATTGCTCGTAGACTACGACGTCATACCCCGCTCGGGTTAGCGCATGCGCTGTCGCAAGGCCCATGACCCCAGCTCCAACGATTGCGACATCCGGCATCGTCCTTACCTCGAAGCACGCACAAGCGAATCGCCGCTCGATCCGCCCCGCATGAGCTCAGCTCGACTTCGGAAATCCATACAGGACTTCCGGATTTTCGACCAGCAACCGGTGTCGGATACTGTCGATCGGCACCCATTCGGCGAGGAGATCGAACAGCCGCGCGTCATCGGGCTTGTTCTCCTTCTCAGTCGGATGCGGCCAATCGGTTCCCCACACCATGCGTTCCGGAGCGGCTTGAACGTATGCGACTGCGAGCTCCGCCATATCGCTATAACTCGGTCCCCCGATCCTTGTGTTCAGATACGCGCTCGACAGCTTCACCCAGGCCCGGCCGCCGTCGATCAGCTTGCGAATCACGCGGAACGCAGGGTGGTTGACGCTTTCCGATCCCGGGATGCGGCCGAAGTGATCGAAGACGATCGGGCAAGGCACACGCTGCAGCAATTCATCGATCTCAACAATCTGATCGCCGAGCATGTGGATCTGTATGTGCCACCCGAGCTCATTGACGCGCTTCGAGAGCGGCAGGAGCATATCGACCGTGGTCGCGCCCTTCTGCACCAGGTTGAAGCGAATTCCGCGCACGCCGGCTGCCGCCAGTCGCTTCAGCTCGTCATCCGAGACCGACATGTCGACCACGGCCACGGCACGGGCAGTCGGGCCGATCTGGGCGACCGCATCGAGCGTGCAGCGGTTGTCGGTGCCATAGCTGGACGGCTGAACCACGACGTTGCGCGTCGTCGCGAGCCGCTTTTGCAGCAGACGATAGTCGGCGACGGTTGCTTCGGGCGGACGCAGAGCCGCGTTGGGCACATAGGGAAAGCGGCTGTCATAGATATGCATGTGGCAATCGCAGGTATTCGCAGGCGCCTTGAGCGTGGGCGGCTGCGTGCCGGAAGAAAACGGCACCTTCTGCTCCGCACGGCTGGTGCGCATTGAAATTCCGCTGGCTGCCGCCACAGCCGCCAGCCCCGCGCCTTTGAGAAGAGTGCGACGGTCGAGCTCATTCTTGTTCATCAATCTCTCCTGGGAGTGGGTTCGATGCCATATTGTATGGCGAGGAGGGCTCCAGCAACACATACCCCATGAACTCCTGCAAAGCCTTTCGCCGCGTTTGCGGGAGGAGGTGCAGGCCGATCGTCATCGCGATCCTCATCGGCGCCGGCAAAGAGATGGGACGTCCAAGCCGTTCAGCTTCTTCCGCCACGTAGCGGATCTCTTTAGCCTGCCATCCATGCTCCCGAAAGAAACCGAACCAGTCGGCGGGCGCGAATTTGAACGACGCCTTCTGCATCGCCCGACCCATTCCCTTCCGTTGGCGGTACTTCATCATCTCGGGATGCAGGTAGTCCACCACCCACAAGCCGGCATGATCCAACGTCCTCAGGTCATCGGCAAGCGACGCCGCCTCACCGGTGCTCAGATAAGGGATGACGCCTTCTGTGATCACCAGCATCTTTTTTGTCTGCGCATTCACACGCTCGAACAGGCGGCGCCGTTGCGAGAGATCGGCGAGATCGATTTGCACGCGCTCGAGCCGGCACCGCGTCCTTTCGGAGGCAAGCACCCGTTCTTTGTAGTCGATGATATGAGGATAGTCGGCTTCGATCCAGTTGAGCGACGCCGGCAGATTCATTCGATACGGACGCGTGTCCAGTCCCGCGCCGAGATTGAGGACGCTGTCCACACCCTCGCCGATAGCGAAGTTGATGTAGTCGTCGATGATGCAGGTGCGGATCGCTACGGTCCAGGCGATCACGCGCGACATGGGCATCGCGGCAGCGATTTGCGCGCCGCGCTCGCCCGCCAGACGTCCGGCAAACGGATCGCGGAAAAGAGCATCGGCTCTTTCGGTCTCGACGGCGCGCAGGTGTGCGATCCAGAAAGACGTATCCGAAACGTTCTCGATCAGGGGTTCAGCCATGACCTGGCAAGAAGAGTTGGTTCAGGCATTGACCGCAAACTGACCGCTATCGTTTCAGCAGACCGGGAGGGCCGGCCTCGACCGGGTCAGGCCTGAGTAATGGTACTATTAGACCTCCCGTTCCCGGAATCCTGCTTCCATGGCCCGCAAAGCTCGCCTGCATGTCCCTGGTGGACTCTACCACGTCATTCTGCGCGGCAACGCGCAACGCGACATCTTCTTCGACGATGACGATCGCGAGCGCTTCTGTGCGCTGCTGAGCGAGGGGGTCGATCGTTTCGGCTACCGCGTCCACGGCTTTTGCCTGATGCCCAACCACGTTCATCTGGCTCTGCAGGCCGGCAAGGAACCGCTGTCGGGGTCGCTTCAGAATCTGGCTTTCCGCTACACCCAGGCGATCAACCGCAAGCTCGGACGGGCAGGCCACCTGTTCCAGGGCCGCTACAAGGCGTTGTTGGTCGATCACGACGCCTACCTGCTGGAGCTCGTTCGCTACATCCACCTTAACCCGGTGCGGGCGCGTATGGTGAGGGACCCGGCTCGGTACTTTTGGAGCGGGCATCGCGCCTACCTTGGGAGTGTAGCGCTACCCTGGCTCACCACCGAGTCGGTGCTCGGGCAACTGGGCGGCAGCCTGGGTGTTGCGCGGCGACGCTATGCGCGTTTCGTGTCCGAGGGCATCGGACAAGGACATCGCCCGGAGTTCTACGGCGGCCAAGAAGACTCGCGCGTCATCGGCGGCGAGCGGTTTATCGAGCAGCTCAACCGCCAGGCGGTACCGGTTGAGCCCAAAAGGCGCACGAACCTCGATGCGATCGTGGCCCATGTATGCTCCGGGTACAGGCTTGATGAAGTAGCACTGCGTGCTCCCGGTCGGCAGCGGGTCGCCGCGCAGGCGCGAGCGCTGGTGGGATGGCTGGTGCTGCGGACCAAGGTGAGCACCCTCACTGAGGTTGCCCAGCGCTTCGGCCGAGAACCCTCCGGGCTGAGCAGGCAGGTGGCGCGGCTGGCGAGCGAGGCGCGGGCCGATGCGAGCAGGGGACGCTCGCTGCAGCGGCATCTTAATACCATTAGTCATGCCTGACCCCTACCTGGCGGCGGTTGCGCAAGATTCAACCATCCGGTTGCGGTATGCTGGTTTAGACTTGAGGTCGAAACGTGAGGTGCCCAATGATCGAAAAGCGACCTTTCGGCCGGACCGGCCACGCCAGCACGGTGACGCTGTTCGGCGCCGCCGCACTTGCTCGAGCCAGCCAGGACGATGCTGACCGCGCGCTCGAAGTGCTGCTGCGCTTCGGCGTCAACCACATCGATACGGCAGCTCGGTACGGTGACTCGGAGCTGCGGATCGGACCGTGGATGGCCCGTCATCGCAACGACTTCTTTCTCGCAACCAAGACCGGATCGAGAAGCGCGGCGGCGGCACGCGATGACATCCATCGCTCGCTCGAGCGGCTGCGCGTCGACCATGTCGATCTGATCCAGCTCCACTCGCTCGGGCATCCGGACGATTGGGATCAGGCGATGGGTCCGGGCGGGGCGCTGGAAGCAGCCATCCAGGCGCGGCAAGAGGGACTGGTCCGTTTCATCGGAGTAACCGGTCACGGCTGGAGCATCCCCGCCATGCACCGGCGCAGCCTCGCGCGCTTCGACTTCGACTCCGTGCTCCTTCCCTACAACTTCTTCATGGCGCAAGACCCGCGCTACCGGGAAGACTTCCAGGAAGTGCTGGCGATCTGCGGGGAGCGCAACGTGGCTGTCCAGGTCATCAAGTCGATCGCACGCGGTCCATGGGCGGCGACTGAGCGCACCCACACCACCTGGTATCAACCGCTCGAGGCGCAGGCGGACATCGACCGGGCCATCCACTGGATCATGGGGCTGCTCCCGAACGCGTTCATCAATACCGCTGGAGACCTCATGCTCCTGCCCAAGATTCTCGACGCGGCGAGCCGCTTCGAGCGGCGCCCATCCGACACGGAGATGTCGGAAATGCTCAGCTCTGTGCGCATGACATCGCTGTTCGGCCTTCCGGCTTGATGAAGCGGCGAGGTCGATGACGGTTTGATAGTGATGGCCACACGGACTTGCTCCCTCCCCAACCCTCCCCCGCCGCGCAGGGGAGGGAGTTCGAAGGTCACCCTTATTTCCGCCAGACCACCGCAACCCCGGATTGCGATCGTTCCGAGATGCAATCCGTCCCGCCGACTGCATAGTCGCGGCAGATCGTTGGCCTTCGCTCGTATATCCCGCACAGCATCGTTTCCCGATCGAGCGCTGCGCACCAACCATCTGCCAAACGCTGCATGACCCGTCCGCCCCAGCGGTCGGTCGCAACCAACCCCGGCGGAACGTCATCCTCGCTCATCAACATCACCTCCAGCCGGCAACAGCAAGCCCTGCAAGACGTGCATGTGACGATCGCGCCGTCTTCGGCTTCGGTCTCGGTACGCAACATCTCCATGGAGCACTCTTCGAAAGGGAGGCTAGCCTAGCACGACTCTGCTAAAGCGATCGTCAGGAGGCTGAACTGTGGCAGAATCGCTGCTTCCCGCCTCCCGCTCACCCGATCCCCTCCTCTTCGATGCCAAACATCATTTCAGAAGCCGCACAGACGAAGATCGTGCAACTGATCGCCAAGGAGCTCGCCGTCGGCTCGCATCAGGTCGCCGCCGCCACCGCGCTGCTCGACGAAGGCGCGACCGTGCCTTTCATCGCCCGCTACCGCAAGGAGGCAACCGGTAACCTCGACGACACCCATCTGCGCCATCTGGACGATCGGCTGCTGTATCTGCGCGAACTCGAAGAACGCCGTGCGGCCATCCTCACCTCCATCGATGAACAGGGCAAGCTCACCGACGCGCTGCGCGTTGCCATCGAATCGAGCGCCACCAAGCAGGCGTTGGAAGATCTCTATCTACCGTACAAGCCCAAGCGTCGCACTCGTGCCCAGGTCGCACGCGAAGCGGGGCTCGAGCCGCTGGCCGACGCGCTGCTCGCAAATCCAATGCTCGATCCGGAGCCGGAGGCTGAGCGCTACATCAAGGTCCAGCCGGCAGCCGAGGGCGTCGACGCGATCGACGTTCCCAGCGCGAAGGCCGCACTGGAGGGTGCCCGCGAGATTCTCGCCGAGCGCTTTGCTGAAACCGCGGATTTGCTTGCCAAGCTGCGCACGCGCCTGCAGGAGCACGGGATTCTCTCCGCCAAAGTGATAGCTGGCAAGGAGAGCGCCGCAGAAGAGAAGTTCCGCGACTACTATGCCTATGCAGAGGCATTGCGCAGCATCCCTTCGCACCGCGCACTGGCACTGTTCCGCGGCCGCTCACTCGGTGTGCTCTCGCTGGAGCTGGGCCTGGGCGCAGAGCTCGAAGCGGCTATCCCGCATCCTTGCGCCCTGACGATCGCAGCGCATTTCGGCATCGAAGACCGCAATCGACCCGCCGACCAATGGCTCGCGGACGTATGCCGCTGGACGTGGCGCGTGAAAGCCCAACCCCATCTCAGCACCGAGTTGCTGACGCAGTTGCGCGAAGCGGCGGAAGCCGAAGCCATCAAGATCTTCGGGCGCAATCTCCACCAGTTGTTGCTGGCGGCGCCCGCGGGCCCGAAAGCGGTGTTGGGCCTCGATCCGGGCATCCGCACCGGATGCAAAGTCGCCGTAGTGGATGCCACCGGCAAGCTGCTCGAGACCGGGACCATCTATCCGCATCAGCCGCGCAACGACTGGCAAGGCTCGCTCACGACGCTCACCAATCTGGTCACGCAGTACGGCGTGGAATTGATCTCCATCGGCAACGGCACCGGCAGCCGCGAGACCGACAAGCTCGCCGTTGAAGTGATCAAACAGGTCGCTTCGCTGAACCCCGACCAGAAGGTTGCCAAGATCGTAGTGAGCGAAGCCGGAGCATCGGTCTACTCCGCCTCCGCACTCGCTGCCGCCGAGTTTCCAGAATTGGACGTCAGCCTGCGCGGCGCGGTTTCGATCGCGCGCCGCGTGCAAGACCCGCTCGCGGAACTGGTCAAAATCGATCCGCGCTCGATCGGCGTCGGCCAGTATCAGCACGACGTCAATCAGCGCGCATTGGCGCGCTCGCTCGATGCCACCGTGGAGGACTGTGTCAACGCGGTAGGCGTGGACCTGAACACAGCTTCGGCCGCGCTGCTCGCTCGCGTATCGGGGTTGAACAGCGCGCTGGCGAAGAACATCGTCGAGTATCGCAACGCCAACGGTCCGTTTCCGAATCGCGCTACGATGCGGAAGGTTCCGCGTCTAGGGGACAAGAGCTTCGAGCAGGCCGCGGGATTTCTGCGCATCAAT
>Ga0335082_10010176_pt1 | contig 10207 bp, 9 predicted proteins | sample Lox_Sample_41_FD_206718 | JGI IMG/M metagenome (GOLD analysis project Ga0335082, IMG submission 206718) | Soil microbial communities from Loxahatchee National Wildlife Refuge, Florida, United States - Lox_Sample_4.1 | ecosystem: Environmental > Terrestrial > Soil > Wetlands | place: USA: Florida...
GGAGGTGGTGGTGCGGATCCGCCGCGGCGGCGGGACCGCGCTGGTGGCCTACCGCAACCGGGTCACCGAGGTGAACGTGCCGCCGCCCGACGAGATGCCCGTGTGGGATTGATCATGCAATGCAGCACCGAACGCATCCTGACCACCCACGTGGGCAGCCTGGCCCGGCCGCATGACCTGCTCGAGGTGATGCGGGAGAAGGAACACGGCCGCCCGTACGACCCGGCCCGCTTCGCCGGGATGGTCACCGCGGCGGTCCGCGACGTGGTGGGCAGGCAGGCCGAGGCCGGCCTGGACGTGGTGACCGACGGCGAGATGGGCAAGGTCTCCTTCCTCACCTACGTCAAGGAGCGGCTGGCCGGGTTCGACCAGGTCGAAGGGGAGACCCTGCTGCCGCCGTCGTGGCAGCGCGAGATCGACGACTTCCCCGAGTACTACCACTCCTACATGTCGAAGTACTCCTCGGCGGTAGCGCCGATGAAGGTGATGGTGTGCACCGGCCCGGTGGCGTACACCGGCCAGGCCGCGCTGGCCACCGACATCGCGAACCTGCGCGCTGCCCTCGACGCTACCCCCGGCCCGGTCGAGGCCTTCCTCCCCTCGACCAGCCCCAGCGGCTTCGGCCGCAACGAGTACTACTCGTCGGAGCAGGACTACCTGGCCGCCGTGGCCGAGGCCATGCGGGAGGAATACCTGGCCATCGTCGAATCGGGCTTCCTGCTGCAGGTGGACGACCCGTGGCTGATCGAGATCCTGACCGACGACGGCCACAGCGACCCGGCCGAACGCCGCCGCCGGGCGCAGGAGCACGTCGAGGCGCTCAACCACGCGCTGCGCGGCATCCCGGAGGACCGGATCAGGCTGCACACCTGTTACGGCCTCAACCACGGTCCCCGGCTGAACGACATCCCGCTGGCCGACGTGGTGCCGGTCATGCTCCAGATCAACGCGGGCGCGTACTCCTTCGAGGTGGCCAACCCGCGGCACCAGCACGAGTGGCGGATCTGGGCCGACGTGCCGCTGGCCGAGGGCAAGCTCCTGCTGCCCGGGCTGCTCGGGCACGCGACCAACTACGTCGAGCATCCCGAGCTGATCGCCGACGGTATCTGCCAGTACGCCAGCCTGGTCGGCCGGGACAACGTCATCGCCAGCGCCGACTGCGGGTTCTCCTCCCGCGCCTCGTTCGCCCCCGAGGTGCATCCGACCGTGGTGTGGGCCAAGTTCGCCGCGCTCGCCGAGGGCGCCGCCATCGCCACCAAACGCCTCTGGAGCTGAATTGAAAACACTGGCGGCCATCGTCGGTCCGGGCAACATCGGTACCGACCTGCTGGCCAAGCTGGAGCGCAGCGAGCACGTCGAGGTCGGCTACATGGTCGGCGTGGTCGAGTCCGAGGGCCTGGCCCGAGCCCGCGCATTGGGCCTGGACGCCTCGGCCGAGGGCCTGGACTGGCTGCTGCGCCAGGACCCGCTGCCGCAGCTTGTCTTCGAGGCGACGTCGGCCAAGGCGCACGCGGCCAACGCGCCGCGCTACCTCGAGGCCGGGATGCAGGCCATCGACCTGACCCCGGCCGCCCTCGGGCCGCCGGTCTGCCCCCCGGTCAACCTGCACGCCCACCTGGACTCGCCGAACATCAACATGATCAGCTGCGGCGCCCAGGCCACGGTCCCGATCGTGCACGCCGTGTCCTCGGTCGTCCCGGTGCCGTACGCGGAGATCGTCGCGTCGGTGGCGTCCCGCTCGGCCGGGCCGGGCACCCGGGCGAACATCGACGAGTTCACCCACACCACGTCCCGGGCCATCGAGACCGTCGGCGGCGCCCAGCGGGGCAAGGCGATCATCGTGCTCAACCCGGTCGAGCCGCCGATGATCATGCGGGACACGGTGTTCTGCGCCATCCCGGCCGACGCGGACACCGAGGCGATCGCCGGTTCGATCCGGCGCCAGGTCGCCGAGGTGCAGCGGTACGTGCCCGGCTACACGCTGCGCGCGGAGCCGCAGTTCGACGAGGCACGCGAGTCCTGGCGGGGCAACGCCAGGGTCGCGGTCTTCCTCGAGATCCTGGGGGCCGGGGACTACCTGCCCGAGTACGCGGGCAACCTGGACATCATGACCTCGGCCGCCGCCCAGGTCGGCGACGTCATCGGCCAGCGGCGCGCCACGGAGGTACCGGCATGAGCCATGACCTGCGTATCACCGACACCACCCTGCGCGACGGCAGCCACGCCATGGCGCACCAGTTCACCGAGGAGCAGGTCAGGGCCACCGTGCACGCCCTGGACGCGGCCGGCGTCGAGGTCATCGAGGTCACCCACGGCGACGGCCTGGGCGGGTCCTCGTTCAACTACGGCTTCTCCCGGGTGGACGAGATCGCCCTGATCGCGGCCGGCGTCGAGGAAGCCACCCAGGCCAAGATCGCGGTGCTGCTCGTCCCCGGCATCGGCACAAAGGACGACCTCCGCAATTCCCGCGAGGCCGGCGCCTCGGTGGCCAGGATCGCGACCCACTGCACCGAGGCGGACGTATCCATCCAGCACTTCGGGCTGGCCCGCGACCTGGGCATGGAGACCGTCGGGTTCCTGATGATGGCGCACAAGACCTCACCCGGCGAGCTGGCCAGGCAGGCCCGGATCATGGTGGACGCGGGCGCGGAGTGCGTCTACTGCGTGGACTCGGCGGGCGCTCTGGTGCTCGGCGACGCGCAGGAGCGGATCAAGGCCATGTACGCCGAGGTCGGCCACCAGGCCGAGATCGGCTTCCACGGCCACCAGAACCTCTCCCTCGGCGTGGCCAACTCGGTGCTGGCCTACCAGCACGGCGCCCGCCAGGTCGACGGCGCGCTGTGCGCGCTCGGCGCGGGCGCGGGCAACTCGCCCACCGAGGTGCTGGCCGCCACCTTCGACCACCTCGGCGTGCGGACCGGCGTGGACGTGGGCGGCGTGCTGGCCGCGGCCGAGGAAGTGGTCCGGCCGTTCCTGCCGCGCTGGCCGAAGATGGACCGGCCCGCGATCGTGCAGGGCTGGGCCGGGGTCTACAGCAGCTTCCTGCTGCACGCCGAACGGGCCTCCGAGCGCTACGGCGTCCCCGCCCACGAGATCCTGCAGCGAGCCGGCGAGCTCGGCTACGTCGGCGGCCAGGAGGACATGATCATCGACATCGCCGTGGGCCTCGCCCAGGAGCGTGACCTGGCCGCGACGGGAGCCCGATGACCTGAACGCCATGGTCTTCACCCGGGACCTGTCCCGCGCGCACTGGGCTTCGGCCGCGAGTTCTTCACCGAGCCCAAGGCCGTGGTCCTGGAGGTCTGAGCGGGCCGGCTCGTGCGCGCTAGTTCTGCCGGGTCAGTATGAAGACGGGAACCTGCCTGGTGGTCTTGGCCTGGTGCTGGCCGAGCGTGGGATGCCTCGCGACCAGCGTTGGCCACAGCTCGGCGCGGGCGGCGTCGTCAAGCTCCTGCGCCACTGCGGTGAACGTCTCGGCACCCACCTCGATCGTGACACTGGGGTGGGCCTTGAGATTGTGGTACCAGGCCGGGTGCTGGGGTGATCCGCCGCTTGAGGCGGCGACCGCGTAGCGGCCGTCGTCGAGGGGGAAGCAGCCAAGCGGCGTGACACGTTCGGTCCCTGACCGGGCGCCGACATGGTGGACGAGGATGAGCGGGGTGCCGGCCCACTCCCCGCCGACTTGCCCGGCGTGCGCCCGGAACTCCCGGACGATCCTGTCGTTATAGCTGGTGGCCTCGCTGTTCACGGTCTCCTCCTCCGCCTTTCGGCCCAGCTCCGCGCCGCATGAGTGGCGCCCTGCCGATGTAGACCAGCCGGATCCCCGGGAATCGCCGCGGTCCGGGTGCTCTTCGACTGGTCAGCCAGGCGACGATGTTAAAGCGTTACATCTCTGTGACGTGGGCGAAATCGTTTGCCTTCGAGGGCGGTGCGATCCTACGGCAAGGAGGCCCACATGAAACTGCCCGCCGCCCGTTCCGCCCGTCTCCAGCCGAGAGCCTGGCGCCGGCCCCGATTCCGCCATCGCTCCGGATTGTCCGCGGGCGCCGCCGCCCTGGGCGCGCTGACCCTGATCCTGGCCGCGTGCAGTTCCGGCTCGCCGTCCAGCTCCAGCTCGAGCTCGGCGTCGGCCGCGGCCGGGCACAAGGGCGGCACCTTCACGATCCTGGCCAACTCCGCCTTCGGCGTCGCCGACCCGGCGCAGAACTACACGCTGCAGCAATGGCAGCTGCTCATCGACACCCACGACGGCCTGGTGGGGTTCGCCAAGGTGGGCGGCGTCGCGGGTTCGAAGATCGTGCCCGACCTCGCCACCTCCATCCCCACGCCGACCAACGGCGGCAAGACCTACCTCTTCCACATCCGCAAGGGGATCAAGTTCTCCAACGGCCAGACGCTCAAGCCCAGCGACTTCGTCCGGACGTTCGAGCGGCAGTTCACCGTGCCCGGCCCGACCTCGTTCTACTCGGGCCTCATCGGCGCGGACAAGTGCAGCACGAAGGGCTGCGACCTGTCTAAGGGCGTGGTCGCCGACGACTCGGCCTACACCCTGACGCTCAACCTGACGGCGCCCGACCCCGAGCTTATGGACCAGCTCTCGCTGCCGTTCGCGTTCGCGGTGCCGGCTAACACGTCGCCGAAGCTGACCGGCAACAACGTGCCGCCTGGCACCGGGCCGTACATGTGGAAGTCGTACAACCCGAACACCCAGGCCGTGCTGGTCCGCAACCCCTACTTCCACGTGTGGAACGCCACGGCGCAGCCGGACGGCTATCCGAACGAGATCATCGAGAAGTTCGGGCTCCAGGTCTCCGACGAGGTGCGGGCGGTGCAGAACGGCCAGGCCAACGAGGTCTTCGACGGCGACCAGATCCCCTCCGACCAGCTCAGCCAGCTGAACAGCCCCAAGTACGCCAGCCAGGTGCACGTGAACACGCTGACGGCCGACTGGTACTTCGCCTTGAACACCAGGCGCCCGCCGTTCAACAACCTGCAGGCCCGGCAGGCCATCAACTACGCGTCCAACCGGGCGGCCTTGGTCAAGATCGCGGGCGGTTCCTCGCTGGCCGTGCCGACCTGCCAGATCCTGCCGCCCAACTACCCCTCCTACACGCCCTACTGCCCGTACACGGCGGGACCTGGTCACAATACGTGGACCGGACCCGACCTGGCCAAGGCCAAGCAGCTGGTCCAGCAGTCCGGCACGGCCGGGATGAAGGTGGTCGTCAACGGCACCAACGACCAGGTCGGCAAGGCGCTGGTCGAGCAGATGATCTCGGACCTGGACGCGATCGGCTACAAGGCCACCCCGCAACTGCTTTCCACAAGCGTCCAGTACCCGTTCGTGCAGAACTCGGCCAACTCGGGCAAGTGGAACGTGGGCTGGTCGGCCTGGTACCAGGACTACCCGGCCCAGTCGGACTTCCTGAACGTGCTGCTCGGCTGCGGGACCATCCACCCGAACAGCGACGCCAGCCCGAACATCGCCGCGTTCTGTGACAAGTCCATCCAGTCCAAGATCGACCAGGCCGAGACGATGGCGGCCACCGACCCAGCCGGGGCGGCCACGCTGTGGACGCAGATCGACCACGCCGACACCGACGCGGCGCCCTGGGTCGACATGTACAACCCGAAGCAGATCGACTTCCTGTCCAGCAACGTTCACGGTTACCTGTGGAACCCGCAGTGGTACATCCTCATCGACAGGCTCTGGCTCTCGTAGCATGGCCACCCTGCTCGAGCAGGCCGAGGTCGGCCCCGAGCTGACCTCGGCCGACCTCGGCCGGAACCCGTGGGCGCTGGCAGGCCGGCGGCTCCGGCGCAACCGCATCGCGCTGGCGGCGCTCGCCCTGTTCCTGCTGATCGTGGTGCTGTCCCTGGCCGCGCCGCTGTACGCGAAGTACGTGGCGCACGTGAACCCGTTCCCGCCCAACCTGAACGGCCACACGGTGGTGAACGGGAACGTGGTGCCGGTGATGCAGCAGGGCGGCGGGACCCTGCACCTGGGCGAGACCCCGATCGGGCCGACCTGGGATCTGGGTCACTACTTCCTCGGCGCCGACAACGTGGGCCGCGACGTCGGCGCGCTGCTGCTGTACGGCGGGCGGAGCTCGCTGCTGGTCGGCATCGGCTCGGCGGTCCTGTGCTGCCTGGCCGCGACCGTGGTCGCCCTGATCGCCGGTTTCTTCGGCGGCACGGTCGACGCGGTGCTGTCCCGCATCATGGACGTCATCTGGGCCTTCCCGGTGTACCTGCTGGCGATCTCGATCTCGACCGAGCTGCTGACCCACTCCAGCGGGTTCCAGTTCGGGCCGCTGCACGTCAGCGCGTCCAGCCTGTGGCTGCCCGCGGTCATCATCGCGTTCATCTTCGTGCCGTACGTGTACCGCCCGGTCCGCGGCCAGGTGCTCGCGGTGGTCAACAAGGAGTTCGTGGAGGCCTCGATCGCCCAGGGCGCGGGCAACATACGGCTGATCTTCTCCGAGATCCTGCCCAACGTGGTGTCCACCGTGATCGTGCTGCTCCCGCTGATGGTGGCCACCACTATCCTGACCGAGTCCGCGCTGTCCTTCCTGTCCGTCGGCGTCCAGCCGCCGAACGTCAGCTGGGGAACGATCATCCAGGACGGTACGAGCCTGCTCTACACCCGGCCGTGGGTTTCGATCGCACCCGGGATCATGATCCTGCTCACCGTGCTCTCGCTGAACGTGCTCGGGGACGGGGTGCGGGACGCGCTCGACCCGCGGGCCAAGCTGCGGGTAGAGGGCTAAGTGGCGCCGTGCTGACGTTCATCATCCGGCGCCTGCTGTGGACCGTGCTCGTCCTGTTCGTGATCACGGTGGTCGTGTTCATCATCTTCTTCAAGACCCCGGGGGTCGATCCGGCCCGCGCCATCGCCGGGCGCAACCCCAGCGCGCAGGTGCTGCAGGAGATCAGGGAGCAGTTCGGGCTCGACAAGCCGCTTCCGGTCCAGTACGGCCTGATGATGAAGAGCATCTTCATAGACCGGGACCTGGTCTCCTATTCGAACCAGGGCGTGAAGGTGGTCCCTGAGATCGCCGCGGCTACCCCTGCGACCCTGTCGCTCGTGTTCGGCGCCGCACTGATCTGGGTCGTGATGGCGATCGCGGTCGGGGTGGCCGCGGCCCTGCTCAGGGGTACGGTGTTCGACCCGCTGCTGATGGTGCTGGCCCTGATCGGAGTCTCCGCGCCGGTGTTCTGGGTGGGCGAGGTCGCCAACCTGATCACGCAGGGCACCCTGCACGACACGTTCTTGTTCAGCTGGGTTCCGCCGCTGGGGTACACGCCGCTCACGCAGAATCCGCTGCTGTGGTTCAAGGGGCTGGTCATCCCGTGGATCACGCTGTCGATCCTGTACATCGGCCTCTACGGGCGAGTGCTGCGCGCCAACATCCTGGAGACGCAGAACGAGGACTTCGTCCGGACCGCTCGCGCCAAGGGCATCAGCGAGCGGCAGGTGCTGCTCCGGCACACACTGCGCACCTCCATGATCACGTTCGTGAGCCTGTTCGGGCTTGACTTCGGCGCCCTGGTGGCCGGCGGAGCGCTGCTCACCGAGGTGGTGTTCGGCATCCACGGGGTCGGCTACCTCACCTACCAGGCGCTGGCCAACCTCGACCTGCCGACGATCATGGCCACGGTGGTGTACGGGGCGTTCTTCATCGTGCTGGTCAACGCCATCGTCGACATCGGCTACGCCTGGCTCGATCCGAGGATCCGGCCGACATGACGGGCGAACCGCTGCTCGACGTACGTGACCTCAAGGTCTCCTTCCGAACCGAGGACGGCCTGGTCAAGGCCGTCGACGGGGTGTCGCTCACCCTCTTGGCGGGCGAGACGCTCGGCATCGTGGGCGAGTCTGGTTCGGGCAAGAGCGTGACCATGATGTCGGTGATGCGGCTGATCAACGACCCGAACGCGCGTTTCGAGGGCGAGGTGCTCTACAAGGGCCACGACCTCATGACGCTGAACCCGGACCAGATGCGCGCGATCCGCGGCACCGGGATCTCCATGATCTTCCAGGACCCGATGACCTCGCTGAACCCGGTGTACCGGGTCGGCTCGCAGATCGCCGAGCAGATCCGGGCGCACGATCACGTCTCCAGGCAGGCGGCACGTGACCGGGCGATCGAGCTGCTGGCCGCCGTCGGCATACCGCAGGCCGCCGAACGGGTCGACAACTACCCGCACGAGTTCTCCGGCGGCATGCGGCAGCGCGTGATGATCGCCATGGCGGTCTCCTGCAACCCGGACATCCTGATCGCCGACGAGCCGACGACCGCGCTCGACGTGACCATCCAGGCGCAGATCCTGAAACTGCTCAGGAAGCTGAGGAACGACTTCGGCACCGCGGTGGTGCTGATCACCCACGACATGGGGGTGGTGGCGGACCTGGCCGACCGGATCGCGGTGATGTACGCGGGCCGGATCGTCGAGCAGGGCACCCGGCGGGAGGTCTTCTACGACGCCCAGCACCCCTACACCTGGGGCCTGCTCGGCTCGATAGCCCGGCTGGACCGGCCCAAGCCCAGGCGCCTGGCGGCGATTCCCGGGCAGCCGCCCTCGCTGCTCCGGCTGACCCGGGGATGCGCCTTCGCCGACCGCTGCGCGCACCGGTTCGACCGGTGCGACGAGCAGCCGCCGCTGCTCGACCGGGTCGGCGGCAATCACCTGGACGCCTGCCACCTCGAGCCCAAGCAGAAGAAGGAGCTGCGGGAGACCACCATCCACCCCGAACTGATCGGGAACGCCGAATGACCGCGGCCGAGGCTCCTTCCACCCCCTCCGCCCCTTCCACCCCCACCAACGGCAACGGGGACGGCGAACTGCTGCTGCGGGCCGAGCACGTAACGAAGTACTTCCCGATCAGGAGCGGGGTCCTGCTGCAGCGTGAGGTCGCGCGGGTGCACGCGGTGGACGACGTCAGCCTCGAACTGCGTGCCGGGGAGACGCTCGGCCTGGTCGGGGAGTCGGGCTGCGGCAAATCCACGCTGGCCCGGTGCCTCGCCCGGCTGCACCCGCTCACCAGCGGCTCGGTGGTGTTCGAGGGCCAGGACATCTCCACGCTGTCCCGGCGCGAGCTGCGCCCGGTGCGGCGTGAGCTGCAGATGGTGTTCCAGGACCCGTACGCGTCGCTCAACCCGCGCAAGCGGGTCGGCGAGATCCTCTCCGATCCGCTGCGCATCCACAAGCGCGGGAACCGGGACCAGGTCAAGCGCCGGGTGCGGGAACTGCTCGAGCTGGTCGGCCTGTCGCCTGAGCACATCAACCGCTACCCGCACGAGTTCTCCGGCGGCCAGCGGCAGCGGATCGGGGTGGCCAGGGCGCTGGCCCTGCACCCGAAGCTGATCATCGCCGACGAGCCGGTCTCCGCCCTTGACGTCTCGATCCGCGCGCAGGTGATCAACCTGCTCGACGACCTGCAGGACGAGCTGCACCTTACCTATATCTTCATCGCGCACGACCTGGGCGTGGTGCGGCACGTGTCGGACCGCATCGCGGTCATGTACCTGGGCAAGATCGTCGAGGTGTCGCCGGCCGAGGAGCTTTATCAGCGGCCCATCCACCCCTACACCGAGGCGCTGCTGTCCGCGGTTCCGATCCCGGACCCGGACCTGTCCGACCGCCGGACCCAGATCGTGCTCGAGGGCGACGTGCCGAGCCCGATCGTGCCGCCATCGGGCTGCCGTTTCCACCCGCGCTGCCGGTACGCCACCAAGATCTGCGCCCAGCAGGAGCCGCCGCTGGCCGAGTACGGCGGCGGCCACCTGGCCGCCTGCCACCACCCGCTCAACCTCAGCCTCCCGGCGGCACCGACCGCGGCCGCGGAGCCGCTACCCGCCGTCGCCGGGGAAGCCGGCGAGGGAGAGGTGCCTGCCGAAGAAGCCCAGTGAGCTCTCCACCTCGAACATTGGCACCTCCGCGTGCCGGCCGGGGTTGGCGTGCAGGCTCTTCTCGCGCGAGGCGAGCGCGTCGAACAGGGCGAGGCCCGATTCACGCGGTATCAGCTCGTCGTCCCACTGCAGCAGGAACTCGACCGGGACAGTGACCTGGGAAGCCGCTTCGGCCAGGGTCTCGTGCCCCGCCAGGCCGAACACGGCCGCGGTGATCCTCGGCTCCGCGGCGGCGAGCGGCACGCCGGTAGCGCTGCCCATCGACAGGCCCCAGAAGCCCGCCGGGCCGTCCA
>Ga0335082_10010177_pt1 | contig 10207 bp, 10 predicted proteins | sample Lox_Sample_41_FD_206718 | JGI IMG/M metagenome (GOLD analysis project Ga0335082, IMG submission 206718) | Soil microbial communities from Loxahatchee National Wildlife Refuge, Florida, United States - Lox_Sample_4.1 | ecosystem: Environmental > Terrestrial > Soil > Wetlands | place: USA...
GGACAGGTCCATCGGGGCGTATGACGCCAATCGGAGCGGGCGCCTCGCCTTTCGCGATGGCGTTGTCCGCAGCGGCTGTCATCTCGGGGGCCGTGTCCGGGCCATTCGCGAACCACGTCGTCTTGCAGCGCGCGCAACGGACGGTACGACCGGCCGCGCCCAGCGAAGCCGGTAGGATCTCGTACGACGTGGAGCAGTTCGGACAGGCGATCAGCATGGCATCGTCGGATATTTGACCGCCCGAAAGTACCAGCCGTCCGTTAATGGATCGGAAACCATGGCGAGCCCCGGATACCAGCGGATTTAGGGCTTTTCCCCCGCGCTGCTATGGCGGCTCGGTGATAATCTTGTAAAAACGCAGGTCCGGGCGCGCATCGGGGCTAGGGGCGGCGTTTCCGGTCGAGGGCTGGAAACGCGGCCGGAAAACGATTCGACGGGCCTGAAACGAGAACTAGTCGGAGAGGGGTGGGTGGTCCGATTCGAGAACGTAGGCTTACGCTATGGCCTGGGGCCAGAGGTCCTCCGCGACCTCACGTTCCGTATCGAACCGCATTCTTTTCAATTTCTCACGGGCCCTTCCGGCGCCGGGAAGACCTCCCTGCTGCGGCTGTTATTTCTGTCCCTGCGGCCGACGCGCGGGTTGATCACCCAGTTCGGCCATGACGTTGCAACGCTCTCGCGCGATGCCGTGGCGACGTTGCGGCGGCGCATCGGCATCGTCTTTCAGGATTTTCGTCTTCTCGACCATATGACGACCTACGAGAATGTTGCATTGCCATTGCGGGTCATGGGCCGTCCCGAGGACAGCTACCGCGATGAAGTGATCGAATTGCTCAATTGGGTCGGACTCGGTGAGCGGATGTGGGCTTTGCCGCCTGTGCTATCGGGCGGCGAAAAGCAACGCGCCGCGATTGCTCGCGCGGTAATCGCACGGCCACAGTTGCTGCTCGCCGATGAGCCGACGGGGAACGTCGACCCGAGTTTGGCGCAACGTCTTCTGCGACTGTTCGTGGAGCTCAACAAGTCAGGGACGTCGGTGGTGATCGCTACACACGACATCGCACTCATGGACCAATACGATGCGCGCCGGCTCGTTCTGCACGATGGGCGGCTCCATATTTACGACTAAGGAATATTGCAATGACAGACTACATAACGAGTAAACTGTCGCTACGCGAGCCGGAGGAACTGTTGCCTCATTTCGAGACGCCATTGGTGCCACGTAATTCCATTTCCGGACGCGCGCTCGTCGCGGTCGTTGCTATTATGACCTTCCTTGCATCGCTCACGACCGGTGCGGCAATGCTGGTGAGCCGGGCCGCAGGTGAATGGCAATCAGATATTTCGCACGAAGTGACGATCCAGGTCATTCCTGCGCCCGGCCGTGATGTGGACAGCATGGTGGACAAAGCAGCGTCGGTTTCGCGCGCATTGCCGGGCATTGTCGACGTTCGATCTTATTCGAGAGAGGAATCCGTCAAGCTGCTCGAGCCTTGGCTGGGGACCGGACTTTCCCTCAATGAATTGCCCGTGCCACGCCTGATCGTCGTCAAGATCGCGGCCGACGCAACGCCGGATCTTGCACAGCTGCGGCGCGTGTTGGCGGACCAGGTGCCGGGCGCTGTGCTGGACGATCACCGCGGCTGGATTGATCGCATGCGGGCCATGGCAGGTACGGCCGTCGCCGCCGGTCTCTGCGCATTGATTCTCATGTTCGCCGCGACGGTATTGTCGGTCGCCTTTGCAACGCGCGGGGCAATGGCAACAAACAAGGCTGTAATCGAAGTCCTGCATTTTGTCGGTGCGAAAAACGGATTTATCGCACGCAACTTCCAGCACCATTTCCTGCTGCTTGGCCTTCAAGGGGGTGCCATCGGCGGCGGTGCGGCAATTATTCTGTTTTTACTCGCCGGTCTGGCCAGTCGGTGGTTTGCCGGCACCGCGGGCGGCGACCAGACGTCGGCCTTGTTCGGATCTTTTTCAATTGGCATAGGCGGCTATATTGCGGTGCTCTGCCAGGTCGCGCTGATTGCGGTGGTGACCGCATTGACCTCGCGGCATACGGTCAATAGCACGCTGGAAGCGATTGACTGACATGCTTGCCGGGGTCGCCCGCTGGATCGGATTTCTGACCATGGCTGCCGGCGCCACTGCGGTTATCGTGCTCGCGGGTGGGTTTGGCTGGTTCGTCTCGCGCATTGCCGGAGACGAGGTATCGCTCGAAAACAAGGCAGATGGTATCGTGGCGCTCACCGGTGCCGCCGCACGCATTCCGGATGCGATCGAGCTGTTGGCGACCGAGCGCGGGAAGCGCTTGTTGATCACGGGTGTGCATCGCGCCACCAGCGCGAAAGAGATTGCCCGGCTCACGCCACTTTATTCGAAATACTTCACGTGTTGCATTGATCTTGATAGATCGGCACTCAATACGTTTGGCAATGCACTCGAAACGAAACGCTGGGCGCGCGCACACAATTTCAATTCGCTGATTGTGGTGACTTCGAACTGGCACATGCCCCGGGCCATGGCAGAGCTCGAACATCAACTTCCTGATGTTACGCTGATTGCCTATCCGGTCATTTCAGAAAAAGCGAAAGCCGAGCCGTGGTGGTCGAATTGGGACTCGGCACGCCTGCTGTTCCTGGAATACCTGAAATATCTGCTTGCATGCACCCGCATGCGTATCGATTCCGATAGCGCCATGTGAAGGACCGCTGCAGTGATCATTCTTCTCCGGTCGATCGTCTTCAACGCGCTGTTTTATTTAAATACGCTTGTCTTTTTGATTGCGGCGCTGCCGACCTTTTTTTTGCCCTATCGCGCAATTGTCGCCGTGGCCAAATCATGGGGCCGCGTCAATCTCGTACTGCTGAAGGTTGTCGCAGGCGTCGACTGTGAAATCCGCGGTCGGGAGAAGATCCCCAAGGGTCCCATTATTGTTGCCTCCAAGCACCAGTCGGCGTGGGAAACATTTGCGCTTTTGCCGCTGATCGACAATCCGGTGTTCATCCTCAAACGCGAACTACAGTGGATACCAATTTTCGGGTGGCTGACGATTAAAGGCCGCATGGTGCCGGTTGATCGCGGAGGCGGATCGCAGGCGCTCGCTGCCATGATCGAACGTGCTCGCGTGGAACTCGCCGACAATCGCCAGCTCATCATTTTTCCAGAGGGGACGCGCCGGCCAGCCGGGGCAGAGCCTCGCTACAAGGTCGGTGTCGCGCATCTTTACGTCGCGGGTGGCGTGCCTTGCGTCCCGATCGCGCTTAATTCTGGCCTGTTTTGGCCACGCCGTTCACTCCGGCGCTTCCCCGGCACGGTGGTGGCCGAAATCCTTGATCCAATTCCACCCGGGCTCGATAAGGATACATTCTTTGCGCGTCTTCAAGGCGACATCGAAACCGCGACTGCGCGTTTGATTGCCGAGGGGCGCGCGAAGATGGGAGCCAACGAACGCACGCGCGACTAAAGGCTTTGGCCGAGCCGCCGTTCATTGATCGGGCGATTGGTGGATACCCTTAAGCTGATCGGCAAGGACGTGCAGATCGGCATCGCGGATCCCCAATGATTCCAATTCTTTTACCGCCGCCAAAACGTAGTCGCGGCAGGCGCCCGACCGGCCGTGGCCCTGGCGCGCATAATGCAATTGCTCGGTGAGGCTCAATCGGCCGGCATATTGGCGGTGGCCGCGGTCGACGACATAGCAAAGGGCGTGCACGCTTTCTTGCGGGTCGTCGTCAAGCCAAACCCGGCGCCACGCTTCCCGATACACCCGAGTGACCTGTTCGCGGCCGCGCAGGTATTCGATGGTTTCCGATCTCCGGGCCGGGGCCACTCGGTAGGCAATGCCGCGGCAATTGCCGCCGCGGTCCAGCCCGAAGACCAGGCCGGGTTTTTCCGGAGTGCCGCGGTGCACAAACGAGTAGACGCATAGCGCGCGGTGGGCACCCACCAGGCGCGCGTTGCGGCGTTCGAGAAAGTCGAAACCGGGCCGCCACATCAGCGAGCCATAGGCGAAGACCCACAGGTCGTCATTGCTTTGATCGGGACGTGCGTTCATCGTGGCGGGGGAAATAAACCACGGCGTTGACGGGTATGGCGCCTTGCGTTCGCCTAACAGGGCGCCGGGCTCCATGCAACCCGCTCGCCGGACGCGGGCGCAGAAACGCCGCATTCAGCAGCTTTTGAATTCCAATGATGCGTCATCCAGCAAGCCTGCAGTCGCGGCGTCGAACCGGGCGCCGTTACACAATTTTACTTTTTATCGTGCTGGCATTGATCGCTGGATGGACAGGCTTCTGGAAATTTGCCGCCGGCAGGGCCCAAGAGGCGATCGATGGCTGGCGCTTGCGCGAGGCCAAGGCCGGCCGGGTCTACAACTGCGATTCCGAGAGCGTCGGCGGTTACCCGTTCCGCATTGAAGTGAATTGCGAGCATGTCTCGGCACTGTTCCGTAGCAATCAGCCCCCGGTTGAACTCAAGGCCAACGGCCTGATGGTTGTTGCACAAGTCTACCAGCCCGGGCTCCTTATCAGCGAATTCCAAAGTCCTCTCACGATCGGTGAACCCGGCAAAACGCCGGATATCATTGCCGACTGGACGTTGGCGCAATCGAGCGTGCGCGGCACGTCGACAGCGCCCCAACGCGCTTCGCTGGTATTCGTTGGGCCGGCAGTCGATCGCATGGCCGGCACCGCTCGACAGAGTATTTTGCGCGCCAAGCGCATGGAAATTCACGGCCGGATGGCTGAAGGGTCCGCAGCAAACAAACCGGTTATCGAGATCGCCGTGCAAATCAATCAGGCAACGGCCCCGGCATTACATCCGGCCGCAGCGCAACCGATCGACGCGAATGCCACCGCGGTGCTTCGCGGGTTGAATGATTTTTCGCCGAAGCCCTGGTCCGTTCGTTTCCGCGAGATGCAGGCGGCGGGCGGGCGCATCGACATCAGCGATGCTCGCGTGCAGCAGGGCGATATCCTCGCGGTTGGCGCCGGGACGTTGTCGCTCAACAGCTACGGCCGGCTGGAGGGGCAACTGCGCGTGACAATGGCGGGGCTCGATCAGTTTCTGGCGGCTATCGGTGCACAGCAGCGGGTGCAAACCTCGCCGAATATGGACAAACTCGTCGGTGCTCTCGACCGCCTGGCTCCCGGACTGGGAGACGTGGCCCGCCAGCAGGCCGGTGCCAATATTTCGCTCGGCATCAATATGCTTGGCGAGCAGACAACGCTCGAGGGCAGGCGCGCGGTTACGCTGCCATTGCGCTTCACCGATGGTGCGATTTTTCTGGGTCCGATCCCGATAGGCAATGCGCCGGCGTTGTTTTAGCTCTTGTCTGACGCATAGGGCTTCGGCAGCGGTTCGTGCGGCAGGTCGGGATGCGGGCGGCCAAAATCCGGTGCCGGCGAATCCTGGCCGATCTCGACAATGCCTTTCCGGATCGCGCGGGTGCGCGCAAAGTGCTCGAACAACGCGTCGCCGTCGCCCCTGCGGATTGCCTTCGTTAACGCCGACACATCTTCGTTGAAGCGGCCAAGCATTTCCAGGACGGCGTCTTTGTTCGCGAGGAACACATCGCGCCACATGGTGGGGTCGGATGCAGCAATGCGGGTGAAATCGCGGAAGCCGCCTGCTGAAAATTTCAACACTTCGGAGCGCGTCACCGTCTGCAATTCATCGGCGGTTCCGACAATTGTGTAGGCAATCAAGTGCGGCAGATGACTGGTTATAGCGAGTACCAGATCGTGATGATCGGGCGCCATAACTTCGACATTGGCGCCGAGCAGGCGCCAGAAGGCGGCCAGTTTCTCGACGGCGTTGGGGTCGGTGTCTTTTGGCGGCGTCAGGATGCACCAGCGATTGACGAACAGTTCCGCAAAGCCGGCGTCGGGCCCCGAATATTCTGTGCCTGCAACCGGGTGCGCTGGCACGAAATGCACGTTCTTGGGCAGATACGGGGCCATGTCGCGCACCACCGAGCCCTTGACCGAGCCAACATCGGAAACGATCGCACCGGCGGCAAGATGTGGGCCGATCTCCTTGGCGACTGCGCCGCTGGCACCGACAGGAATGCAGACAATGACGAGATCGGCGCCTTCGACAGCGGCCGCGTTGGTTTCGACCACCTGATCGGCGAGGCCGAGCTCGGCAATGCGCCGGCGAGTCTGCGGAGACCGCGCGGTTGCAATGATCGACCGCGCGGCGCCTTGTGCGCGGGCCGCGCGCGCAATCGAGGCGCCGATCAGCCCGACGCCGATCAGCGCCAGGCGATTGAACAAGGTGGCGGGTTTGCTCACGCTGCTTTCCCCAGGAATTCCTTGAGCGACTGCACCACAAGACGGTTGGCCTCCTCGGTGCCGACGCTCATTCGCAAGGCATTCGGCAGCTTGTAGGCGCCGACCTGGCGCAGAATGAGCCCGCGCTTTGTGAGGAACGCGTCGGCATCCTTGGCGGTTCGACCCTTGACCTCCGGGAAGTGGATGAGCACGAAGTTCGCGGCGCTCGGCGTCACGACGAGCCCAAGTTTTCCGATTTCGTTCGTAAGCCAGCCAAGCCAGTGCGTATTGTGCGCGCGCGCGCGATCCACATGCGCGGTATCCTGAATTGCCGCAATTCCCGCGGCTATTGCCGGCGCGTTCACATTGAACGGTCCGCGGATGCGGTTGATCGCATCGACGACATGCGCTGGCCCGTAGAGCCAGCCTAGCCGAAGCGCGGCCAGCCCATAAATTTTTGAGAAGGTCCGCGTCATCACCACATTGTCTGTGGTGGCGACAAGCTCGATTCCGGACTCATAGTCATTGCGCTGCACGTACTCCGCATAGGCGGCGTCGAGCACAAGCAGTACATGCGCCGGCAGTCCCTTGTGCAGCCGCTTGACCTCGTCGAACGGAAGGTAAGTTCCCGTCGGGTTATTCGGGTTCGCCAAAAATACGACTTTGGTCTTTGGCGTCACCGTCTTGAGAATAGCGTCGACATTTGCCGTCAAATCCTTTTCGGACGCAGCAATTGCCTTCGCGCCGGTGCCCATAATCGCGATCGGGTAAACCAAAAAGCCGTGCGTCGTGTAGATCGCTTCGTCGCCGTCTTTGAGATAGGCGCGTGCAATCAAATTGAGCAAGTCGTCGGAGCCGGCGCCGCAGACAATGCGATCCGGATCGAGCCCGAACGCAGCGCCGATGGCTTCGCGCAAGGCCGAAGCCGAGCCGTCCGGGTAATCTTCAAGGTGCTCGCCGGCCGCACGATAGGCGGCGATCGTGTTCGCGCTCGGCCCCAACGGCGTTTCGTTGGAAGAGAGCTTGAATATCTTTGCGACGCCAGGTGCCGTGCTCTTGCCCGGAACATACGGGGCAATATCGAGCACGCCGGGGCGTGGTTGCGGGCGATTCGCGGTCATTGACGCTTTTCCGAACGATCAGGCCTTGTCGGCGGCAATCGTATAGCGGGTTGCGTGGCTCCCGACGAGGGCTGCCGAACGGACTGTTGCCCCTGCCTTAACCAAGGCGGCGCTGATGGATTTGAGGTCCACCTCCTTCGGCAACGTCACCAGCAAGGCTGCGCCGTCGAAGGCGCGGTCAGGTACAGCGATGAAATCCGCTTGCGCCGACAAAGCTTGCGCGGCGTTCGCGCTCCAGCCGGAAACGCGCACGCTCCAGACCGCCGCTTCGGTCGCCATGGCGTCGGGCGCGACCCGGGATAGCACGAATACCGGCAAGGCGGCCGGGTGGTCGGGGCGTTCGACAAAGGGGAGGCGCGCGATAATCTTGGGAGCGGAATCGAATTCGAGTGCATTCCACCACGCGCCCGCCGATGCCACATCGAATGCAGGCACGAGGCCGAGATCGCCTTTGGAGTCCGATACCGCGGCGACGACACCGGCCGCGCCCATGTGTGGGACAAATGGCACGGTGAAGCCAAAATGAAAGCGGGCGGAATCCCGCATCAGGGCGTCACCCGCCGACAGGTCGGCGTGGACCGAGAATGGCGCCTGCACATATGTAAAAGTCGAGATGATAACGCGCCAAATGCTTTCGACGGTGTCGAGCGGCAATATGCCTTTGTGCCGTTTGACCAGCCGGCGCATCATCTCGGCCTCGCGCGCGGGCCGGAAAGCCGAGGCGCCCGAGTCCTCGTTGCGCTTGACCGCAATCAGGCGATCGATGATCCCGGCACGCTCCATCAAGAGCTGGTGCATCGCCTCGTCGATCCGGTCGATCTCCTTGCGCAAATTGGCGAGTGAGGGTGTTTTGGGTGCTTTCACCATGGCGGCATTGATAAGTGGGCTGGGCTTTGAAATCAAAGAAAACGTTGACTGTAGCCTGCTAGGTTGACAGTAAACCTCTATTAGTCGGCCCGCGATGCGGGTAGCGCCGGGAGCGCACAGGCGAGATGGCCGAAGCCGATTTGACGAGCGAACGTGAGGTCGGGGATGCTCCGCGCGAGGCGGATCAGCCACGGGATTCGCTTGTCGCCCATTTTGGCGCCGATAAGCCGCTCAAGCTCGATGCTGGCGTTGAACTGACCCCGTTCCAGATTGCCTACAAGACCTACGGCACACTTAACGCCACGCGCAGCAACGCAGTGCTGATCTGCCACGCACTCACTGGCGACCAGCATGTTGCGAGCGTGAATCCGGTCACAAAGAAGTCTGGCTGGTGGGAGACGATGGTCGGCCCCGGCAAGCCGATCGATACGGAACGCTATTTCGTCATCTGCCCCAACGTGGTCGGCGCCTGCATGGGTACGACCGGGCCGTCATCGACCGATCCGAAGACCGGAAGACCCTGGGGCCTCGATTTCCCGGTCATTACGATCCGCGACATGGTGCGAGCGCAGGCAATGCTGCTCGATCATCTCGGCATTGAATCAGTATTCGCGGTTGCGGGCGGCTCGATGGGTGGCATGCAGGTTCTGCAATGGGCGGCAAGCTATTCTCATCGCGTTTTCTGCGCGCTGCCGATTGCCTGTGCCACTCGCCATTCGGCCCAGAACATCGCCTTCCACGAAGTCGGACGGCAGGCGATCATGGCCGATCCGGAGTGGCGCGGCGGCCGTTATCATCTGGAAGGCACCAATCCGCGGCGCGGCCTGGCGGTCGCGCGCATGGGCGCGCACATAACGTATTTGTCGGATGCCGCATTGCACCGAAAATTCGGCCGCAAGTTTCAGGACCGCGAGAACCCGACTTTCTCTTTTGATGCGGATTTCGAGGTCGAATCGTATCTGCGTCATCAGGGGATTTCGTTTGTCGAGCGCTTCGACGCCAATTCCTATCTCTATCTCACGCGCGCGATGGACTATTTTGATCTTGCGGCCGACTATAATGGGATTCTTGCGAACGCTTTTAAGGGTACGCCCACCCGCATCTGCGTGATTTCCTTTACCAGCGATTGGCTGTTCCCGACGACGGAATCCCGCGCCATCGTGCATGCACTCAACGCCGCAAGTGCGCGCGTTTCCTTCGCCGAAATCGTTACCGACAAAGGGCACGACGCCTTTCTGCTGGACGAGCCGGAACTCTTCGCGATCGTGCGCGGGTTCCTCGACGGTGCCGGCAAAGCGCGCGGCCTTGCAGGCAAGAGCTGACGCCATGAGCAATCTCGCCGTTGCCGTAGTTGCGCGCAACGCCAGTGGCGCCCGCGTCGACCTGGTGCTGGTCGCCGAAATGGTCGAGCACGGGGCCAAGGTGCTTGACGTCGGTTGTGGCGATGGCGAATTGCTGCGTCTCCTCAGCGAAAGCCGGGGTGTTGATGGCCGCGGTATCGAGCTGTCGCGTGAGGGCGTCAATGAATGCGTGGCCAAAGGCTTGGCCGTGATCCAGGGCGACGCCGATACCGATCTCGGCGACTACCCGGATGACGCCTTTGACTATGTGATCCTGTCGCAAACGCTACAGGCAACCCGGCATCCGCGCGTCGTCCTCGAGCATATGCTGCGCATCGGACGCCATGCCGTCGTGTCGTTCCCGAATTTCGGACATTGGCAGGTGCGGCTCCAGCTCCTGTTTGCCGGCCACATGCCGCGCACCGATATTTTGCCGTTCAGCTGGTATGACACCCCCAACATCCACCACTGCACAATCAAAGACTTCAGGCAGCTCTGCACGGAAATCGGGGTCAAGATGGAGAAGGCCGTGGCCCTGAATGCCTGGGGTTCCCCGCTTCGCCTCAACGCACCCTGGTGGTTTTGGAACCTTTTCGGGGAA
>Ga0335082_10010181_pt1 | contig 10204 bp, 5 predicted proteins | sample Lox_Sample_41_FD_206718 | JGI IMG/M metagenome (GOLD analysis project Ga0335082, IMG submission 206718) | Soil microbial communities from Loxahatchee National Wildlife Refuge, Florida, United States - Lox_Sample_4.1 | ecosystem: Environmental > Terrestrial > Soil > Wetlands | place: USA: Florida...
TTGTCGGGTCGCTACCTGCGATCGAGGACTTCGGCGGCGGCCCGCTGACCCGAACGCACGGCGCCGTCGATGGCGCCGTGCGAGATCGTCGCGGTCTCGGTGCCGGCCCAGTGCACGCGCAGGAACGGCTCCCGCAGCAGGTGCCCGTGGCGCGTGAGCATGCCCGGCGGGAAGTGCGCCATGGAACAGCCGCGCGTCCACCGCTCGTTCCACCACGCGGTCTCGACGAAGTCGACGGGTGACGCGGCCTTCGGCCCGTAGCGGCCGACCAACGCGTCGAGCACGGCCTTGCGCCGCGTCGCGGGATCGAGCGCGTCGTGCTGTTCGGCGACGAGCCCGAAGGTGAACGACGCAAGCACGCCGGGCGATCCTGATCGCGGCGACGCGTCGATCGTCACCTCCGCAGCCGAACCCGGCTCCGCGCTCTGCCCGCTGAATCCGTCGGCGCGCCAGAACGGTTCGTCGTACACGACGAGCGTCTTCGTCTCCTTCCCCGCGACCGCGCTGCGATACAACGCGAGACGATCGTCGGTCAATGCGGGGTCGAACGCGATCTCGAGCACGAGCGCGGGCGGCACGGCCACGACGGCGCGGGCGGCGTGCACGGCGAGGCCGTCGGCGTCGACGATCACCCGATCGCCGCGTTGGTTGATCGCGCGTACGGGCGTGTCGAGCCACACCGACTCCCCCAGCTCGTCGGCCAGCTCCTGCGCGATCGTTCCCGCACCGCCGTCGACCAGATTCTCCTGCGCGCCACCCGTGATCGAGAACAACTTGCCGATGCTGTGATGTGCCCGCGTCAGGAAGAGCAGATCGAGCAACGACACCTGGGCGAGATCGTCGGCGAACAGGCCGCGCACGGCCATCTCGAAGAGATCGCTACCGATCGCCGAACGGATGTTCACGCCGTCGAGATACGCGCCGACCGTTCGTGCATCCCACTCCGCGGCCCGTTTCGCGGTCCACGGCGCGTCGAGCGGCACCTGCTTGGCCATGCGGTCGACGCGGAATTGCGCACGGGCGATCGTCGCGACCGCGAGCGGGCTGATCTTCGGGATCAGCCCTTTGTAGCGACGGACGCGACTGCCGTCGACGAGCAAGTGCGCACCCTTGACGTACGTCTTGTAGGTGCCGACGCCGAGCTCGCGCGCGAGCCCGAAGATCGCGTCGTGGTACGGCGCGAGCCACGCGCCCCCGCGGTCGATCGTGGTCCCGCCGGGTCGGGTCTCGGTCCAGATGCGGCCGCCGACGCGGTCGCGAGCTTCGAGGACCGCAACCGACTTTCCCGCGCGTGCGAGCGTTCGGGCCGCCATCAGCCCCGCGTATCCCGCACCGACGACACAGACGTCGGCGTCGACCCGCTCCGTCACATGTTCAGTATGTATCGATTGGCGGGCAGCTGCAGAAGACGTTGCGGTCGCCGTAGGCCCCGTCGATGCGACTCACCGGGGGCCAGTACTTCGCGTGCCGCAACGCGGCGAGAGGAAACGCGGCCGCTTCACGGGAGTAACCGTGCTTCCAGTCGTCGGCGGTGACGTCCTCGGCCGGGTGGGGCGCATTCGCGAGCGGGTTGTCGTCGGCCGACCAATCCCCGGCACCGACGTGATCGATCTCGGCCCGGATCGCGAGCATCGCGTCGACGAAGCGGTCGAGCTCGCCGAGATCCTCCGATTCGGTGGGCTCGATCATGAGCGTGCCCGCGACGGGGAACGACATCGTCGGCGCGTGGAACCCGTAGTCGATCAGCCGCTTGGCAACGTCGTCGACGGTGACGCCGGTGTCGTGGGCGATCGGGCGCAGGTCGATGATGCATTCGTGGGCGACGAGATGGTTCGCGCCCGTGTACAGCACGGGAAAGTGGGGCGCGAGCCGGTGCGCGAGATAGTTCGCGTTGAGGATCGCGACCTGCGTGGCGCGCCGCAAGCCCTCACCGCCCATCATCGTGACGTACATCCACGAGATGGGCAGGATCCCGGCCGATCCCCAGGGCGCGGCGCTGATCGCGCCAACGCCGGTGGCCGGTCCGGCCTCGGCGCGCAGCGGATGGTTCGGCAGGAACGGCGCGAGGTGCGCGCGAACGCCGATCGGACCGACGCCCGGGCCGCCGCCACCGTGGGGGATGCAGAACGTCTTGTGCAAGTTCAGGTGCGACACGTCGGCGCCGAACTGGCCCGGACGCGCGACGCCGACGAGCGCGTTCAGGTTCGCGCCGTCGAGGTATACCTGCCCGCCGTGGTCGTGCACGATCGCGCACGCCTCACGGATCTGCGGTTCGTACACCCCGTGCGTCGACGGGTAGGTGACCATCAGCGCGCCGAGCCGGTCGGCGTGCTCGACGGCCTTGGCCTCGAGATCGTCGAGGTCGACGTTGCCGTGGTCGTCGCACGCCACCACGATCACCTGCATGCCGGCCATGGCGGCCGACGCCGCGTTCGTGCCGTGCGCCGACGCCGGGATCAGGCACACCGTACGCGCGTCCTCGCCGCGCGACGCGTGGTACTTGCGGATCGCGAGCAAGCCCGCGTACTCGCCTTGCGAGCCCGCGTTCGGTTGTAGCGACACCGCGTCGTAACCCGTGATCTCCGCGAGCCAGGTCTCGAGCTCCGCGAACAGCTGCAGGTAGCCCTGCGCCTGCTCGACGGGCGCGAACGGGTGGATGCCGCCCCATTCGGGCCAGGTGATCGGTTCCATCTCCGCCGTCGCGTTGAGCTTCATCGTGCACGAGCCGAGCGGGATCATCGTGCGGTCGAGCGCGAGGTCGCGGTCGGCCAGCCGGCGGAGATACCGCAGCATCTGATGCTCGCTGCGGTGCGTGGTGAACGCGGGATGCGTGAGGAACTCCGACGTGCGGCGCAGCGCGTCGGGAATCGCGTCGGCAGAGTCGTCGCCGAGGTCGGGCGCGAGCTCGAACGCGAGCAGGACGTCGCGCGCGGTCGCTTCGGTGGTCGTCTCGTCGAGCGCGATGCCGAGCGTGTTCGCGTCGACCTCGCGCAGGTTGATGCGCCGGGCGCGGGCTGCGGCCGCGATCTCGGCGGCGCGTCCGGGAACGCGCACCGTGATCGTGTCGAAGAACTGATCGTGCGCCACGTCGACGCCGCCGCGGCGCAAGGCGCCGGCGAGACGGGCCGCGAGCCCGTGCACCCGCGCCGCGATCGCGCGCAAACCCTCCGCACCGTGATACGACGCGTACAACCCCGCGATCACCGCGAGCAACACCTGGGCAGTGCAGATGTTGCTCGTGGCCTTCTCGCGGCGGATGTGTTGCTCGCGCGTCTGCAGCGCGAGCCGGAACGCGGTGCGGCCCTTGCTGTCGACCGAGACGCCTACGAGCCGGCCCGGCAACGTGCGCCGGTGCTCGTCGCGCGTCGCGAGAAATGCAGCGTGCGGGCCGCCGAATCCGAGCGGCACCCCGAAGCGTTGCGTCGTGCCGACGACGACGTCGGCGCCTATCTCGCCGGGCGGCGTGAGCAGCGTGCACGCGAGAAGATCGGCCGCGACGCACACGAGCGCGCCGTGCGTGTGCGCCCGCTCGATCACCGGCGCGCAGTCGCGCAGGCGGCCGCTCGAACCGGGAGATTGCACGAGCACGCCGAACCAGCCGTCGATGGTGTGCTCACCGTTCGGGTCGCCGACGACCACTTGGATGCCGAGCGGTTCCGCGCGCGTGCGCACCACGTCGATCGTTTGCGGGTGGCAGTCGACGTCGACGAGAAAGACATCTCCCGCTTTGCTGTTGATCCGATGCAACATCGTCATCGCTTCGGCGGCCGCGGTGCCTTCGTCGAGCAGCGACGCGTTGGCGAGGTCCATCGCGGTGAGGTCGCTCACCATCGTCTGGAAGTTCAGAAGTGCTTCGAGCCGGCCCTGGCTGATCTCGGGTTGGTACGGCGTGTACGCCGTGTACCACGCCGGGTTCTCGAGCACGTTGCGTCGGATGACCGGAGGCGTGATCGTGTCGTGGTAGCCACAGCCGATCAACGACGTGAACACCTCGTTGCGGTCGGCGAGCTCGCGCAGCCGCGCGAGCGCATCGGTCTCGCTGCACGCGACGGGCAACGCGAGCGGTGCGGTATCGCGGATCGCGGCGGGCGCGGCCGCGTCGACCAGTGCGTCGAGGGTGGGATAGCCGAGCCGCGCCAGCATGGTTTCCTGCTCGTCGGCGCGCGGCCCGATGTGGCGATCGGCAAACTCCGTGACGCCCGGCTCGCTCGGCATGGCGGCATTCCTCTCGTTCCGCGGGGTGGTGCGAGCCGCATGTGGCCCGACTCCCCCTCTGTCGCGGAACTCCAGAGTTGCCTCGCCCCGACGGTTCGGGTGCCTGAGAGATTCCGGGGAGTGGTTGCTCCTTCGGCGCCGGGTGCCCGACTGCGAACGTGCAGGTCGGCGTCCGGACTCTCCCATCGGAGGTCGACGGCTATGTCGCCTTCGACGATAGCCGCTCGCGATGCGCGAAGCTGAGGGCGATGGCACCTCCGAAGAAAGAACCCGCGGCCAAGAAAGCGCCGGCCAAGAAGGCGCCGGCCAAGAAGGCGACGGCCGCCAAGCCTGCCGCCGACAAGACTCCGACCAAGCGGGCCGCGGCCGCAAAGACCGCCGCGCCGGAACCGCCCGCCAAGAAGGCGGCGCCGGCGAAGAAGGCGGCGCCGGCGAAAGAGCCCGCGGCGAAGACGACGAAGTCCAAGACGACGACGGCCAAGACGACGACGGCCAAACCGGCGACGGCGCCGGAACCGGAAGTCGACGAACACGCGCACGATCACGATCACGAACACGACGAGGACGAGATCGACGAGGCGCAGGCCGAAGCCGACGTCGCGCGCATGCAAGCCGCGCTTGCGTCGCTCGACGACGACACGCTGCGGCAGGCGCTCGCACACATGAGCGAGAAGTCGCGCCAGGAGGTCGCGACCCACCTCCAGATGCCGCGGGCCACGATGTATCTGGGCGACGCGCTCGTGCCGCTCGCACGCCGCAAGCTGCAGCACGCCGCGCCCGACCATCAATTGCAAGTGCTGTTCGCACTCGCGGCCGGCGCGAACGATCAGACCATCGAGGCGCTCGGCGATCGTTCCGACGACCCGTCGCGCGAAGATCTGCTCGAGGTGCTGCCGGCCGTCATCGACGCGCACGGCACCACGATCGTCACGCTGATGCTCACGGGCTACGCCGCCAGTGATGCGCCCTGCCGCCCGGTGATGCGCGAGTTGCTCGAGACCGACGACCGGTTCGTGATCGGTCCGCCCGTTCCGGTCGAGGACCGCACGAGCGCGTTGCTGGCGCCGCCGAAGGTCGTCGACGCGGACGAGCTGAAGGCCAAGCGCGATCACCGCAAGGCGGCCAAGGAGGCCAAACGCGCGGCAGAAGCGCACCAGCGCGAGGCGAAAGCCGCGGCGCAGGCCGCGCGGCGCGCGGCGTTGCACAACGCGAAGCGCAAAGGTCGCTGAGGAGGCGTTCGATGCTCGACTGCGTGATCCGGGGCGGCTCCGTCGTGGACGGAACGGGCGCGCCCGCGCGCCGGGCCGACGTCGCCATCCGCGACGGTCGTATCGTCGAGATCGGCGACGTCAAAGACGACGCGGGCGAGACCGTCGACGCGGGCGGCCTCGTGGTGGCGCCGGGGTTCGTCGACCCGCACACGCATTACGACGCGCAGCTGTTCTGGGACGCGGCGGCCACGCCGTCGAACCTGCACGGTGTCACGAGCATGATCGCGGGCAACTGCGGGTTCACGCTCGCGCCGTTGCACGCGCCCGATGCCGATTACCTGCGGCGCATGATGGCGAAAGTCGAGGGAATGCCGCTGCCGGCGCTCGAGACCGGCGTGCCGTGGGGCTGGGAGTCGTTCGGCGACTATCTCGGCGCGCTCGACGGGCACGTCGGCTTGAACGTCGGCTTCCTCGTGGGCCACTGCGCGATCCGCCGCAACGTGATGGGCGCCGACGCCGTCGGGAGCGAGGCGACGGCCGAGCAGCTGGCCGCGATGGAGTCGTTGCTCGACGCGTCGATCGCGGCGGGTGGCCTCGGCTTCTCGACGACGTTGTCGTTCACGCACTCCGACGGCGACGGCCGGCCGGTCGCGTCGCGCTGGGCAAGCAACGACGAAGTGCTCGCGCTCTGCCGCGTGGCGAGCCGCTATGAGGGCACCACGCTCGAGTACGTGACCGACGGTTGCCTGCGCGGCTTCAGCGACTTCGAGGTCGAGCAGATGGCCGCGATGACGCTCGCGGGCCGGCGCCCGCTCAACTGGAACGTGCTCACGATCGACTCGAAGGAACCCCAGCGGTATCACGACCAGATCGCGGCATGCGAGCACGCGCGAGCGCAGGGCGGCACCGCGATCGCGCTGACGATGCCGACGCTCGTCGAGATGAACATGTCGTTCCGCAATTACTGCGCGCTGTTCATGCTGCCGGGCTGGTCCGACGTCATGAACTTGCCGGTTCCCGAGCGGATCGCGAAGCTGCGCGACCCCGAGGTACGCAGGTGGATGAACGAGCGGGCCCGCTCGCCCGAGGCGGGCGTGTTCTCGCGGCTCGCGTCGTGGGGCCGTTACCAGATCGGCGACACGTACTCGACCGCGAACGAAGGCCTGAAGGGCCGGGTCGTGGCCGATCTCGCCGAGCGCGCCAACCGCGGCACGTTCGACACGCTGCTCGACATCGTGATCAACGACGAGCTGCGCACGGTCCTGTGGCCGTTGCCGTCCGACAGCGACCTGAAGTCGTGGCAGATGCGCGCCGACGCGTGGGACCACCCGCTCGTGCTCATCGGCGGTTCCGACGCGGGCGCGCACCTCGACCGCATGTGCGGCGCGCCGTACACGACGTCGTTCCTCGGCGACTCGTTGCGCGGCCGCCAGCTCGTGCCGCTCGAACGGTGCGTGCAGCTGATGACGCAGGCGCCCGCGCAGCTGTTCGGCTTGCGCGACCGGGGCGAGCTCCGGCCCGGTTATCACGCCGATGTGGTGGTGTTCAATCCGGAGACGGTCGACGCCGCCGAGGTTCGCCTCGTCGACGATCTGCCGGGCGGCACGTCACGTTTGTTCGCCGATGCGGTCGGTGTGCACCGTGTGATAGTCAACGGCACGACGATCGTCGACGGCGGCAACGACACCGGCGCGCGACCCGGCACGGTGCTGCGCAGCGGCCGCGACACGTACACGGTGCCCATCCCCGCCGACGTGTAGACGCGCAGCGCAGCCTCGAGATCCACCGCGACGATACGCAGCGAAAGCCATTCGTCAGGCCACTGTGAGCGGTTGTTTCGGATACCGGTCCGGGCAACGACCGCGGCCGGCGGTCGCCGACCTCCGAACCTGCTCTGCGCAATCGTCGGTAGACAAGAAATACGCGACGCGAGAGCGGCTCCATCGACTTTCGCCTTCATCGACCGCCCATGGTGGTCGATTTCCAGGATGTGGAGGCGACACGATCGTCCGAACGTCGGCGCGCGTCCGACGTCACGGTTACGGCCCGCGTCGTACCGACAGTACTAACGGGCGCGGCATTCGTCGTGCTCCGGTCGTTCGGGGCCCTCGGCGATCTCCCGCTCTTCGTGCTCCTGCCGTTGCTCGCCGTCGCGGGTGTGGTTGCCGAGCTCTTCGGCCGGCAGCTCAGACCCGACTCCTCGCGTCTCGCGGTGCACGCCGCCGTCGCCGCACAGGTCCTCGCGGTCGCGACCATCACCTATGCGATCGGATGGGGCGCAGCACTCTCGATCGGCTATGTCTTCGTCCTCTCGCGGATGCTCGACGACGCCGACGCTCGCGTGTGGCGAGTTGCACTGGCGTGGACCGTCGTGGGGATCACGCTGGGCGAGTGCGCCGTCGCCATCGGTCTCGTGCCGACGTACATCCCCGAACCTGATGTGCACGTGCTCGCCGTCCTCGGCCTGCTGGGCGCCGGGTTCGTCATGCATCTGCTCGGCGTGAAGACCGCGCAGAACGACGAATCGCTGCGCCGCCGCGACGATGCCGAGCGAGAGCTGCGAAACACACTTTCCCTCCTCACTGCGACACTCGACGCGACTGCGGATGGGGTCGTGGTCGTCGACGCAAGCGGAAGCTTGGGTCAGTACAACGAGCAATTCGCGCGCATGTGGCAACTGTCCGGCAACGAAGTCGCGATCCGCGATCAGGATGCCGCCATCCGTGCCATCCTCGACCAGCTCGTGCGGCCCGAGGTGTTCCTCGCCCGATTCGAGGAGATCAAAGCCAGCTCCGAGGAGGACAGCAACGACACCCTCGAGTTCAAGGACGGACGGGTCTACGAACGCCGGTCCCGTCCGCAACGAGTCGACGGCAACGTCGTAGGCCGGGTTTGGAGCTTCCGCGACGTGACCGACCGGACCCGGCTCGTGAACGAGCTCGCACACCAGGCGTTCCACGACAGCCTCACGGGACTCGCGAACCGCGCGCTGCTTCGCGACCGTCTGGAGCACGCCCTCGCTCGCGCGCGACGTTCCGGCGCAACGGTATCGGTGCTGTTCTGCGATCTCGACGGCTTCAAGATGGTCAATGACACCATGGGCCACGATGCCGGCGACATGCTGCTGGTCGAGGTTGCGCGCCGATTCCAGATCGGCGTCCGCGAAGGCGACACTGTGGCGCGGCTCGGCGGCGACGAGTTCGCGATCGTCGTCGACGAGACGACGGCAAACGGCGCGACGTCTCTCGCGCGCCGGCTTCTCGACGTGCTCTCCGATCCCTTCGACATCAATGGCCGGGAGGTCTTCGCACGCGCGTCCATTGGCATCGCCGACAATCACGTCGAGGCGCTCGATGCCGATGAACTGCTGTGCCGCGCCGACATCGCGATGTACGCAGCGAAGGCGAAGGGACGAGACCGCTTCGAGATCTTCGAGAGCACGATGCAAGTCGACCTCGCTGCTCGCCACGAGCTCTACGGCGACCTCAGACACGCCCTCGCCGTGGGTCAGTTCGCCCTCTACTACCAGCCGCTCGTCGACCTCGAGACGAACAAGGTCGTATCGGTCGAAGCGCTGCTGCGTTGGCGGCATCCGCGGCGCGGGATCGTGGGGCCGGACGAGATCATTCCGATCTGCGAGGAGACCGGACTCATCATCGAGATCGGCCGGTGGGTGCTGCGCGAGGCGTGCCGCCAGATCGCGGAGTGGTCACCGACCCTCAGCGGGCAGACGCGCATCTGTGTCAACGTCTCCGCCCAGCAGCTGTACCACGACACGTTCGTCGCCGACGTTGCGGCGGCGCTCTCCGAGGCGGACCTCGACGCGCAACGCCTTGTACTCGAGCTGACGGAGAGCACGCTCTTGTCGAACACCGCCCTCGTGCAAACGCAGCTGAACGCACTCAAGGCGCTCGGCGTGCACGTCGCGATCGACGATTTCGGCACGGGCTATTCCTCGCTGTCGTACCTGCACACCTTCCCCGTCGACGTCTTGAAGATCGACCGCAGCTTCGTCCAGCGTCTCAACGCAGACTCCGACGACCAGAGCGGAAAGCTCGTGCGCTCGATCGTCGGCATGGCCGAGAATCTCGGCCTCGGCGTCGTCGCCGAGGGCATCGAGGAAGAGGAGCAGCTCGCGGCCGTCCGCGACGCCGGCTGTGCGACGGGCCAGGGCTTCCTCTTCGCACGTCCGCTTCCCGCCGACCAGGTCCCGCTGGCGATCTCGCGTCTGAGCCGCGCGCCCGCGGCCAAACGACGGACGACGGTGACGAGGACCACTGACGGCCCGCGATGAGGTGGCGACTCAGCGGTCTTCCGCTCTTCGGTACCTATGCGGCTGCGAGCCTGGTCCCGATCGCATTGCTCGGAATCGGCCTCGCGCATCTCTACGACACGCAGATGCATCGGCGGGCGCTCGCCGAGGTCACCACCGAGGCCGGGGCGATCTCGACCGCGGGCATCGAGCCGGCACTCGACGGTCACAACCTCCGCGACCCCCTCACAACCGGGGAGCGCAGCAGGCTCGAGCGGAGAACCGCGCCGCTGCTGGCGAACGGCAGTGTCTTGCGGTTGCGCCTGCGCGACGAGACCGGCGTCGTGGTGTTCGACGCCGCTCACCCGAACGATCGACCGCGCGGCGACACCGACGACGAAGTTGCACGAGCCGCGGCGGGCCAGATCGTTCGCAAGCTCACGCATCTGAACGCCGACGCAGTGGACGGCGCCCACCGGGGCCCGGCGGCCGTCGAGGCGTACGTTCCGCTTCACGCCGTCATGTC
>Ga0335082_10010182_pt1 | contig 10203 bp, 7 predicted proteins | sample Lox_Sample_41_FD_206718 | JGI IMG/M metagenome (GOLD analysis project Ga0335082, IMG submission 206718) | Soil microbial communities from Loxahatchee National Wildlife Refuge, Florida, United States - Lox_Sample_4.1 | ecosystem: Environmental > Terrestrial > Soil > Wetlands | place: USA: Florida...
AAGAAGTGGCCGTGATCCAGGAACCGAAGGGCGTGCGGGTACGCCGCCGTGGTGAGGACGCCCGGGACGTTATCGAAGTGTCAACCGCAGCGGATGCCAGAGTTGCGGACCGGCGGGTCAAGCGGCCTCGCAGCCGGCGCCCCAGGCTTGCTGAGTCTTGGTCTCTCGCGAGAACAGCAGACCGGCCGCATCCTGAGCGCGGCTGACGCGAATGTAGTCGCCGCGGCGGATCTGTCCGGTTGCCATGAGATTCGAGAGCGGGTACACCAGCAGGCGTTCGATCGCGCGCTTAAGAGGCCTGGCCCCATAACGGATGTCGGTGCCCTCGGAAAGCAGGAACTCCTTCGCGTTCGCCGTCACGTGTATGGAGAATGGATTGCCCTGCGCAGCGGCGATGATCCGTTGCTGCACAGTGTCCAATTCGATGTCGATGATTCTGCGCAGTTGCGGCGCGCCAAGAGATCGGAACACAACGATGTGGTCCAGACGGTTCATGAACTCAGGAGTGAACCTGCGCCGAGCTGCCGCGATACCCATCCTGGTGATCTTGCCGTTCAGCTTTGCCTTGCTCGCGCCGTCACCGGAACAGGCGACGGGAAACCCCATCCGGTGCTCAGCCAGGGAGCTCATCTCGGCCGCGCCGAGATTGCTGGTCATGAAGATCATGGACTGGGAAAAGTCGACCCGCTGGTTGTCGCCCAGCGTCAAGGTCGCTTTGTCCAGGATGCCCAACAAGAGATTCCAGAGTGAATCGCTGGCCTTTTCAATCTCGTCGAAGAGCACAAAGCTGAGCTTGAGCTTTTCGGTGTGTTGCCTATTGAGGGCCTCCTGGTTGAGCAGCGCGTGTGTTTCGCGGTGGCCAAGATATCCGGGAGGTGAACCGATCAACTTTGAGATCTCGTGGCTGTGCTGGTATTCCGCGCAATCGATCTTGACTACCCCGCGAGGGTCTTTGAGCAACGCATCGGCGGTCGCCTCCACAACGCGAGTCTTTCCAGAGCCGGTTGGGCCTAGGAACAAGAAGTTCCCGACCGGTCTGCCTGCGGGGGACATCCCCGTCAGAAATGCCTGGTAGGCTTCGACGATTTTGGCGACGGCGTCGTCTTGTCCGATGACAAGCTGGCGCAGCCTGGTCTCGAGAACGTCTGCCTCCGGTCCCTTCTTGTTGGGCTCGAGCATTTCGATTCGATCCATGATCCTACCTCCTTTGAGCTCTCAGGCCGCCGTGCAAGTGAATTCTCCGATGGACTCAAGACAAAGCGCCAACTTCGCAGGGTCCGGTTCTGTTTCGCTCAACGGAACTGGCGCGAGATGTTCAGTTTGCGCATGCGAGATTGCAATGTCGTGCGCTTCAGGCCCAAACGAGCCGCTGCGCCGTCTAAACCTCCGACCTGGCCTTTTGCTTCTTCCAGCGCTTGCAGGATCCTTGCCCTTTCGCCGTTAGGCGGCTCGGCCGGCGATCCTCCCTGCCAGGCAACCGGAACCGCCTCTCCAATGAGTTCGTGCGTCGGCACTTGAAGGACATCCCCGCTGGTCAGGATGACCGACCGCTCCAGCACATTCTGCAGCTCACGGATATTGCCCGGCCAATCGTAGTTCGTGAGTGCGTCCAACACGGATGTGGGAATCGTATCGATGTTTCGGCCCATACGCCGCGCATGCTTCTGGACGAAGTAGCGCGCAAGCAGCGAGATATCTTCACGGCGCGCGCGCAAGGGTGGAACATTCAATGGAAAGACATGCAAGCGATAGTAGAGGTCCGCACGAAACTTGTTTTCGTCCACCATCGTCTTCAGGTCCCGATTCGTTGCGGCCACGAAACGCACATCCGTCCGGATGGTGCGGGTGCCGCCGACTCGCTCGAACTCCTGGTCCTGAATGGCGCGGAGCAGCTTGGGCTGAAGTTCGAGGGGCATCTCGCCGATCTCGTCGAGAAAGAGCGTGCCTCGATGGGCCAGTTCGAAACGGCCGATCTTCTGCGCTACCGCTCCAGTGAACGAGCCCTTCTCGTGCCCGAACAGCTCGCTTTCGAGCAGGCTGGCAGGGATTGCCGCGCAGTTCACTTTGACGAAACTGCCCTTGCTGCGGCTGCTCAACTCGTGAATAGCCCGGGCTACCAGCTCCTTTCCCGTGCCTGTTTCGCCCAGGATGAGAACGGTTGCATCCGTCGGCGCAACCGTTTGCAGACTCTTCAGGACGCCCTGAAAAGCCGGTCCTTCGCCAACCATGTTCCCGATGTTGTGGTCGAGGAGGATCTCATCTTCCAGACAAAGCTTCTCGGTGACCAGCCGCTCCTTGATTTCCGCCAACTCCCGATAAGCGATCGAATTCTCCACGGCGATAGCAATCTGGCTCGCGACCTGCGCCATGAATTCGACATCCTCGGGAGTCCAGTCATCGTCGGTCATTCGACCCAGGTCCAGTGTGCCGATCGTGCGGTCTCGCGCGATCAATGGAACCAGGCAAGCGGACCTGGTTCCCAGTGCCACAAGCCGCCGAAAACTCAGACTGGGATAACGGTCGATATCGGAGTCGTGCACCACGACCGGCTTTCCAGTCGCCAGCACCTCGGCCGAGGGCATACCTCGAGGGTCGAACGGTCCCTTCAGTGCCTCCGCCAACTGAAGGCGTGCGCAATGCAGTGCATACACATCGAGGCCGCCGGTCTGATTACAAAGCGTCAGCAGTGCGTAGTCGTGCCGGATGAGCTTCGAGAGCTGGACGGATATTGCCGAGAACAAGTCGTCTCGATCCAGCTTCGACACAAGCGCATCGGTGATGTCGAACAGGGTTCGCAGCCGGTCCCGCTCCCGGACTGCCGCCTGCTTTGCCAGGAAGGACTCTACCGCGACGGCGAACTCGCTCGCAACGCGCTCCAGAAAGGCGATCTCGGCCGGCCTCGGATCGAGTGGCGCTACGGAGCTGAAGCCGAACGCGCCGAGCCGGTTATTCCCTGTAGTCAGTGGGACGAGCATCAGAGTGCTGATGTTGAAGACACGAGCGCGCCTGACGAACTCCGGCCAGCGTGTCTCAGACTGGATAGAAGTGACGACGAGTGGCCGCTGATTTTGCCATACCCAACCAGCGGGATCCTGGTCGACCGGCAGCCGAAGGCTTGTGATTGGGGGATTGCAGGGCTCATTCAAGATCTGCCCTTGCATGACGTTGCCGTTGGAATCGTGCAGAATGAGCGCGATATGATCAAAGCTGACAATTTGCCGAAGAGCTTCGGCCGCGCCCGCCAGCAGACTTCTCAGGTCTGTGCATCCGGCGATCGAACGCGAGAGCGCCATAACGGCCCGATAGAGTGCGTCCTGGCGGGTGCCGTTCTCGCCGCTGATCCGGATGATGGAATCCGTCGGCGCGACGGTCTCGATCTCCTGCAACGCGCGCCGCACAGCCTGGCTGCCGCTGGGGACATCGTCAAAACGGAGTTCGCTCCGGTTCTCGGATTTCGGATTCACGATTTCCATGACCCATCCTCCTTTCACCGCTCGCGGACCGCGTGCCTCAACCACGACGCCTCTCTAGATCTCAAGTCGCCGCCAACGTGGTATCGAGCGCTCGGTTCCGAAGTCTACTTGGATTCTGGACCAATAACCAAATGGAGCCAATTCCAGTTGGAGTGCGATGATGCCCCTCGATATGTTGAGGGATGTGCCTCTTTATGGGGTGACTTACCGGGGGCGATCCCTGGATCCGCCGATTTCGAAGACCTTCCTTCCGAAGCGGCGAGCATCCACCGACCATGCGCCCGGACCTAGCATTGCCACACTGGCGCCGAGTGCAGCCAATAGGACGCGAGTCCACGGGTCGGCATGGGCGAATGTGGGCCATAAGACGGTCCCTGCCTCAGCCACCGTAACCACCACTCCGGCAAGAGTCGTTCGGAGCCCCAAGATCAGAAGAATCCCAGCGATCGCCGCAGCGAGCTCCGGAATCGCGGAAAGGTGAAAGGCGGCAAGATCGAGAACTCCCCAATAGACCAGCGGCAAGCCCACAGTCAAGCGCAGGAGCAGGAGCCCCTGGCCCGGCCGGCCATCAGGAAAGGCTGAGAATGAACGGTGCAGGGTGCCACCTCGTTCCCATGGTGTGCCATTTGGAAGGCTCTCAACCACCCCGAAAGATCCGGCGAAGACCCCTATTTCGAGGGGCCCTACTTAAGATCGATAATCCCGCGCTTCAAACCGATGGTGACGGCGTGAGTCCGGTCATTGGCGTCCAGCTTAAGCAGGATGTTCTTGACGTAACCCTTGACGCTTTCCTCGGTAAGGTGGAGTTGAGCGGCAATGTCCTTGTTCGAATTGCCGCCCACAATCAGCTTCAAGACGCTGATTTCCCGCGGGGTTAAGGCGCTATCCATGGCATGCTCGGCGAGTTCCGCAGCGATCTCGGGAGTCAGGCGCTTTTGACCCCCATGGACAGCCCGGATGGTCTCCAGGAGTTCTTTTCGCAATGAACCTTTCAAAAGATAGCCATGTGCGCCGGCTTGGAGGGCGCGTTTAACCTGGACATCCCCGGCATACGTCGTCAATACCACAATGCGTGCCTCGGGAAACTCGGCGCGAATCGCGTTGATCGCGTCGATGCCGCACAGATTCGGCATCTGCAGGTCCATGAGTGTGACGTCCGGGTGGTGTTTTCGGAACTGCTCGATGGCCTCTCGCCCGTCTGACGCCTCCGCGATCAACTCCATATCGGACTGAGTCCCGACCAGTCGGGCGATGCCATCGCGGACAATCTCGTGGTCATCTACAGCGAGAACTCGAATCACATCCTCACCCCGTCATTCTACGTAACCACCGGAAGCGGGAGCTTCCCGACGACTTGGCGTATGCGATCGGACCCGCAACCCCCAAATCGATCTCAGTTCCGGTTCCGACCCCGCTCAGGATAACCAGCTTCGAACCGATCTGCCGCGCGCGTTCCCGCATTCCCGCCAGGCCGTAATGGCCGGAGCACCCCTGCTCAACCTCGGGAGCCATCCCCTTGCCGTCATCCATGATTCGCAACCGAAGCAGGTGCTTGTCGAACGTAATCTCCGCGTCAATATGAGTTGCACAAGCGTGTGTGAAAGCGTTTCGCAGCGCCTCGCGGGCGATGCTGTAGACTTCGTCTCGAACGATGGGATTCAGATCCCGTACCGGCCCCTCCACAACCAGACGGAAGATCGCGCTACTTGTGCCCGCCAGTTCGTCTCCGACGCTGCGTATGGCGTCCACCAGACTACTCGTAGTGAGCAACGAGCGCAAATCCTGCACGGTCTTGCGGCCCTCGACGATCGCGCGGTCCCCCACCTCCAGCGTTTCTTCGAGGTCATTCTTAGCGGCACCTGGAGGCATAATCTCGTTCACTGCCTGAAGGCGCAGCATGAATCCCTGGACAGTCTGCAACAGGTTATCGTGCAATTCGCGGGCGATACGCATACGCTCGTTCAGGCGCGCCTCGCTGGCCATGTTGAACTGGTGTTGCAGGTACCGGACACGGAGCTGGAAGGCCACCCAAAGCAGCGCTAGAAACGCGACTACGTAGAGGGTGCGAAACCAATCTGTTTGGTAGTACGCCGGGTCGATAGAGAAATCCAGCGCGTCGCCGGTCTCGTTCCAGACGCCACTGTTATTGCAAGCAATCACGCGGAAACGGTAAGAGTTGGGAGGAAGGTTCGTGTACTGCGCGTGGCGGACGTTGAGCACTTCCCTCCAGTCCTGATCCTGGCCCTCCAGCTTGTACTTGAAATGGACCTTCTCCGGCGCTGCAAGACTCAGAGCCGCGAACTCGATTTCCACGTCGCGGACATTGGCGGGCAGGTGCATACTCTGTCTAAGCTGGTAGGGCTTGCCGTCGGCCATGATCTGCTCGATGTGAACCGGCGGCGGGAGTCTGTTGAGAACAGGATGACGGAGATCGACGAACGCGACGCCTTCTCTGATAGGGAACCAGAGTTTCCCTTCGGCAGATATCGCAAAAGTCGGACCGAAGTAGCTGGGCCCGCCCTCCGGCATGACACCATCCACGGCGTCCCAAACGGTTGTTTCAACCCAGCGCTTCGGGTCGGCCATCCACGCGTCGACTTCACTCCGCCGTATGTGCACAAGGCCGCAGCCCGTGTACAGCCATAAGGACCCATTATCGTCCTCTGTTGTCCAGTGGATCTTATCGCACGGCAAGCCGCTGGCGGTTGTGAGTGTTGTGACGCGGCCATCTTTGATCCGGCTCAGGCCGCCAAACTGGGTCGCGGCCCACACCGCTCCCTCCCGATCAAGTCGAATGCTGGCAACAGGGCCCTTACCGAGCCCATCTGCGGCTGTGTACGAGGCGCGGACCCGCCCATCCTTGAAATACTCGACACCGCCGTCGAGCCAGAATGCAAGCCAGAGTCCCCCCGGGTCAGGGAGAATGACCTTTGCCTGTTGGCGACGTCCCAGTACCGACCAGGGAATATTCTCGATGAAACGTCTCTCCAATAAGTGCGAGAGACCACGATCTCCGGATAGCCAGAGGTTGCCTGCTTTGTCCCCCGTAATGGAATATACTTCTCGACTGGGTCCGCCATTTACGGCCACGAACCTGCCGGTGTTGAACCAGGCCAGACCACGACCTGTGAAGACCCAGATTCGCCCTTCCTCATCCTGATAGAGGGACTGCACCGCATCGTCGGGAAGTCCATTGGCCCTCCGGAAGACCGAAACCTCTCCGTTCTTCCATCTGGCCAGACCATCGGCGGTGCCAATCCAGACGCTCCCGTCCGTGGCTGCGAGCACGGACATAACAGCATCGCTGGGCAAACCCTGTCTCGCAGAAACAGTCGTAACGGGGAGGTCCCGGAACCGGTCGAGTCCTCCGGCGGTGGACACCCAGATATTGCCTTCCCGGTCTTCGAAGAGGCCGGCGATGATATCGCCTGACAAGCCATCCGATTTCCCGAAGACGTCTGTGCGGCCATGATGCACATGGATCAGCCCGCGCTGATGGGTCCCGATCCAGAGACCTCCATCGCGGTCCCGCAGTAATTTGTTCGAATTGACGTCACGGTCCGGCATCACCACAATTGGGTTGCTTGCGCTGCGAATCGGGTACGCTTCGATTCCGTCGCCGACAAGATGCCTGAGCCCCGCTTCGCGCATGGCAATCAAGACCCGGCCGTCGTCGGCCGCAGTCAGGTCGTCGATTCGCTTCCCCGCGATTGCATAGTGTCTCGGGGGAGCGGGCTTCCATCGCCAAAGCCCAGACTCTGCACCGACCCAAAGAGACCCCGAACCGTCCTCGAATAAGGTCCAGGCGAATCCGCCGAACGCGCCGTCCTGCCCGTAGCACTGCGTGTGGCCGTTTCGGATTGCGCACAGGCGGCCTTTTGGAGTTTCCAGCGTGCCGGCCCACACGGTTCCCTCGTGGTCTTCCAGCAACGATGTGATGAAGTACGCACCAACCTCCGGATACCGGGTCAGCTTGCCGCCACTCCAGCTCAAGAGTCCGGCGAAAGTGCCGATCCAGAGAGTGCCGTCGCGCGAGACCAGCAGACTGTAAGGGCTGTCGGGGAGACGCTCCCCCGCGGGCGGTTGCCAGGGAACAGAATGAACGCCATCGAAACGGAACAAGCCGAATTCGGTGCCCAGCCAGAGGTAGCCATCCGGGGTTTGCGCCATCGCGTAAGCAGTGCCGGGTATGAAACCATTCCGGATGGTCCAGGCGGTGTGTCCGTACTGGCTGATGTCGAGAGACGGATTCAACGCTAAGCCGCTACCGCAGCCGGCCACGAGAACGCCGAGCACGATGGCAAGTTGTCGCACTATCACCTCTCCGGAGGTCTTGCCGCGCCCGCGCATGGCGTAGCACATCCTTTCAGCGATCATCCACTATTCTACGTGCGGCTGCTTCCGTCCCCGCAATCGGTACGGGCGCAATCCAGTCCCCCCCCGCGCCATTCTGTTGACGGGGGCACCGGATATTGGGGACCGGCATGCCCGCACATCAGTGGGGAATTGGAGGCGTGGAGCAGAGGGGCGTGGGCACCGAAGCACGGTTGCTCGACCTCGCTCATCCGAAAGACCGCTGTGCCGGGCCAGGTGATGAGACAACAGCCGATTTCGCGGCGAAAGTCAACGCCAGGAGCGCCGCTTGTTTAGACCCGCGGATTGGATCTCATCGACGATGTAGGAGCTGTAAATCCCATTAGCCGTCAGATCAACGCCCTCGGCAGCAAGATGGCGAAGCATGGAACAGCCGCGTTCGTCGATGGCGGAAACGTCGCGCAGGTGAAGCCGGACTGGCTTTCCTTTTGAAAGTGCCTGAATGCAGCAGGTTTGGACCGGCTCGATGCCCTCCCCGGACAGCGTGCCATCTACCGTGATGGTCGTGCTTGTCACTTCGTCTGCCGTTATGATCCGTACCATTGCCGATTAACTCTCCAATGCTTGACTTGCAGGCGGAGCACCAAACAGGATGATCGGATCTGGTGGGGCAACATCTCTGATGGTTCTGTCGCGCTGGAATTCGAGTCTCCATCCCGGTGAGTGTTTACGCGAGCGTTTGTGGGAGGTCGCCAGTGGCCGAGGATTTCACCTCCTGACGAGGCAAGTGCCGAAGCATCGGCATGAACGGAACCGGAAGGTGAGGCGTCTTTTGCGCTCGGTCAGGTGGCGGAGGGAGACCGCGTGGGATCGGACTACTCCGCCGTTGTTTGCGTCGGCAAGCCGGGAAGTCACGGCATGAGCCCGGCCGCTGCAAGAGTTCGAACATGCTCCTGCGCTGGTAATAGGATCACTTGTGCCGATTGGCAGGAGGCATGCTCTATTGCTTTTGCAGAATGGAACACGAACGTCGCAGACGGGATCGCCTCCTGCTTGTGACAAGAATGGAGATTCTATGGCTTTCTTACTTGGCGCGCTTTCAGGTCTTGCGGTTGTCGGTTTCGGCGTGGCGCGGTTGAAGGCGCGCCGCAACCAAAAGCGGACCGTTCAGACCCTCTTTGCCGTGGTTAAGAAGTGACCGTTGCTTCGTGAGTGAAATTCACAGAGGTCTTGCTGTACGTTAGCGGCCCGACCGTGGCCCAACGGCGCTGTTCGTGTAGACAACTTCAGTGATCGCCAATGCACGTCGGCAGCCAGAGAACCACCCCTATGTTTGGCTGCTCGTCCGCGGTTTTGAGTACCGAATGTCGGCACTTGCCCTCGGCATGCGATGTCATCGTGACGGCTACGCCTCATGCCAAGGTGTTTACACCGCGACTGTCTGGCGATCGAAGTGCATATTGTGGTCACTGAATGCGCCACGGAATGGTGCTTGGGAGTCTGCCCTGGAGTTCTGATGCTGATGCTACCTTCTCTTCTCTTTCTCGCCATGATGCACGGCAGTACGCCGCCATCTCTGACCGCTCCTGAGATTCTGGAGCGCATGGCTCAAGCCGACAATGACAGGGTTGCCGCGCTGGCCGGGTACTCCGGTGAACGGCGTTACCGCTTCGAGAACCGTAAGTACAACAAGCATGCCGAGATGACGGTGCGGATGTCTTGTGGCGGCGATGGCGTCAAGACGTTCGAGGTCGTTGCCGAAAGCGGTTCCGGATTCGTTCGAAATCACATCCTCCGCAAGATGATTGAGGCGGAAGTGGAATCCAGCCAGAAGGGGGAACGCAAGGACACGCGAATCATCCCCGAGAACTATGATTTCCGTCTGGTTGGAACGGAAGCTTTGGACGGTCGTGACAGCTATGTTCTGGAGATCAATCCCAGGACGCCAAGCAAGTTCTCGATTCGCGGCCGAATCTGGGTGGATGCCGAGGACTTCGCCATCGCGCGCATCGAAGGCCAGCCCGCGAAGAACCCTTCGTTCTGGATTCGCAGCGTGCAGGTGGAGCAAAGGTACGAGCGCACTGATCGATTCTGGCTGCCTGCCCTGAATCACTCGGTGGCGCAGGCGAGAATCTTTGGCGCAACGGAAGTCGTCATTGAGTATTCCGACTACAAAACCAACGTCCGTAAGGTTCAGGCGAGCGCCAATGCCGTGAAGGAGTCGTACCAGTGAAGGCAAGGCTCGGACTCTTGCCGGTGTCGCACGAACTGACTCCGCGAGTGGGTGATCGAGTCGGTTTGCGTAATGTCCGCCGTCAGAGCGGAAGACTCGGCATCTTGCTGCCGATCAACTTTGTCGCCGGTCTTGTATGCCCGCGCAAACAGACACGCGCTGGGTGCGTCGCCCTCCTGCGAG
>Ga0335082_10010183_pt1 | contig 10203 bp, 6 predicted proteins | sample Lox_Sample_41_FD_206718 | JGI IMG/M metagenome (GOLD analysis project Ga0335082, IMG submission 206718) | Soil microbial communities from Loxahatchee National Wildlife Refuge, Florida, United States - Lox_Sample_4.1 | ecosystem: Environmental > Terrestrial > Soil > Wetlands | place: USA: Florida...
CGTGAAGTCGAGCCCCGCGATCTGCTTGCCGGGTCCCGCGCAGGTGGCGGCGATGACGGCCGCGTTGGCAGAGCCGGTCGACCCGCTCGTGCCGGAGCCGAGGAGCAGGTCGTCCTCGATCGTCACGTCGGCGGCGCCGTTCTGCGCCTCGATGGCCGTCGCCCCGTCCTGCCCGCCGTTGGTGCCGGTGTAGATGGTGTCGAAGACGATCGACGCCTTGGTCACGGCTTGCATGAGCAAGACACCGCGCGTGCTGCCGCTCGCGGTGACCGGCACGTCGCCCGCGTGGATCTCGCTGTTGACGATGGACACGTCGGCCGACGACGTGACCTGCACGCCGACGGTCCTGCCCTGGTTCTGGCTGCCGGCGCCGATGCGATCCGCGAGGAGCGTGAACGTGCCGCCCGAGTCGAGCTCCACGCCGACGCTCAGGACCGTGCCGGCGGTGGTGCCCGTCCCGTAGACGACGCTGTCGACGAGGTCGAGGTCGGCCATCGTCGCGGAGCGGGCGAGCACGCCGACGGTCGAGCCCGTGGGGGTCGCGCCGCTGTCGGCCCCGACGACGATGAGCTTCGACAGCGCGTCGCTCGCCGCGGACGTGAGCGGGGTCTCGACGTCGACGCCGACCGACGAGAAGCCGCTGCCCGTACCGCTGCCTCCGAAGACGACGTCGTCGTGGATCTTCGGCGTGCCCGCGAGGACGCGGATGCCGATGCTGCCGAATCCGTTGCCGGCGGGGCCCTTTCCGCTGCCGCCGTCGACGACGCTGTCCTTCAGCTCGCAGGAGCCCTTGCCGATGCGCACGCCGATGGATCCGGCGTCCGTGGCGCCGGCCTGACCGCCGCCGCCGGACACGACGAGGTTCGAGAGCACGAGGTTCGCGCTCTCCCCCACCTCGAGACCGAGCGACTGCCCGGGCGCCGTCGACGACGCCGTGCCGCCGGAGATGAAGAACCCGTCCACGCTGGCGCTGGCGCTGATGCTGCCGTCGATCGAGAGCGTCGCGACCTGCGGCGTGGTGTTGGCCCACGTGACGATCGAGGCGACCTTCGAGTCGAAGGTGGGAAACCCGTAGCCGGACGCGCGCGACCACTTCGCGGGATTGGTCGTGCAGTCGTAGCCGCCCGCGACGTTCGCCTCGAAGTCCAGGTGCAGAGAGTCCTCCGCGTACGTGCCCGAGCAGACGATGACGCTGGGTCGGGCGACACCGCCGTCGAGGAGCCCCTGCGCCACCGTGAGGCCCTGCTTGATCGTGGCGACCGGATGCTGCGGGTCGAACCCGCTGTTCGAGTTCTTGCCGGTCGTGGCGACGTACACCGTCTGGCCCGAGATCATCGGCGGCCCGTCGCCGCCTTCGCTCGGCATGCCGTCGTCGCCACCGCCCGAGCTGCTGCTGCTGCTGCCGTCGCCGGTGCTCGCGTCCGTGCTCGACCCCGAGGTGAACGCGTCTCCTCCGCAGCCCCCGGACGCCGAGAGCGCGAGGATCGCGCAGCCGAGCGCAGCAGCGCTCGCGAAGCCAAGAGCTCGCATGGCGCGCATTGTACCCGCGTGTAGCACTCGAGGAGCAACCGCATGGCGAGCGCTCGCCTCGTCACGCCTCGTCCTGGGCAGGATCTTCTTCGAGCCGGCGGATGGACTGGCGCGGACGTTCTGCAGATGTAGAATGCTCGCCGTGAAGCTCCTGGGGTTCTACTTCCGCGAGAAGATGGAGGGGACGGTGCAGCGCGCGGGCGAGCGCTTCGACCGGCCCTTCCGCTTCGACTTCGACGTACACGCGCCCAGCGTCCTGGGGTTCGCCACGACCGCGGTCGGCGAGTGCACCGGCACCGTGCGCATCGACGGGCTCGCCAAGGACGTGCCGGCGACCGGGCGCCTCGAGCTCTCGCCCGTGGCGAAGAAGACGATTCGCTACGTCTTCGAATTCACCGGCGACGACGGCAAGAAGTACAGCTTCGACGGCTCGAAGCGCACGACGTGGCGCCGCCACATCGTCGGGTGGACCACGCTGCCCGGCAAGGTCTACGACGCCGACGGCAACGTGTGGGGCGAGGCGCTCCTGCGCTTCTCCCTCGCCCGCGATCTCCGCAAGCTGCTCCGCAGCTTCAAGGTGGGACCACGCGCCGCGCTCGCCGGCGGTCACGCCTGAGCGGCTGCCGTGAACGCCGGGCCCGTCGAGCACCTGTCGCCCGACGCGAGACGCATCGCGCTCGCCGTCGCGCGCGCCGCGCTGCCCGCGGGTGATCGCTTCGCCGAGGCCGACGAGCGCACCGTCGATCGCACCGAGCGCCTGCTCTCCGGTTTCGGGCGCGGCACCGTGGCCCGCTGGGGCTCGCTCCTTCACGTGATCGAGCACGCCGCGCGGATCACGCACCGCGGGCGCAGCTTCTCGTCGCTGCCGCGCACCGAGGCGGAGACGATGCTCGTCCACTGGGCCACGGGCGACGTGGACGTCTCGCGCCGCACGCTCGCCCTCGCGCTGACGGCGCCGATGAAGATCGCGTACTTCGACGACCCGAAGATCTACGCGGACCTGAAGAGCAAGTGGCGCTTCACGAGCCTCGCCACCGAGTCGCCGCGGTGGATGCGCCAGGTGATCGACGGCGACTCGCTCACCGAGGACACCGACGTCGAGTGCGACGCCGTCGTCATCGGCACGGGAGCGGGCGGCGCCGTCGTCGCGTGCGAGCTCGCGCGCAAGGGGCTCGCCGTGCTGCTGCTCGAGGAGGGCCGCTACCACACGCGGGTCGACTTCGACGGGCGCGGCATCGACAACATCCGCCGCTTCTATCGCGGCAAGGGCACCGTCGGCACCGTGGGCAACACGTTCATCCCGCTTCCGATGGGTCGACTCGTCGGCGGGTCGACCGCCATCAACACGGGCACCTGCTGGCGCACGCCCGAGTGGGTCCTCGAGCGTTGGGCCGAGGAGGAAGGCCTGCGCGACCTCGCGCCGGATCGCATGGCGCCCTACTTCGAGCGCGTCGAGAAGGAGCTCGAGGTCGCCCCCAGCCCCTGGAGCGTCCTGGGCGGCGTCGCCCGCGTCGTCTCGCGCGGGTGCGACGCGCTCGGCTACTCGCATCGCGCCCTCGCGCGCAACGCCCCCGGCTGCGACGGCTCGGGCATCTGCGACTACGGCTGCCCCACCGACGCGCGCCGCAGCACCAACGTGTCGTACGTGCCCTCGGCGCTCGGGGCCGGCGCGCAGCTCTTCACCGGCGTCCGCGCCGCGCGCATCCTGCGCGAGAGCGGGCGCGTGGTCGGCGTCGAGGGCGTCGCCTGCGGCTCGTCCGCAAGCCCCGAGGGGGAGCGGACGGAAACACGAACGACGGGCAAGCGCGTGCGCGTGCGGGCGCGCGCGACCATCGTCGCGTGCGGCACCGTGATGAGCCCTCTGCTCCTCGGCGGCGACGCGGGCGCTCGCCGGCTCCCCTGGCTCGGGCGCAACCTGAGCATCCACCCGGCCACCACGGTGAGCGCCCTCTTCGACGAGGAGATCCGCGGCTACGCGGCGGTGCCGCAGGGCTACTGCGTCGACGAGTTCCGGCGCGAGGGCATCCTGCTCATGGGCGCGAGCGCGCCGGTCGACATGGCGGCGAGCACCTTCGGCTTCGTGGGACGCGACCTCGTGCGCCTCATGGAGGCGTACGACAAGGTGGCGAGCTTCGGCGTCATGGTGGACGACGAGACGCGCGGGCGCGTGACGCGCGGGCCGGGCGGGCGGCCGCTCATCCTCTACCGGGTCGGGCGCGTCGAGCGCGAGCGACTGCGGCGCGGCACCGAGATCATGGCGCGCATCTACCTCGCGGCGGGGGCGCGCGAGGTGTACCCGGCGCTGCACGGGCACCGGGTCATCCGGGACGCGCGCGACATCGCGAGGCTCGCGTCGACGCTGCCGGCGGCGAGCGACTGGCTGCTCAGCGCGTTCCACCCGCTCGGCACGTGCCGCATGGCGATGGACCCCACCCGGGGCGTCGTGTCGACGGACCACGAGGTCTTCGGCGCACCCGGCCTCTACGTGTCCGACGGGAGCGTCGTCCCATCGAGCGTCGGCGTGAACCCGCAGGAGACGATCATGGCGCTGTCGACGCGCGCCGCCGAGCGCATCGCCCGCAGGCTAGAATCGTAGAGCGTGAACGCGCGCTGCTTCGGGAGGAAGGCGCCGCCCGCCGGGTGGGAGGCGTTCCTGCTCATCGGGATCTTCCCCGAGGTCGCGCGACTGCGCTGGTGCAAGGTGCACGTGTTCGTCGGGCGGGCGCGGCCCGGGCGGCACTGCCTCTCGGCGGTCGAGGCGCTCGACGGAGCCGGCGAGATCGCCGTGATGGTCGCCGACGAGCGCCGCGTCGAGCGCCGCTTCGTGCCGGTCGACGAAGCGAGCTGCACGCGCGCCGCCGACGCGTGGAAGATCGACGCGCCGGGTCTGGCGTGGCGCGGCTTCCCCGAGACGCGCCTGTCGCTCGGCGAGCCGCGGGCCGAGGTCAGCGCGAAGGCGGACGCCGTCGGCTGGTGGGCACGCATCCCGCGCGTCCTCTCCTACTTCACGGGCTTCGGGCCGCTGACGTGGAGCGACTCCCGCGGCGCCGTCTCCGGCGTGGGCCTCGTGGAGCACGCGTGGGGGGCCGACGCGCCCGTCGACGTGGCGAGGTTCGCCCCGAAGCGCTGGCAGTGGGACGTGCTCACGGCCGACACGGGGGAGATCTTCGCCCTGCTCACGATCTCGGGCAGAGGCGTGCGCACGATGAGCCGGTCGGGCCCGGGCGCCCCTCTCACCACGGGCTGGAGGGCGCGGCTGCGCGTGCACGAGTGGACCAGCGACGAGGGCAGACGCGTGCCGGCGCGCTGGAACGGGGCCATCGCGACGTCCGCCGGACCCTTCCGCTACGAGGCGAGCGCCACGACCGCGGTCGCGCCGGTGGTGCCCGACGGCGGCTTCATCGGCTCGACGTGGGAGGGCACGTGGGGCGGTCGAGGCGTCCGGGGGACGGGCTTCACCGAATATCGCGCCGTATGATCGACGCATGGAGCACGTGCTCTGGAGCGCGGCGCGACGACTGCTCGTGCTCGTCCTCATCGCGAGCGTGTCGGTGGCGGTGCCCTTCGCCCTCGATGGCCGCATGAGGACGGTGCCCGCCGTCGCGGGGTTCCTCGCGCTCGCGCTGCTCGGGGCCGCCCTCATCCCGATGCTCCGCGCCAGGCGCTTCCTGCGTCAGGCCGACATGCCCCTACCGCCCCCGGCCGCGGCGATGGCGTACCGCACGAGCGCGCGCACAGTGGAGGATGACTCGACCGCCAACCGCGCGGCCCGCGCCGCGGCCATCGCGTTCCTCCTCTTGTGTCTCGCCGCGTCCCTGACCATCGTCGCGGCGGCCGCGCGCTGAAGCTCAACAAGAGGCCGCAACGGTTCGGCTTTTCAGGCATCCAAGGGCAGCGGGAGCTTGACGCAAATGCGGCTGACCCTTACGTGTCTCTCCCGCATGCGAGCTCATCTCGTAGTCGCGCTCGTGTGTCTGGGGATCGGGAGCGCGGGCTGCCAGAAGAACGACAGCGCCTCGGCCGCAACTCCGCCGAAGGAAGCGGCTGCCCCCATCCACGTCACGACGTCGGCGATCGTCGAGAAGCCGATGCCGACGCTGCTCACGCTCACCGGCACCCTGCGCGCCGACTCGGAGAGCGACATGGCGGCCGACGTGAGCGGCAAGATCGTCGCCACGTACGTCGAGCGCGGCCAGCCGGTGAAGCGCGGCCAGGTCATCGCGATCGTCGATTCGCGCGTCGCCTCTCTCGCCGCCACCGCCGCCGAGGCGAACGCGAAGGTCGCCGAGTCGCAGCTCGAGGAGGCGCGCCGCGACTGCGAGCGCGTGAAGCACCTGCTCGACACGGGCGCCATCTCGCAGGCCGAGTACGACCGGCAGACGGCGCAGTGCACCTCGCAGCAGTTCTCGGCGCAGGCGGCGCAGGCGCAGCAGCAGTCGGCCCTCAAGCTGGCGGGCGACTCGAACATCCGCGCTCCCTTCGACGGCTTCGTCGGCGAGCGGTACGTGAGCATCGGCCAGTACGTGCAGCCGAACACGCGCGTCGCGAGCGTCTACGACCCCGACCCGCTGCGACTGCAGCTCACCGTGCCCGAGGCGAACGTCTCGTCGATCTCGCAGGACATGCCGGTGCACTTCACGGTGACGGCGTTCGGCGATCAGGCCTTCACCGGCAACGTGAAGTACATCAGCCCGAACATCCGCGAGTCGACGCGCGACCTCGTGGTCGAGGCCGTGTGCCCCAACGCCGACTTCAAGCTGAAGCCGGGCATGTTCGCCGTCGCGAAGATCGACCTCGGCGACACCCCGCGGCCCGTCGTGCCCAAGACGTCGGTGGTGCAGGACGACACGGGCGCGCGCGTCTTCGTCGTCGCCGGCCAGCAGGTGCAGGAGCGCCTGGTGCAGCTCGGCGAAACGGTGGGCGACGTGACCGCGGTGGTGCAGGGCGTGAAGGCCGGCGAGAACGTCGTCGTGACGCCGGGCCCCGACGTGCACGACGGCGCCAGGGTGGACTGAGATGCAGTGGCTCGCCGCGCTCTGCGTCCGGCGACCGATCTTCGCGTCGGTCCTCATCCTCGTCATCTGCGTCATCGGCATGGCGGGCTACGTGCAGCTCGGCGTCGACCGCTTCCCGAACGTCGACTTCCCCTACATCGTCATCGTCACGAGCGAGCCGGGCGCCGCACCCGAGGACATCGAGACCGAGATCACCGACAAGATCGAGGAGGCGGTCAACACCATCAGCGGCATCGACGAGCTGCGCAGCGTCACGACCGAGGGCGTCTCGCAGGTCATCGTCTCCTTCATCATCGAGAAGGACGTCGACGTCGCCGCGCAGGAGGTCCGCGACAGGCTGAACACGGTGCTGCGCGACCTGCCGAAGGACATCGACCAGCCGGTCGTGCAGAAGCTCGATCCGGATGCGCAGCCCATCCTCTACTTCGCCGTGAAGGGCGAGGGGCACTCGCTGCGCGACACGACCGAGCTCGCCGACAAGAGACTGCGCCGCGGCCTCGAGTCGATCGACGGCGTCGGCCAGGCCGTCGTGCTGGGCGGGCGCAAGCGGCAGATCAACGTGACGCTCGACCCGATCCGCCTGCGCGGCGCGGGCGTGACCGTCGTCGACGTGCAGCGCGCGATCGGCGCGCAGAACCTGACGATGCCGGGTGGGCGCGTCGACACCGGGCCGGGCGAGCTCACCGTGCGCATCCACGGGCGCGTGGCCGACCCGGCGCAGATCGGCGACCTCGTGGTGCGCCAGGAGGCGGGACACTCGATCCGCGTGCGCGACGTCGGCACCGTGATCGACGGCGAGGAGGACTACGACACGGCGGCGGAGCTGAACGGCAACCCGACGGTGCTGCTCGCGATGCGCAAGCAGAGCGGGGCGAACACCGTGACCGTCGCCACGCGCGTCAAGGAGCGCCTCGAGGACCTGCGCAAGCAGCTCCCATCGGGGTACTCGATCGAGCTCGTGCGCGACGAGTCGGGCGTCATCAAGACGAGCGTCGACTCGGTGAAGGAGCACCTGGTCCTCGGCGCGCTCTTCGCCGCGGTCATCGTCTTCTTCTTCCTCGGGAACCTCCGCAGCACGATCATCGCGGCCATCGCGATCCCGACGAGCATCATCGGCACCTTCGCGACCATGTGGTGGGCCGGCTACACGCTGAACACCATCACGCTGCTCGCGCTGGCGCTCGCCGTCGGCATCGTCATCGACGACGCGATCGTGGTGCTCGAGAACATCTTCCGGCACATCGAGGAGAAGAAAGAGAAGCCGATGGTGGCCGCGGTCAACGCGACCAAGGAGATCGGTCTCGCCGTCATGGCGACGACGCTGTCGCTCGTGGCCGTGTTCCTCCCGGTCGCCTTCATGGGCGGCATCCCGGGGCGCTTCCTGCGCAGCTTCGGCGTGACGATGGCCTTCTCGATCGCCGTCTCGATGCTCGTGAGCTTCACCCTGACGCCGATGATGTCGTCGCGGTGGCTCAAGATGCACGCGGGCGCCAAGTCGATCGGCGAGAAGGTGGTGGACGCCTTCTACCGCCCCATCGAGCGCGTCTACGGCGCGGTGCTGCGCTTCTGCATGCGGCACCGCTGGATCGTCGTCGGCGCGGCGCTGCTCACCCTCGGTTCGTGCGTGCCCATCGCGCAGGCGGCGCCCAAGGGGTTCCTCCCGGTCAACGACGAGGCGCGCTTCCAGATCTCGGTGCGCGCCCCCGAGGGCACGAGCCTCGAGGAGACGCGCTTGCTCGGCGCGCGAATCGCCCGCGACGTGCGCGAGAACCCCAACGTGGCCCTGACGCTGGAGACGGTGGGCGACGACAACGCGCAGACGCGCAACCTCGCCACGGTGTACGTCGGCCTGATCGATCCGGAGCAGCGCAAGCTCACGCAGAACGACCTGATGGACTGGGTGCGCAAGGACATCTTCCCCAAGCAGCCCAAGAACCTGCGCCTCACGGTGAGCGAGGTCTCCGCCTTCAGCTCCGGCGGCTTCGCGACGCAGCGCGACCAGTACACGGTGCGCGGGCCGGATCTCTCGACGCTCGAGAAGATCGGCTCCGAGTTCGCCGACAAGCTGCGCAAGACCCCGGGCGCCGTCGACGTGGACACGTCGCTCATCACGGGCAAGCCCGAGATCGGCGTGTACATCGACCGCGCGCGCGCAGCGGACCTCGGGGTGCAGCCGGCGGACATCGCGACGGCGCTGCGGCTGCTCGTCGAGGGCGACCAGGTCTCCAACTACGAGGAGCACGGCGAGGAGTACGAGGTGCACGTGCGCGCCGACCGCCTGTACCGCGCCGACGCGCAGGGGCTGAACCTGCTGACCGTGCCCTCGTCGCGCCTCGGCTTCGTCCCGCTGTCGGACGTCGTGCGGCTCAAGGAGGGCACCGGCCCCTCGCGCGTCGACCGGCTGAACCGCGAGCGCATGGTGACGCTCATGGCGAACGCTGCGCCCGGCTACAGCGACGGCGCCGTGTCGAACGACATGAAGGCGATCCTCGACGGCATGCACCTGCCGCTCGGGTACACCTACTTGCCCTACGGGCAGACGCGCGAGATGGGGCGCGTGTTCATCGCCTTCATCCTCTCGCTCGTCCTCTCCTTCATCTTCATGTACCTGGTGCTCGCCGCGCAGTTCGAGTCGTGGCTGCACCCCATCACGATCCTCCTCAGCCTCCCGCTGACGCTCCCCTTCGCCTTCCTGAGCGTCATCCTCTTCAAGCAGGCGATCGACATCTACTCGGTGCTGGGTATCCTCGTCCTCTTCGGGGTCGTGAAGAAGAACTCCATTCTGCAGATCGACCACACCAACCAGCTCCGCGCGCAGGGCATGCCGCGGCTCGAGGCGATCCTGCAGGCGAACCGCGACAGGCTCCGGCCGATCCTCATGACCACGGCGGCGTTCGTCGCCGGCATGATCCCGCTCGTCATGTCGAAGGGCGTCGGCGCCGGCTTCAATCGCGCCACCGCGGGCGTCGTCGTCGGCGGGCAGCTCCTGTCGCTCTCGCTGACGCTCCTGGCGACGCCGGTCGCCTACTCGCTCTTCGACGACGCTTCGCGATTCTTCGCGCGCCTCTTCCGCCGCAAGCCCGCGCTCGCCGAAGAAGCCGCCGCCGCCAGCGAACCGCATCCCGTCGCCGGAGAGTGATCCGCCATGGCGGAGAACATCGTCTTCGTGCGGGCATTTGCGTTCTCGTCGACGCTGCAGCCCAAGCCCGTCGCCGACCTCTTCCCTCCCGAGGTCGAGCGCGTGCGGACGACCAAGACAGTCGCCGTGCTCCGCTATGGCCCGAGCAGCTGGGCCGTCGTGCACGACTTCGGGGTGGTCGTCTTCGCGGGAGTCGAGCAGCCCACGTGCATGAGCGTCGTCGAGCGCTTGCACAAGCAGATGGGCGACGAGCCCAAGCCGCCGCTCGAAGAGACGTTCGTCATCGAAGTCGCGCCCGACCAGAAGCCAGGCGTCCGCTTCGACCGCGCGGTGGTGACGGAGCTCGACGCGCGCACGGTGGCCATCGTGACCCTCGTCGTCGCGCAATCGGTGGCCATGGAGTACTACGAGAGCGATCTGGACGCGCTCATCGACGAGCTCGAGAAGCTGTCCAAACGCCTCGCGAAGCAAGGCCGGCTTCGGGGCAGCGCGCGCGCGATGATGCGGTTCATCGGCGAG
>Ga0335082_10010184_pt1 | contig 10203 bp, 7 predicted proteins | sample Lox_Sample_41_FD_206718 | JGI IMG/M metagenome (GOLD analysis project Ga0335082, IMG submission 206718) | Soil microbial communities from Loxahatchee National Wildlife Refuge, Florida, United States - Lox_Sample_4.1 | ecosystem: Environmental > Terrestrial > Soil > Wetlands | place: USA: Florida...
CCCGACGCGAGCCGGATCGCCTATACCGATTGGCAAGGCTTGCTCTGGGTCGTTCGTCGGAACGGGACCGGTCGGCGACTGCTCGTGGGGAGGTCGCGCCTCCGCTCCGTCGGCCTGAGCTGGGCGCCGGACGGGACAGCGCTCGCCGTCACCGCGCACGATCCGGCTGACACGCGCCGGTCTCCGACCGAGCACCTCTACATCGTTCCGATCGGCGGAGGCGAGCCGATTCGGCTGCCCGCCCCGCGTGTCGGCTTCAGCCCCGCGTGGTCTCCGCGAGGGGACGAGATCGCGTATGACACGGGAGCCGGCGAAATCGTGGTCGTCGGGGCCGATGGGAGAAACACGCGGTATGTCGGCGGTGGTGGAGGGCCTCGATGGTCGCCGGATGGGAGGAGCCTCGTCTTCAACGTCAGTCGCTACGCGTCGATCGACGTCCAGGACGCGGACGGAAGCAACCGACACCGGCTGACGGACCACGCATACAACGAGTACGGCGAGGCGTGGTCTCCCGTCTCGCGGAGAATCCTTTACGGAAGGGAAAACCGCGAAGGCATCTACGTGATCGACGCCGACGGTCGGCACGACCGCACGGTGACGCTCGATTCGCCGGTGCCCGCGGGCTGGGGCGCGCTGGCGTGGTCGCCCGATGGGCGTGCCATCGCTTACGACACAGACCGCACAGGGAACGGCGACATCTACATGATCGGCGCGGACGGTCGCGACAAAGTTCAACTGACGAGCTCGTCCGACGTCGACGTCGATCCATCCTGGGCGCCAAGATGAGCACCAGTCCCAGGCTGTGCTTCTGTGGCGCGGAAGCAACTCGGGAACATGCAGAAGCCGAAAAGAGCAGCTCGAGCGACCTAGCTCGAGCTGAGGCTGATCGAGCAATGCGGGGCTGTCGCTTGCGTGAACTCTTGATGTTCGCCACATGGGCAACGCCGCATCCCGCGCTCATACCGCAGGAGGTCCCCGGAAGCTCCCGCACAGCCCCGCGAATCCCCGCAACCCGCGCGGCGGAAAGCCCTGCTCACGGCGGCAATCCCCGCGTATCCCCGCTCAGCCCGCAAGTATCACGACCGGCCTGTCACGCCGGAGGTCGCGGGTTCGAGTCCCGTCGCTCCCGCTCATGGATACCCCGGAAACGGGGTCTTTTTCATTCCTCGGAGGGAGCCGGTCTCGCCGAATAACACGACTTGGCAAGCGAATTGGCAGGTCCAGGCACGACGAACTCCCTCGGCCCGCCTGAAGATGTTCAGCCGGTCACCCTCATCGGCGATGTCTCGGAGCAACACCCGCGCAGGGGAGTCTGTTCCGGTGTCGTGGGCATCTCGCGGCTGAAGTCGAGGGTTCCGAGCAGATAGGCGGACGGGCGAACCTGTGGTTGTGCCGGCCGGCTCAGAGCACGAGCACGTTCGCGAAGACCTGCCATGCGAGGAGGCTCTTCGCGATAAGGCTCAGCAAGAGGTACCAGCGCTCGCCGTAGCGGTAGTCGCGCCAGCGCCCGACTCGCTTGTACTGGAGGGCCTGGTTCACCGCGAAGCTGTTGAACAGGATGAAGAGCGAGACGTAGATCGCGTAGACGAATGTCGGCGGCGCGTGCCCTCGTGCCGCCGAGACGCCGATCTGGACCGCGATGGCCGCCCACGCCACTGCGCCGACCACGCACCCGAGCGCGAACGGAAGCCACCGCGTCCATGCACGCTCGGGCGGGTTGAGCAACTCCATCAGCCAGCCGAGGAAGATCATCGCCGCGTTCGCCGTGAAGAGGGCGACCAACGCGACATAGTCGGCGATGCCGCTCAGCATCGCGATCAGGACGACCATCAGCGACGCCGACAGGGAGTATTCGAGCCAGCGGAACGGGTTGACGCCCGCTGCGAGACCTCGCTCGTAGCGCGCGCGGAGCGGTGGGAGCGCGACGAGAGCATGGTCGAGCGCCGCGAGCAGAAGGAACGCGCCGACGAGCGGGCCGAGGCGGAGGTGGAAGAGCACGACCTGCTTCGGCAGACCACTTCCCGGCGGACCCTCCATGAAGGCGCCCGTCACGGGAAGCGCGAAGTTGGTCGAGAGCACGAGGATCACGGCCGCCTGCGCGGCGTGCAGCACCGCGAGCGACGCATTGCCGGGCCGAAGCGCCCGGTCGCTCATGTCCGGAGGGCACTCGGGTGTTCGGCACCGGCTGCGTGCTCGATTCGTTGTTGGAGTTGGGCGGTGAGCTCGCGAGCGGTGGTGACGGTCGGGCGGCCGGGTTCGACCTCGATTGGCTCGCCGACGATCACCCGTGCTTGTGGTCGCCGCCAGGGCCATGGCTTCCCGCGGGTGCCGATGAGCGTGACGGGGACGAGGGGTGCGCCCGTCGTGAGCGCGAGGCGGGCGGCTCCTCGGTGATAGCGCCGCGGAGATCGCAGTTTGGATGTGCCTTGAGGGAAGAGTCCCAACACCTGGCCTTGGCCAAGCAGCTGCGCAGCACGAGACATCGCTGCCGCGTCGCCGGCGCCGCGCTCGACCGGGAACGCACCGAACGACTCCATGACGGCGCCGATCACCCGGTGTTTCCAGAGCTCCGACTTCGCCATGTAGCGAACCGGCCGGGGAGTCGCGAGTGCAACGATCCACGGGTCGAAAAGCGACTCGTGGTTTGCGACCAGGATCGCCGGGCCGTTCGACGGGATCCGTCCGACCTCGAGGAGCTCGACGTTGTACAGGCTCCCGGCGAGGCGACGAAACCCAGTTCGCTCGAGCAGGCTGTACAGCTTCATGAACGAGCCGACTTTAGGCTGGCCGCGATGCGGTTCAGCATTCCACCGAAGACGTAGTTGTGGATTGGCCAGAGGCCGTACCAGTACGCGAGGCCCGGCACACCTGCCGGGTCGAAGATCGCCGTTTGCCGAATGGTCGAGCCGCCGGTGTCGTCTGGTTCGACCTCGAACTGGAGCCAGGCGCGGCCCGGCACTTTCATCTCGGCTACGAGCCCGAGCAGCCGATCCTGTTCGAAGCGCTCGACACGCCAGAAGTCGATCGTGTCGCCGACCCGGATGCCAACCGGGTCGCGGCGGCCACGCCGCAGGCCCGGTCCTCCCGCGAGCACGTCGAGTGCGCCGCGCAACTTCCAGAGCTCGTTGCCGAGGTACCACCCCGTGCCGCCGCCGATTCGCTGGATCGGCGCGAACGCAACCGCGGGCGGGCAAGGCACGTTGACGCTGCGCGAGTCGACGAGTCGGGAGCCGTAGCGCGCACCACCGAACCCGGGGTCGGGAGCGGGCGCCTCGTCCGACCAGCGGGTCTCCGCGATTTCCCTGTCCTCGTTCGCGAGCGCACGCGCCACTGCTTCCGCCGAGTTGCGGGGCCGCACGGCGAACACGTGGAGAGCCCGTGGATCGTTGATCACGGTCTCGTTCCGCAGACTGTCGACCAGCTCACGTCCGATCCCGGCGTACACCGGAGTGACGAGATGAAGCCACAGGCTCGAGAGCCGTGGCGTCAGGACCGGCACCGGCACCATGTGTCGCCGCAGGCCGCGCTGGTCGGCGTACTCGTGCATCAGCTCGAGGTACGAGCAGACGTCGGCGCCGCCGATCTCGAACACCTCGCCCTCATCCGGTTCGTAGTCGAGAGCCTCCAGCAGGTAGGCAATCACATCCTCGATCGCGATCGGCTGTGTCCGCGTGTTGACCCAGCGCGGCGTCACCATCAGGGGCAGCCGCTCGACGAGCGCACGGAGCATCTCGAACGACGCGCTCCCCGAGCCGATCACGATCGACGAGCGGAACTCGATCGTCGGCACGCCCGAGTCGCGCAGGATACGGCCGACCTCCTGCCGCGACGAAAGATGTCCGGAGAGCTCCCCCGCGCCGAGCCCGCCGAGGAAAACGACCCTGCGGATCCCCGCTGCGCGCGCCGCCTGCCCGAAGGCCGAAGCCGCCTGGCGATCGGCGTCTGCGAACGAGGCACCCGACCCCATCGAGTGCACGAGGTAGTACGCAGTCTCGACGCCCTCGAGCGCCGGGCGCAGCGTCTCGGGGCGCAGGACGTCGCAGTGGACGACCTCGGCACCAGGCCCGATCCGCGCCGAGAGGTACTCCGGGCGGCGCGAGAGGCAACGCACTCGCTCGCCACGCGCCTCGAGCGCACTCAGGAGACGGCCGCCGACGTAGCCCGTCGCCCCCGTCAGCGCGATCAACCGGGCCACGTTCCCTACGCTGCCGCCGCGGGCGCAGCGGCTGTTGCTTCGACGATGTCGGCGGCAAGCCAGGCGCCCGGGGTGCGCCGCAGTTCTCCACCGAGCACCGCGGCGCGCCGAGGGGCGTCTCCGCCGAGCAGCGATGTGAGCCGTGCGGCAATCTCGTCGGTTGTCGCAGCCGCGGGTTCGATTACGTCGCCCAGGCCGGCCCGGCGCAGGTCTTCCGCTCCCGCGAACTGATCGGTCGAAAAGGGGGCGGCAAGGACGGGCAAGCCGGCCGTGAGCGCCTCCGTCACGGTGTTGTTGCCACCATGGCAGACCACGATGTCGCACGCCTGGAGTGCGGCCACCTGGGGGAGGTGCTCTTCAACCACCCAACCGGCCGGCGTCGTGACGAGCGCCTGCGGTTCTGCAGCACCCGTCGCCATGACCGCATTCCACCCTAGCGCCTGGATCGCGTGGGCAATCCGATCCAGGACGTCGGCCCGAGCGGAGAGGAAGCTGCCGAGCGAGACGTACGCCCGTGGGCGGGATCTCTGCTCGCCCGCGAGGCTCGCGAAGAACGGAACCGGCTTCTCCTCCCGGATGCAGGAGCCGAGGAACCACGCCCGAGGGTGCCCGTGTGCTCCCAGCTGACGGGGATAGTTGATGAGCGTCCCGAGCGTGCCGCCCGCGGCGAACGCGTCATCGAGCGGCACCGCGGTGGGATCCAGTGCCGTGGTCGCGGCGTTGTACGCGACCGTGAACTCGGAGGCGACACCCGTACACAGCTCCCTCAGCGATCGTAGGGCTCCTTCGGTGGCGAAGCCCGGGGGCCGGAGCTCCGGGTAGCCGAACGTCTCTCCCGGGCGGGGCAATTGGCACGGGTGCCCTGGAAGGAACGAGAGGAACGGCACTCGCAGGCCGCGCAGAGCAGCAGTAGCGTTGAACGCGAGCTGGTCGACGAGCACGGTGTCGGGCGCGATCTCGGCGACGAGGTGACGCAGCCTCGCGGCGACGGCTTCCGTCTCCCACAGGAGATCGTGGCGGCGGCGTTGAGCCTGGTGGGTCAGCGTGCCGACCATTCCCTCACGGGTCGCGGCGAGGAACGCTTCGATCTCCGTCTCCGTGCCGGACGGCCGAACGCCGCCGTTGCTGCCCGATCCGAGAGTGAGCTCGACGTGCTCGTGCCCGGCTGCGGCGACAAGCGGAGCAAGCGTGCGGCCTGTCGCCACGACAACCCTGTGTCCTCGTCGACGGATTACGCCGGCGATCGCCGACAGCGGGTACCAATGTGACGCGTAGTCGGGGACGACGACGAGGACGATCAAGCAGCCACCTGCGCAGACTCGCGCGCGACGTCCGTGTAGACGGCGGCGAGCGAGGTTGCCATGGCCTCGACCGTGTAGCGGGAGCGAACGAGGTCCGAGGTGCGCTGGGCGCGTGTCTCGTCGGCACGGGCGGCCGCGGCCCGCCGCAGTGCCTCCCGTACATCCGCAACGGAAGCGGTGTCTGCCAGGCATCCAGTGAGTCCCTCGTGGACGTAGGTCGCAGGCCCGCCGGCGTTTGGCGCCACGACCGCGAGCCCGGTGGCCATGGCCTCGAGGAGCGCCACGCCGAACTCCTCCTTTTGGCTCGTGCAGGCGTAGATACCGTGCGGGCCGACGAGCCTGCCGAGCCCGGCCCGGGCGACGCGAAGCATCGTCGCCACCTCACGGTTCGCGCGATGGCCGAGCAGCACGAAGCCCTCGCGTGCGCGCGGGAGACGTGCGCAGACATCATCCAGCTGACCGAGCACCAACGTCTCCTCTGGCGTCGGCCGCTCGAGGCCCCCGCCGACGATCACCAGGTTCAGCGAACGGTGGAGGTCGTCGTCGCCGGCCCACGCCTCGAGCAGGAGCGGGAAGCCCTTGACCCGATGCAAACGACCGACGCTGACGAGCAGCGGGAGGCCGTGGCGCCCCGGCGACAGTGCAGTAACGCGGTCGAGCAAGTCGTCGGCGACCGACGGCGGGCCGTGATCTCGGCTCGACGGTGCCGGCTCTCGAGCAGCGCGGTCGATCTCCGCGAACGAGATTCCTTCGGCGATCGTGTGCACGCGGGCGTCTTCGACCTGCGCGAACGGGACACCGATTAGCCGCCGGAGGGCTGTGCGGGCATCGGGGCGAGGCAGCACGACGACCGACTCCGCCTGGCTCAGCAGGTCGGCGACGAGCTGGGCACGAAGAAGGTAGTGCTCGCTGAGCTCTGACGCGGGAAAGGTGTCACGGGTCAGCTCGCCCCGCTGCTGCGCGCCGTCGATGAGGGCGTGCGGATCGGGTGCGGCTGTGAACGCCACCGGGACGCCGAGCCGTTTGAAGACGCGTGCCGCGGCGAATGCGCCGGCGTCTGCGAACCGCAGGTGTGCGACATCGACCCCTCCGAGCTCCGAGACGGCGGTTTCGAGAGCTCGCTCCAGCTCGAGCCGATGCTCCCACATCGCCGTGGCCGGCAGGTAGCCGGCCGGCCCGAACGGCACTCGCTCGATCGAGACAACCGGGTTCTCGGCTTCGCTCAACCGGGTGTGACGCCAGTCGGTCTCGGGCTCGGCAAGGGCCCGCGCGATCGTTACCACACGAGCGACCTCCGGCTCGTTCCCGAGCGCTCTGCCGAGTTGAACGAGCAGGGTGGAGATCCCCCCGCCATCACCCACACCTGCGTTCGTCAGGTGGCTGTCGAGCCGGCCCTGAAGAAAGACCTGCGCGATCCGAATCCCGCGCCGCTCCGAGCACGGCGCTGCCGAACGCCCCTGCAGCAGCGCGGCGAGCAGACGATCGAAGGGCTCGCGAGATCCGATTGCCGAATGTGCGAGCGCGGCGGCGGCGTCACGGCCACGCGCGGTTCGCAGTGCCAGAAGAGCGCGTGCGCAGGCGAACCGGAGCTCGGGGCCGCCGTCGTTCCCCGCACGCCAAAGCTCGTCGAGCAGCATCGATGCGGGCCGGGCCACGAGGGCGCGCGCTGCGGCCGCACGTACTGATTCGCTCTCGCACACGGAGCGAAGGAGCCGTGCAAGAAGCGGGTGAGCCTCGCCGTGGTCGACGACGGTCGCGGTCTCGACGAGCCGGACGCGCGCGCCGTTCTCGGCATGGCACTCGAGCGCGGCCGAGATGGCCGGCATGACAGCCTGGCCGGAAGCGGCCCAACGCTCGATCACGAGCTGCGCAATCACGGCCGCATGGCCTCCGTCGGCGACGGCATCCATGACCGCGCCGACGCCGGCCGGCGCGCCCGGGCGGTCCGCAAGCGCCCACAGCGCCTGCTCTCGCAGCAGCGGGTCGTCGCCTTGCACATGCGAATACAGGGTCGAATCGAAGGCGCTCCCCGCAAGCCGGGCCAGCGGCCGGATCGCCAGGGCCTGCGCGAGCCGGTCGCCGGCAGCCACGAGCGACGTCAGCGACTTGACATCAGCCGTTCCACCGGGTGCGCGAAGGAGTGCGAAGTGAGCTTGAAGCGCCGCCAGCGGCGTACCGTTGGCGAGGGCGTCGCAGGCTGTGCCGGCCCGATCCTGAACCCTCGACGTCTGCGCGGCATCCTCAGGGCCGGGAGTGACCCCGGCCCTGAGAGCGGTGCAGGACAAACCGTTGACCGAGTTGGCCACGTGAGCTCGACCGCGCCGTGGGCTAGCCGACGACGCTGGGTGGGACGAGGACCGTGTCGATCACGTGGATGACGCCGTTCGTCGCCGCGATGTCGGCGGTGACGACGGTGGAGCTGCCGTCGAGGGTCAGGTTCCCACCGACGAGCGACAGTGCGATCGGCTCGCCCTCGAGGGACGTGACGCTGCCGTTCTGCTGGGCGACGGTGATCGCCTGGGTGCTCTTGATCGCACCGCTGACGACGTGGTAGGTGAGCACCTTCGTGAGCAGTGCGGGGTCGGCGAGCACGGCCTGATAGGTCGCCGGAGCAGCCGTCGCGAGCTTCTGGAACGCCTCGTTGGTCGGCGCGAAGACGGTGAACGGCCCGGCCCCGGAGAGCGCCTGGACGAGCCCTGCCTTCTGCACGAGCGAAACGAGCGTCGAGAAGTCCGGGTTGGCGGCCGCAAGCTGGAGGATCGACTGCGTCGGCGCGGGCGCCTTCGTCAGCGACGGCGGGACGAGGACGCGGTTGATGACGTGGATGACCCCGTTCGAGGCCAGAACGTTCGGCGTGACGACGGTGGCGCTGCCGTTCAGCTTGATCTTTCCGCCGGCCAGGGAGAGGGCGACCTTCTCGCCTTCGAGGGTGGTGACCTTGGCGTTTCCCTTGGCGGCGGCGATTGCGGCCGGGGCAAGGATCTTCTTGCCGATCACGTGGTAGGTGAGCACTTTCTTCAGAACGGCGGTGTTGCTCGTGGCGGCCTTGTAGGTCGCCGGGTCGTGGGCCTTCAGGTAGGCGAAGGCCGCGTTGGTGGGCGCGAACACGGTCAGGCTGCCCTTGGAGAGCGCGCCCGCGAGCCCGGCCTTCTTGACCAGCGACACGAGCGTCGAGAACTGCGGACTCGACGCCGCGACCTGGACGATGTCCTTGCCGCGCACGCTCGTCCGCTTCGGGGACGAGGCGGTCGCGCTCCCGCTGATCGCGGCGATTGCGACCGCCCCGACGGCGAGCGTGATGAGTGGCTTCTTCATGCTGGGTCCTTTCTGCTGCTTCGGAGAGATGTGGTGACGCCACGTCGTCGATGACGCGGAGGCTGTTGCCGGGTGACGTCCCGACGACGAAGAGGCGATGTGTTCCTCTCTGTCCATAGTGCGTAGAGAGTTTGTACAGACATGGGTCGTATATGTCAAGTTTTTGTCCAAAGTCTGTATAGTCACGACGATGGCTCCCTCCGGTCACCTGCGTATCGGCGAGCTCAGCCGGCGCGTCGGCGTCAGTCCCGAGCTCCTCCGAGCCTGGGAGCGGCGCTACGGGATCCTCCAGCCGACTCGCTCCGGCGGTGGTTTCCGGCTCTACTCCGCCGCCGACGAGCTCCGCGTGCGGCGCATGCAGAGCCACCTGGCGCGCGGGCTGTCGGCCGCCGAGGCCGCGCAGGCCGCACTCGAGGGCGAGCCGACGCCGGAGCCCGCCGCGACGGCGAATCTCGTTGACAGCGGCGGCGACCTGGATGAAGCGCTCGAGCGCTACGACGAGCAGGCGGCGAACGCCGTTCTCGACCGCGCGCTTTCGACGTTCACCACGGAGACCGTCCTCCGCGAGCTCGTCACTCCGGTCCTTGGCAAGCTCGGTGACCGCTGGGCGGCCGGCGAGCTGACGATCGCCCACGAGCACTTTGCGAGCAACTTCCTACGCGGGCGCCTGCTCGGCGTGGCCCACGGTTGGGGGCGGGGGCACGGGCCGATCGCGCTGCTCGCGTGCCCTGCGGGCGAATGGCACGACCTTCCGCTCCTGCTCTTCGGCCTCGCGCTGCGGGCGCACGGCTGGCGGATCGTCCTCCTCGGAGCGGACACTCCTGTTTCGACGATCGAGCGCGCCGTCGAGGATGTTTCCCCGGCGGTCGTCGTCTTCGCCGCCACCATGCCCGGACCGCTCCGGGCGATCGAGCAGGAGGTCGCCGTGCTCGCCGCGCGGGTGCCCGTCGCGATCGGCGGCCGAGCGGCCAACGCCAAGGTTGCCGAGCGGACCGGAGCTCTTCTCCTGGAAGCCGATCGGGATGTCGCTGCGGCCACACTCGCCGGGCGCCTCGGGCCGGTTGACTCGCGTTCCTGGGTGACCGGCTGACCCGGTCGAAAGAACAACCGCAACCGCCGGCTCGCCTCCTCGCGCCGACGACCGGCGTCGCAATCTCGAGCGTCCGCGATCTTGGGATCGGGATCAACCAACGCAGAAAGAGGCCGCTCTCGCGTCCTCTTCTGCGCCTGCGACGACAACCGGGCTACCTACTCGATCGGGATCTCGAAGCGGGCGATGATGCCGGGGTCGCCGCCTCTCGCGAGGAGCTCCGAATCGGGGTCGCGGGTCGCCACCCGGGCTCCTGTGGATCTCGGTGGCCCAGCCGAGCGCCTGGATCAAGCGATCAGTCG
>Ga0335082_10010185_pt1 | contig 10203 bp, 7 predicted proteins | sample Lox_Sample_41_FD_206718 | JGI IMG/M metagenome (GOLD analysis project Ga0335082, IMG submission 206718) | Soil microbial communities from Loxahatchee National Wildlife Refuge, Florida, United States - Lox_Sample_4.1 | ecosystem: Environmental > Terrestrial > Soil > Wetlands | place: USA: Florida...
CACACGGGACGGCGGCCGCCGTAGGCCCAGGCTTCGAGCACGGCGAGCAGGAACGCGGACTTGCTGAGGCCTTTGACATTTTCCGGCGGGTCGGATTTGATCCATATCGTTCGGCCGGGTGCAAGGCTGCGGGCGAGTTGGAGAAGCCAACCGTTGGAATCGAGCCACGGCGCGCCGGTGGGGCCGGCTTGCTCGGAGTTGCCGGCCTTTCTCGAGAGCTGGGGCCAGAAGCCGTCTTTGATGGCCACGGGGTCGGCCGCCTTGGCCCAATCGAGGTCCTTCCAGAGATGCCAGGCGAGCCGGGCATCGCCGGGCTGCAGCACCTCGATACCTTTTTGCTTCGCGGCATCGCGCAAGCCGGCATCCGCTCTTGCAGAAAACAACAGACAGTTGACGGGTGAGCCTTTGATGCGGGCGAGATCTTCGGGCCTGCCCCACGAGGCAGGCCATTCCATCGGCACCCACTCTGGTACTGCCATTTGATTCCCTACTTCTGTTTGAAGCCGGGCGCGATGCTGAGGGCGAGATAGTTCTGCACCTTGGCCTCATTGCGGGCGGCTTCGTAATACGCGGCCTTGAGGAGCTGGTCTTTGCGGGTGATGAGCGTGTCGCGGATGGTCTGCTGCACGCGTGGGTCCGTCAAGTCACGCTGTCCGGCCGCTTCGCGCGAAATGATGCGAAGAATTCGATAGCCCTCGGGCGTTCGGATGGGTAGCGAGACCTGGCCGATGGGCATTGAGAGGACCAGCTTGCGGAGCTCGGGGTTCGCTTTTTCGAGCGCGGACTCGGGGATGAAACCGAGGTCGCCGCCGTTGGAAGCGCTGTTGGGATCTTCGGAGTAGTTCTGCGCGAGCATGGCGAAGTCGTCGCCGGCTTTCAAGCGCTTTTGAATGAGCTCGATCTTTTTGCGGGCTTCGAGGTCGTTCTGGGCCTTGTCGCGTTTCAGGTTGCGCACGTTGGGATCGGGGTTGGGGGTCACCAGAATCTGGGCGATCTGTACTTGCGGCTCGGCGAAGCTGAAGCTCGCCTTGTTGGTGTTGTAGAACTCGTTGATGTCCTTGTCGGTGATGTTGATCTGCGAGGTGATCTCTTTGTTGAAGAGCTTTTCGATGCTGAGATCGCGGCGCAAAAGGGCCTTCATTTCCTCGACGGTGAGGCCGCGCTGGTCGAGCTGTTTCTGGAATTCCTCCTGCGTGTAGGGCGCGCGGATCTGGTTGAACTTGGCCTCGACTTCCGCATCGGTGGCCATGAGGCTGAGCTTTTCGGCGCGCTGCAGCATGATCTCGTTGTCGATCATGATGCGCAGCAGTTCGAGTTTTTGGGACTGGATTGCGTCGGCGGAGTTTGCCTCGGGCTGGTTGGGGAATTGCCGCTTATATTCTTTCTCCAGATCGGCGAAGGTGATTGGCCGGCCGTTAATGGTGGCGCCAACATTGGCGGGCGGAGCTTGTTTGCAGGCGGCGGCGATGAGCAGAACAAGGACAGGCCCAACAGCTCGGAGGGGATAACTCATGGTGCATCACTATTTTACAGGCTTAATGAGGATCTTGCGGAACTCGATGCGGAAGCCCTCCGCTTCGAGACCAATGCGGGCGCGGGGTGTTTTGCAGTCCTGGAGTTCGCTGACAACGGCTCCGTTGATCCAGCTTTGAATGGACTTTCCTTTGGCGATGACTTCGGTGGTGTTCCATTCTCCGGCGGGTTTGACGCGCTGCTCTTTCATTTCCTTCTGAAGGTTGAAGCGCTGGGGAGCCTTTTCGCCAGGCTGGACGCCGAAGATGTAACCGCCGGACGAACTGCCGATCTGGACCTGGTACCAGGAAGAGGAATCGGGCGGTGTGCGGACGAAAATCCCGCTGTTGTAGCGGGGATTGCCGTCGAGCTTGGTGTAACGCCACTCGACGTGGAGGATGAAATCGCCGTAGTCCTCCTTGTAGAAGAGCCAATCGTGGCCTTTGTCTCCGGTGCAGATGAGGACGCCGTTTTCGACTTTCCATTGCGTGTCGGGAGATAGCTTGGCAGTCATCGGGATGGGGGCGCGATCCCAACCCTTGAGCGAGGGCTTGGGCATGAGGTTTTTCCAGCCTTTGTGATTGCGCTCGTAGGCGCTGGGCTCTTGGGCGGCGAGAGGGAGGAGGGCGGCGAGCAGTAGGAGGTTACGACAGAAGTTCACGGACTTTCTCCAGGTCGGCGGGGTCGCCGCATTTCACGCATTTCACTTCCGAGTTGATGTTTTTGAGGAGGCCGGTGAGAACGGCTCCGGCGCCGACTTCGACGAAGCGGGTGACGCCGAGGCCGATGAGCTTGCGGATGGAATCGAGCCAGCGGACCGGATTGGGGACCTGCGCATAGAGGCCTTGGCGGGCGGAGGCGCCGTCGATTACTTCCGCGGCCTGCCAGTTGTTGATGAGGGTGGCGCGAAGCGGAGCAAATTCGGCGGCGTCGAGATCGGTTTTGAGGCGTTCCTGCGCGGGGCGCATGAGAGCGCAATGGAAGGGCGCGCTGACGGGCAAGAGGATGGCGCGCTTAGCGCCGGCGGCTTTGGCGAGGTCGGCGGCGCGCTGAACGGCGCCGGCGTGTCCGGCGATGACGACCTGGTCGGGGGAGTTGAAGTTGGCGGCCTGGACCACTTCGCCTTGGGCGGCTTCAGCGAGGAGGGCTTCGAGTTTGCCGTCGGGCAGTTTCAACAGGGCGGCCATGGCGCCGACGCCAGGGGGGACGGCCTCCTGCATGTAGCGGCCGCGGTTGCGGACGATTCGGACGGCGTCGGTGAATTTCAGGCTGCCGGCGGCGACGAGGGCGGAGTATTCGCCGAGGCTGTGGCCGGCGACGTAATCGGGCTTGTAGCCGGCGTCCGTGAGAACGGCGAGCGCGGCCGTAGAGACGGTGAGGAGGGCGGGCTGGGTGTTCTCGGTGAGTTTGAGCTGGTCCTCGGGGCCTTCGAAGCAGAGGCGTGAGATGGGGAAGCCGAGCGCGGCATCGGCCTCATTGAAGATGGCGCGAGCTTTCTCAGAGGCGTCGCGGAGGGCGAGACCCATTCCGGGCGCTTGCGAACCTTGACCCGGAAACAGGAATGCGATTTTGGACATGGAAGACCTTTATTGTAAAACGGAGTGATGCAGCGCCGTTCTTTTCTACAAACTGCGGCAGGGGCTACGCTGGCACCGGCCCTTGCGGGACGCATGAAATTGGGGCACCAGAACGTCAACGTGGCGGATGAGGAATACCTTCGGATCCTCGCGGCACTGGGCGTGACTCACGTCTGCAGCACACTGCCTTCGAAGATGCTCGATGAGTCGTGGTCAGTGGCGGGGTTGAGCCGGATGAGAGAGACCGTGCAGAAAAACGGGCTGACGCTCGCGATGGTTCCGCTGCCGCTGAGTTCTCTGCCGATTGAGAAGGTCGAGATGCCGAATATCCTGCTGGGCAAGAGTCCCGAGCGGGACCGGGAGATTGATCAGATCTGCCGGATGATCGAGAACTGTGCGAAGGCGGGCATTCCGGCGGCGAAGTACAACCTGACCGTGCTGGGCGTGGTGCGGACGGAAACGACAACCGGGCGGGGCGGCGCGCATCTGAGCACGTTCGTGTACGAGAAGGCGAACCAGCAGACGATGACGGCGGCGGGGAAGCTGCCGCCAGACCTGTACTGGGAGCGCATCGACTATTTTTTGGCGCGCGTGGTTCCAGTAGCGGCGGAGAACAAGGTGAGGATCGCTTGCCATCCGCAGGATCCGGGCATGCCGCCGGGGAAGGGATATCGGGGTGTGGAGACAGTGCTTGGCAGCCTGGAAGGGTTGAAGCGATTTGTCGGGATGCATGAGAGTCCGTGGCACGGGCTGAATTTCTGCCAAGGGACGGTGAGCGAGATGTTCATGGACCCGCGGACCGAGATCCTGGATGCCATCCGGTGGTTCGGGCAGAGGAAGAAGATCTTCAACGTTCACTTCCGGAATATTCGGGGGCGGTTTTTGAACTGTCAGGAGACGCTGCCGGATGACGGTGATGTGGACTTGCCGGCGTGCATCCGCGTTTACAAAGACGTGGGTTACGACGGGATGCTGATGCCGGACCATGCGCCGCATATCGATGGTGATCCGGCGGCGCGGCAGGCTTTCGCTTTCTCTTTGGGGTACATTCGCGGACTCATGCAAACGAGCGGTATCTAACGGGTAACCTTACCGTTCGATAGAATCATCCTTACTGCTTAAGGAGGCTGCCCCGCAGTGCGCCTATCCGAGATTTGCGTCCAACGTCCGGTTTTTGCCTTCATGCTCATCATGTTCATGGTGGTCATGGGTGTCTTCAGTTTCCTGGACTTGGGCGTTGATCTTTTTCCCCGCACCGATCCTGCCACGGTTTACGTGCAATACAAGCTGCCGGGCGCGAGCCCCGAGGAGGTGGTGTCGCAGGTGGTGATGCCGCTGGAGGAAGCGGTGAGCTCGGTGAGCGGCATTGACGAGCTGCGGGCGGTGGTGAGCGAGGGCGGCGGATCGTTGATTGTTACGTTCATTCTCGAGAAGGACATCAGCGAGGCGGCCGAGGAAGTCCGGGAGAAGGTACAGAGCGCGGTGCGGCAAATGCCGCCGAACGTGCTGCCGCCGGTGGTGCGGAAAGCGGACCCGGATTCGGACCCGGTGGTGACGCTGGCGGTTTACGGGAACCGATCTGTGCGGGAACTGACCGAGATCGGCGACAAGCAGATACGGCGAGGGCTCGAGACGGTTGACGGCGTAGCGAGCGTGGACATCAGCGGCGGGCGGAAACGCCAGATCAACATCATGCTCGACATCAACAAGCTGAACGGCTACAACATGACGGCGCAGGAGGTTGAGCGCGCGCTGGTGACGGAAAACATTGAGTCGCCGGGCGGACGAATCACGCGGGGCATGTCGGAAGTTGGCGTACGGACGATGGGGCGCGTCGAGACGATCGAGCAGTTCAACTCCATCATTATTAAGAACGCGAATGGGGTTCCCGTCCGGCTACGTGATGTGGGCTATGCCGAGGACGGGATGGCGGAGCGGCGGACCTTCGCCTATTACAAGAATCAACCGGCGGTCATTCTCGAAGTGAAGCGGCAAACGGGCACGAACACGGTGAAGGTGGTCGACGACGCGACGCTGAAGGTCGGCGAATTGAACAAGCAAATTCCGCCGGGCATTCAGATGACCATCATCAAGGAGTCGGCGACATACATCAAAAAATCGGTCGAGTCGCTGGAAGAGCACCTGGTGTTGGGGTCGCTGCTCGCGTCGGTGATCGTGTGGCTGTTCATTCGCGACTGGCGAACGGTGCTGATCAGCGCGATTGCGATTCCGACGTCGATCGTCACCACGTTTGCGTGCATGCGAGCGCTGGATTACACGTTGAACTCGATGACGCTGCTGGCGCTGACACTGGCGGTGGGTATTGTCATCGACGACGCGATCATCGTGCTCGAAAACATCTACCGGCATATCGACCGCGAAGGGATCGAGCCGATGAAGGCGGCCGTGTCGGCGACGAAGGAAATCGCGTTGGCCGTCATGGCGACGACTCTCTCTCTGGTCATCATCTTTGTGCCGATCGCGTTCATTACGGGATACGCAAGACGGTATCTGAACCAGTTTGGCTGGACGATGTCGGTGTCGATCATGGTCTCGATGCTGGTGGCGTTCACACTGACGCCGACGCTGAGCGCGCGGATGCTGAAGCGGAAGAACGGCGCGCGAAACCACCACGATGGGAATGGGAAGCCGAATTGGATCGAGCGCGGGTACATGGGTTTGCTGGGGTGGGCGCTCAACCACCGGTGGGTGATTGTCGTGGTGTGTGTAGTCACGTTCCTGTCGACGTTCCCGCTGTATCGCACGATCGGCAAAGACTGGATGCCGCAGGAGGACCAGAGCGAACTTGGGATGTCGCTGGAACTGCCGGAGGGCTCGTCGCTGGAAGCGACCGAACGCCTGTCGATGGAACTGACGAAGAAAATCGAAAAGGTGCCGGGCGTGCTGACGGTGATTCCCTCGAGCCAGAGCTTTCTGGAACGGGTGCAGATGGCGAACCTGACCATCCTGTTGGATGAACCGAACAAGCGCGGGAGCCTGGACGAGATCGCGACGAAGATCCGGGCGATTACACGCGACTACGCTTATGCGCGGCCGGGCCTGCGGTTCCCAAATGCGCTGGGCGGGCGCGACAGCTTTGCGCCGATTCGGGCGTCGCTGCTCGGTCCGGATATCGGGAAGCTCATGCCCTACGGCAAAGATCTGATCGGGCGGCTGCTGCGGGAGCCGGCGCTGGCGGATATTCGCGGCAACCTGAACTTCAACAACCCGGAACTGCAGGTGATCATTGACCGGCAACTGGCGAGCGATCTCGGCGTGCGTGTGTCGGACGTTGCCAGCGCGGTGCGATTGCTGATGTCGGGCGAGGACGAGATTTCGACGTTCAAAGAGTCCGGCGAGCAGTATCCGGTCACGATGCGGCTGCTGCCGGGTCAAAAGGATGACGCGCAGATCTTGAGCCGGCTGCTGGTGCCCTCGGCACGGTTGGGGTTGATCCGCCTGGATTCGATCGCGAAGCTGGAGCGGGGCTTGGGACCGAGCCGCATCGACCGGATCGGCCGCCAATACGGCATCGGTGTCTACGGCAACATTGCGCCAGGCCATGCGCTGGGCGAAGGGGCGGCGGTGGTGCAGCAAAACATCGAACAGATGGATTTGCCGCCCGGGTACCGCCTGCTGTTCTCCGGCCAGGTGAAGATTCTGGAGGAAACGACGGCGAGCATGATTCTCGCCATCGGATTGGCCTCCATCTTCATGTACATGGTGCTGGCGGCGCAGTTCGAGAGCCTGCTGCACCCGTTCATCATTCTCTTGACGCTGCCTCTGTCGATTCCGTTCGCGTTACTTTCGCTACAGTTCACCGGGCGTTCGCTGAATTTGTTCAGCGCGCTGGGTGTGCTGCTCCTGTTGGGGATTGTGAAAAAGAACGGAATTTTGCAAATTGATGCCATGAACCGGCTGCTGGGCCAGGGGCAGCCCTTGCGGGAAGCGATTCTGCACGCGAACCGGATCCGGCTCCGCCCCATCCTGATGACGACACTGTCGATTATCGCGGGACTGATTCCGACGGCGGTCGCGATTGGGACGGGCGCAGCGACGCGGTCGGCGATTGCGGTCACCATCATCGGCGGGCAGAGCCTGTGTCTGCTGTTGACGCTGCTGGTGGTGCCGGTATCCTACTCGCTGCTGGAAGATGTGAAGGCGTGGTGGGGGAAGCGGCGCGCCGTACCGGCCCATGCGCCGATCACGGGCGACTGAGGTCCTGGTCCCATCTTTTCGCTCTTTTTGGAATCTTTTTGAAAGGCTCTGCGTCTTTCAAGGAGAAAGAGGAGAGGCGGAAATGATGCAAGCAGTCGCCATCAAGAAGCCGGCGGCCGCTGAGGCTCACGGCTTTGCGTATTGTCCAATTTGCACTCATACGGTTCCAGCAACAGTGATACCGGTGCGGCGGGGTCACATGGTGAAGGCCGGTCAGAAATGCCCGCGCTGCGCTTCGACGCTTGACCCGGCGGTGGTGGTGCGGGTCGATCAGGCAGCGTAAGTCCAGATTGCTCTTTTGGGCGCGGTCTGATTAACTGTAAGTGCAGGGCACGCCCCGGCAACGAATGAAACGAAAGAAGCAACCGTTAGCACAAGAATTGGCGGCCGTGAAGAGTCCCATCGTGGCGGTTACGGCGAAGTCGCCACTTCGGCGTGCGACGGGCAAGTGCGCTGTGTGCGGCGAAGAGGTTGCTCCCTTTTCGACCGAACAGTTGTGCTGGGTTTGCCGCCGGTTAAAGATTAGCGCCTGGCGCGACAGCGAGAACCAGGCCGCTATTCAGGAATAGCCTGTCTTACTTCTTCACCCACCCTAGTTCACCCTGGAACTGTTCGTAAACATAGGCGGCAGCGGCGACGTCTTCCACGGCGAGTCCGAGGGATTTGAAAATTGTCAGGTCGCCGGAAGATTTGGCGGATTTCGCCTTTCCAGAGACGAGGTCGGCCAGCTCGCAGAGGGGCCACTCGGACCACTCGGCGGCTGGGCGGGCGAGCAGTAAGTCGCCGCCTTCGATGCGGGCTTGTTCGGCCGAGTCGACGGCAATGCATCTGGCGCGGGGAAAGACTTCGGCGGGCACCTCGCGGCGGTTCGGGGCGTTGGCTCCGGCGGCATTAATGTGGGCGCCCTTGCGGACCCAGGCGGCGTCGAAGACGGGGTCCTTGGCGTAGGTGACCGTGAGGATGATCTCGGCGTCGCGCACGGCTTCCTCGGCGGAATTGACCGCGCGAACGTCGATGCCGAATGATTCTTTTGCGCCCTCCGCGAAGCTGTTGCGCTTTTCCGGTGACCGGCTGAAGACCTTCACCGACCGGATGGGGCGTACCGCGATCATCGCTTCGAGCTGCGTCCATGCTTGAAAGCCGCTGCCGATGAGTCCCACGGTTGAAGCATCAGGCACCGCGAGTAGATCGGTGGCGAGGCCTGATGCCGCGCCGGTGCGGATCTGGCCGAGGAAGTTTGCGTCGAACTGAGCCAAAGGGCGAGCGGTCATCGCGTCATAGAGTATGAAGATGAAGTGAGCGCCGTGCTTGACGTGAGTGGAGTAGATCTTCGTACCGAAGTATCCACGCCAGCTCGCGGCCATCTGGTGCAAGATCGAACCGGTCGGAAGCACCAACCTTCGCCTCGGCTGATTGATGGCGTCTCCTGCGCCCAGCGCCTCAAAAGCCGTCCGCATGAGGCGCACGGCCTCCTTCATCGGCAATAGGCGTTTGACGTCCTCTTCGGTTAGGAACAGCATGACCCCAGGATACTGAAGCGGATGACCGTTTCAGTCGTGCCGCAGTGTTTCAGCCGGATCGACGAGGGCGGCGCGGCGGGCGGGTAGATATGCGCTGGCCAGCGCGATGGTGCACAGAATCGTGGCGGCCTGCCAGTAGGGCGCCATATCGGTTGAGGTCAAGCCCCAGAGAAGTGATGCGGAGGCTCGTGCGGCCAAGTAAGCGCACGGGAAGCCGGCGAGCAGGCCGTAGCCGATCATGGCACCGACTTGATGCAGCACGCCGCGGGCAACTGACGACGGTGTTGCGCCGAGCGCGATTCGGATACCGATGGACTGACGTTGTTGCCCCGCGCGGTAGCTGAGAGCGCCGTACGTGCCGACGGCGGCGAGGATGAGCGCGAGGCTTGCGAAGGCGGTGGACAGGCCGGACAGCAATCGCTCCGTGAGCAGAGTGCTGTTCATTTGCTGGTTGAGGCTGACGACTTCGGAGATGAGCGCTTGCGGATCGATGGTAGCGACTGCCTTGCGGATGGACGCGGTGAGCGGTCCTTCGGGTAACGAGGCGGCCACTGCCAGGGTGAGACGGGGCATGCCATCGCGAGGCTGTCGGACTGGGATGTACACCAAGGGCGGCGCGGGTTCGCGCAGGTTCATGTGCCGGGTATCGCGTACGACGCCGACGATGCGGTACGAGCTTCGGGACGACGGGCGCTGATCGAACTCGATAGACTCGCCGATTGGGTCGCGATTCGGGAAATACTTTCGCGCCGCGGATTCGTTGACGATGGCAACGGTTGGTCCGGCGGCGGAGTCGCTCTCCGAGAACCGGCGTCCGCGGAGCAACAGGATGCCGAGGGTCTCGAAGTACCCATCGGAGACCTGGTTCACGTGGGCGATGCGGTCCTCCGTTGTTGCGGGCTGGAAGCCGGGCACCGTCAGCATTGCGCCGCGGTCCCTGCCGGACAACGGGGTGTAGATGGAAAGGCCGGCGGCGCGGACTCCGGGGATTCCGCGGACGCTTTCCAGAACACGGCTCCAAAACGGAACGGTGGAATTCGGTTCACCGGCGGCGGCGGAGGGTTCGATGGAGAGGGTCAGGACCGAGCCAGGTTGAAAGCCGAGATCCGCCTTGCGGAGGTTGGCCAGTGTCTGGATGAGAGCTGCCGCGGCGACCAGAATCACGAGTGACAGGGCCAATTGGAACGAGACAAGAGTGCGGCCCACGAGGCCGGCGCCGCGCGATTCGCCTGTGCGTGATCGGCCTTCGGGCATCGCCTCCTGAGGGTCGGTCCGGAAGGCGCGCCAGATGGAGGGCGTTGCGGCGAGGAGTCCAGCTGCGAGCGTGACGGACATGGTGAATGCCAGGACATGGATGTTGAGGCCGGCATCGAGCG
>Ga0335082_10010187_pt1 | contig 10202 bp, 9 predicted proteins | sample Lox_Sample_41_FD_206718 | JGI IMG/M metagenome (GOLD analysis project Ga0335082, IMG submission 206718) | Soil microbial communities from Loxahatchee National Wildlife Refuge, Florida, United States - Lox_Sample_4.1 | ecosystem: Environmental > Terrestrial > Soil > Wetlands | place: USA: Florida...
CATTCCGGCGCCGAGCGTCGCCGCGCCGACGGTCGTCATCCCGCGCAAGGCCGGCCCCAACTGGATCGTCATCGGCATGCTCGTCGCGTTCGCCGCCTTCGGCATGACGATGGGCATCATGGTCTTCTCAAGGCAGCCGACGCAGCAAGCGGCGCCGACCATCGTCGTCACGACGCAAGCTCAGCCCACCGCCACGGCGACCAGCGTCGGCGAGGTCACGACGGGCCAAATCGAGATCGCCTCCGCTGCGCCGGGCACCACGTCGCCCGGCCACGTCACCACGGCCGCGGGCGGGCACGGGAGCTCGACGCCCGCCGCGGCGACGACACGCGCGGTCGACCCGAACATCGCGGCGCTCCTCGGCGGCCCCGGCACCGGCCCGGCGGTGGGCGGCGGCGGCGGGGGCGGCAGCGCGTCGTCCGCGCTCAGCGAGGACGCGATCCGGCGCGTCGTCCAGCAACGCTCGGCCGGCGTGAAGCGCACGTGCTGGGAGCGCGGCGGCGGCACCGAGACCAACGTGAACGTGAAGGTCCACCTCGTCATCGCCTCGACGGGCAACGTCCAGACCGCGAGCGCCGACGGCAACGACCCCATCGTCACGAAGTGCATCGAGAACAACGTGCGAGGCTGGGTCTTTCCCATCTCGAGCGGCTCGACCACGGTCGACATCCCCTTCCATTTCCTTCGTCAATGAATGCTCGAGCCACCGCGCTCGTCGGACTCGTCGTGAGAACCATCCTCTCGCTTTGCGCGCTCGCCTTCTTCGCCTGCGAGCCCCAGCAAGACGCCCAGGCGCCCCAGAGCCCCACCCCGAACCCGCAATATCCGGCGGCCTCGACGACCGCCCCCGCGCCCACCGTCGCCGCGACGGCGCCCGCCCCCACCCAAACGCCCGCGCCCACGCCCACGCCGACGCCGACCGCGCCGACGCCCACGGCGCCGCCCCCGACGCCCACCGTCGCCGCTACCGCGCCTCCGCCGCCGGCCGCTCCGTCGTTTCCGACCTTCCAGCTACCGAACGTCCAGCTCCCGAATCTGACCCAGCTCGCGCAAGCGCTCCCCGCGCTCCCGATCGACCCGAACCTGCTCGCCCAAATCAAACAAGTCGGCCAGCAGATCATGAACCAGGGCCTCCTCAGCATCGGCGACCCGTCCGACGTCGGGCTCAAGGCGGCGGCCGTCCAGTACGCGCCCCTCATGACGGCGGAAGGCGCGCCTTACAAGGACACGCTCGCGACCGGCTCGCACAAGGCCTTCGACGTCACGCTCGCGGGAAACAAGTGCTACACGATCATCGCGTACTCGCCGCCCGGCAACGTGTCGGCGCTCTCGCTCCACGTCCTCGTGCCGCCGTTCTACAACCTGGACGCCGGCCACAACGACGCCGCGAGCACCGCCGTGGTCGGCAACTTGTGCCCGTTCACGCTCATCCCGATCCCGTACCGCGTCGACGTGTCGGCGCGCGGCGGCCGCGGACAAGTGGCGGTGCAGGTCTATTCGAAAGTGAAGTGAGCAACCGCGCGTGCGCTCCGGCCGATGGGCCGCGTGCGCATCGATCCCGCTCACGTCCTCGGTGACTTCACTCCCGCGCGAATCGCCGTCGCGATCGTCGGGTCACGCAAACCGGCGCCGGAATCCCGCGCGATCGCGAGAAAGCTCGCCGCGCTCGTCGTCCGCGAAGGCGGCGTCGTCGTCTCCGGCGGCGCGGACGGCATCGACGCGGAAGCGCACGAAGGCGCCCTCGAAGCGGGCGGGCGAACCTGGTGCGTGCTCGGATGCGGCGCGCCGAACTTCACGCCGTTCGAGCAGCGAGCGCGCGACATCCTCGCGCGAGGCGGGGCGGTCATTCGGCCGTTTCCGGAGGGCACGCGCGGGCTCCCGCAGAATTACCTCCACCGCAACCGCGTGATCATGACGCTCGCGCCGATCGTCGTCGCCATCCAAGCCGCGGACCGCTCCGGCACGCTCCACGCGTCGAACGAAGCGCGCAAGCTCGGATGCGAGCTCTGGGTCGTGCCCGGGCTCGGCGACGGCTTCGTGGGGAGCTGGCGGCTCGTCGCCAAGGGAGCGAAGATCCTCCGCCACGAGGACGAGCTCGCCGCGCGTTTGCGGGCCCCCGAGCTCCACGGCGACGCCCGTTTGGTCTACGAAACCCTCGCGGAAGGCGCGAAACATCCCGACCAAATCGTGCTCGAGACGGGGCTTTCCACCTCGGCCGTGGCGACAGCGCTCTTGACGCTCGCCTTGGGGGACGTAGTAGTAGAGGGCTCTGCGGGGCTGTATGAGAGGAAAATTCTTCTCTAACTGATTGAAATCACACGATGCGTAAGACACTCGTGGTCGTCGAGTCGCCGGCCAAAGCGAAGACGATCAAAAAATACCTCGGGTCGAGCTACGAGGTCATGGCCTCGAAGGGGCACATCAAAGATTTGCCCAAGAAGCTCGGCGTCGACGTCGACCACGGGTTCAAAGAAACCTACGAGATCATTGCCGGAAAAGAGAAGGTCGTGCAGGAGCTCAAAGCCGCCGGGCTCGACGCCGACGAGATCCTGCTCGCCCCCGACCCCGACCGTGAGGGCGAAGCCATCGCGTGGCACCTGGCCGAAGAGCTCGGCGAAAAACGCTGCAAGCGGGTCGAGTTCCACGAGATCACCAAGAGCGGCGTCCAGAAGGGCGTCGCGAGCCCGCGCAAGCTCAACAAAAACCTCTACGACGCGCAGCGCGCGCGGCGGGTGCTCGACCGCATCGTCGGCTACGACGTGTCGGCGCTCGTGTGGTCCAAGCTCGCGTTCGGTCTCTCGGCCGGTCGCGTGCAGAGCGTCGCGCTGCGGCTCATCGTCGATCGCGAGCGCGAGATCGAGGCGTTCGTCCCGGTCGAGTACTGGGTGTGCGGCGCGCAGCTCGCGCCCGCGGCCGCGGGAGAGCGGTCGTTTTTCGCGAAGCTCAAAGCCGACGTCAAGAACGGCGACGAGGCCGCCGAGGTGCGCCGCAAGCTCGAGAGCGCGACCTACGTCGTCTCGAAGATCACCAAGAGCGAGCGCAAGCGCAAGGCGCCGCCGCCGTACACGACGAGCAAGCTCCAGCAAGACGCGGTCAACCGTCTGAGCTTCGGCGCCAAGCGGACCATGCAGGTCGCGCAAGGGCTCTACGAGGGCGTCGATCTCGGCAAGGACGTCGGTCAGGTCGGTCTCATCACGTACATGCGCACCGACTCGACGCGCGTGTCGCCCGAGGCGATCGTCGCCGTGCGCGAGCACATCGAGCAGACGTTCGGCAAATCGCATTTGCCCGAGCAGCCGAACGTCTTCAAATCGAAGAAGGACGCTCAAGAAGCGCACGAAGCGATCCGCCCGACGTCGCTCGCGTACCCGCCGGACAAAATCCGCAAACACCTGAAGGACGAGCAGTACAAGCTCTACCGGATGATCTGGGATCGCTTCGTCGCGAGCCAGATGAACGAGGCGGTCTACGACCAGACCGGCGTGGACATCACCGCGGCCGATTACACGCTGCGCGCGAGCGGGCGCATCTTGAAGTTCTCCGGCTGGCTCGCGGTCTACGGCGAAGCGGGCCCGAGCGGACGCGTCGGCATGGCCGGCGAGGAAGAAGCGAAGACCGACGACGACGACGAGGCGACGCTGCCGGATCTGTCCGAAGGGCAGACGCTGAAGCTCGTCACGCCGCCGGGCGTCGTCACCGAGCAGAAGTTCACGCAGCCGCCGCCGCGCTACAACGAAGGCTCGCTCGTGCGCGAGCTCGAAGACCGCGGCATCGGGCGGCCGAGCACGTACGCCGAGATCATCAGCAAGGTGCAGGCGCGCGACTACGTCGAGAAGATCGACAACCGCTTCGCGCCGACGACGCTCGGCAAGTTCGTCGTCGACGGGCTCGTGAAGAGCCAGCTCGACTTCATGGACCCGACGTTCACGTCGCACATGGAGGAGGAGCTCGACGAGGTCGAGGCCGGCAAGGAGGAGCGCGTGGAGCTCCTCTCGCGCTTCTACAAACGATTCAGGAAGCAGCTCGAGCCCGCGAAGAAGGGCGCGCGCTGGAACCCGGAGCCGGAGCCGACGGGCGAGACGTGCGACGTCTGCCACGAAGGCGAGATGATGAAGCGCTGGTCGAAGAACGGATGGTTCCTCGGCTGCTCGAAGTATCCGAAGTGCAAGAACACGCGCGACCTCGGGCCGGACGGCAAGGGCTCGCAGGTGCGGCTCACCGACGTCGTCTGCGACAAGTGCGGCAAGCCGATGGCGATCCGCAGCGGGCGCTACGGCGAGTTTCTCTCGTGCACCGGCTACCCGGAGTGCAAGAACGCGAAGCCCGTCCCGCTCGGCGTGCACTGCCCGAAGTGCGGCGGAGACATCCTCGAGATTCGCCCGCGGCCGAAGAACGGCGCCAAGCGCGGCGGGCGGACCTTCTACGGCTGCTCGAACTGGAACAACGAGGCCGTGAAGTGCGACTTCAAGCTGTGGCAGAAGCCGCTCAACGAGCCCTGCCCGGCGTGCGGCGCGAAGTTCCTGCTCCAGGCAGGGAACAAACTGAAGCCGATGATCGCGTGCGCGAACAAAGAGTGCGGTTACAAGCGCTCGGCGGATTCGCCGCCGGAGCAAGAGACCAAGCCCGCGGCCGCCGCGCCGCAGCCCGCCGCGCAGCCTTAACGTTTCACGGCGTACGCGACGCCGTCGCCGAGCGGGAGGACGACGCCGCGAAGCTCGGCCGACGTCGTGACGCGCCGGTTGAACTCGCGGAGCGCGGCGACGCGCGCGCGCTCGGACTCGGGGACGTCGCGCGCGGCGACGAGGCCGCGCCAGAGGACGTTGTCGGCTACGAGGACGCCGCCGCCCCGAAGACGCGGGAGGAGAAGCTCGAGGTAGCGCGGGTACTCTTCTTTCACGCAGTCGACGTACGCGAGATCGAACGGACCTTCGAGCGTCGCGAGGACGTCGAGCGCGGCGCCCTCGCGGACGTCGATGGACGCCTCGAGGCCCGCGCGCTTCGCGAACGCGCGCGCCGTGTCGCAGAGCTCGCGTGACTTCTCGATCGTCGTGACGCGAGCGCCCTCGCGCGCCATCACGATCGCGCCGTAGCCGATGTTCGTCCCGACCTCGACGACGCGCTTCGCGCCCGTCGCGCGGACCGTCACCGCCAGAAACGACGCCACCTCGGGATCGCTGATCGGTTGCCGGTCGCGCGCCGCGAGGGCCTCCATCTCGGCGAGGAGCGCGTCGCGCGGGGCTTCGAGGGATTCGAGATACGCGGCCTGCGTAGAATGAAGGAGTGCGTCGCTCGTATGCTTCATGTGCGCACAGCGTCGCACAAAGCGTAGTCCGAGGTTGGCAATTTGGCGACGACGTGAAAGAGTTAAGGTGACGTGGACTCTCAGCACGACTCGTGTGTCCTCATCGTCGCAGAGCGCGTGGTGGTTCGCGCCGATGCAGGGCCGCTGGAGACCGAGTTCGCGCTCTTTCACCCCGATCAGATCGAGCTCCGGACGACGGAGCCGAGCGCGGTGCGAGAGGCGGGCTACCGGACGACCGCCGCGGAGGCGCGCACGCGCCTCGCGGACGCGGGGATCACGCCGGAGCTCGCCGAGACGGTCGCGCAGGCCGTGCGCCCGCGGCTGGCGGCGGCGTACGCGCGCGGTCCGGTCGTTCGGCGCGCGGTCGGCGCGCTCGGGGCGAGCGAGCTCTTCGAAGGCAAGACGTATCTCTCGGGCGCGCACGCCTACGAAGGACAGTGGCTGGACCTCGCGGCGCTCCAGTTCGACGTCGGCGACGCGGAGCTGCCGCGCGTGCTCCAAGCGCTGCACCTCGCGGCGCTGCTCGCGGAGGTCCCGGACGACGTGGACGTGTACATGTCGACCATCGCGGTCACGCAGGGCCAGCGGCCGGGTGTGCGGACGTATCGGCGCGTGACGTTCGGCGACGTGGGACGATGGCCGGAGCGGCTGATGATGGTCGCCGGGGCCGGCGCGGCGGGCGCGCAGCGCGAGGCAGGGCCCACGCGCGTCGAGGTGCTCGACTGGCTGTCGGCGCGCGCGGGGAGCGCGCTCCCGACGGCGCGCGAGCGCGCGCAACGCATCGAGCGCGCGATGGCCACGTCCACGCCGGCGAGCGGAATGCCCGTGGCGCGCGGGTCGTCGCCGACGGTGTCGCGGCCGCCGCCGGAGCGCGGGCCGTTGTCGGATCCGGTGGCGTGGGCGATCGAGTCGCAGCTCGACGCGGGAGAAGCGGACGCGGCGCTCGCGCGCATCGACTTGATGGAGCGGGACCGCGGCTCGAGCCCGTGCGTCGTGTATCTGCGATCGCGCGCGTCGCTCATCCTCAAGAACGAAGACCCGCGCGTGATCGCGGAGCGCGTGTCGATGCTCGCGGCGAACTCGTCGTTCGACGAGCTCGAGCTCCTCGCGGCGCAAGCCTGGGCGGCGGCGGGCAACATGAGCCGCGCGCTGCCCTACGCGCGCGTGCTCGCCTCGAACCCGAACGCGCCGCAGGAGCTGCGGACGCGCGCGCGCCACCTCGTGGACGTCGCGGAGAGCTCGCGCCCGGCGCCGCCGCCGCGCACGCAAGCGCCCGCGCGCGGCCCGTCGGGCAAGCGCACGACCGGCGCGGTGCCGAGCGACAACCCGCGCACGCGCCGGCGCGAAACGCCGGAAGAAGAAGAATCGCCGCAGATCGAGAAGGAAGAGTCGGGCGTGATGCGCCGCGCGAGCCCGCTTCCGGCGGTGCTCGCCGTCGGAGCGTTCGCGAGCGCGGGGCCGGGGCCCGCGACGCCCCGCGTGGCGAGCAGCCCGGTCGAGGCCGCGCCGGCGACGCTGAAGAAGGGCGACCAGCGCGACATCGCGACGCTCCCGCCGCCGTCGCCGAACGAAGAGCACACGTTCAACAAGGGCATCTCCCGCCCGGCGTTCCGCGCCGTGACCACGAACTCGACGCCGCCGCAGCTCGCGCTCGGGAAGCTCGAGCTCGCCGAGACGTTCGACGACCCGCCGCCGCCGGCGACGCTCGCGGACGCGCGCGTTCGCGCCGCCCACGACGCTCGGATGCAGTGCACGGCGATGGCGCGCGAGCTCGGCATGCTCTACCGGACGCAGCACGGCATCGAGCTCCGGAACGATCTCGCGAGCCTCGAGGTCGTGCAGGCCGAGCTCGCGTCGCGTTACCACGAGACCGGCATCCGGACGGTCTCGGCCATGCTCGACCTCAGGCGGCACGGCGCCTTCTTGAGCGAGATGATCGCGCGCTCGCTCCGCGCGACGTGGCTCGACGTGAGCTCGAAGGAGCTCGGCCACTGGACGATGTTCGTCCCGCCCGACACGCGCATCTGGCCGTTCGCGCGCGTGCTCCGCTTCGTGACGATGGGGAGCAAGGAGCGCGACCTCGTCGCGTACTTCCTCGAGCTCCACGCGCGGAGCTGCTGACGAAGTGCTACATTGATCTTCGCGATGGCGAAGATCGAGATCGGCGCGGACGTCGAACGCGAGCTCGCCGAAGAAGACGACGAGACGTTCGACCGCATGGCGTTCGCCGCCGCGGCGCTCGAGCTCGTGCGTCCGCCGAGGACGCGCGTCGCGCTCTGCGCGGGCGCGTCGCGGGTGCGCGTCGAGTCGGGGCGGATGTGGGGCCGCGGCGAGGGCGCGCGGTGGGCGATGCTGAGCATTCCGGCGCGCGCGTCGCGGCGCGCCATCGCGCTCGCGGTGGCCGAGCTCTCGCGCGGCGCGCCGCTGCCGTGGGCGCTCGACGTGCTGCTCGCGGGGCGCGATCCGTACCGCGAATGACCAACTACATCACGCGCGGCGGAGCCAAGAAGCTCCAGGACGAGCTCCTGCGCTTGCGGAGCGTCGACCGGCCCAAGGTGGTGCAAGACGTCGCCGACGCGGCGGCGCAGGGCGACCGCAGCGAGAACGCCGAGTACATCTACGGCAAGAAGAAGCTCCGCGAGATCGACCGGCGCATCCACTTCCTCACCAAGCGCCTCGAGCTCGTGCAAATCGTCGAGCCGCGCACGGACGGCGAGACGCGAATCTTCTTCGGCGCGACCGTCGAGATCGAGGACGAGGACGGAAAGCGCGCGACGTATCGCATCGTCGGCGAGGACGAGATCGACCTCGCGCGCGGGCACGTGAGCTGGAAATCGCCGCTCGCGCGCGCCCTCTTGAAGAAAGAGGACGGCGACACGGTGGTCGTTCGCCGCCCGACGGGGCCGACCGAGGTGACCGTCGTGGCGGTGCGTTACGACTGAAGCTAAGGTTGAGGCGCCATGCGCCAGGCCCTCCTCTTCCCCGCCGCCCTCTTCGTGGTCGCCGCCTGCTCGAGCAACGGCGGCGCACAGCCGTGCACGCTCCTCGCGATCGGAAAGCAGTGCATCAACGACACCGACTGCTGCACCGGCTACTGCGATCTCGAGGGCGACGTCGCGGCGTGCCAGGAGCTGCCGGGCTCGTATCCCGCGTGCCAGGAGGCCGGATCGTTCTGCACGCAGAATCGGAACTGCTGCAGCGGCTTCTGCGACAACAGCGCGTGCGTCGCGGAGACGGCGTCGTGCTTGTCGATCGGCTCGACGTGCATCCAGTCGGACTCGTGCTGCTCGGACAACTGCATCGGCGACGGAAACGGCGGCACCGCGTGCGCGCCGCAGCCGGTAGCGGACGGCGGGCCGGGCTGCGGCCTGCCCGGAACGCCGTGCTCGACGCCGGGAGACGACCCGGGCGAGTGCTGCTTCGGTCTATGCGGCCCGAACTCGCTGTGCGCGGGCGGCGGCGGCGGTGGTGGTGGCGGAGGCAACTGCGGCGCGGCGGGCGCGTTCTGCCGCTACGGCAGCGACTGCTGCTCCGGCGAATGCGAGCAGCTCTCGTCGACGTCGGCCTGTCACTGAATCTTGATCATTCCGTCGGTCGTGTCGCCTTCGTCGTGCAGATAGAAGAGATACGAGCCCTTCGTGTTCACGTTGTGCGCGGTCTTGTCGACGTCGCCCTTGTTCATGAGCGTGTTGCAGACGCCGTTGGTGACCGCGTCGTGCGGGAATCCCTGGTTCGCGTTCGACGCGTGGATGCAGTGTGGGGCCGAGTCGTTGTTGACGAAGCGCACGACGATCGGGTTGTTAGTGCCGAAGTTCGCGGGCGCGTTGATCGTGATCGGGTAGTTGCCGAACGCGTTCGTGCTCGGGTTGCCGCTCGTGCCGGCGAGCGACTCGACGTTGGTCGGGATCTGGATCGTGATCTGCGGCATCACGTTGAGCGACGGCGCCGAGGTCGCGCTCGACGAGCCGGACGTGCCGGTGATGGTGAAGGGCGTCGTCGCGGGGATGACGCTCTCGACGGTCGTGAGCGTGAGGGTGGAGGTTCCGCCGGTCGTGCCGCTCACGCTGACCGAGGGCGGGTTGAACGCGCCGGTGACGCCCGTCGAGAGGCCGCTGACGGCGAGGTTCACGGTGCCCGTGAAGCCCTGCGGAGCGACGGTGACTTGCACGGTGACCGTCGAGCGGAGCTCCACGTCGTAGCTCGTCTTGTCGGTCATGAGCTGGAAGCTCGAGGACTGCGACGTGCCGGAGTCGACGGCGACGCCCGCGTCACCGCCGCTGCTGCTCGAGGAGCCCGAGTCGGAGTCGCTGAAGCCGTTGCTGTTCGGATCGCTGCCGTTGTTGCCGCCGACGCCGCCCCAGTGATCGGACGTTGGAGTGCTCGCGTCGCCGCAAGCCAAGGCGAACGTGGCGAGGGCGCAGACGAGGGCGACGGGACGCATGCCACGCTGCGTTGCAAACGAGACGCCAACGCGGACGCTCAGGATTGCAGGTACTTGGCGCGGCGCGGGCGGGCGGATGGCTCTCGCCGCTGGTCTGCGTTCGATCCAGGCCGGCGGCGTCCGCGGCGGGCCGCGAGGGCCGCGAACGCGCCGAGCGCGAGCCACGCGGGCGACCCTCCACGCGGCGCGGCCTCGCATCCGCAGCTCGACGGGCGCGGCGCCGCGGGCGCGCTCGAAGCGCTCGGCGGCGCGCTCGCGGACGGCGGCGGCACGTCGTGACTCGGCGGGACGGTCTGCGTGGTGAGCGTCGCGTGCATCGTGGTCCAGCTCTTCTCGCAGCTCGTGCCCGCGCCCGCGTCGCACGCGACCGGCCCGGCGATGTCCGCGAAGCCGATGAGCGGCGCGATCGTCACGCCGTCGTCGGTCGAGACGCCGAGCGCGTAGCCGTTCGGGGTGAAC
>Ga0335082_10010188_pt1 | contig 10201 bp, 11 predicted proteins | sample Lox_Sample_41_FD_206718 | JGI IMG/M metagenome (GOLD analysis project Ga0335082, IMG submission 206718) | Soil microbial communities from Loxahatchee National Wildlife Refuge, Florida, United States - Lox_Sample_4.1 | ecosystem: Environmental > Terrestrial > Soil > Wetlands | place: USA...
TACGGCGACCACGGGTGCGGAATCGGGGACGACGCGCAGCGTCAGCTCCGGCGTCTCGCCCTCGAGCGCCGCTCCGCTCGCGGGTGTGACAATGAGCTGCCAGCGGCCCGAGCGCGCGGGAGTGAAGCGGCCGCTGAAGTGCGTGCCCCGCGGCGCCAGCCGGGCCCCGCTCTCGGCACCGGCGCGCTGCCAGACGGCAGCGGTCGCGGGAACGCTCACGTCTCCGGTGGTCACGATGTCCGTGCCTTCCGGAATCAGGATGGTATCGCTCCCAGGGACGAGCGGCTGCTCGTCGCGACTCAGGTAGGATGGGAACCGCGCGATCACACTCAGATTCGCGATGAACGCCGCGCGCGCTACCGCGATGCGGCGCTCCACGCTGTGACGAGTCCCGCTCGAGGCCTTGATGTAGAGGTCCGCACCGAGCGGCCCCAGGGTCCGGACCGCCTGCCCCGATTGGTCGATGGTGAGCGGCTCGGGATGCCACGGCTCCCCCGGCCCGCGGGTCCAGAGGGTGGCGTGTAGCGCGCCGGGCACGCGCACCGTCACGTGCACACGATCGCCGCGACGCACCGTATCCCGATCGACTTCCAAGCGGATCGGCGCGCTCGCATCGGCGAGCGCGCGGAGCGGATGCCAGAACGCCGCCCTGCCCGGCGATGGCGACGCGGCCACGAACAGCAGCGCGCCGCTGACGGCGGCGGCGGCGCCGATCATGATCCGCGCTCTCGTTTCTCCCTGGAGTAGGCGGTTAACCTGCGGGCTGACTTGCGTGACGAAGCGTGCGGCCCGTGAGTCGGCGAGCGCCAGGAGGTCGGGGCTCGTGGCAGCACGCTTCGAGGGCAGCACGCCCACCACGCTCCCGGCGCGGGCAGCTCCGGCCCGTTCGGCGAGGCGCCCCAGCAGTTCGGGGCTCGCACCGCCGCGCGCGCGAATCCCCTGCCAGATAGCGAGCGCCACGACGACCAGCATCGCCGCCCAGGAGGCGACGATCGGCGCCGGCAGGGGCGCGAAGCGCATGCCGAGGGCCGCAAGCGCCAGCACGATGCCGCCCGCGAGGAGCAGCACGGCTCCGCGGCGGGCCCGAACGTGTGGCGCGCCGAGCCGGCGGAGCCGAGCGCTTGTTTCCGTCACCGCATCGAGCTCACGGCATAGGTGAACAGATTCACGCCCATCTGCAGTGCTGCCTCGTGCAGCGCGGGAGGGTCATGGTGCACGTCGGGATCTTCCCATCCATCGCCCAGGTCCGTCTGATAGGAATAGTACACCACCAGCCGGTTCCCCAAAAAGATCCCGAACCCCTGGGCCGGCAACCCATCGTGCTCGTGGATCTTGGGAAGGCCTTTGGGAAAGTCGTACACGATATGGTAGATGGGGTGGCTGAGCGGCACCTCGACCAGGGGGTGATCGGGGAATACGCGCGCGATCTCGCGACGGAACGATTTGTCCATTCCATAATCATCGTCGGCGTGCAGGAAGCCGCCCTGCTCGAGATACCGCCTGAGCGTCACCACTTCATCATCCGAGAAATGCACGTTGCCATGCCCGCGCATGAAGAGGTACGGCACATCCCAGAGATCGTTGCTCTCGAGCGTCACGACCTTCTCCCGCGGCTGGACGGCGAGGCCGGTGCGCTGTTTGATCGCGGCGAGGAGATTGGGAAGCGATGAGGGACCGGCGTACCAATCTCCCCCGCCGTCGTAGTGAAGGCGGGCGATCGTGAGAGAGGCGGCGGCGGATCGGCGGATCGGCGGATGGGCGGATCGGCGGATCGGCGGATTGGCGGATCGGCGGATGGGCGGATGGGCGGATGGTGAAGGCGCTCCTGTTGCGGGAAGCGCTAACGCGAACAGGACCAGCCATCCGCCCATCCGCCAATCCGTCCATCCGCCCATTCTATAGCTCATTCACCAGCCTATATGCCGAATTCCGTGAAATGCCGGTCTCTTCCGCCAGGCGATCGGCGACGTCTCGACGCGACATGCCCTGAGCGAGGAGCGTCCGGGCGCGGGCTTCGGGATCCGGAGGCGGAGGTTCCTCGCGCGGCGGACGACCCGTTCCCGAAACCACCACGGTGACCTCGCCGCGCACCGGGGCCTGGGCGTAGTAATCCGCCAGCTCCACCAGAGTGCCCGCGCGGGTCTCCTCGAACACCTTGGTCAGCTCACGCGCGAGCACTGCACACCGCTCCTCGCCGCATACCGCGACCAGATCCTGGAACAGCTCGTTCACGCGGTTCGGCGATTCGAACACCACGACGGTCCATTCACTCACCGCGATGACCTCGAGCAGGCGCCGGCGCTCCGATCCCTTGCGCGGCAGGAAACCCAGGAAGACGTAGCGGTCGGCGGGCAATCCCGAAACGCCCAGGGCCGCGGCGACCGCCGTGGGTCCGGGGATCGAGACGACCGGCACATCACGCTCGCGCGCGGCGGCCACGAGACTCGCGCCGGGGTCGCTCACGGTCGGCGTCCCCGCATCGGTCACGAGCGCGACGTCTTTTCCAGTCCCGAGGAGATGGAGGATGCGGCGAGCGGCGGAATCGCTCGAGTGGGCATGAAAACTAATCAGCTCCGCCTCGGAGCCGACATGGACGAGCAGCGTCTTCGAGCGACGCGTGTCCTCGGCCGCGACCGCCGTTACCCCGCGGAGCGTGGCGGCCGCGCGGGGCGACAGGTCTTCCAGATTTCCCAGGGGTGTGGCCACGACGTAGAGCGTCCCCGCCATATCACCACGCGATCTGCCACGGCAGCCGGGTATAGAACCCCGCCGATTGCAGCACGTAGCGATGCTCGCGGGTCGCGTCCTTCAGAATGCCCGGCGCAGTGCCCGGCATGACGACCTCGACGCCCTCGAGCAGCTGGAGTGTCCAATCGGCGAGTGCGCTGGCAAGCTCCTCGGCCTGCACCACGATGTCCGGCGGCTCGGTGCCGCGCGGCGCGGCCAGCAGGCGGATGGCTTTGTGAATGTCCTCGATGCCGGCACCCACCTTCTGGGCGCGACGCCGCGCATCGTTCGGGAATTCCTTTTCGACCGCGTCCACGAACCGCCAGTACACCTCGCGGTAGGTCGCGATGAGCGAGCGGGACGCCTGGGTCGGCAGGTCCGCGACGGGACGGAACATAACGGCGGAGAGCGCGGGCGGGCGCCCGGTGCGGCCGCGGATCTCGCTCTCGACGAACTTCACGGGAGGGACCGAGTCGGGCTTATCGGTGAAGTAGCCGCCGGTCGGGCGCCCGCGCTCGAACCGGAGGTACGATACGCGGCCGTCCGCAATGAGCTCGAGAATGCCATTCGCGCCACCTTGCGCGAGACGCGAGAGCAGCGCGACCGGATCGCCGGCTTCCACCGGCAGCGGCTCCAGGTGCCCGGCGCAGGACTGATACATCCACGCGAGCTGCTCGAGCGGCGCGGTGCAGTAGATCAGCTCGCCGCGGTCGAGCTCGGCCTTCATGCGGTCCAGGGCGTCGGTGATCGTAATGACCTCGCGGCCGTTCGCCGTGAGCGACGCGGCGTTGGCCGCCTCTCCGCGGCGCAGGAACACGAGCAGGCACTCTTCAGGGAGGTAGGCAGCGAGATAGCCATCCACGCGCCCGTCGCGGTCGCGTTTGGCGAACGCGAGGAGATTGTCGATATGAATGAAGGCGAGTCGAGTACGCTGGATGAGCCGGTCCGCCGCCGGGAACGCGAGTTCCGAGAGGCGGATCGACGAATTCGTCAGGCGAGCAGTGCTCGCGCGCATGGCCCTCCCGCTCGACGGCGGGTGCTACGACAGGTGCTGTTTGATCTTCTGTTCGAACACCGTCTTCGGGTAGGCGCCCACGAGCGTGTCGACGTGGTGGCCATCCTTGAAGAATAGAATACTCGGAATCGAGCGGACGTTGAAGCGCATGGCGGTACGCTGGTTCGCGTCGACATCGACCTTCGTGACCTTCACCTTCCCGTCGTACTCGCCCGCGATCTGATCCATGATGGGCGCGACCATGTGGCAGGGACCGCACCACGTCGCCCAGAAGTCGACGACGGCCAATCCCTTGTACTGCTCGACTTCCTGCGAAAACGTGGCATCGGTGACCGCCACGGGATGCGTTTCCGTCATGATCCTTCCACTCCTTGTCGGTATAAATCCATTAAGTTGCGAGCCATGCCCGCCGGATCCCAAGGCTCCGCCCGCGTCGCTCATATCGGGGTCGCCGTTCCCAGTATCAGCACGGCCCTGAGCTTCTATCGCGACGTGCTGGGCCTCGAGCCGCTCCCCGCGGAGACGGCCGACGGCGCGACCATCGTGTCGCTGCCGTTCGGCGATGTGCAGGTGGAGCTGCTCGAGCCCCTGGGTCCGGACACACCGATCGGAAAATTCCTCACCCGGCGCGGACCCGGAATCCACCACATCTGCTATCGTGTGCCCGACCTGGAACGAGCGCTCCGTCAGGCGCGCGCGTCCGGGTACGAGCTGATCGACCCAACCCCGCGCACCGGCGCAGGCTCGCGGCGAATCGCCTTTCTGCACCCCCGCTCGACCGCCGGCATCCTGCTCGAGCTGACGGAGTAGTAACGCCTGCGGTCAATCGTCGGTTCCTGGACCCGGAGGCTTGCAGCCGCGCACCGGCGCGGTCGCGGTCTCGAGATGCACGTCATACACAATCCAGCCACCCGCGTGCGTGCGAATCAGGTCGATCGGCTGAACCAGCGAGCAGTTGGTGCGTTGCAGCTCGATGCGGAATTCCCGCTGATTGTCGTGACCCGCGACCGGCAACGGGCCTTCGACCACGCGATATCCTTCGTGCGCGAGGTATTTTTGAATCACCGCGACGCGCTTCTTCAACTCGTCGGACTTCATCCATTCGACCGCGGGACCGCGTTCCGTGCCCCACAACTCGCCCATGCGCGTCTGATCGTTGACGCGTACCGCAGTCATGAACTGCGAGATCGTCTCGATCATCGATTGGGGAGCCGGCGACGCGGGCGTCGGTTGCGAACCGCAGCCGATACCGGCGAGCGCCGTGAGGACGGCGATTCGTCGTCGCATCTCCTGCACCATCCGGGTGGCGAGTGACCCGAAGGTAAGAAACGATGCGGCTCTACGTCAACCTTGATCATGTCGCAACCCTGCGCGAAGCGCGCCAGACGGTCGAACCGGATCCGGTCCGCGCGGCGGCGGAGGCGGAACGTGGCGGCGCGGATGGGATCACCGTCCATCTGCGCGAGGACCGCCGCCACATTCAGGATGCCGATGTGCGCGCGTTGCAGCGCTCGGTGCGCACGCTCGTGAATCTCGAGCTCGGGGCGCACCCGGGGATCGTGCGCATCGCGACTCGCGAGCGGCCGTTTCAGGCCACGCTCGTCCCCGAGCGGCGCCAGGAAATCACGACCGAGGGCGGGCTCGCGCTCCGGAAGGGCGATCGGCGCGTGACGGACGCGATCACACGGCTCACGCGCGCGGGAATCCGGGTCAGCCTGTTCATCGATCCGGATGTGCGCGTGATCGATCGCGCGGCGGAGCTGGGCGTGCCCGCGATCGAGCTACACACGGGCCGCTACGCGCATACCTGGCGGAAGAGCGACGTCGCCCTGCGCCAGCTGGCCCGCGCGGCCGCGCACGCGCGCCGGCGCGGCCTCGCGGTCCATGCGGGCCACGGGCTCACCTACGAGAACGTCCAGCCGGTGGCGCGTATCGCCGAAATCGAGGAGCTGAACATCGGCCACACGATCGTGAGCAACGCGATCTACTGGGGAATCGAGCACGCCGTGCGGCGCATGCGCCGGCTCGTGGACGAGGCGGCGGGAAAGTCCTAATTTCGGGACCATGAGCGACCCGGGTAAGCCGCTGGGAATGTCCGATTTCTTCGCGCTCGAGGCGGGCGAGTATCTCGAGCGCCTGGATGCGCTGTTCGGGCAACCCGGTCCTTCGGTGGACGAATTCGTGCGGCTGGCCCGCGCGTTGCGCGGCAGCGCGCTCATGGCCCAGAAGCCGCCGATCGCGCGCGCCGCCGCGGGGCTCGAAGCGGTCGCCCGGGCGCTGCGCGAAGGCCGTCGCTCCTGGGACGCGGCCACGAAGCAGCTCAGCATTCGCGGCCTCGACGATCTCAAAGCGCTGGTGCGTCACTCGGCCGAATGGGGCGAGGCGGACCGCGCCAAAGCCGAAGCCGTCGCCGCCGAGCTCGAGCGCGCGGTCGGCGCACCCGCCGCGCCGCGCCGCGCCGCGGCGGCGGATCAAGCGCCGGCGCTCGATGCCGGCGCGCGCGCGTTCGTGGCGCGCGAAGGCGCGGCGATCGCGAGTGCGCTGGCGCGCGCCGTACAGGGTCTGCGGGTGAACCCGAAAGGACTCGATCAGCTGCGGCAGGTGGTGCGCGCGCTGCAGCCGCTGCGCGGGCTGGCAGCGTTGAACGACCTGCAACCCCTGCCGGACCTGCTCGAGGGCATCGAGCGCTCCATCGAGGAGCTTTCCCGCCCGGGGTTCAAACCGCTCGTGCCGTCAGCCGATCTGTTCCAGGCGGCGGACGGAGCGATCGCGCGCGCCGCGCGCGAGGTCGCCGAACAGGGTCGCCCGAACCCTGAGGCTCCCGAGTTTCGCCAATTCGCGGATCTCCTGCTCCGCTTCTCGGAGCCCGCACCCGAGCCCGATGCGGTCTCGATCACCACGTTGTTTCACGACGACGCCGGACCTCACATCGTGCGGCAAGGAGGCGGCGACTCGAGTGCGGCACCGGACGGGATAGGGAGCGGGCCGTCACTCAGCCGGCTCGAGCTGGTGAGCCAGGGCGAGCATCTGCGGCAGGCGGCGGATGCGCTCGAGCGGGCGCCGAGTGCGACACAACGGGAGCTGCGGGCGCACACGCTCGCGGGAACGTTTCGCATGCTGGCGGGCGCGGGCGGCGGACCGCTCGCGGGGCGCCTGGCCGAATTCGCCGGGATCGCGCGCGACACAATCGCGAGCGGCGCGGCGGCCCGCAATGCGGCAGAGTTTGCGGCGCTGTTGCGCGATGCGGGCGGTCTGCTGGCGCGTTCCGGCAGCGGTGACGAAGCCGCATTGGCAGCCGAGTTCGCGCCGTTCGTTGCCAAGGCGCGCGCGCTGACCGCTGCCGCGCCCCCTGCGCCCCCCGCGCCCCCCGCGGCTCCGCGCATGACGCGCGATGGTGTCGACCAAAACGGTGGTGGTCTCGCCGCCACCTGGACCGCATACGAGAACCGGACAGCGACGGGCATGGGTCCTGCTTCTCTCGACGAGCTGCTGCGCCCGCCATTGCCTCGTCCCCCCACCCCCACCCCCACCCCCGCCCCCACGTCAGCTACCGGCGCCGGGGCGCCGCAAGGGGGCGCGCCGGTGGTCGAGATCGGGGCGCTGTTGTACCGCGGCGAGCGCGCGCGCGCCAGGGCGCAGGAGCTGCGCGAGGAAGCATCGCGCGCCTCGGGCGACCGGCTGCGCCAGCTCATCGACGAACTCTACGACCTCGTTGCCCAGGCCCTCCAAGCCGACGCCTGAATCCCGCGCCGCCACGGACAAACGCAGGCTGACGTGGGGCTGGGGATGGGTGATCGGGTTGGCGATCACCGTCCTCCTGCTCGCGTGGACGCTGCACGGCGTGGACCTCGCGGCGGTGATCGGTCACATCCGCGAGGCGAACCCGTGGTGGTTCGCACTCGGCATCACGTGCGCCACCCTCACATTCCCACTGCGCGCGATCCGGTGGCGCGTGATGCTGCGGGCCAACGACGGCGGCGCGTTTCCCTTTGCGCCGCTATGGCGTGCCGTAGCGGTCGGTTTCATGGCCAACAATCTCTTGCCCGCCCGGATGGGTGAAGTGGTCCGCGCGTACCTGGTCACGCGCGAGCTGCCGGTGCGGTTCTCCACCGCCATCGCGTCGATCGCCGCCGAGCGGGTGTTCGATGGGCTGACATTGGTGCTGTTCCTGTGGGTCGCCATGCTGGGATCGGCGGGTGCGGGGCACTCGCTCCAATCGAATGCCACGCTGATCCAGATCGCCCACTGGGCCGGTGTGGTATTCGTGATCGCCTTCGCGATCGGACTCGCCATGGCGTGGCAGCCGACGCGGACCCAGAGCGTCGTGGCCCGTGTCGCCCAGCGAATCTTCCCGCCGCGGCTCGCGCACCGGGTGACGGATGTCGTCGCCGGGTTGGTGCGCGGTCTCGGTGTGTTGCGCGATCCCCGCCGCGCGGCCGGCGTGGTGGGGTGGTCGTTGGTTCTCTGGTTCATCAACGGGCTGTCGTTCGCGGCCTGTTTTCGCGCGTTCGATCTGGAGCTGCCGTGGACCGCCGCGTTCCCGCTGCAGGCGCTGGTCGGATTCGGCGTGGCGGTGCCGTCCTCGCCGGGATTCTTCGGCCCGCTCGAGGCGTTCATGCGCCTCACGCTGGGGTTGTACGGCATCCCGGCGGACCGCGCCGTGAGCTATGCGGTGGCCTATCACATCGGCGGGTTCCTTCCCATCACGCTCATCGGATTGTACGAGCTGTCGCGGTCGCGGCTCCGGCTGGGCGCGTTACGGCGCGTCGCGGCCGATCCGAAATGATGGAGCGCGCGGATCGCGTGCGGGTGGCCGCACACGCCAAGGTCAACCTGCTGCTCAGGATTCTCGCGGCCGAGCGCGCGGGGATGCATCAGATCGAGACCGTCTTCGCGCTGCTCGAATTGTCGGACGAGATCCTCGTGACGCGCACGAGCGCAGCGGGTGAGGTGCGCCTCGACGTCCGCGGGGCGGACACGGGTCCCGCCGAAGAGAACCTGGCCGTGCGAGCCGCGCGCGCCGTACTCGAGGCGACGGGGGAGCGGTTCGGGGTTCACATTCAACTCGAAAAGCGCATTCCGATTCGCGCCGGGCTGGGCGGTGGCTCGAGCGATGCGGGTGCGACGCTCCACGCGGTCAATCAGCTGGCGAACGGCGCGGTCCCCCAACCCGAGCTGCTGCACTTCGCCACTCGGCTCGGCGCGGATGTCGCGTTTTTCGCGAGCCGGGCGCCGCTCGCGCTGGCCTGGGGGCACGGTGAGCGGTTGTTTCACACGCCCGCGCCCCCGGCGGCGCCCGCCCTCGTTGCCGTGCCGCGGGTCGCGGTCTCGACGGCGGATGCCTACCGCTGGTGGGACGAGGCGTCCGGCGGCAATTCCGGGGGACCGACGCGCGGAGCGTTAGTGCTCGATCCAGCCGCGTTCGCGACCTGGGGCAGCGTCGGCCGGCTCGGGGGGAATGATTTCGAGACCGTGGTGTTCGGCCATCATCCGCGGATTCGGGAGCTGTTCGAGCGCGTCGCGGGCACGCGCCCCTACTGGGTTCGGATGTGCGGCTCGGGCAGCGCCGTCGCCGCGGTGTACGCGACCGAGCGACTGCGCGACGATGCGGCGCTCGAGCTCGGTACCAGCCACCAGGCGCTGCTCCGCACGGCGACCCGGGCTGCCCTGGCACCGGCTCCGGTACCATATTAGGGACCGGAGGGCCGTCCATGAAGCACCTCGTCGCTGGACTCGTCGCATTCACGGCCGCCGCGTGCACCACCGTCAAGCCGGTGGCGGAGTACGCGCATTTCATTTCAGCCGAAGAGCCGCAGAAGGTCTGGATCACGCGCTCGGATCACACGGAGATCGAGATCGGCGCACCGCGCGTGGTGGGTGATACGCTGTTCGGCTTTCGGGGCACCGATTTTCAGGAGATCCCGCTCGAGACGATCACGCAGGTGCGGGCCGTGCGTCCGGCGCACGGGCGGACCGCGGCGCTCGCGCTCTCCGCGGCGGTCGTGGTCGGCACGGCCTATTGGACCATGAATTCGAAGGGCAGCGGCGGATCCTCCAACTGCACGGGCAACGAGGAGGATATCTGTTGATTTAGGACGCCTTCGTACCATCCCACGCAGTAAGTCTTTTTTCATGTTATTCATCGGCCCGAAGACTAGCGACTGGGCGGACGGCTGTTGGTGCGCCGGGCGTCCGTCACTAAGTTGCAGCGCGTAGAGGAATCGCTGGCCCCTCGTCCAACGGCAGGACATCGGACTTTGGATCCGAGAATGGTGGTTCGAATCCACCGGGGCCAATCCCCTTCTGGCCCAATTCGTGCGTGATGTCGGCGTCGTTCCAGTCGTCCACCCTCCTCATCCTTTTGGAGCGGCGAAAGCCTCGGCATCCGAGAAACTCGAACGCATCGAGGACCTGATGTTCGAGCCCGCCCGCGTGGACGACGACGGCGCGGTCGAGGAC
>Ga0335082_10010189_pt1 | contig 10201 bp, 7 predicted proteins | sample Lox_Sample_41_FD_206718 | JGI IMG/M metagenome (GOLD analysis project Ga0335082, IMG submission 206718) | Soil microbial communities from Loxahatchee National Wildlife Refuge, Florida, United States - Lox_Sample_4.1 | ecosystem: Environmental > Terrestrial > Soil > Wetlands | place: USA: Florida...
CCGGCAGCGACCACGCCAGAGGCTTCTTCGAACGACGACACCGAGCAGGTCTCCCGGCACGTCCTGCAGGGGCGCGCCGACGTGGAGCGCGTCCGCGGCAAGACGCTTCGCGGACGGCTCATGCGGGCGATCCTGTTCATGGCCGCCCTCGACGCGTGGATGCTGTACCGGACCTCCAAGGGCGACACGGCCCTCCCCGGCCTGCCGCACGTCGATCCGGCCGTCCTGCTGATCATGGTCGTCGTGCTGGCGCAGGTCGCGCTGGCCTCGGCGATGATCCTGCCGATGATGTCGGGCAAGCCGCCGGCACGGCTGGTCCGGCCGGAGGAGATCGAGATCGGGCTCGACCAGGTCGTCGGCCTCGACAGCCAGGTCGACGAGATCCACCGCACGCTCGACGTCTTCCTCGCGTACAAGACCTTCCGCGAGAAGCTGGGCGGCAACCCGAGGCGCGGCGTGCTCTTCGAGGGCCCGCCGGGAACCGGCAAGACGTACCTCGCCAAGGCGATGGCCAAGCAGGCCGGCGTTCCCTTCCTGTTCGCCTCGGCGTCCCAGTTCCAGAACGTGTACTTCGGCATGACGCAGGTGCGGATCCGGCGCTTCTTCAAGAAGCTGCGCAAGGCGGCGATGAAGGAGGGCGGCGCGATCGGGTTCATCGAGGAGATCGACTCCATCGGAGGAACGCGCGGCGGCGTGGCGACCAGCTCGCCGTACGACGGCGTCTCGTCCTCGCGCACGGTGAACTGGTTCGGCAACATGAGCAACGACGGCGCCGGCATCGTCAACGAGCTGCTGGTGCAGATGCAGTCGTTCGACGACCCGGGGCGCTGGTCCCGGTTCTGGGGGAAGTTCGTCACGTGGGCCAACGGCTACCTGCCCACCGAGTGGCGCCTGCACGGAGCGTCGAAGGTCCCGTACCACAACGTGCTGGTCATCGCCGCGACCAACCGCGCCTCGACGCTCGACCCGGCTCTCCTTCGGCCCGGGCGGTTCGATCGGCGGCTCGTGTTCGACCCGCCGAGCAACAAGTCGCGGCGCGACCTGGTCGACTTCTTCCTGGCGCGCAAGGCGCACGACGCGAAGCTCGACGAGGAGTCCACCCGCGATCGTCTGTCGCACGAGATCCTCGGCTACACGCCCGCGATGATCGAGCACCTGTTCGACGAGGCGCTCGTGGTGGCGCTGCGCAACGGCCGCGACGGGATGACCCTGTCGGACATCTACGACGCGAAGATGACGGGCGAGATCGGCCTGCGGCAGCCGGTCACGTACACGAAGAAGGAGCGGTTGGCCATCGCCACGCACGAGGCCGGGCACGCGACGGTCGCGCACGCGCTCGGCCTGGACCAGCGCCTGGAGGTCCTGTCGATCATCAAGCGTCAGTCCTCGCTCGGGCTGCTCGCCCGCAGCGACACGGAGGAGCGCTTCACGCGCTCGCGGTCCGAGATCGAGGCGTCGATCGCCATCGCGCTCGGCGGCATGGCGGCCGAGGAGGCGTACTTCGGCGAGAGCGGAACCGGACCGAGCGGCGACCTCTCCACCGCGACGCAGCTCGCGTCGACGATGATCGGCGCGCTGGGTATGGGCAAGTCGCTGCTCTCCTTCGAGGCCGTCGCCGACGGACCGGTGAGTATGACGAACCTGGTCGGCAAGGTCATGGGGGACGGGGATGCGAAGCGCGAGGCGGAGGGGATCCTCACCGCGCAGAAGGAGCGCGCACTCGAGGTCATCGCGGCCAACCGCGACATCCTGGAGGCGCTGCGAGACGCCCTGGTCACTCGCGACGAGCTGATCGGCGACGAGATCACCGACGTGATCTGGACGGCGATCCGGGCCCGGAACGTCGTCGTGGTGCCGGAGGCTCGCTCGGCGGCAGGGGGCTCGAAGGCCTCGTCCAAGCTCCTGGCCGAGGAGTAGCGCCTGCCCGCGCCCCGGGTTCGTCCCGGTCGCGCCTAGAATCGGGTCCGACGCCAGTCGAGGAGGACCCGTCATGACATCTTCCGTGATCGTCGCCGGCGCCCGGACCCCCATCGGGAAGCTCGGCGGCGGGCTTTCGTCGATCCCCGCGGTCTCGCTCGGCGCCGTTGCCATCCGCGAGGCGCTCGCCCGGGCCGGCGTGCAGCCCGGCGACGTCGACTACGTGATCATGGGGCACGTGCTCCAGGCGGGGGCGGGGCAGATCACCGCGCGCCAGGCCGCGATCGAGGCCGGCATCCCCAAAGAGGTTCCCGCGATCACCATCAACAAGGTCTGCCTCTCCGGCCTGAACGCCATCGCGCTGGCCGACCAGCTCATCCGCGCCGGTGAGCTGGAGGTGGTCGTCGCCGGCGGGATGGAGTCGATGTCGCTGGCCCCGTTCCTCATTCCGAACGCGCGGTTCGGCGCACGCATGGGCAACACCGAGCTGGTCGACTCGATGGTGCACGACGGCCTGTGGTCGACGTTCACCGGGCAGCACATGGGCGAGTCGAGCGACGACGTCAACCGCGACCTCGAGATCACGCGGCAGGAGCAGGACGCGTGGGCGGCCCGCTCGCAGGCGCGCGCGCAGGCCGCTTGGGAGTCCGGCCGGATGGCCGAGGAGGTCGTGCCCGTCGAGATCCCTCAGCGGAAGGGCGACCCGGTCGTGGTCGAGCGCGACGAGGGCATCCGCGCCGACGCCACCGAGGAGTCGCTCGCCGCGCTGAAGCCGGCGTTCCACGAGGACGGAACGATCACCGCCGGGAACGCGTCGCAGATCTCGGACGGGGCCGCGGCGGCCGTCGTCATGTCGAAGGAACGCGCCGACGCGCTCGGCCTGCGGCCGCTGTCGGAGATCGTCGCGCACGGCATGTCCGCCGAGCGCTACGCCTACCTCCACACCGTTCCGGCGATCGCGCTGCAGAACGCGCTCAAGAAGGCCGGCAAGGACGTTCACGACCTGGGGCTGCTCGAGATCAACGAGGCGTTCGCCGCGGTGGCGCTGAACGCGGCGCGGATGCTCGGGGCCGACGAGGGAACCGTGAACGTGAACGGCGGTGCCGTCGCGCTCGGCCATCCGATCGGCGCCACCGGCGCGCGGCTGGCGCTCACGCTCGCGTACGAGATGCGCCGGCGCGGTGTCGAGTACGGGGGCGCGACCCTCTGTGGGGGAGGCGGGCAGGGCGACGCCCTGGTCCTGCGGTCGATCTCGTGAGCGAGCGGCCGTTCGAGCTGCCGGAGGAGCTCGAGACCTTCCGCGGGGTCGTCCGCCGCATCGTCGAGGAGCGCATCGGGCTCGCGCGCGCCGCCGAGATCGACGAGGAAGACGAGTTCCCCTGGGACGTCCACAAGACCTTCGTCGAGAACGAGCTGATGGCGGTGGGCTACCCGGAGGAGTACGGCGGGGCCGGCGGGGGCTCGCTGACGTTCGCGGTCGTGGCCGAGGAGATCTCGCGGATCTCCGCCGGGTGCTCGCTGATCCCGCTGGTCAGCCGCCTCGGCGCGATCCCGATCATGCTGGCCGGAAGCGAGGGCCAGCGCCGGACGATGTTCGGCGCGATCGCGCGAGGCGAGCACCAGATGTCCTACTGCCTCACCGAGCCCGGCAGCGGGTCGGACGCCGGCGCGATGCGGGCGCGGTACGAGCGAACCGAGGGCGGGTTCCGGCTGTCGGGCACCAAGCGGTTCATCACCGGGGCCGGGACCGCGACGGCCTACACGGTGTTCGCGACCCGCGACCCGGCCGAGCGGACGAAGGGCATCTCGGCGTTCCTCGTGTACAAGGACGACGCCGGCGTCTCGTTCGGCGCCAAGGAGCACAAGCTCGGTATCCACGGCTCGCCGACGGCCGAGGTCTACTTCGACAACGTGGAGCTTCCCGACGACCGCCTGATCGGCGACGAAGGCCAGGGGTTCGGCATCGCGATGCGGACGCTCGACTACTCGCGGCCGACGATCGCCGCGCAGGCGCTCGGGATCGCGCAGGGCGCGTTCGACGTCGCCGCGCCGTACACGACGTCGCGCGAGCAGTTCGGAGCGCCGATCGCCGAGCTGCAGGGCATCCAGTTCATGGTGGCCGACATGGCGACCGAGATCGAGGCCGCGCGCCTGCTGGTTTACCGGGCCGCATCGATGGTCGACGCCGGCGACCCGCGGACGACGCTGTTCGCCTCGATGGCCAAGTGCTACGCGTCCGACGCCGCGATGCGCGTGACGACGGACGCCGTGCAACTGCTCGGCGGCTACGGCTACATGCGTGAATACCCGGTGGAGCGCATGATGCGCGACGCCAAGATCACGCAGATCTACGAGGGCACCAACCAGATCCAGCGCGTCGTGATCGCGCGGCAGATCCTCAAGCAGATGGCGGGGGCCGCGTGAGCGTCGACGGCGGGGAGTTCGGCGACCGGGCCGACACCGGCGTCGGTCCGCGGCGGCCGGCCGACTCGCGCGTCCAGCTCGTCCAGCACATGGAGATCGTCGACGCGAACCTGCTCGGCAACGTCCACGGCGGCGTCGTGATGAAGCTCGTCGACACCGCGGCGGGGCTCGCGGCCATCAAGCACTCCGGCGGGCCGGTCGTGACGGTTGCCATGGACGAGATGTCGTTCATGAAGCCGGTCAGGGTGGGCGACGTCCTCACGGTGAGCGCGATGGTGAACGACGTCGGCCGCACCTCGATGGAGGTCGGCGTCCGGGTCGAGGCCGAGAGCCTGATCACGGGACGGCGCGTGCACTCGTCCAGCGCGTACCTGGTCTACGTGGCGCTGGACGACGAGGGCCGGCCGCGCCCGGTCCCGGGGATTGCGCCGGAGACCGAGGAGGAGCGCCGGCGGCAGGCCGAGGCGAAGCTCCGTCAGGGAAACCGCCTCGCCCGCAAGAAGGCCATTCAGGCGGCTCGGGCGGCCAAGGGCGAGGACTGAGGTCCGAGCGGCCGGCGCCGTCAGAGCCGGGCGCGCACGCGGTCGATCGCTTCCGGATTCTCCAGGCTCGACAGGTCGCCGGGGTCGTCCCCGGTCGCGGCCGCCCGCAGCGCGCGCCGGACGATCTTCGCGCTCCGCGTCTTGGGCAGCTCGTCGACGAACACGATCCTCGACGGGCGAAACGCCTTGCCCAGGTGCTCGGCGACGACGCCGGACAGCTCCGCCGCCATCTCGTCGGTCGCCTCCGCTCCCGGCCGCAGCACGACGAAGCACCAGATCTGCTCGCCCTTGACCTCGTCGGGGACGCCGACGGCGCCGCTCTCGGCGACGGACGCGTGCGACGCGAGCGCGCTCTCCACCTCGGCGGGCCCCAGGCGCTTGCCGGCGATCTTCAGCGTGTCGTCCGAGCGTCCGTGCAGGAACCAGAACCCGTCCTCGTCGATGCTGGCCCAGTCGCCGTGCGTCCACACGCCGGGGAAGCGCGACCAGTACGTCGCCAGGTAGCGGTCGGGGTCGCGGTGGATCCCGCGCGTCATGGCCGGCCACGGCTGCCTGCAGACGAGCTCGCCGACCTCTCCGGGCGCGACCGTCGTGCCGTCGGGGCCCCACACGTCGACGTCCATCCCAAGGGCCGGGCCCCGAACCGTGCAAGGCTTGAGCGACGTGATCGGCAGCGGCGAGAGGAAGCACGCGCCGACCTCGGTCCCGCCGGAGATGTTGATGATCGGGCAGCGGCCGCCGCCGACCGTGTCGAACAGCCACAGGTACGGGTCGGGGTTCCACGGCTCGCCGGTGGACGCGAGGATCCGAAGCGACGACAGGTCGTGGCGGGCGACGTGCTCGTCGCCGGTCGGGATCAGGCCTCGGATCAGCGTGGGGGAGACCCCGAGCGTCGTGATCCGGTGGCGCTCGACCATGTCCCACAGCCGGTCGGGCGCGGGGTGGTTGGGCGCGCCGTCGTACAGGAATACCGTGGCGCCGAGCGCGCCGGCACCGGTGATCTCCCACGGGCCCATGATCCAGCCCATGTCGGTGACCCAGAAGAGGGTCTCGCCCGGGTGCAGGTCGGTCTGGTACGCGACCTCCTCGGCGATCTTCACCAGGAACCCCCCGTGGACGTGGACCGACCCCTTGGGCCGGCCCGTGGTTCCCGAGGTGTAGGCGATGAACAGTGGATGCTCGGCGTCGAGCGACTCGGTCTCGAAGCGGCCGGGCTGGCCGCCCAGCAGGTCGTCCCAGCCGACGTCGCGGCCGTCGGCCCACGGGGCGTCGCTCCGGCCGAGCCGCGGCCACACGATCACGTGGCGGACGGATGAAACCTCCGCCACCGCGGCGTCGGCCGTCTCCTTCATCGGGACCACCTTGCCGCGCCGGGGGAAGCCGTCGGCGGTGATCAGCACCTTCGCGTCGGCGTCGGCGAGGCGCGTGGCCACGGCGTCGGCGCCGTAGCCCGAGAAGATCGGCAGGTAGACGGCCCCGAGCTTGGCGCAGGCCAGCGTGGCGGCCACGGCCTCGGGCGACATCGGCAGGAAGATCCCGACGGCGTCGCCCGCCTGGACGCCGAGCGACCGGAGGCCTCCGGCCAGGCGGTCGGCCGTCTCACGGAGCTCGGCGTACGTCACGCGGCGGACCGCGTCCGGTCCCTCTTCGCCCTCCCAGACCACGGCGAGCGCGTCGGGCGTGCGCTCGGCCCAGCGGTCGACGCAGTTGTGGGCCAGGTTCAGCTTCCCGCCGGCGAACCACGTCGCCCATGGCGCGCCGCGCGAAAGGTCGGCCACCCGTTCGTAGGGCTCGAAGAACTCGATTCCGAGATCCTTCGCCACCGCGTCCCAGAACCAGGCGACGTCGTCGATGGAGCGGCGAACGAGCTCCTCGTAGGTCTCGATGCCGTGGGCCAGCATGAACCGGGACACGTTGGCGCGGCGCACGTAATCTTCAGAAGGACTCCACACGACGCGGTCGCCCACAGGTCGCCTTCCTTCGAGCCCGCCGATACGCTGAGAGCGTAATGGGGGAGACGCCCGAACCGCCAACTCCAGAGTCACCCGTCGACGACGCCGCCGAGGCGGCCGTCGAGCCCGCCTCGCATGCCGAGCCCGCCGTGGCGGGAAAGCGCGCGGTCCGGTCGAAGGGCTCGTGGCGCCACCGCCCGCATCCCCGGTCGCGGGTGGTGTTCCTCGCCGTCGCCGGAGCCCTGTCCATCGTGATCGCCGCCGGGTCGTTCGCCTCGGTCCAGGCGGTCCACGCGATCGACCGGAACTTCACCGTCCTCCACGACTACCACGCGGGGACCGGGCCCGACCGTTGCACGCTCCGCACGTGCCTGCCGATCCACCCAGACCCGAAGTGCTTCACCGTGGTCTGCAACTACCTGGTGCTCGGGGACGACAGCCGGTACGGTCTGTCCCAGCAGCAGCAGAACGAGTTCGGGCGCTCCACGCAGAACGAGGCCAGCCGCTCGGACACGATCATGCTCGTCCACCTGAACATCCCGAAGCACCACACGACGATCGTGTCGATCCCGCGCGACCTCTACGTGTACATACCCGGGCACGGCTACGACAAGATCAACGCGGCGTTCTCCTACGGCCCGGGGGTGCTCGTCCAGACCATCGAGCGCCTGAGCGGCATGCCGATCAACCACTACGTCGCGGTCGACTTCGCCGGCTTCGAGAACCTGGTGGGCGTGATCGGCGGCGTGCCCGTGTGCATCGACAAGCCGATGATCGACCACCTGGCCGGCCTCTACCTCAAGCGCCCCGGCTGCTACAACCTGGTCGGGCAGCAGGCGCTCGGATTCGTCCGCGCCCGCCACATCGAGGGTGACCTGATCCCCGACTTCTCACGCATCGCGCGCCAGCAGATCTTCTTCCGGGCGCTCCTGCAGAAGCTCATCAGCGCCGGTTCCATCATCCACCTGAACGCCCTCATGCACGCCATCAAGCACAACGTCACGATCGACCAGCACCTGAACCTGTACGCGCTGCAGGACCTGCTGAACGAGATGGATCTGCAGGGGCAGTCCGGCGTGGACTTCCGCGCGATCCCCGCGACGCCGTTCGCTCAGAACGGCATCGACTACGTCCGCGCGATCGAGCCCGAGACGACCGAGATCTGGAGCCGAATCAAGAACGACCAGCCCCTCTACCAACTGGGGAAGGAGCTGCCGCTCACCGGGATGACGCCCGCGAACATCCGGGTCCAGATCTACTCCGTGGGGACGGACACGACGCGCGCGACGCAGATCTCCGAGTACCTGTCCAAGGCCGGGTTCAACGTCCTGCCGATCGAGACCGCGCCGTCCAACCTGATCCGGAGCCAGGTCCGTTGGGCGCCCGACGCCCACGAGCAGCGAAAAACCGTCTCGCACTACATCAAGGGCGTGAAGTTCGTGAAGGGGGTCACGTTCGGACCCGGCGGCGCGATCGTGATCGTCGTCGGTCCGCACTTCCCCGCACAGGTTGCCGCGCAGTCGTAGCGGCCTTCGCGGTCCCGCCGGGCCGTCGCCGGCCGCTAGACTGCGCGGCGTGGCGGTGGACATCGACCTCGAGCACGTCGCACGATTGGCGCGGCTCGCGCTGACCGAGGAGGAGAAGGCGAGGTTCGGCCCGCAGCTCGAGGTGATCCTCGAGCACGCTCGCACGGTCGGGGAGGTCGCGGCGACCTCCCACCCGGTCCCGCGCGCCAACGTGTACCGGCCGGACGAGCCTCGCCCGTGCCTCACGCAGGAGGAAGCGCTCGCGAACGCCCCCGACCCCTTCGAGGGCCGTTTCCGCGTCCCCCGGATCGTCGAGGAGGAGTGACCGGCGTGGCGGACGACCGGCCCTTCAGCGATCACCCCGGTCACGAGCTGGCCGAGGCGCTTCGACGCGGCGACGTCACGGCGACCGAGATCCTCGAGTCGGCCCTGCGACGCATCGACGAGGTCGACGGCTCGGTCCGCGCGTATCTGCGCGTGACCGCGGACCAGGGACGGGCGCAGGCGGCCGCCGTCGACCGGCGGCTGCGCGCCGGCGACGACCTTCCCGGCGTCGCCGGCATCCCGATCGCCCTCAAGGACCTGTTCTGCACCAAGGGCATCACGACCACCGCCGGCTCGAAGATCCTCGAGCCGTACGTTCCCCCGTACGACTGCACGCCGTGGGCGAGGCTGTCGGCCGCCGGGGCGGTGCTGACGGGCAAGACGAACTGCGACGAGTTCGCCATGGGGTCGTCCAACGAGAACTCGGCGTACGGACCGGTGCACAACCCATGGCGGCTGTCCGCCGTCCCGGGCGGCTCCTCGGGAGGCTCGGCCGCGGCGGTGGCGTGCGGCGAGGCGGTGTGGGCGCTCGGCAGCGACACCGGGGGATCGGTCCGGCAGCCGGCGGCGCTGTGCGGAGTGGTGGGACTCAAGCCCACGTACGGCCGCATCTCGCGCTACGGGCTGATTGCGTTCGCGTCCTCGCTCGACCACGTGGGCACGTTCGCCCGCAGCGTCCGCGACACGGCGACGCTGCTGTCGGCGATCGCGGGCCACGACCCGATGGATGCGACGAGCCTGCCCGACCCGTCGCGCGACTATCGCGTTGGGCTCGAGGCCGGGGTCGACGGCCTGCGGGTCGGCGTCGTCGAGGACTGGCTTTCGATGGAGGGAACCGAGCCCGGCGTGCGGGACGCGTTCCAGGCGGGACTCGCCGCCCTCGAGCGGCTCGGCGCCACGATCGTTCCGGTGAAGCTGCCCCACGCCGACTACGCGCTGTCGGCGTACTACCTGATCGCGCCCGCGGAGGCGTCCTCCAACCTCGCCCGCTACGACGGCGTCCGCTACGGACTCCGCGAGGCCGGATCCGGCAGCGTCACCGAGATGAACACGCGGACGCGGGGCGCCGGTTTCGGCGACGAGGTCAAGCGACGGATCATCCTCGGCACCTACGCGCTGTCGGCCGGCTACTACGACGCGTACTACGGACAGGCGCAGAAGGTGCGCACGCTCGTGATCCGGGACTTCGAGCAGGCGTTCATGGAGGCCGACGTCATCGCGGCGCCGACGTCGCCGACGACCGCCTTCGAGATCGGCGAGCGCGTCGACGACCCGCTCGCCATGTACCTGTCCGACGTCTTCACGATCCCCGCCGACCTGGCCGGCATCCCTGCGATCAGCATCCCGTGCGGCCTGGACGCCAAGGGGCTCCCGGTCGGCTTCCAGCTGATGGGGAAGCTGCTCGACGAGCCGACGGTGCTGCGGACGGCCCACGCGCTGGAGGCGGAGCTCGCGTTCGCGGACCGCCCGGCGCTGGTGTCCTCGGGGAGCTAGCCCGCGTGCGCTGGAGCGAGTT
>Ga0335082_10010191_pt1 | contig 10200 bp, 9 predicted proteins | sample Lox_Sample_41_FD_206718 | JGI IMG/M metagenome (GOLD analysis project Ga0335082, IMG submission 206718) | Soil microbial communities from Loxahatchee National Wildlife Refuge, Florida, United States - Lox_Sample_4.1 | ecosystem: Environmental > Terrestrial > Soil > Wetlands | place: USA: Florida...
CCCGGAATGACGGGCAACGCTGCTTTCAGTGCAAGGACGAGCTTTTCTCCGTGATGGAACAACTGCGGGCAGATCGTGGCTTCGAAGCCATCGCTTACGGGGTAAACGTCGACGATCAGGGAGACTTTCGACCTGGTCAGCAGGCCGCCAAGATGCACCATGTGGCTGCGCCTCTCTTGAAAGCGGGGCTCACCAAGCAGAATGTCCGCGAATTGTCGCGAGAAGCCGGACTGCGTATCTGGGATAAGCCGGCATCGGCATGTCTTTCGTCTCGGGTTGAATATGGACGGCCAGTGACGCGAGAAGTCCTCGAGGTGATTGAACGGGGAGAGGATGCTCTCCGTGGCTTGGGTTTCCGACAGTTCCGCGTGCGGCATCACGGAGACATCGTTCGCATCGAAATCGCGCGGGACGAACTCGAGCGTGCATTGAGTCCTCTGATGGCTGCAGAGTTTACTTCGATCTTCAAGTCGCTTGGCTTCAAGTTTGTTACGCTCGATTTAGAGGGATTCCGCTCAGGATCAATGAATTCCCTGTTGCCTGCCGAGCAACTGCGACGTGCCGGCACCTAGCGATCCGAGGCTTCTTCGCGTATACCCCTGTGAGATAATTTACTGATACTCAATGCTATTGAGGCGGTTCCTGTTGACCCTATTCCGGCGTTCTCTGTTTATTCTGCTGTTGATTTGTCTGGGCTGCGTCGCCCAGTCTGCACCTCCGGATGTTGCGCGCAAGATTGAACATCAGGTGCGCTCGTTCTACAACCTTCCGGGCGAAGTGAAGGTTACGGTTGGAACGATCACCCCGAGCAGCGAGATGCCCGGCTACGACAGCGTGTCGGTGAAGCTGGACAGCGGAGACGGCAAGCAGAAAGACTATACATTCCTGCTCGCAAAAGATCGCGCCACCATGCTGCGGGTCACGAGATTCGATCTCACCAAAGATCCCTACGCCGAAGTGATGAACAAGATCGACGTGAATGGTCGCCCCTCACGCGGTACCAAGGGTGCCAAGGTTGTTGTAGTGAATTTCGACGATTTTGAGTGCCCCTTCTGTTCGCGGATGCACCAGACGCTTTTCCCCGAGATCCTTAAGGAATATGGGGACCGGGTGACCTTCTTCTATAAGGACTATCCGCTTATGGAGATTCATCCGTGGGCAATTCACGCAGCGGTCAACGCGAATTGCCTGGCGTCCCAGAACGGCAATGCCTATTGGGATTTCGCCGACTACATTCACGCCCACAAAGCGGAAGTCGACAACGAGAAAACCCCTGCCGCGCGCTTGGATGTCCTGGACAAGATGGCGATGCAGCAGGGTCAAAAACACAATGTGGATGTGGCAAAGCTACAGGCGTGCGTGAAAGCACAAAACGAGGATGGTGTACGAGCATCGATGAAGGAAGCCGACGGACTTGGAGTGAACGCGACGCCGACTCTGTTCATCAATGGCCAAAAGATCGATGGTGCCGTCCCAATCGATCAGGTTCGCACGGCATTGGATGCCGCGCTGAGGGATGCGGGGCAACCTGTGCCGACACACATCCCATCTGCCCCAACCCCGGCAGCCAACTAGAATGAGAAGTCCCGGCGTTGCCGATTCGGCTTCGCATCTGGATATTGTTAGTCGTCTTGGTTTGTAACGGAGAAATAATCTTGAAAACGAACGCATTTTTGGTCCGCCTCGTCGGCGGGTTGTCCGTAACTTTGTCCCTTGCGGCATGGATCGCCTGTACTTCACAACCGGGCGGTGACGTGATGGCCACGGTTGACGGGCGGAAGATTTTCCGCACCGACGTGGACAAGTATTACGACAACAACGTGGCATCCGCGCAGCAGGCTCCATCCGGAGAGCAGGCAACGGCGCTGCGCCTGAACATTCTGCATCAGATGATTGATGACCAAATCATCATGAGACGCGCTGAGAAGCTAGGCCTTCTCGCGACGGATGATGAGGTCGATCGCAAGTTCAACGAGATCAAGTCGCCCTTCTCGCAGGAGGAATTCGACAAACGCCTGCAGGATCGAAAGATCACTCTTGCCGACTTCAAGAGGGACATCCGCAGGTCGATTACCGTCGACAAAGTAATGAACAAAGAAGTGTCGTCCAAGATCAATGTGACCGATCAGGATATCGGCAACTACTACAACGCGCACAAGGCCGAATTCAACCTGATTGAGCCGCAATACCACCTCGCGCAGATCATGGTGACGCCGACGCCTAATCCACAGGCACACAATCAGAATGACAAAGCACAGAATGAGGGAGACGCGCGCAAGAAGATTCAGATGATCGCGAACCGCCTCGACAGCGGCGACGATTTCGCGACGCTCGCAATGAAGTACTCTGAGGACCCGGAGACATCGGGCAATGGTGGAGACCTTGGGACAGTTCCGGAATCTGGTTTGAAGGGAACAGATCCAGCCACGCGCGAGGCAGTCGTGCGGCTGAAGCCGGGTCAGTACAGTCCAATTATCAGCGTGGTGAATCCAGCGACAAAGCAGGCAGTAGGGTACCGTATCGTCAGGATGGTAGCGAAGGAACCGGCGGGGCAACGCGATTTATCCGATCCGCGAGTACAGCAGGCGATTCGTTCGCAACTGCACGACCGCCGCGAGCAGCTGTTGAAAGCTGCGTATTACGAGGTTTTGCGCGATTCGGCAAAAGTCGAGAATTATTACGCGAAAGAAGTCCTCGACAAGAATGGCATGGAGAAGTAGCGGGGCCGCCGACTACTCGACGATTGCCAGCACGTCCCCGGAGTTCACGGCGGCACCTTCGCTGACCAGGATCTTTTGAATCGTGCCTTTCTTCGGCGATTTCACCTCGTTCTGCATCTTCATCGCTTCAACCACCACGACACCGGTTCCGGCTTCGACCTGATCGCCCTGCTTGAGTAACACTCGAACGACCTTTCCTGGCATGGGGGCGCTAAGTTTCTTCGGCCCGTGGTCGTCTGCCGTCCGAATACGGCTTCGCAAGGATCGCGGATCGCGAACTTCAGCAGCAAAGCGGCGGCTGCCTACCCAGATATGGGTATCATTGCCGACGCGCTCGCACTTCACCTCGTACGCCTTGTTGCCGATAAATAACGACAGGACGTTGGGCCGGGCCAGGACAGCATCGACTTCGATGGGTTTGCCATCGAGTCGACAGGACCAACGACCATCAGGCCGCTCCAGTTCAAGCCTGTAGCTCTTGCCGTCGATGGCGATGTCGTAGGTCATGGTCAGTTGTCAGGTCTTAATTTAGTGCAGCGCTTCTTTGCGGGCTGCCTGCTTCCAATTCGGTGAAGCAACTTCCTTTACGCCGTCATTGACAACGCGCTCTCCCGCTCCTGCTGCTGCGGAGCCTAATGCTGCGAACATTCCTGCGGCGATTACTGCCACTTCTTCGGCTTGAGAATTGCCGGAATCAGGCATGGTTTCTTTCTGTTTGAGCAGGCGGTCGAGGAAACCGGTATCCAATTTGGCTGCTCGGAATTCGGGATCGTTCAGGATACGGCGAAACAGCGAGATGTTCGTCTTAATCCCACCAACAAAGTATTCGTTCAACGCACGGGTGAGGCGGCCGATAGCCTGCCCGCGGTCCGTGCCATAACCGATGAGCTTGGCGAGCAGAGGATCGTAGTCCATCGGCACCGTCCAGCCCTCGTACATGCCACTGTCGCGGCGAATGCCGGGACCGGAGGGCAATAGCAGGAGGGTGATCTTTCCGGGACTTGGGAAGTAGTTGTTGTCGGGATCCTCGGCGTAGATGCGGCACTCGATGGCGTGGCCGCGAATTTTAATGTCATCCTGCTGAAAGGGCAGCGGCTCGCCGTTTGCGATGTGTATCTGCAGGTGAACCAGATCGAGGCCGGTGATCAGTTCGGTTACGGGATGCTCCACCTGCAGACGGGTGTTCATTTCCAGAAAATAGAAATTCTTTTGTTGATCGACCAGAAATTCGACAGTCCCGGCATTTGTGTATCCGGCGGCTTGGGCCACACGCACCGCAATCTCACCCATGCGGCGGCGCATGTCAGGATCAACAATTGGCGATGGAGCTTCTTCGACAACCTTCTGATGCCGCCGCTGCAACGAGCATTCACGTTCGCCAAGGTAGACGGTGTTTCCATGTTCATCGGCCAATACCTGCATCTCGATGTGGCGGGGATTGAGGAGTGCTTTCTCGATGTAGACTTCTCCGTCGCCAAAGGCGCGTTCAGCTTCGCTGCGGGCACTTTCCAGAGCGGACTTTAGCTCAGTAGACGCCTGGACCAGACGCATGCCCTTGCCGCCGCCTCCTGCGGCCGCCTTGAGCATTATGGGATAGCCGATGCGCACCGCGACCTCTTCCGCTTGCTCGAATGAATCTAGGCCACGGGAAGTGCCTGGGACGAAGGGAACCCCCGCCTTCTCCATAGCCTGGCGAGCGCGTGTCTTGGATCCCATCGCGTCCATGGCTGCGGCCGTGGGCCCGATGAACTTCACTCCGGCGTCGGAACAGGCGCGCGCGAACTTCGCATTCTCAGACAAGAAACCGTAGCCGGGATGGATGGCATCGGCGCCAGAGCGCTCAGCCACATCGAGAATCTTCTGAATGTTGAGATACGACTCGGCCGCGGCAGGCGCACCGATTGAATATGCCTCGTCCGCTTTGCGGACATGTAGCGCTGCACGATCCACATCGGAGTAGACCGCGACGGCAGCGATTCCCATCTCGTGGCAGGCGCGAATCACCCGGACAGCAATCTCGCCCCGATTTGCGATCAGAATCTTTTTGAACATCGTTTTGCTCGCGAGAACTCGCAGAGCTGTTAGTCAGACCGAACATTGTAAACGACCCTCAGTTCCTGGCGAGAAATGCAACCCCAATTACCACGAAGGACACGAAGGAGCACGAAGGAAATCCTGTACCCCTTTCGCGAGTAGTATGATCGACTGCGATTCGACATCTCATGCAGCCGACCGCTGTGAACGAAACCAAAGGCGCTTCTTCGACACAGCCCGAGTCCGCAGGCTGGGCGCACTGGCTGACCATGCTGTTCATTCTTGGCGTTGCAACTGTCCTGCGCTTTCGATGTCTCACATGCAAGCCTTTCTGGTTCGACGAATGCTTCAGCGCCGAGGTCGGGCGGATTGATTGGCGTAACTTTCTTCATTTGATGTGGTGGCGCGAAGCCAACATGTCGTTGTATTACATCCTGTTGCGGATGTGGTTCTCCTTGGGACAGAGCCCATTCTTTATTCGCAGTCTGTCGGTGATTCTGTCGGCAGCGACACTGCCAGCCCTTTACTGGGTCGCGAAACAACTGTATGACCGTCGTGTGGCCTTGCTTGCGGCCGCATTATTTGCGTGTAACGCTTATAGCGTTCGCTATGCCCAGGAAGCTCGGAGCTATGCGCTTTTCCTGCTTCTGGCCACACTGTCGTCGGGATTTCTGATTGCCTGTCTGCGGGCCAACGATCCGGATTTGAGGTCACAATTTGTGACCTCAAGTTCCGAGGCTTTGCCGTGGTGGGGATATGTAGTTACGAGTGTGCTCGCGGTTTATGCCCATTTCTACGCATTGCTGCTTGTCGTTGCCCAGTGGATTGCTGTTCGCTCGATTCTCCCGCCTCATGAGGAACTCGGGCGGTCACGCAGGATGCGTCGTACCTGGAGGGTCATTGGTCTGGCCGTACTGCCACTTCTGATCTTCGTTGCGAAGACGGGAGCAGGCCCGATCCGCTGGATTCAGCGTCCGGGTTTGCGTGAATTGCTTGAATTCTTTGAGCACCTGGCAGGTGGGAACTGGGGTCTGCTTCTGGTCTATGCTGTGGCATGCGGGGCTGCGGTGATCCCGACGGACAAGCGCCTTTGGAACCGGAGTCAGCCATGGGAAGTATGGCGTCGACAGTTCCTTCTCGTATGGTTCATATTTCCGATCGTGTTGACCGTCGTGCTGTCGTTCGCGCGCCCTGTGTTTTTGGCGCGCTATATGATTTTCTGCGTGCCCGCGCTGCTGATCCTAGTGGCTGCCGGCCTGACACGATTGAACCGTTGGTTGCTACCTCCGGCGCTCTTCGTGATCTTACTGCTCGGACTGCAAGGGACGGCATTCGTCTATAGTCACGATTTCGACAACGAAAGAGATGCTTCAGGAATGGCGGCCGGCTACATCCTGGATCATGTGCAGGCTGGAGACGGCATTGTTTTCCACATCGCCGAGGCCCGCGTTCCCTACGAATTCTTCCGCTCGCTTCGAGCAGGAGCGAATACAGCGAGCGCTGAGTTTACCGGGCAGGTAGGACCTGAAATCCTTTTTCCTCGCCACGCCCCGGGACTCGATTACCGCGACTTCACCGGAAAACCTGATCCGGAGTTCGTGAGGACGGCGGTGCAAGCGCATCCGCGCATCTGGGTGATGCTCATGCACAATGGAACCGCAGACAAACCCGACCCCACAACACTGATGCTGATGCAGACTCTCCCCGGATTCTTTCCGGAGATGCAGCGTTGGCAATTCGCGAAGGTCGAAGTCCTGCTTTATAGCAAAAGGTGAGTGCGCAAATAAAAAGCCTCCCGCGTGATACACGCGAGAGGCTGAACTCAGTCGGACGATCGACTATTTCGGACTATCTACAGTGATGCCGCCGCCCTGCGCCTTTTCCGCTTTCAAGGCTTTCGCCTTCTTCGCTTCCATGGCCTTGTCGACCCACGCATCGGCAGTCTTCAAGTCAGCCGCGCGGGCCGCTTCGTCGTCACATTCGAGGTCGGCGCGTTCGCGGTACATGAGATTCATGTATGCCATCGCGTCGTCGTAGTCTTCGCGAAGTTTGATCCCTTTGTCCAGGCTGTCGATACCTTCCTGGATAGCAGCACTGTTCTTGGCCTTAAGATCTTCGCAAAGCTTCTTCTGGTCTTTGTTCTTGGAACTCAGATGCTCATCGGGCTTCATGCCGAGCTTGGCCCGTTCCTCCATGCGCGGCTGATAGCAGGCAGACCAATCAATGACGCCGATGGAGTAGTACGGTTCCGCGTCGTTGGGGTCCAGGTCCGAAGCCATGCGGTAGTACTTCTTGGCCTCATCCCACTTCTTCATCTGCAGATTGAGATAGGCGATACCCTTCGCGCTATTGACCTTCTGTTCGCGCGACGGATTCATATCGATCACACGTTGATATTCCTGGATCGCCTGATTCGCGGTGCGCACATTCTCGGAGTCTTCAACGCCGGGAATGTACTGCGAGACGTAAGCCGTCGCCAGGTACATGCGGGCGTTAATCAACGCCGGATCTAAACGAACGGCATTCTGAAAATGATCGATGGCCTGCTCGTAGTGATTGTCTTTGTACGCCTTGACGCCTTTGTTGAGCTGGTCGCGCGCCTTCAATTTGTCACAGCCCATCGAAGAGAAAAGCGCTAGCCCAACCGCCGCCACCGACAGCAGTTTTATGAATTTATTCATTGCGGTATAAGTTCTCCCTCGCCACAGCATCCTAGGCCCAGAGACGGCAGTTTGACAAGCGGCGCCTGCTGAGCACGGAAGCTAGAGGCCTCCGTGCCGCGGGCCGAGTAAGAATCGTACAAACTCCGGGCCGTATCAGACGGACAGTTTAGCTGCCGGCTTCGATCTTGGCGGTAATCAATCCGACCTTGTCAACACCCGACGCATGAGCAATATCGATCACGTTGGCGACATTGACGAAAGGAATCGAATCATCGCCCTTCACAAACATGACCTTCTCGGCGCGTGCCTTGTAGATGTCGGTCAGCCGTCCCTGCAAGTTGTCCCAGGTCGCGTCTTCGTTGTTGATCTTGACGCCCGGATCTTGTCCCGGACCGCGATCGACCAGCTGCACGACGATGGTTCGGTCAGGTGTATTGTTCTTGGGCGCATTCGGTGGAGGCGGCTGGGGAACCAGCGCATCCAGTCCTTTCGGCGTCACCGGCGAGATCACCATAAAGATGATCAGCAACACAAGAAGCACGTCGATGAGAGGCGTAACGTTGATGTTCGCGCTCTGCCCACCGTGCGTGCCAACATTCATACCCATGGTCGTTCTCCTCTATTGCCCGGCCTGCGCAGGCGCTGCCGGCGGAGCGGTTGGAGTAGTCTTCCTCTGATCGGTGAGCAGTCCGAGATCGTCAACACCAGCGGCGCGGACCGAGTCCACCACCTGAACCACGCTTCCGAAGCGGGCGCGCATATCGGACTTCACGTACACGCGCCGGTCGCCTGTTCTGCTGGCGAGCCGGTCCTTGACCTTGGTAGTGAGGTTATCCACTGCAATCTGCTCGCTGCCGAAGTACACCTTGCCGTCCCGTGTAATCGAAACCAGCAATGCGTCTTCTTTGTCGGCATCCGGCATCTGCTCAGGGTTGTTCACCTTGGCCATGTCCACGCTGATACCTTTTTGCAACATGGGCGTGACCACCATGAAGATGATCAGCAGAACCAGCATCACATCCACCATCGGAGTGACGTTGATCTCTGAGCTGACCTTTGATCCTTCGTCTCGTTTTGCTAATGCCATCTTGATATCTCCCGTGTCTCCGCAAGCCTGCTCACGATCTGGCTTGAAGTTGGGAAGGTCCGGCGCCGGACGATCCAGCGCCGGACAAGCAACTCGGTGCGGAAACCAGACTAGGCCTTACCGTCGAACGTCGCCGCGCTTCTTCAGGAAGTAATCGATCAATTCGCTCGACGAGTTGTCCATTTCGACGTCGAACGCTTCCACGCGACCGGTCAGGTAGTTGAACATCATCACGGCTGGGATGGCGACGAGAAGCCCGATAGCCGTCGTAACCAGCGCCTCGGCGATACCGCCGGCGACTGCCGCCAGACCGGTAGCCTTCGAGTTGTTGATGCCGATGAAGGCGTTCAGAATGCCCATCACGGTCCCGAACAGTCCCACGAATGGGGCGGTCGAACCGATGGTGGCGAGTCCGCCGAGTCCGCGCTTCAGTTCTGCGTGGACGATGGCTTCGGTGCGCTCCAGAGCGCGCTTCGAAGCTTCGATGGTTTCACCGGGGATTGCGCCAGGGCTATCCTGGTGAGCCTTGAACTCCATGAGGCCAGCGGTAACAACCTTGGCCAAGTGGCTCTTCTTGTTGCGCTCGGCAACCTTAATGGCCTCGTCGATGCGGCCATCGCGCAGGGCACCCGCGACTGCAGGAGCGAATGCGCGAGACTGCTTTCGGGCTGCGCTGTAGGCCATCCAGCGATCAATCATCACGCCAATGGACCAGCCGGACATGATGAACAGGATGATAACCACCGTTCGAGCAACCCATCCCATTGCCTTCCACAGGCCAAGGGGATCGGTCGCCATGGCGCCGCCGCCTTCCTGGACGATCCAGGTGGCTGCGGCAGGTACGTGACTGAGAACAGCTCCTACGTGAAGTGCTAGCATGAGTTGCTTTTCCCTCCTCGGAAACTTCCTACTGTATTGGACCCTTTGATGCGCTTTGGGGTTCCAACCGCTGGCTGGGATTCATGTGCCAGCGGCCGCGGTTTACGCCGCCCGAACATTGCATGACCGATGAGATGACGAACAGTGGCGACGTTCGGGCTCTCGGAAAAGCCCTTCCCAGCCACCTCGTTTAAAGGAGGGAAGGGGAGGGCCACATGCACACCTCTACGCACAATTCAAAAATCGCACCGCTTCGCGGGAGTTTAACCTCCAGCGAGCGTGAAGTTCACCTGCACCTGCGTCTCGACCTCGACCGGTTCGCCGTTCAGCAGGTACGGTTTGTACTTCCACTGTTTCACGGCTTCGATCGCAGCTGGCGCCAGCATCGGATGCCCGCTGATCAGCTGCAGGTTTTCGATGTCGCCATTCTTGCTGATCTGCGCCTGCAAGATCACTGTTCCCTGAATTCGGGCCTGGCGAGCCAGCGGCGGATACGACGGCGGCACCTTGCGAACCAAGAGACCCGATTGTACGCCGGATGAAACGCGGACGCGTTGCGGGGTGGCAATCTTTGGCAGGGCGGCAGTGTTCACTCCGGAATTCACGATTCCGCCCAAGACGCCGCTCATTGAACCGCCGGGCACTCCTCCCGGGACGCCTCCCACGACGCCGGCCGAAGCCATGACCGGCGGAGGCGCCTCTTCTTCCTTAATCATCTGGACTTTTTGTGGAATCTTCGTCGGAGTGCGCAACTGACCGTTGACGATGTCGGTCTGAATGACTTTGACAACCTTCACCGGCGCGGCAGCTGGCGGTG
>Ga0335082_10010192_pt1 | contig 10199 bp, 5 predicted proteins | sample Lox_Sample_41_FD_206718 | JGI IMG/M metagenome (GOLD analysis project Ga0335082, IMG submission 206718) | Soil microbial communities from Loxahatchee National Wildlife Refuge, Florida, United States - Lox_Sample_4.1 | ecosystem: Environmental > Terrestrial > Soil > Wetlands | place: USA: Florida...
CCACGACGCGGCGGCAAGGTCTTTGCCGCCGCGTCGTTCGTTTTCGCCCCGCGACACCCGTGACGAACTCGACGGCAGCGCGACGCCGACAGGTGGTGATTACGGAGCTGCGCCTATGATGGTAAGCTACCCAGCATGGACGCTCTCTACCGCGTCGACGGCGACCCGGCCGATACCAGCGCCTGGATCGAGTCGCTCGATACGGTCCTCCAGAACGAAGGGCCACAGCGCGCCCGCTACCTGCTGGGCCGCCTGATCGAGCACGGGCTCATCAACGGCATCACCCTGCCGTTCACCGCCAACACCCCGTACATCAACACCATCCCCGCCGACCGGCAACCACTCTACCCCGGCGACCGCCAGATCGAGCGCCGCATCCGCAGCCTCATTCGCTGGAACGCGATGGCGATGGTCGTACGCGCCAACCGCCTGCACAGCGGGTTGGGCGGCCACATCTCGACCTACGCCAGCTGCGCCACGCTGTTCGAGACCGGCTTCAACCATTTCTTCCGAGCCCACCAGGACGGCGTCGCCGGCGACCACGTCTACTTTCAGGGACACGCCTCGCCCGGGATCTACGCGCGTGCCTTTCTCGAGGGCCGTCTCAGCGCCACGCAGCTGCACGCCTTTCGACGCGAGGTGAGCGCCGGCGGCCTGTCGTCGTACCCGCATCCGAAGCTGATGCCCGATTTCTGGGAGTTTCCGACCGTCTCCATGGGCCTCAGCCCGATCGCGTCCATCTACCAGGCGCGCTTCAACCGCTATCTGCGCGACCGCGGCATCTGCGACACCAGCGCGTCGCACGTCTGGGCGTTCATCGGCGACGGCGAGACCGACGAGCCCGAGACCCTCGGGGCGATCACGCTTGCCGCCCGCGAGTACCTCGACAACCTCATCTGGGTCATCAACTGCAACCTGCAGCGGCTCGACGGCCCGGTGCGCGGCAACGGCAAGATCATCCAGGAGCTCGAAGCCGTCTTCCGCGGCGCGGGCTGGAACGTCATCAAGGTCATCTGGGGCGACGACTGGGACCCGCTGCTCGCCAAGGACACCGACGGCCTGCTCGTCCAGCGCATGGGCGAGGTGGTCGACGGCCAATACCAGAAGTACACCGTCTCCTCGGGCGACTACATCCGCCAGCACTTCTTCGGCACCCACCCGGCGCTGCTCGAGATGGTCGCCGACCTCACCGACGCCAAGCTGCGCAAGATGCGCCGCGGCGGCCACGACCCGGAGAAGGTCTATGCGGCGTATCGCGCCGCGGTCGAGCACGTCGGCGCGCCCACCGTCATCCTCGCCAAGACCATCAAGGGCTACGGCCTGGGCGAGGCGGGCGAAGGGCGCAACGTCACGCACCAGCAGAAGAAGCTCAACGAGAAGGAGCTGCGCGAGTTTCGCGACCGCTTCGGAATCCCGATCGCGGATCGCGAGCTGCTCGAGACGCCCTTCTACCGGCCGCCGGACGACAGCGAGGAGATCGAGTACCTGCTCGAGCGACGCCGCCAGCTCGGCGGCCTGGTGCCGAGCCGCCGCGTGCGTGCGGCACCGTTTGCGCCCCTGCCGCTCGAATGGTTCGGCGAGTTCCTCGCCGACACCGGTGAGCGCGAGGCGGCAACCACCATGGCGCTCGTCCGTCTCCTGCAGCGCCTGATGAACGACCCGACGATCGGCAACCTGATCGTCCCCATCGTGCCCGACGAAGCGCGGACGTTCGGGATGGACGCGCTGTTCCGCAAGTTCGGCATCTACTCGCAGCTCGGGCAGCGCTACGAGCCGGCCGACTCGGACGTCGTGCTCTTCTACCGCGAGGCGACCGACGGCCAGTTGCTCGAGGAGGGCATCACCGAAGCCGGCGCGATGTCGTCATTCACGGCCGCGGGCACCGCGTATGCCACGCATGGCGTGAACACGATCCCCTTCTTCTTCTTCTATTCGATGTTCGGCTTCCAGCGCATCGGCGACCTGATCTGGCAGAACGCCGACGCGCGCGGCCGCGGCTTCCTGGTCGGGGCAACCGCCGGCCGCACGACGCTCGCCGGCGAGGGTCTGCAACATCAAGACGGTCACAGCCACGTGCTCGCCAGCGCCGTGCCTTCGGTGCGCGCCTACGATCCGGCCTTCGCGTACGAGCTGGCGGTGATCGTGCAGGACGGCCTGCGCCGCATGTACGCGGAGGGCGAGGCCTGCTTCTACTACCTGACGGTCTACAACGAGATGTACCCGATGCCGGCGATGCCGCCGGGGGTCGCCGACGGCATCCGCCGTGGACTCTACAAGTTGGCGCCGGCGAACGGCGACGGGCCGCGCGTGCATCTGTTCGGCAGCGGCGCCATCCTGCGCGAGGCCCTGAAAGCCCAGCGCCTCCTCGCCGAGCGCGGCGTGGCGGCCGACGTCTGGAGCGTGACCAGCTACACCGAGCTGCGCCGGGACGCGCTCGCCGCCGAACGGTGGAACACCCTCCACCCCGACGCGCCGCCGCGCGTGCCGTATCTGACCCAGGCACTCGCCGGCGAACCCTGGCCCGTGGTCGCGGCCAGCGACTACATGAAGGCGGTCGCGGATCAGGTGGCGCGCTTCGTCCCCGGCGGCTTCTATCCGCTCGGAACCGATGGCTTCGGACGCAGCGACACGCGCGACGCGCTGCGGCGCTTCTTCGAGGTCGACGCCGCGGCGATCACCGTGGCCGCGCTCGCCCAGCTCGCGCAGCGCGGGCGGGTGGACGTCACGGCCGTCCGCACGGCGATCGAAGAGCTGGGCGTCGACCCGGAACAGCCGGACGCCGCGACCGCATAGGCGGTGCGGGAGCCGCTGCGCTCGCGCCGGGCGCGCGCTCCAACGCTCGTCGCAACGCGGTGCGTTGACACGCGCGGCCGCCCGCGGCGAAGCTACCGGCCGCCATGGATGCCGTCGTCCTCGAAGGCCGCTATGTCCGGCTGGAGCCGCTCACGCTCGACCACGCGCCGGCGCTCTGGGCGGTCAGTCAAGCCCCCGAGCTCTACCGCTACAAGCCCTACGTCCTGCGCTGCGAGGACGACCTGCGCCGCTTCATCACCGCGGCCGCGCGCCAGCACGCCGCCGGTACCGGCCTCACCTTCGCCACCATCCTGCGCGACACCGACGAGCTGGTCGGCTCGACCAGCTTTGCCGCCGCCGACTGGCCCCACCGGCGTATCGAAATCGGCGGCACCTGGGTGATCCCGCCGCGTCAGCGCACGCCGGTCAACACCGACGCGAAGTACCTGATGCTGCGCCACGCCTTCGAAACCCTCGAGCTGCTGCGCGTCGAGTTCAAGACCGATTCCCTCAACGCCAAGTCGCGCGCCGCGTTGCTGCGCATCGGGGCGACCGAGGAAGGGATCTTCCGCAACCACATGGTGATGCCGGACGGGCGGAGCCGGCACAGCGTCTACTACAGCATCATCGCCAGTGAGTGGCCGGCGGTGAAGGAACGCCTCGCGGGGTTGCTGAATCGTTGAACCGCGGTCGGGCGCCGCGCGGCGGGCCGTGCGCCGCCGCAGCGACCGGCCTACTGCAGGCGCTCGACCGCGCTGCGCGGGATCCAGCCGCGCAGACCGTCGCTACGGCGGACCTGGAGCCACTCGTCGCGCTCCTCGGTCACGTCGAGCTGGGTCCCGGGAGCGGCGGGGAAATGCTCGGTGCCGGTGGCCGACGGCTCGAAACGCACCGACGCGCCGCCGGCCGCCGTGACCACGGCGGTGTCGCGCAGCTCGACCTCGGCGAGGCGCAGGCCGAGGCTGCCGGCAACGAGCAGATAGAGCGCTGCGGCGGCCCACGCCGCGCGGCCCAGCCCGACGCGCAGCGCCGGCCTCAGCACGCGCACCGTGAGCAGGAGCCAGAACGCCCACCAGCACACGCTCGCCAGCGCGGCGAGCTCGCCGCCGGTGGCGCGGCTGGCGAAAGGAAACGCGAGTCGCTTCCACAGCGGCACCGGCTCCTCGGGCACCTGGGCGCGCTCCAGCGCATAGGCGAGGTTGGCCTGCACGTCGGGATCGCGCGGCAGCAGCACGCGGGCGCGCTCGTAGCTGGCGATGGCGCGCGCGAGCTGGCCGTCCTTGAACAGCGCGTTGCCGAGGTTGAAATCCAGGGCGCCGCTCTCCTCCCCGGCGTCGCGCACCGACTGGTAGGCGCGAATCGCATCGCCGTAGCGACCGGCCGCGTAGTCTTGGTTGCCCTGGAAGAAGGCGGTCTCCGGGCTCACCTCGTGGGCGCGGGCGGGAATCAGCGTCGCGCTGGCGCAGAGCAGCACGACGACGCCGGCGGCGAGATGGCGCTCGAGCCGGCGCTCGCGCTCGAGACCGTCGACGATCGCCTTGGCGAGGCCCAGTGCCTGGCTGCGCTCCGCCGCCACCTGGGTGGGGGCGTACCGCGCGTGCTCGACGAGCTGGAAGAAGGTCCCAACTCGCTCACGCATCTCCGAGGCGCAGCCGTTCCCAGCCAGCCGCGCCAGCACCCGCTCGCGGTCGACCGCGCCGGGCGGCAGGTCGAGCTTGGCGCTCAAATAGGTGGACAGTGCAGCGGAGAGCTGGTCGTAGAACTGCGCATCCGCGGCCTGTCCGCGCAGGCCCGCCAGGGCCTGGCGCGCCGCGCGCCCTGCGTGCCGGAAGCGCACCAGGCGCGGGTCGGCCGCCAGGCGGTCCCGCCGCCGCGCGTACGCTGCCGTCGCTGCGAACAGCGCAACCGGGATGAGCTGCAGGAGGAAGAACCAGGCCCGCTGGTAGACGCGCGCGCCGCGCGGCTCGAGCGCGCCGGGATTGTCTTTGATGTAGACGATGTCCCGCCCGAGCGGCGTCTTCGGCTGCGCCTGCTGCAGCTCGGCTTGGCTCGCATCGAGTACCTCGGGCTTCGATTCCTTCACCGCGTGCAACGTGAGCGCGACCGGCCCTTGCGTGATAATGCGGTAGGCGCGGGCCTCCGGATCGAAGAAGCTGAACCGCACCGCGGGCAGCTCGCGGACGTCGGCCACCTTCGGAATGACCACCTGCTCGAAGACACGCCGGTCCGCTCCGTCCTCCCCCTTGACCGGCTGGGCGTCGTAGGCGCGGAAGCGATCGTCGACCGCGACGGCCGGGGCGCTCACGTTGGCGAGGTTTCCCGTTCCGGTGATCTCCATGCGCAGCGTGACCGGGTCGCCGACGTCGAGCGTCGTCGGCTTGGCCGTCAGCGCGAAGTCGAACTTGCCCACCGCGCCGGTGAAGTCGGGGGGCTTGCCCTGGTCGGGCAGCGGCAACACGGTGAGCTGCTGCGGCTGCGCTTGGATCTCCACTTGCTTCGCGTCGCCGGGGAAGAACTGATCGAAGAGGGGGTCCAGGCCGCCGCGACGGCTGGTGATCACCGCCATCGACTTGCTGGCGGACAGGTCGACGGTGCCGGCGCGAATCGGCGTCATCGTCGTGCGCAGATTCACGGTCTGATAGCGCTGCCCGTCGAGCACGGCGCTGCCCTCGTCGGGCTGCGAGAACTTGTCCAGCGTCACCCCCTCGGCGTTGATCGTGGGGTACTGGAGATCGCGGATGCGGACGTTGCCGACGTAGAGCGTGACCCGCAGGTCGACGCGCTCGCCGACATACACCTCGGTCTTCGCCGGCGTCACCACCAACCGCAGACCTTGGGCGGCGGCGGGGGGCAGCGCTTGCCGGCGCTGGCCGCTGCTGCCGGCGGCGGCGACGTGGATCGCCACGGGCTTGGTCTCGTAGCGCTGCCCCTCCACCTCGACCGCAAACGGACCGAGTTGAAAGTCACCGACGCGCAAGGGCACCACGCGATAGCGGTGGCTGACGCTCGACGACACACGGCCGTTGACGAACGACACCTGGGTCGACGGTCCGAGATAGCTCGCCTCGAACCCGTCCAGGTCGTAGAGACCCGGCGGAGAGACATTCTGCGCCCCGTTGACGGTGATGGTGAGGATGAAGGCCTGGTTGTAGACCACATCGGGGCTGTCCACCGTCGCGTCGACGGACACGTCGGCCGCGAGGACACGGCCGGCGCCGAACGCGATCAGCGCGAGCCACAGGCACCCGAGGCCGACCATCAGACCGTCGCGACGCATCGGCATCACGGGCGCTACCAATCCTGTGCCGGCTCGCCGACACCGGCCACGCCGACGGCGCGCTCCATGTCTGCCGGGCCGAGCTCCTCGCGCCGCGCCGTATCCAACACGGCGTGCGCGGCCTTCTGATCCGGCGTCTGCCCCTGGTCCACCGATTGTGCCTGGGCGCCCGCCGCCGGCTGCGCCTGTTTCGCGGCCGGCTGTTGGTCGCCGGCCTGTCCCTGCTGCTGATCCGACGGTTGCTGCGCGGCCTGCTGCTGCTCCTGCTTCTGTTGATCCTGCTGGTCCTGCTGCCCCGCTTGCTGCTGCTGGTCCTGATCCTTGTTCTCCTGCTGCTGTTGTTGCTGATCCTGAGCCTGTTGCTGGTCTTGCTGCTGCTGGTCCTGCGGTTGTTGCTGGTCCTGTTGCTTTTGCTGGTCCTGCTGTTGGTCCTGGCTCTGCTGTTGATCCTGTTTCTGTTGCTGGTCCTGTTTCTGTTGCTGATCCTGGTCCTGCTTCTGCTGCTGGTCCTTCTTCTGCTCCTCCAGGCGCTTCTTCAGCTCCTCGAGCTTGCGCGAGACGAACTCGTGGTTGAACTTGGCGTCGGTGTCGGCCGCGTCGGCCACCATGCTGCGTTTGTAGCACGTCAGCGCTTCCTCGTAGCGTTGGATCGCGGTCTGCGGATCGCTCGCCTCCGCGTTCGATCCGAGCCGATAGTTGGCGTTGCCCAGGTTGAAGTTGGCGCGCGCCGCCCATTGCGGATCGCCGGCGGCCGCCACCTTGGACAACGCCGCGATCGCCTCGTCGTACTTGCCCTGCTTGTAGTAGGCGGCGGCCAGGTTGAATTGGAGCAGCGGCGACGCCGGTGCGTCGATCAATCCCTCGCTGTACTTGCCGGCCGCCTGGTCGTAGTGGCCGGCATCGTAGAGCGTGTTGCCCTCGGCGGCACGGTCGCCGGGTGGGTCGAGCCAGCCGACCAGACCGGGCAGACAGAGCAGGACGAGCGCCGCCGCCGCGCGACGGCGCGCCGCCGGGCTGAGGAGCCGCCACCAGGCGCGGCGCTGACCAGCCGGCGCGCGGCGCGCGGGAATGAAGGCTTCGGCGACCAATAGCAGCAGGGCCAGCGCGAGCGGGATCTGGAAGCGTTCCTCGTAGCGGCGCTCGAGCGTGCTCGCCACCTCGCGCCGCTCCATGGTGGCGATGTGATCGCGGAACACCTGGTCGAGGCCGAGGCTCGGTCCCAGGCCTTGCACGTAGGCGCCGCCGGTGGCCAGCGCGATCTCCTTCAGGGTGTCCTCGTTGAGGTGCGACTTGACCACCTGGCCGCCGCGGTCCTTGACGAAGCCGTCCTTGCCCAGCGGCAGCAGGTCGCCTTCCGACGTCCCGATGCCGATGGTGAAGATCTTCACGCCCTGCTCCGCGGCGCGTTTGGCGGCCTCCTTGACGTCGCCTTCGTGGTCCTCGCCGTCGGTGATCAGGATGATGGCCTCGTACTTGCCCTGCCGCGCGTCGAACGCGTCCAGGCTGGCGTCGATCGCCCGTGCGATCGCCGTGCCGCCGCGCGGAATGATGCCGACGTCGACCGCCCGCAGCGAGCCCTCGAACGCGGCGTAGTCGAGCGTCAGCGGGCATTCGAGGAACGCGGTGCCGGCGAACGCCACCAGTCCGATGCGGTCGCCCTGCAACAACGGCAGCAGGTCCATCACCGCATACTTGGCGCGCTCGAGACGGTTCGGCTTCACGTCGGTCGCCAGCATGCTGCGCGACGTGTCGAGCGCGACGATCAGGTCGATGCCCTCGCGGTGCAGCTCCTGCCAGTGGAAGCCCCACTTGGGTCCGGCAAGCGCCACGGCGATGAGCAGGAGCGCCGCCAGGCGCACCCCCGTCCGGCGCAGCAGCCGCCGCTGATCGGCGTCCGGTGCCAAGCGCGCGACCAGCGGTGCCTCGGCGAACGCTTGCAGCCGCTCCGCCCGGCGACGCAGCAGGACGACCAGGAACGCGCCCAGCGCCAACACGGCGGGCACGAGCAGCCACAGGTAGAGGGGATCACGCCATTGCATGGTGTTCGGGGGTCGGGGGTCGGGGGTCGGGGGTCGGGGCTGGGAGGGGGACACGATGGCAAGGGATCGCGGCCCGTTCAGTGGGCGGGTCGGAAGGAGCGGCGGCCGCTCTTCGGGCGACGCGATCGACCCAGCGAGAGGCCGACGTCCAGCCGCCGACCGCTGGCCTCCGACCGGCGGCCCCTGGCCCCCGGCCTCCAACCCCTCGTCTCATGGCAGCACCCGCAGCCAGGTCTGGGCGAGCACGGATTCGCCGGCGAGGAGCAGCAAGGCCGGCAGCGCCAGCCACACGTAGAGCTCGTGGTATTCCAGGTACTGCAGGCCTTGCTGCGGGCTCTTCTCGAGCTTGTCGATCTCGTCGTAGATCTGCTGGAGCGAGGCGGTGTCGGTGGCGCGGAAGTAGCGGCCGCCGGTGGTGTCGGCGATGCCGCGCAGGGTGTCCTCGTCGATATCGACCGGCATGCTGACGTACACCCGGCGGCCGAACGCATCGGTCTGGGGAAACGGCGCGTTGCCGCGGATCCCCGCACCGATGGTGTAGACCCGGTACCCGAGCGCCTTGGCCGCCTCCGCGGCGGTGAGCGGCGGCACCTTGCCCGTGTTGTTCTGCCCGTCGGTCAGCAGGATGACGATCTTGCTCTTCGCATCCGACGCCTCCAGCCGGTTCACCGCCGTGGCAAGCGCGGAGCCGATCGCGGTGCCGTCCTCGATCATCCCGATGTGCGCGCGCTCGAGGTTCTCCAGCAGCCAGCCGTGGTCGAGCGTGAGCGGCGACTGCGTATACGGCCGCGCCGCGAAGAGGACGAGGCCGACCCGATCGCCGGGGCGTTGATCGAGGAACTTGCGCACCACCGCTTTCACCGCGTCGAGGCGGCTGGCGCGCTTGTCGCCGGCCTGGAAGTCTTCCGACAGCATGCTGCCCGAAATGTCGACCGCCAGCATGATGTCGATGCCTTCCGTATAGATCTGCGTCGCGGCCTTGCCGAGCTGTGGGCGCGCGAGCGCGACGACCAACAGGATCAGTCCGAGGGCGCGCATGGCCGGCAGCAGCCAGCGCCAGCGCACCCGCCTTCCGGGACCGACCGCGCGCAGCGCGTCGAGGACGGGGAAGCGCAGCGTCGGCGGCCGATTGCGCCGCCGCAGCCGCAGCAGCAGCGGCAGCACGGCCAGGCCGAGCAGCAGCCAGGGATCATGCAGCTGCACGCGGCACCTCGGGCGGAGCGGTCGATTGCACGAACTCGCGGGCGGCCTGGTAGGCGCGCTCGGCGTCGTCGGTCGCCGGGACGTGGCGGGCGAACTTCACCAGGTCGGCCTCGGCGAGAAAGGTGGCGAGCGACGAACGCTGCGGCGGCGTGAGCTGGGGGTCGCGCTGCGCCGCTTGCAGGAACTCCTCGGTGGTCATCTCCGGCGCCCGCAGCCGGAAGCGCAGCTCCAGATACGTACGCACGATGTCCGACAGGCGCACGTAGAACTCTGCCGGCCGTCCCGCCTCGAGCAGGCGCGCGGCGTGGAGCTTGGCGAGCGCCTCGAGGGCCAGCTCGTGCGCGGGGCGCGGCGCGATCGGCAGCGCGCCGCGCCGCCGGCCGTTGATCACGTAGTAGAGGCCCGCCGCGAGCGCGATGACGCCGAGGACGGCGGCGCCGAGCCACAGCAACGGCCGGTAGTCGCGCGGCACCGCCGCCGGCCCTTTGATGTCGCGCACATCCGCCGGGGGCGTGGGTCCAGCTTTGTCGAGCAGGCTCTCGACGCTCACCAGCGCATCGGGCGCCGTGACGCTCTCGAGATCGCTCCCGGCGACGCGGTACTGCACGCTCGGTCCCGGCACGATGAGATCACCCGGCTTGTAGGTCAGCAGCGTGTACCAGCGCTCGATCACCGTGCGGCCCTGCTCTTCCCGGGGTGGCGCGGACCCGAAGTCGGTGATCTCGAAGTCGCCGAGCTGACCCTCCAGGTGGGGAACGACGAGCTCGGTCTCTTTGTCGGCCGTGATCCGCATGGTGTAGCGGAAGGGGGTCCCGATGGTCACCGTGCGCGGCTCGACGCGGGTCTGGATCTCGACCGGCGCGGGCGGCGCCGCCGGCGTGGCACTG
>Ga0335082_10010197_pt1 | contig 10197 bp, 2 predicted proteins | sample Lox_Sample_41_FD_206718 | JGI IMG/M metagenome (GOLD analysis project Ga0335082, IMG submission 206718) | Soil microbial communities from Loxahatchee National Wildlife Refuge, Florida, United States - Lox_Sample_4.1 | ecosystem: Environmental > Terrestrial > Soil > Wetlands | place: USA: Florida...
CCGTGGCCGTCGCGGACGGTGCCCGAGAACGTCGAGACCATGACCTGCGGGCGGAAGCGGCGCACGATCCGCACGGTGTCCTCGAGGAGGACGTCCTTCGGCCAGAAGCGGAACGTCTCGTCGATCGAGCGGGTGAAGCCGAAATCGAAAGCCCGCGTGAAATATTGCCGCGCGCCGTCGGTGCGCCGGGCCGCGACGAGCTCCTGCGAGCGGATGAGGCCGAGCCCCACGCCGAGGTCCGAGCCGAGCAGGTTTTGCCCGCCGTCGCCCCGCGAGAGCGAGAGGTACGCCGCCTCGCCTCCCATGCCGCGCGAGACGAGCGCGAGAAGCGAGGTGTCCTCGTCATCGGGGTGGGCTGCGATCAGCAGCAGCCGCCGGTTGGTCACGAGCTTCGCCAGGAGGCGGTCCACGACCTCGAGACCCCCCGTGGAGGACGGCTCGAGAGCATCCGCCGGCCCCAGGGCCAGGGCCGCCGGAAGGGCGCACACGAGAGCCGTGAGGGGGGCGAGGAACCGTTTCATGGGCGGCGGTGCGCAGTTTATGACGACCCGAACCGCCTGATTCAAACTAAGACGACCAGGATCTCGTGCTCACGGCCGTCGTCGGCCAGGGGGACCTCGCGGCCCTGGATCGCCTTTCCATCCGCCTGGATCTCGGCCACTCCCGAGGTCGAGCCGCGCGGGTTGCGGACTGTGAGGCGGTAGCGGGACGAGTGATACCGGAAGGTGACCTCGTAGCCGGGCCACGCTCGCGGGATGCACGGGTCGATGTGCAGCGTCGTTCCCCGGAGTCGAAACCCCAGGATCCACTCGACGCCGGCGCGGTACATCCAGCCGGAGGAGCCCGTGTACCAGGTCCAGCCGCCCCGGCCGACGTGCGGCGCCTCGGCATAGACGTCGGCCGCCGTGACGTACGGCTCGACCTTGTAGCGGTGGAGGCCCGCCCGGGTCGAGGAATGGTTGATCGGGTTCAGCAGGGAAAAGAGCTCGCCGGCCTTATCGCCCTCTCCGAGCGCCGCGAAGGCGATCACGGTCCAGAGCGCGGCGTGCGTGTACTGGCCGCCGTTCTCGCGCACGCCGGGCAGGTAGCCCTTGATGTAGCCCGGGTCCAGGCGCGTGCGGTCGAAGGGGGGCGCGAGCAGCAGCACGAGTCCGTCGCCCCGCCGCACCAGATACTGCTCGACGGCCGACATGGCGCGCCGGCGGCGCTCCTGGCCGGCGGCTCCGGAAATGACGGCCCAGGACTGCGCGATCGAGTCGATGCGGCACTCGTCGTTGGAGGACGAGCCGAGCGGCGTGCCGTCGTCGAAGAAGGCCCGGCGGTACCAGTCGCCGTCCCAGCCGGCGTTCTCGACCGCCCCCCGAAGCGATCCGACGTGCGCGCGCCACCGCGCGGCCCGCTCCTTTTCTCCACGCTCCTCGGCGAGGGCCGCGAACTCCCAGAGCGTCGTGTGCAGGAACCACGCGAGCCAGACGCTCTCTCCGTGGCCGCCGACGCCCACGCGGCTCATGCCATCGTTCCAGTCCCCGGTCCCCATCAGGGGCAGGCCGTGCCGCCCGACGGCGAGGCTCTTGTCGAGCGCGCGGGCGGCGTGCTCGAAGAGCGTCGCGCTGTCCTTCGAGGCCTTGGGAGCGGAGAAGCGCTCGAGCTCGCCCGGCTGGAGCGGCTCTGCCGAGAGGAAGGGCACGGCGTCGTCCAGGATGGACCGGTCGCCCGTGACTGCGACGAAATGGACGAGGGCGTTGGGGAGCCAGAGCAGGTCGTCCGAGATGCGCGTGCGCACGCCCCGTCCCGAGGGCTCGTGCCACCAGTGCTGGACGTCGCCTTCCTCGAACTGGCGCGAGGCCGCCAGGCGCATGTGGCGGCGGGCGATGTCGCGGCGAGCGACGCACAGGGCCATCACGTCCTGGAGCTGGTCCCGGAAGCCGTAGGCTCCCGAGGACTGGTAGCAGGCCGAGCGCGCCCAGACGCGGCAGGACAGGGTCTGGTAGAGGAGCCAGCGGTTGAGCATGAGATCCAGGGACCGGTCGGGAGTCTTGACCTCGAGAGCGCCCAGGGTGTCGTCCCAGAAGCGCCGGACCTCGGCGAGCTCGGCCTCGAGGTCCGCCGCCCGGAACTGGCGCACGAGGCGCCGGGCTTCCTCGGCGTCCGTGCCTTCGCCGAGCAGGAAGAGGACCTCGGTCTGGGCGCCGGGAGGCAGCTCCAGGGACGCCGTGAACGCCGCGCACGGATCGAGGCCGGCGCCGGCGCGCCCGGACAGAGCGGCTCCCGGCGCCAGGCCGGAGGGCGCGTCGAGGGCTCCGTTGCGGCCCAGGAACTCGGTCCGGTCGGCCGTCCAGGCCTGCTGTCGTCCGCCGAGGTCCGCGAACGCCACGCCGCCGCCAAAGTCCTCGTTCCAGACATTGGTCGCGAAGATCGCGCCCGTCTGCTCGTCGCGCTGCGTCACGGTGAACGGAGCCATCGCGCCGCGCAAGACGCCCAGCACCCACTCCACATAGGCCGCCACGGTCAGCCTTCGAGAGGAGCCCGAGCGGTTGCGCACCGTCAATCGCGAGACCTTGACGGGCGAGAGCAGCGGCACGAACTGGGTCAGCTCCAGGCCAATGCCCCGGCTCTCGTGCTCGAACCGGCTGTAACCCTGCCCGTGCCGGACGACGTAGGGCCACGCGTCCCGGATCGGCAGAGCCGTCGGCCCCCAGATCTCGCCGGTCTCGTCGTCCCGCACGAGGAGAGCTTCTCCCGGCGGATCCGAGACGGGATCATTCGACCACGGCGTCAGCCGGTTCTCGCGGCTGTTGCGGGACCACGTGCAGCCCGATCCCGCCTCCGACACAAGAAAGCCGAAGGCCGGATTGGCGATCACGTTGATCCAGGGCGCCGGCGTCCACTGGCCCTCGCCCAGGATCGTCACGTACTCCCGGCCGTCGTCTCCGAAGCCTCCGAGCCCGTTGAAGAACTCGAGGCTCGGGCGCGGTGGCGGAAGCTCCACGGCCGGCGGCTCGGGCCGGTTCGGCCGCGCCGGTCGCTGCGTCGGAGCGGCACGCAGCAGACGCACCACCTGCTCGGCGAGAGTTCCCTGCCGCGACAACAGGACGATCCGCGCCGCCGCCCGCAGCACGTCCCGGTCGGCGGGCGAGAGCTGCCCTCCGGCCAGCACGAACGCGCCGCCCTCCGGCGCCCCATCGGTGGCCGTCGGCGCGCGGCGCCGCTCGGCGACGAGCGCTTCGAGGGCGTGGCGCAGCTCCTGGGGGTAGGAGATCTGTTCGTTGACGATCGCCAGATCGACCGCCAGGCCCTTGATCCTCCAGTACTCCTGGGCCAGCAAGAGCTGCCGCACGATCCCCTGGTCGTCCGCGTCGTCGATGCGCACGAGGGCGATCGGCAGGTCGCCCGAGATCCCGTGGGCCCAGAGGCCGCTGACGCCGCGCCGGTTGCGGGCCAGGACCTCGGCCCGGGCCCGCAGGGTCGGATCCACGTAGATCAGGCGCGAGGCCAGCCTCTGGAAGAGGTGCGCCTCGTCCGGGCCGATCATCAGATGCCGCAGCTGCGCCTGGGCGTGGGTCCAGGCGAGCTCGGCGGTGCGCTCGAAGCCCGAGATCTCGCGGTGCTTGTCGGCGAGCGCGAGCGCCTCGACGCGGGATCGCGCCGCGACGGTGGTGAAGAGGATGCGCGCCGTGGCTCCGGGCACGATGCGCAGGCGGCGGCGAAGGCTGGCCACGGGGTCCAGCACCGAGCCCGCCGTGTTCGAAAGGGGCCGGCTCTCGGTTTCGCAGACGGCGTCGCGCACGCCCCGACCGCGGCCCACGAACCGCGCGCGGTCCGTTTCGTACTGCACCGCCCCGAGGGTCTCGCCCTCGACGGCGGAAACGTGCGCCAGCCAGACGGCCGGGTCGTCGGCCTGACGGGGCCTCCGGGTGGCCAGGATGACGTCCGGGCCGGGCACGAACTCCGTCTGAACGAAGAGGTTGGCAAACGCCCGGTGCTCTTCGTGGCTTCCAGCCGGCGCCAGGGTCAGCTCGGCGTACGAGGTGACCTCGATGCGCCGGACCCGCGGGCCGAGGTTGGTGATCGACACCTGGCGCAGCTCGGCGTCGTCCTCGGCGGACACGACGACCTGCTGGGTCGTCAGGAGGCTTCCGTCGCGCCGTCGGATCTCCGCGCGGTCTTCCGAGAAGATGGCCTCGTAGCTCTCGGGCTCGGTCCCCGTCGGCTGGTAACCCGCCGACCAGACCTGGCCGGACTCGACGTCGCGCAGGTAGATCCAGCTGCCCCAGTCGTCCCGGGTCACATCCTCGCGCCATCGGGTCAGCGACAGGCCGCGCCACGTCGAGAATCCCGACCCGGCGGCGCTGAAGGCCACGGTGTACCGGCCGTTCGAGAGCAGGTGCGCGCGAGGCGTCGGGTCGTGGGGCGACCGGAAGCGGCGCAGCACGGGAGGCACGGGCTCCCGCACGTGGAGGGGCGACCGCACCTCGTCGACGCGAGGGCGGGACACCGCGACGGCCGTCGGCGTGCGCTCCTGCAGGAGGAGCTCGGTCGCGGCGATGGCCGGGTCCGCGTGGAAGCGGCGGCGCATCGCGCCGTGCGTCAGCACGCTCGACAGCGCGGCGATCGTCATGCCCTGGTGATGCGCCATGTAGCAGCGGACGACGGCGACGGACTCGCCCTCCGGCAGACGCGACGGCGTGTAGTCGAGCGCCTCGTAGAAGCCGTAGAGGCCGAGCCCGCCGGCCCGGCGGAGGTCCTCGAAATTCGCCGCCGCCCGCGCCGGCGCGATCATCGCCGCCAGGGCCGTGGCGTACGGCGCGACGACGAGGTCTTCGGACAGGCCCCGTTTCAGGCCGAGCCCGGGGAGGCCGAAGTTCGAGTACTGGTAGGTGAACTCCAGGTTGCGGGCGTTGAAGGCGGACTCGGACACGCCCCACGCCACGCCGTGCTCGTCGCCGTACTGGATCTGGCGCCCGACCACCAGCCGGTTCGTCTGGCCCAGCAGGCTCTCGGGGGGCACTTCGAGCACGAGGTCCGGCATGAGGTACTCGAACATGGACCCGGACCAGGACACGAGAGCCGAACCGTGGCCGACCGGCGTCAGGGCGCGGCCGAGGCGGAACCAGTGGGCCGTGGGGACCTGTTCCAAAGCGATCGCGAGGAAGCTCGCCAGGCGGGCTTCCGAAGCCAGCATGTCGTAGTAGCCGGGATCGAGGCGGCCGTCGGAGAGACGGTAGCCGATGGAGAACAGGCGCCTTTCCGCGTCGTACAGGAACGTGAAGTCCATCGCCGCGACGAGGCGCTGGGCGTCGCGGGCAGCCCGCGCGAGGCGCTCTCGCACGGCCATGGGCGAGAAGCCGTCTCTCGCGTGGCTCCGGACCGTCCGGAGCACGGCCCCCGCCCAGGTGACGGCTTCGTGGGCGGCTTCGCCGCGCTCGCCGGCCAGTGTCTCGACCATGTCGACCAGGATGGCGGCAAGGCGCTCGAGCTCGCGCAGCCGGTCCGCCCGGCGGCCGGCGTCCGGACCGGGGTCGGTGAGCCCCGCCTCGACCTCGGCGATGGCCGCCGAGAGCTGGCGCGGAGTGACGGCGCTGTCCGGGCCGGGCGAGAGGCCCTCGGCCACCTCGCGCAACAGGGAGAGCGCGTCCGAGATGCCCGCGGCGACGCAGGCCCAGGACGAGGCGGTCCGAGCGATCTCGAGACAGGCCTGGCGCACGGCCACGAGATGGGCCGCCAGATTGCCGCTGTCGACCGTCGAAACGTACTTGGGATCCAGCGGCGACAGCGAGCGCGTGTCGTACCAGTTGTAGAGATGGCCGCGGTAGCGCTCGAGCCGGCCCATCGAAGCGAGCACGGTCTCCAGCCGCTCCGCCATCTCCGCGGCGCCGATCCATCCCAGGTCGCGCGCCGCCACCGTGGCGAGCAGCAGGACGCCGATGTTCGTGGGCGACGTGCGGTGAGCGGCGACGGGTTCCGGCATCTCCTGGAAGTTGTCGCAGGGCAGCGCGTTGTCCTCCTCGCGCGCGAACGTCTCGAAGTAGAGCCAGGTGCGGCGCGCGATGCGCCGGAGCGGACCGACGGCGTCCTCCGGCAGCAGCTCGCGGTCGATCGGGGCGGGGCGGCTGATGGCCCAGGCCACGACGGGAGCCGAGAGCCAGAGGAGCAGAAAGGGAAGGGCGACAGGCAGCGCCGCCGGCCGCGTCAGCGCCACGAGGGCACCGAGGCCCGCAGCCAGAGCGAGCGAGGCCGCCTGGCGCCGGAAGAAGGCGCCCATCGAGCCGTCGGCGCGCCTCTTGACCTCCGCGGCGGGAGTCCACTCCAGCAGCCCCTTGCGCGTGACGGTCAGCCTCGCGAGCGTGCGCACGATCGCATCGGCCATGAGGCAGGTCTGGTCGGCGAGCAGCACGAGGCGCAGCCCGGTCTGCGCGAGCGCACGCACCAGGTCCGCGCCGACGCCCCGGAGGTAGCTTCTCTTCGCGATGCCCCGGCGCGGGATAAGACCCGACAGGATGGACAGGAGCGCCGGGCCGGCGGCCGCCAGCAGAACGAGGGCGACCCAGGGCAACGGATCGACGCCCGGCAGGAGCCACGCCGCGGCCAGAGTCGCCAGCGCCGCGGGCGCCGACAGGGAACGGCGCAGGTTGTCCAGGATCTTCCAGAGGCCGATGAACGGGATGGGGTTAGGCGCCGAGCGGCCTTCCGGAGCGGGCACGCGCGGCAGAAGCCACGGCAGCAGCTGCCAGTCGCCCCGGGCCCAGCGGTGCTGCCGCTCGGCGGCCTCGGCGTAGGAGGCGGGGTAGCTCTCGAAGAGCTCCACGTCCGAGATGAAGCCCGCGCGCGCGAAGAGGCCTTCGAACAGATCGTGGGACAGCAGGGCGTTGTCGGGGACGCGCCGCTCCAGGGACCGCTCGAAGGCGTCCACTTCGTAGATGCCCTTGCCGATGTAGATCCCTTCGCCGAACAGGTCCTGGTAGACGTCGGAGACGGCGAAGGAGTACGGGTCGATTCCGGCGTGGCCGGTGAAGATCCACTGGTGGAGCGTCTCCCGCCCGGCGCTGGGCAGCAGCGGCGTCACCCGCGGCTGCAGCAGGGCGTGTCCCTCGACGACACGGCCGGAGCTGTCCGTGACCGGTCGATTGAGGGGATGGGCCAGGGTTCCGACGAGAGAGCGGGCGCCATCCCGCCGCAGGCGCGTGTCGGTGTCGAGCGTGATGACGTAGCGCACGTCGGCCGGAGGCCCGGAGGAGCCGGTCGCCGGAGGCAGAAAGCTCGTGTCCTGCGCGCCGCGCAGGAGGCGATCGAGCTCCTGGAGCTTGCCGCGCTTGCGCTCCCATCCCATCCAGCAGGCTTCGCAGGCATTCCAGAGGCGGCGGCGGTGCAGCAGGAGGAAGCGGTCCCCGCCGCCCGGAGCCGGCCCGTGGCGCTCGTTGAGCCGGGCGATGCGCCCCTGCAAGTCGGCCAGGAGCGCGTCGTCTTCGGGGGTCCGTTCTTCCACCGCGTCCGGCCAGTCGGTCACGAGGGCGAAACGGATGTCGCCGTCGGGGTTGGCCAGGTAGTGGACTTCCAGGCGCTCCGCAAGGTCGGCATGCACCGCCTCGTCGCGGAGCAGGGTGGGCACGGCGACGAGGGTCCGCAGCTCTGTCGGCACGCCCGCCTTGAGCTCGAGTCTCGGCAGCCGGCGCGGCCCGAGCAGACCCGTCACGAAGCGGTGGACCACGGCCACGGCGACGTCCGAGGCGGGAATGGCCGCGAGCACGGCCAGGAGCGCCAGGGCGACGGGCGTCGCTCCGCCTCGGGCGCAGATCACGACGGGCAAAGCCAGCACGGCAGCGGTTGCGAGCGCGATGGCGCCGAGAAAGACCGGCGTGGCCGCGGCGAGCACGGCCCGGAGCGGGCGGCGGCGCGCCGGCGGGCTGTAGCCCAGCTCCTTCTCGAGGTCCCGCCGTCCTTTCGAGATCAGCCAGTAGCCCGGATCGGCGAGTCTCGGATCCACGGGCTTTCCGGCGAGATCGGCCTGGTCCGCCGCCCGGCGGCAACGCGCCACCGCGGCCGCGGCCACCTCGAGCTCTCCCCGGCCGGATCCCCGGGCCAGGTCTTCCACGGCCTGCCGGTATCGGTCGCGCGTCGCGAAATCCATCTCGGCGACCCGGGTGCCGTCGCGCAGCGCTTCTTCCACGAGGCTGACGCTCTCGAAGAACTCGTTCCAGTCGAGCGCGGAGATCAGCCGCATGCTCGAGATCACGTGCCGCACGGTGACGTGCGCCGCCGCCTGCTCCTGCTGGTCGAGCAGCAGCACGTCTTCGGCCTTCATGCCGTGCTCGGCGAGACGGCGCTCCACCCGTTCGGCGGAGGCCTGGCCGACGGGCTCGTGGTCGCGCAGCCGCTGGAGGAGGCGGGCGGCGAAGGGCCGGGGCAGCGGCCCGGCGTCGAGGCGGGACAGCTCCCTGTCGGCTTCGGCCGCCGGATCGTTGAGCAGCCGGTCGGCCATCGCGTCGGCTTCGCGCCGCTGCCTCCGGCGTTCCGCGTTCTGGTCGAAGATGCGGCGCAGGTTTTCCACCAGGACCAGCCGCAGCGAGATCGGGACGGCCCACAGCTCTCCGATCGTCAGCGGCGACGCGTGCTGGTAGGCCCTCAGGAAGCGCCCGAGGGGATTGGCCTCGATCCGGCTGTCGGAGTGCTCGATGAAGGCCCAGACCAGGCCGTAGACGCGGGGCAGCCCCTCCAGAGGACCCGACGCGAGCTTCGGGAGCTGCCGGTAGAAGCCGACGGGAAGGTCTTCCCGGACCTGCCGGATCTGGTCCTCGATGATGTGGAAGTTGTCGATCAGCCACTCGGCTGCCGGAGAGATCGCTTCCTCTTCGACCGCCGCCGCGGCCGTCTCGTGGTAGGCGGCCAGCAGCGCGCGCCCGTTTTCCTCGAGCCGTGCGAGCAGGGGTCTGCCGGCGAGCCGCCGCGGGCCGATGACGTGCGACGCGGCGAGGGTCTCGGCGAGCTGTTCGAGCCGCTCGGTCGAGAAGATCTCGCCGCGGATCGGGACCGCGGACTCCGCGGGTGCTTCGAGCACTGAGCTGCTCATCGGATAGCCCCGTCCCGTGCACGTGCCGTGCCGGGATCGGGCGCGCCGGGCGACAGTGCGCCCACCACGCGCCAACCCGTCCGGAATGAGGCTGTTGTCAGCGCTTGTGGAGGCTCTTTCGGACGATGGGCAGGGCAGCAGCCGCGCCGAGAGCCGCCACGAGCGTTGCGACGAGCTGGACCCGCCGCTTGGTGCTCATGTCCTTCCAGTCGCGGGCGAGCCGCTTCGCCGTTTTCTTCGAGAGGCCCTTCACATCATCGAGCTTGCGCCGGGCGGTGATGGCGCCGTCGCGGGACAGGCGGGCGAGCTTCGCTCGGGTCGCCTGCGCGCGGCCGCTCACCAGGTCGGTCCACAGGTCCGGGACGGGCTTTCCGTTGGCCTTCTTCTTCGCGGCGGGGCGCTTGCCGGCGGCCGCTTTCGGCCGCGCCGGGGTCTTGCGTCGGGGCGCCCGCCTTCCGGCGTCGATCGCGGCGGCGGGTGTCGTGGGGGTGTCGGGGCTTTCCATGTTGACCTCCGGGTTCTTCGTCGAGTGCAAACACCGAATCTAACATCGTTGCGGGGCTATAGTTTGCCGGCGATGGCGACGTCCCGGGGCCTCGACCGCGCGGCGTTCTGCGGCTGGTACTTGAAGAACCGCAGGCGCTCGCGCGCCATCTTCGATTCGGTCGTGCCCGGGGGCTACACCGACCGGCCGATCGCGCTGCGCAACCCTATCTGTTTTTACGAGGGACACCTGCCGGCCTTTTCGGTCAACACGCTCGTCAAGCGCGGCTTGAAGCGGCCGGGCGTGGACACAGGCTACGAGGTCCTCTTCGAGCGCGGCATCGACCCGGAGGACGAGGGGGCCGTCCCGGGGTCGAAAGCCGGCTGGCCGTCGCGACGGGAGATCCTGGCTTACGGAGAGGCGGCCGACCGGATGATCTTCGACGCCCTGGCCAGCGCCGAGATCGAGCGGGAGGGCGACCCCGTGCTCTCGCGGGGGCTCGCGGCCTGGACGATTCTCGAGCACGAGCCCATGCACCAGGAGACGCTCGCTTACATGTGGCATCGCCTGCCCAGGGACCGAAAGATCCGCCCGGCGGGGGCAGCCCGGCCGGTCACGCAGGGCGAGCCGCCGCGCGCCGAGGCCGTCC
>Ga0335082_10010198_pt1 | contig 10196 bp, 6 predicted proteins | sample Lox_Sample_41_FD_206718 | JGI IMG/M metagenome (GOLD analysis project Ga0335082, IMG submission 206718) | Soil microbial communities from Loxahatchee National Wildlife Refuge, Florida, United States - Lox_Sample_4.1 | ecosystem: Environmental > Terrestrial > Soil > Wetlands | place: USA: Florida...
TCCGCCGGCCTTCCTGCCGCCCTCGCAGAACCCCTTCCCCGGCCTGTGCAGCCAGAACCGCGCGCGCGTGCCCGGGCTGTCCACCGGCGGGGCGCCGCTCCTGGGTGCCGGCTACGTCGGCGGGCCTCCCGGACCGTTCAACTACGCGAACGTGGCGGCCGGCCTGCCGTATTCCGGCTCGAACGCCCCGCGCCTCTGGTTCGACTACAACGCCACCAACACCGGCAACCTCAACACGTCCTACGCCAACGGCCCCGACTTTGCGCGCAACGACGTGTTCGGCGGCTCGGTGACCGGCGTCTACGACCTCAACGACGCGCTGACCTTAAAGTCGATCACCGGTTACCGGCAGATCCGCTGGGACATCGGCACCGACCTGGATGGCACGCCCGAGACGATGCAGGAGGTCACCGACTCGCAGCACCAGTGGCAGGTGTCGCAGGAATTCCAGCTCGTCGGCAAGGCCTGGAACAACCGCCTGAACTACGTCGGCGGCCTGTACTACTTCAAGGAAGCCGGCTACGTGCACGACTACGTGCCGTTCGAGAGCCTGCTGTACGTGTACGACGTCGCCAACGACGTCGTTAACGAGAACTACGCGGCCTTCGTGCACGCGGACGTCAGACTCACCGACCGCTGGGGCGTCACGCTCGGCGGCCGCTACACCAAGGTCAAGACCAGCTTCCTCGGCGGGCAGAGTGATCTGAACTCGTTCCCGCTCGGCTCCGATCTCTACCCGCTGATTACGGGTGAGCCCTACATACGCTATTTCCCGGACATCCCCGACAGCCAGAGCTGGGACATCTTCACGCCCACGGTCGGCCTGCAGTTCCACTTGACGCCAGACTTTATGGTGTACGCGAGCTGGGGCAAGGGCTTCAAGGCCGGTGGCTGGACCACGCGCCTCTCGGCCACCATCACCGACCCGAAGCAGGCCGAGTACAAGCCCGAGTACTCCAAGACCTACGAGCTGGGCCTCAAGTCCGAGTGGCTCAGCCACCGCCTGATCGCGAACGCCGCCCTCTACTACACCGACTACAGCGGCATCCAGCTGAACATCCAGCAGGGCATCTCGCCGGTCTACACGAATGCCGGCGACGCCACGATCAAGGGCGCCGAGCTCGAGCTGCAGTGGCTGGTCGGCGGCGGCTTCTCGCTCAATCTGGCGGGCGACTACATCGATGCGTATTACACCTCCGTGAACCCGAACGCTAACATCCCGCAGTACGCCAACCCCGATGGCTCGACGGTGTGCCCCGCGGGCCCGCCGATCTGCAGCTTCCAGGGTCCGGGGAGCCCGCTCGATGCCAAGCTGCCGAAGACGCCCAAGTACAAGGGCACCATCTATCCGCAGTGGGACATCGGCTTGAGCAACCAGGCGATCGTGCGCCTGCTCGCCAGCTACACTTACACGGCGGACATGTACAACGACTCGCTGAACACCCCGCAGCTGCACCGGCCGGCGACGCACCAGCTGGACGCCTCGATCCACTACGTGTCGCCGGGGGCGATGTATGACTTCGCCGTCGGTGGCACCAACCTGACCGACGACCGCTACGTCACCGCCGGCTCGCCCAACTACGGGGCCGGTGAGGTGGGTGGCTACTACAACCCGCCGCGCATGTGGTACGCCACGCTGCGCGTGAACTTCGGCAAGTAAACGGACGGCGCGCCGCAGCGTTGGCTGCGGCGCGCTGCAACGGAGGGATCAACATGGCAACGTCCACAGCGCGCAAGCCGGCGGCCAAGCCGACGGCCGTGAAGCCAACCCCGATCAAGGCCGCCAAGAGCGCGGCCGCGCCCAAGCCGATCACCGCACCGCCCTCGACCGCGTACCGCATCGTGGACATCCCGGAGATCCACAAGGACGTCATCAAGCGCTACGCGGTGCCCGGCACGCACGTCGGCCCGGACGAGAAGGAGAGCCCGTGGGTGCCGTTCGGGCCGAACGCGGCGATCCGCCACGTGGCCTTCGACGTGCGCCACAACATCTTCAGCAACGTGCTGTGGGTGAAGTCCAAGGGCGTCGTGGGCACGCACAAGCACCGCGGCACTGTGGTGATGATGTGCCTGGAGGGGAGCGTGCGCTACCTGGAGTACGACTGGGTCGCCACGCCGGGCAGCTTCATCTACGAGACCCCGGGCCTGTGCCACACGCTGGTGTCGGACCATCCGCAGGGCGTGAAGCTCTTCGGGTGGCTGCAGGGCCCGATCGAGTTCTACGACGAGCACGGCGTGCTGGCCGAGACCGTCGACGTGTGGTGGTTCATGAACCATTACGAGACCTACTGCCGCGAGCACGGCATCCCGCTCAACAAGGAGCTGTACCTGTGAGCGGGGCGGCCGTGGAGGGCACGCAGGGGTAGCGTAGGCCATGGCACGGATCGTGGGCGGGATCGGCTCCTCGCATACGCCGACGATCGGCTTCGCCCTGGACACCAGCAAGCAGGCCGATCCGGTCTGGGCGCCCATCTTCGAGGGCTACAAGCCCGTGCAGCGCTGGCTCGCCGAGAAGCGGCCGGACGTGCTGTTCTTCATCTACAACGACCACGTCACCTCGTTCTTCTTCGACCACTACTCACACTTCGCGCTCGGCGTGGGCGCGGAGTACGCGGTGGCGGACGAGGGCGGGGGGCCGCGCCGGCTGCCGCCGGTGAAGGGCCATCCCGCGCTGGCGCGCCACATCGCCACCGCGCTCACCCATGATGAGTTCGACCTGTCGTACTTCCAGGGCAAGCCCCTGGATCACGGCTGCTTCTCGCCGCTCTCGGTCATGTGGCCGCACGCGGATGGCTGGCCGGGCGCGATCGTGCCGCTGCAGGTCGGGGTGCTGGAGTTCCCCATCCCCACGGCGCGGCGGTGCCTGAAGCTCGGGCGCTCGCTGCGGCGTGCGATCGAGAGCTACCCCGAGGACCTCAAGGTAGCGATCGTCGCCACCGGCGGGCTCGCGCACCAGGTGCACGGCGAGCGCGCCGGCTTCAACAACACCCCCTGGGACATGGAGTTCCTCGAGCTGCTCGAGAAGGACCCGGAGCGGCTGGCCGCGCTCACCATCGCCGAGTACGCCAAGCGTGGCGGGCTCGAGGGCGCGGAAGTCATCATGTGGCTGATCATGCGCGGCGCGCTCGCGCCGAAGGTGAGGAAGCTGCACAGCACCTACTACCTGCCCTCCATGACCCCGATCGTGTCGCTGATCCTCGAGGACGATGCCCCGGTGAGCGCAGCGCAGTCGCACGCCGAGTTCCGCGCGCGCATCGCCCGCGAACTCGAGGGCGTGGAGCAGCTGCCCGGCACCTATCCGTTCACGCTCGACCGCAGCGTCAGGGCCTACCGCATCAATCACTTCCTGCACCGGCTGATCGAGCCGCAGTTCCGGCGCGCCTTCCTCGCCGACCCCGAGCCGCTGTTCGAGGCCGCGCAGCTCACGGCGGAGGAGCGCGAGCTCATCCGGCGGCGCGACTGGCGCGCGCTCATCCACTACGGCGTGATCTTCTTCCTGCTGGAGAAGCTGGCCGCGGTGGTGGGCGTCACCAACCTGCACGTGTACGCGGCGATGCGCGGGCAGTCGCTGGAGGATTTCCAGAAGACGCGCAACGCCCAGGTGCTCTACTCGGTGGCCGGCCAGCCGCCGCCGGCGAAAACCTAGCAATACTTCCGAAGGAAACGCACGATGAGTGGTCAGAGTCTGGAAAGTCTGCTGCAGAAGGCGCCCAACATCGTCGAGCTGCTGCGCAACTCGCAGGTCGGCGCCTACATCTACCCGGTGGTGCCGATCGAGTTCAGCAACTGGCGCAGCGAGCAGGTCGGCTGGCAGAAGGCCGCCGTGCTGTTCGACCAGTCGCACCACATGGCCGAGCTCACCGTGAGGGGCCCGGACGCGCTGAAGCTGCTCTCCTACCTCACCATCAACAGCTTCAACAACTTCGTGCCCAACCGCGCCAAGCAGATGGTGCCGTGCAGCCACGACGGCTACGTGATCGGCGACGGCATCCTCTTCTACCTGGACAAGGACGAGCTGCTCTTCGTGGGGCGCACGCCGACGGTGAACTGGATCCAGTTCCACGCCGAGACCGGGCCGTTCAAGGTGGAGTTCATCCGTGACGACCGCTCCCCCTCGCACCCGCGCGGCAAGGCGGTCACGCGCCGCCACTACCGCTACCAGATCCAGGGACCGGCGGCGGCGCAGGTGCTGGAGAGGCTCAACGGCGCGCCCCTGCCGGAGGTGAAGTTCTTCCAGATGGGTACGATCAGCATCCGCGGCCGCCCGGTGCGCTGCCTGCGCCATGGCATGGCCGGTGCGCCGGGGCTGGAGGTGTGGGGCCCGTACGCGCAGGCCGACGAGGTGCGCGAGGCGATCCTGGAGGCGGGGCGCGACTTCGGCCTGGTGCAGGTGGGCGCGCGCGCCTACTCGAGCAACACGCTGGAGTCGGGCTGGATTCCCTCGCCGTTGCCGGCGGTGTACACCGGCGAGCGCATGAAGAAGTACCGCGAGTGGCTGCCGGCCGCCGGCTACGAGGGCACTGCCTCGATCGGCGGCAGTTTCGTGTCGCAGCGGATCGAGGACTACTACCTCAGCCCGTACGCGCTCGGCTATGGCCCGTTCATCAAGTTCGACCACGACTTCATCGGGCGCGAGGCGCTGGAGAAGATGGCCGCCGGGCCGCACCGCAAGAAGGTCACCTTCGCCTGGAACCCGCAGGACGTGCTCAAGATCTTCGCCTCGCTCCTGGCGCCCGGCGAGGTGAACTACAAGTACTGGGACTTCCCGAACTGCAACTACGCCTCGTCCTCCTTCGACCGCATCCTCTCGAAGGGGCGCACGGTGGGCTTCTCGATGTTCGGCGGCTACAGCTACAACGAGCGCACCGCGCTCTCGCTCGGCGTGGTCGATCCCGAGGTCAACCTCGGCGACGAGCTGACGCTGGTGTGGGGCGAGGAGAACGGCGGCACGAAGAAGACCACCGTCGAGCCGCACCGCCAGCTGGAGGTCCGCGTGAAGGTCGCGCCGACCCCGTTTGCGCAGGCCGCGCGCGAGAGCTACCACCAGGGCTGGCGCACCCAGCCGCGCTGAAGCGCTCAGCGCGGCTCAGGCGAGCCAGCGCGCGAGCCGCGCGGCGAGCTCCTGCGGGCGCTCCATCGGTGCCATGTGGCCGCAGCGCTCGATCACGGCGAGCTCGGCCTGCGGGATGAGGCGTGCCATCCGCTGGTGGCGTGCGAGCGGGCTCCACTGATCCTCGCGCCCGCACAGGAGCAGCGTCGGGCAGCGGATCCCGCCGAGCACGTCCGTGGCATCCGGCCGCTCGAGAAGCGCGCGGATCTGCGCGGCAAAGGACTGCGGTGTGGCGCGCTCCACCATGGCGAGGATGGCCTCGATGAGCGGCTGATCCTCGAGGCGCGCCGGGTGCACCATCGCCTGCACCCAGGTGCGCCCCATGGCGCGCATGCCCGCGCGCTGCGCCAGCTCGACCAGCGCCAGCCGTTCGCGCACCTCGCGCTCACCCTCGGCACCGCAGGCACGCGCGGCGTAGCCGGTGTTGAGGAGCGCGAGCGCGCTCACGCGTTCGGGCGCGCTGCGCGTGATCTCGAGCGCGACGCGGCCGCCCATCGAGTGGCCGATGAGGGTGAAACGCGCTGGCGCATCCGCGAGCACCGCCCGCGCCATGCCTTCGATCGAGTCGAGCTCGCCGTAGCAGGGGATCCGGCACTCGAAGTTCTCCTCGAGCCGCGCCACCTGCCCGGCCCAGACCGCCGCATCGCACAGCAGCCCCGGCAGCAGGAGCAGGCAGCGGCGCTCAGAGGCGGTAGTCCTGCTGGGTGCGGGCATACTCGATGAAGAAGTCGAGGGTGGCGGGGTCGACCACGCCGCTGCGCGTCGCGGCTTTCTCGGGCGGCACGCCCATGAGGATGCGGCGCACCGGCACCTCCATCTTCTTGCCGGTGAGGGTGTAGGGGATGCCCGGCACCTGGTAGATCTTGTCCGGCACGTGGCGCGGGGTGTACTCGCGGCGCAGGGTCTCGCGGATCTTCGCCTCCAGCGCCGCATCGAGCGCGGCGCCGGCTGCGAGCTTGACGAACAGCGGCATGAAGAAGGCGCCATCCGGCAGGTCCAGGTTGACGATGAGCGCATCCTGCACCTGCGGGATGAGCGCAATCGTGCGGTACACCTCGGCGGTGCCGATGCGGATGCCGAAGCGGTTGAGCGTGGCGTCCGAGCGCCCGAGCACCCAGCAGTTGCCCTGCGCGTTGATCTTGAAGAAGTCCCCGTGTCTCCAGATGCCGGGGAATTCCTGGAAATAGGTCTCGAGGTAGCGGCGGTTGCCGGTGTCGTTCCAGAAGTACAGCGGCATCGAGGGCATGGGCTCGGTGAGCACCAGCTCGCCGACCTCGTCGATGACCGACTCGCCGCGTGCGTTGAAGGCCTTGGCCGAGACCCCGAGCTGCGGGGCCTGGATCTCCCCGGCCCGCACCGGGAGTGTGGGGACCCCGCCGACGAAACCGGTGCAGCAGTCGGTGCCGCCGCTGCCGTTGGCGACCCACAGGTCCTCCTTCACGTTGCGGTAGAACCAGGCCATGGACTCGGGCGTGGCGGGCGAGCCGGCGAGGTTGATGGTGCGCAGCGCCTTAAGGTTGAAGCGCTCGCGCGGCACGATGCCCGAGCGGCTGAGCTGCTCCACGTAGGTCGGGCTCGCGCCGAAGGAGGCGACGTTCGCCTCGTCTGCCATCTTCCACAGCAGATCCGGCGCGGGGTAGGCCGGATGCCCGTCGTAGAGCACCGGCAGCGCACCGGTGAGCGGGGTGCCGGTGATGAAGTTCCACAGCATCCAGCCGGAGGTGGTGAAGAAGAACACCCGGTCCTGCTCGTGCAGGTCGAAGTGGAAGGTGGCGTTCTTCAGGTTCTCGAGCAGGATGCCGCCGTGGCCGTGCACGATGGGCTTGGGCAGTCCCGTGGTGCCGGAGGAGAAGAGCGTCCACAGCGGGTGAGCGAAGGGCACCTGCGCGTAGTGGAAGTCCTGCGCCGAAACGGCCGGCTTCTCGAGCAGCGTGCGCCACAGCAGCGCCCCCGGCAGCGCGAGGGACTCATCCTGCGGGTTGAGGTAGGGCAGGTAGACCGTGTGCTGCAGCGAGGGCAGGCTGCCGGCGATGCGGCGCAGCTCGGCGCGACGGTCGAAGGACTTGCCGCCGTAGCGGTAGCCGTCGATCGCGAACAGCAGCTTCGGCGCGAGCTGCACGAGCCGGTCGAGCGTGCCGCGCTCGCCGAAGTCCGGCGAGCAGCAGGCCCAGATCGCCCCGATGGCCGTGGTGGCGAGCATGGCGATCATGGTCTCGGGGATGTTGGGCATCCAGGCGACCACCCGGTCGCCGGGGACGATCCCGAGCGCGCGCAGCTGCGTGGCGAGGATGCGCACCTGCCCGGCGAGCGTGGCCCACGGCAGCGCGGCCAGGGGGCGCGTCTCGCTGACATAAAGCAGCGCATCCCCGCCCTGCGGCTCGCGCCGCAACACGTGCTGGGCGTAATTCAGGTGCGCGCCCGGGAACCACTCCGCGCCCGGCATGCTGCGGCGGCCGAGCACGCCCTTGGGCGGCACCGAGGCCTCGATGCGGAAGTAATCCCACAGCGCCTGCCAGAACCCCTCCAGGTCCTGCACCGACCAGCGCCACAGCGCGCTGTAGTCGGCGAAGTGCCGGCCGCGCTCGCGGGAGAGCCACTCGGCAAACGCCGTGACGTTGGCCTGCCGGACGCGCTCCGGGCCGGGGGTCCACAGGAGCTCTCCCATCTGCATGCGCTGCGCTCAATCGCCTGAAAAACAAGGGGAGAAATTGTAAACAGGAAACCCGCTATTGCGGGACTGGTTGCACCCTCAGGCCAAGCCCGTTGCGCTCTCGATCCTCGCCCGGGCGCAGATCTCGGCGTACGCTTGGGAGCAACATGGTGCGCTCCGGGTGCGCGGGGCGCGGGAGAGCCGTCATCAGCAACGATACCCCGGGTGCCTTCCCGGCGCCGAGCTCGCTCAAGGTCGTACCCGGCACCGAGCGCGCGCAGGCGGCGTACCCGTACTACATGCAGTTCACCAGCGGCGACGATCAGCGCTTCTGGTTCTACAACTCCATGCACTTCCCCGAGCCCATGTCGGCCTTCGACATGGTGACCGCGGAGGCCGCCTACTGTGCGCTCGGCTCCTCCACCACGCGCGTGCACTGTATCCCCACCACCCTCGGCATCGACTACCGCATCATCAACGGGCGCGTGTACATCGGCGGCAACGCCGTCACCGACCCCGAGGAGATCGCGCGCCGCACCTCGGAGTTCCAGCAGCGCGCCTTCTACTACTACGGCAACTGGGAGCGCCTGTACGGGCAGTGGCGCGAGAAGATGATGGCGCTGATCCGCGAGGCGCAGGCCGCACCCACTCTGGCGCTGCCCGAGTTCGAGCCGCTCGAGCACGTGCACGCCGGGCGCGGCATCGCCAGCAACCACCAGCTGCTCGTGGTCTACCAGAAGACCCTCGAGGGCTACTTCCGCATGTGGCACCACCACTTCGAGTTCCTGCTGCTCGGCTACGGTGCCTACCTGACCTTCTTCGCCTTCTGCAAGAAGGCCTTCCCCGAGATCACCGACCAGACCGTGGCGCGTATGGTGGCCGGGATCGACGCCGAGATCTTCCGCCCCGACGAGGAGCTGCGCCGCCTGGCGCGCCGGGCTGTGCAGCTCGGCGTGGACGACGAGTTCCGCGAGGGGCGGGCGGCGGCCGAGGTCCTGGCTGCGCTGGAGAGGCGCGGGCCGAGCGGCCGCGCCTGGCTGGAAGAGCTGGCCGCGGCCCGCGATCCCTGGTTCAACATCAACGTCGGCGATGGCTTCTACCACTACCACCGCTCCTGGAACGATGACCTGTCGATGCCCTTCGCGGGGCTTCCCGGCTACATCGGGCGCATCCGCGCCGGTGAGTCGCTCGAGCGCCCGGTGCAGGAGCTGCGCGCGCAGCGCACGCAGCTGATTCAGGACTACCGCGAGCTTCTGGGCTCGGACGAGGAGCGCGCCGCCTACGACCAGATGATCACGCTCGCGCACCGCGTGTTCCCCTACGTCGAGGGCCACAAGTTCTACTGCGAGCACTGGTACACCAACCTGTTCTTCAACAAGATCCGCGAGTTCGGCGCGCTGCTCGCGGGCCACGGCTTCTTCGCCGACGCCGAGGACGTCTTCCAGCTCACCCACTACGAGCTCGAGGCCGCGATCATCGATCTCATGACGGCCTGGTCGAACGGCTCCGCGCCCCGCGGCCCGCAGCACTGGCCGCAGGTGGTGCGCGAGCGGCGTGCGGCCATCGCCGAGTGGGCCCGGCACGACACCCCGCCGGCCTTAGGTCCAGTGCCGGACGTGATCGACGACCCGGCGATCGTGATGCTGTGGGGCATCACGCGCGAGAGCCTGGATCGCTGGCTGCGCGCCGGGAGCGAGACCGATGCGCGCGAGCTGCGCGGCTTCGCCGCCTCGAGCGGCGTGGTCGAAGGGCCGGCGTGCGTGGTGAAGTCGGTCGAGGAGATCTGCCGCGTGCGCCCCGGCGACATCCTGGTCTGCCAGGTCACCAATCCCACCTGGGCGCCGATCTTCCAGAAGATCGCCGGGGCGGTGTCCGACATCGGCGGCTCCATGAGCCACGCGGCCATCGTGGCGCGCGAGTTCGGGCTGCCGGCGGTGGTCGGCACCGGCACCGCCACCGCGCGCATCAAGGACGGCCAGCGCATCCGCGTCGACGGCGGGCGCGGCGTGGTCACGCTGCTCGGCTGAGGCTCACGGATGGGTTCGGCTGCGCACATCGCCTGGTTCGAGGCGCTCGGCCTCGGTGACCGCGACCAGGCCGGCGGCAAGGGCGCGAGCCTCGGCGAGCTCACGCGCGCCGGCATCGCCGTGCCGCCGGGGTTCGTCCTCACCACGGCCGCCTTCGAGCACTGCCTCGCGACGCTGGAGTGCGAGGCGCCGGTGCGCGCCGCCGTCGCCGCGCTCGATCCGGGGGCGCTCGGGGAGATCAGCGCGCGTGCCGCGGCGCTGCGCGCGCGCTTCGAGGGCGCAACCCTCCCCCAGGTCCTGCGCGACTCGCTCGCGGCCGCATACACGCAGCTCACCCACGCGCACCCGCACGCCACCGTCGCGGTGCGCTCGTCTGCCACCTGCGAGGATGCCGCGGATGCCAGCTTCG
>Ga0335082_10010199_pt1 | contig 10196 bp, 9 predicted proteins | sample Lox_Sample_41_FD_206718 | JGI IMG/M metagenome (GOLD analysis project Ga0335082, IMG submission 206718) | Soil microbial communities from Loxahatchee National Wildlife Refuge, Florida, United States - Lox_Sample_4.1 | ecosystem: Environmental > Terrestrial > Soil > Wetlands | place: USA: Florida...
GACGTCTATTTCGACAATACCGGCGGCCAAGTGCTGGAAGCGGCGCTTAGGCGCATGAACGTATTCGGGCGCGTAGCCTGTTGCGGCGTGGTCTCGCAATACAACACGTCGACGCCCTTGCCAGGGCCGTTCGGCGTGCCGGGTTTCCTCGTCACCAAGCGCATCCGCATGGAAGGCTTCGTGGTGATGGATTTCTACAATCGCCGCGCCCAGGCGGAAGCTGCGCTGGCGCGCTGGCTCGACGAGGGCAAGATCAAGGCGGCGGTCGACGTCGTCGAAGGCTTCGAAAAGATGCCGTCTGCGCTGGCCGGGATGTTCGCCGGCAAGAACCGCGGCAAGCTTATGGTTCGCGTATGACGGCGGTGACGCGATCCTTCGTCGGTCTCGCTTCGCCCCAGCTGCCGCGCGCGGGTGCCGGCGGACATCCCTGCCAGGGACTCTATTGGACGCCGGAGGGACAAAGGCCGCGCGTGGCGTTGATCGCCACGCATTATAACGTGGACTTCGCGGAGCACTATTCGGCGTCCTATTTCGCGGCACGCGGATTCGGGTTCCTGGGCTGGAACACGCGCTATCGCGGCGCCGAAGACCTGTTCCATCTCGAGCATGCTCTGGCCGACATCGCGGTGGGCGTGCGCTGGCTGCGCGAACACGGCGTCGACACGGTCGTTCTGCTCGGCAATTCCGGCGGCGGCTCGCTGATGGCGGCGTATCAGGCCGAGAGCGAAGACAAGGCCGATCTCTATGTTTCGCTCAATGCCCATCCCGGACGCCCGGAAGTGCTGACCAACTGGATGGACGCGTCGGTGGCGGACGAAACCGATCCCGTCGCGACCGCTGCCGCGCTCGATCCCTTCGATCCGAGGAACGGTCCGCCATTTTCGCAAGAGTTCATCGCGCGCTATCGGGCCGCACAGATTTCGCGCAACCATCGGATCACGCAATGGGCCCAATTCGAGCTCGAGCGGCTGAAGGCGGCCGGTATCCCCGATCGCATCTTCCCCTTGTTCCGCACCTGGGCGGATCTGCGCTTCATCGATCCCGCGATCGAGCCGACGGATCGCCCCTGTCCCGGCTGCTATGCCGGACCGCCCAACTTCGCCAATCGCGGACCGTTCGGCATCGGCCGCAGTTCCACGCTGCGTACCTGGCTGTCGATGTGGAGTCTCGAAACCTCGCGCTGCCAGGGCCCGCCGCAGCTTGCGAAACTCGCCGTCCCCGCGCTGGTGGTGCAAAGCACGGCCGACATGGGCGTGTTCCCCAGCGACGCGCACAAAATCCACGACAGCATCGCGAGCCGCGACAAAACGCTCGCCTTCGTCAAGGGCGCGCATTACTTCGAGGACAGCGAAGCCCATCGCGAGAAGGCGATCGACCTGATTGCGCACTGGATCCGCGAACGGACGCCATGAGCGATGTGATCGACAACACCGCGCGCCAGCGCTTCGAGCTCGAGGAACATGGGCGCATCGCGTTTGCGACCTACCGCCGCGACGGCGACGTCGTGACCATCCCCCATGTCGAAGCGCCGATGGAGCTGCGCGGCACCGGCGCTGCGGCGCGGCTGATGGAAGGCGTCGCGCAGCTTGCCCGAGAACGCAGCTTCAAGATCGCGCCGCGTTGCCCCTATGCCGCCGCCTGGTTCCGCCGCCATCCGGAAGCCGCCGATCTGCTGGGTTAGGCGCAACGAATTTCACGCATCGCGAAATGTAGGATTTATAAGTAACGATGTAAGCCAATCACAAGCCCGTGACGCCCGCACACTTCGCCGCGCGGTTGCGCTTGAGAACGTCACAAAGCGGTGCCAAGTTCCGCGTCGCGGCGCATGCGCGCGCGTGCCTTCTTCGCAATTCATGGGGAGTTTTGGATGAAAGCGCACATCGGACTGGCCACTGCCCTGAGTTTGATTGCATCTCCGGTCCTTGCCGCCGGCTACACGATCGTTCCGCAGATATCGGATCAGCCCGGCGTTGCGCCAGTGCAGGACACCGATCTCGTCAATCCCTGGGGTCTCGCGCAATTGAGCAACACCGCTCCGGTGTGGACCTCGGACAATGGGACCGACAAGTCCACCTTCTATGACCGGACCTCCGGCACCAAGAAGTCGCCGATCGTGGCGATATCTCCCGGCGCACCGACGGGAATCGCCGCCGCGACGGGCGGCATGACTTTCGTGGTCACCGAAGGCAGCGACAGCGGCAATTGCGTCTTCTTCTTCGACACGGAGAGCGGCGTGATTTCGTGCTGGGCATCGTCAGTCGACAGTACCAACGCCATCATCGGCTTCGACGGCCGCGGCAACGGCGCTGTCTACAAGGGGCTGGCGGCAGATCCCACGAACAAGCATTTGCTGACCGCCGACTTCGTCAACAACAAGGTGCAGATCATCGACCAGAGCTGGACGCAGGTGGGCGCCTTCACGGACAAGAATCTCCCGAAAGGCTATGCGCCATTCAACGTCGCGGTGTTGAACGGCCAGCTCTATGTCGCCTTTGCCAAGCGCAAGAAGCACAGCATTGATGAGGCCCATGGCGCAGGCCTCGGCTATGTCGATGTCTTCGATCTGAAGGGCAAGCTCCAGAAACAGCTGATCGCGAACGGCGCGCTGAACGCGCCCTGGGGGCTGGCGATCGCGCCGTCGCAATTCGGCGCATTCGCCAACGATCTGCTGGTCGGCAATTTCGGAGACGGCCACGTCAACGTCTATGACCCGAACACCGGCGCCTATCTCGGAACGCTTTCGACCAAGAAGGGCAAGGCGCTCAAGATCGACGGCCTTTGGGCGCTCGATCCCGGTCCCGGCAACAACCAGGTGCAGTTCTCCGCCGGTCCGAACGACGAGACGCATGGCCTCATCGGCTTGATCAAGGCGAATTAGAAGCCAGGAACGCGCGCGCACCGCCCCCGCAAGCGGAGAGCGAAAGTCTCTCGGGGGAGTCGAAACGACGACTTACGACCCCCGCTTCGCCTCGCCCTTCTTCTTCACGCGGATGATCGCCATCATGCCCAGATCCTCGTGATCGAGGATGTGGCAGTGATAGACGAAGTCGCCGGTGTCTGGCCCGCGGAAATCGAGCTTGATGGTGATGCTGGGGAACGCATGCGCGGCATCGCCGTCCCAGTAGCCGACCGGAAACACGTCATAGGCCTGTTGCTGCTCTTCGGGGATCGGCACATCGTTGATCGCCGTCACCAGGAAGTGGATCTGGTGGATGTGAAAGGCATGGATTTCTTCCGTGCGGTTCTCGATGCGCCATTCCTCGACGGAACCTTGCGTCGTGGTGATGGCCGGCGGATTGTTGGGATCGAACAGCTTCTCCTTTGCCCCGTCGACGGTGATGAAGAAGGTCGCGGCCTCCTTCTCGCGAAAACCGAAGGCTTGGAAGTATTCCGAGAAATAAAGGTCGCGGTGGGTGTCGACCCTGGCAAGCGCCAGATCGTTGTAGCGGTATTTGATCGGCGAACCGGGACGCGGCTCGATCTTCCTCAGCTTCACCGGCGCGGTCGTCGTGACGATGTTGGCATAAGGCCTCGCCGGATTGACGTCCGAAGCCGGGCCGCCGTCGATGGTGAGCGTCACCAGTTGCGCCTTTTTGGTGCCCGGTGGCGGGGCAGCGACGATGAACTCGGCGCGCGCCGAAGGCATCAGCAGGATGTGCGTCGCCGGGACCAGCGTTCCCTGGCGCCGGCCGTCCTTCGATCCGGTGGGCACCCCGTCGAGCGCCGCGATCTGTACCGTCTGCGGCACGCCGTCATAGACGACCTCGAGATTGAGGATCGTGTTCGCGTCCGCGTTCACCACGCGCCAGAACTCCTGGCTGCCCTGCTGCATGGTGATGACGGCCGGCTGGTAGCGCGGAAAATTCACCGGCACGTAGTTGATCGAGACGTCCCAGAACGGCGTCGAGGGAAGTCCCGGGCCGAACCGCGGATCCTCGACGAATTGCTGGTCGCGCAGAATGAGATAGCGCTCCGGCAGTCCCGCTACCGCAGGCTGGAAGTTGGCGATGCCCTCGACTTCGATGATGCCCGTGGCTCCGCCCTGCACCATCGACGACGAGGTGCCGTGCACGTGCGGATGATACCAGTACAGTCCCGGCGGCTCGTCCTTCGGGAAGCGCAGCTTGTACCGGAAGGTGGTGCCGTAATTGACGAGCGTGTGGATGACTTCGTCGCTGTGGCATTTGGGCGAGGTGTTGGTGCCGTGGAAATGGATATTGACCGATGAAGGCACCGTCGCCGAGTCGCCGCAAACGTCCTTGGGATTCTTGTCCATCTCCATCTTCATGTTGGAGGTGAGGCCCAGATGGAGAAGGTTGTGCTTGGCCAGGGCATCGGGCACCAGATTGGTGAGGGTAATGATGAGCGTGTCGCCGGGATTGACGTGAAGGGTCGGCGACTCCGTGCCGTCGGGCGTGACGAAGCAGTAGAGCGTGCGCCCGGCCTCGTCCGTCGCCACCTCGAAGTTGAGCGCCAGGTTGAGAACGCCGTTGGAGCTGTAGAGATCGGGTGGCGGCGGCACTTCGCTGCCCGATGCGGGCCTGGGACAGGGACTGCTGTCGGCGAGCGCTTGCGCAGGCGCCACCAAAAGCGCGGCAGCCGCAAGGATCAACCCACCCAGAATCCGTTTCATCGTCGACCCCTCTGGCGCCACCAATTGAGAATGACACCAAGTTGCGACTAGGCCAAGGAGAAAATCGAGTGGACCCAGCCGGTCGTGACCCCGCCCATTGCCTCGCAACGCCAGCCGGGCCAAAAGCCGCAGCGTGAACAGCCTCCATCTTGCACTCGCCGCAGCAGTCGCCATACCCGCGGGCTTCGGGATCGCTCTGTTGTCGCGACGGCTTGCGGCTTCAAGCGAACCGCCTGTTTGGGCGACAGTGGCGGGCTGCATGCTGATCGCTCTGTGGGCGGCGTTGATCATGCCCTCGCCGGCTCTGCTGGCCGTCACCTGCGTTCTGGGCTGGACATTGCTCACGCTCTCGATCGTGGACGTGCTGGCGCTCAGGCTTCCCGACGTTCTCACCTTGCCGCTCACCGCCATGGGACTGATCGTGTCGTGGTTTCTTCCCGAACGCGACGTGCTGGGCCATGCCATCGGCGCCGCCGCAGGCTTTGGCGCCTTCTGTGCCATCGCCGTGCTGTTCCGCATGGCCCGCGGCAAGGAAGGATTGGGACTGGGCGACGCGAAGCTCGCGGCTGCGGCCGGCGCCTGGCTCGGCTGGCAAGCGCTGTCCTTGGTCGTCCTGATCGCTTGCGGCGCCGGCTTTGTGTGGTTCGGCGTCGCGATGGTTCGCCGCGGCCGAGCGGCGCTCGCGGAGCGCATCCCCTTCGGCCTGGGGCTTGCTCTCGCGATCTGGATCGTCTGGCTCTACGGATTGCCCTCGGCGCTCGCTCCGGGCGGGTAGTCAGTCCAGATAGCGCAGCCAATAAGGATCGTTGGGATTGCCCGTCAGTTCGACGATCGCGGTACGCCTCATATGGGCGCCGGCTTGCCGCGCTTCGACGCGGACCGTCAGTGTACGGCCCGTCAGGTTCGCCTTGGCGAGCGACTGCGGCATCGCCATGGTGCCCGCGAGCTGTTGCTGGCGCTGGACAACTTCCATCGAATTGGGGCCCATCTCGCCCAGAACTTCCAGCGCCAGAATCTGCGAAGTGCTTTCGCTGAAGCCGCCGCTCTCGCCGAAGAACACCGTCACCGCAGGCGCGATGCGGTTATAGATGTCGTCCGTCATGCCCTTGATCATCCGCAGTTCCTCCACCGTGTGGAACCCGGCATTGCGCGGCTTGTAGCCGAGGCCGGCATATTGCGCGGCTTCCGCGCCATGGGGCCGCGCGGTGTTGTCGACGTCCTCCCAGTCCTCGAAACTGTCGGTCAAAGTGTCGAGCTGGTTGCCGCTGGCGCCCGCGAACTGGAAGAGCTGACGCGCCTCTTCCATGATGATGCCGTTGAGCGGAACCTTGCCGCGCTCGTCCTCGACCGTGACGGTGAGCGCGTAGCCGTTGAAGGCGGAGGTGCGCGGCCGCCCGTCGATGCCCCAGCGCTGCGACGGATCCGGATCGGCGAGGCCATGGATGGCTTGCATCAGGCCGGCATTGCAGGCCGCCGTCAGCTTGGCTTGCTCCGCCTCGCCGCGCACTTCGGCCAGAACGCCGCGATCCTGCGCGATCACCTGAAAGGCGATGAAGCCGAAGGCCGCGACCGCAACGATCGCGGCGATCATCGCATAGCCGCGGTCTCCCCGTGCCTTCAATGGATCACCCCTCGCGGCGGGCCTGGCGGCGCGACGGTTCCGATCTTCTCCTTGAGTTCCTCGGTGACCGATTTGGCGTCGTCGGCGTTGCGGATCACGCGCGGGGTGAGCAGCACCAGCAATTCCGTGCGGTCATCGGTGTTGTCGGTCGAGCCGAAGAGCGCGCCGAGGTACGGAATTTGGGAGAGAAAGGGGATGCCGTCGCGGCCGTGGCTGTTGTTGTCCTGGATCAGTCCTCCGAGCGCGACGGTCTGGCCGTCGTGCACCGCGACCGAGCTGTTGAACTTGCGGTCGGTGATCGTGGGCGAGTTGATGGTCGAGGACGTCGTCGTCTTGACCTCGCTGACCTCCTGGGAAATGTCGAGCAGCACCAGACCGCTGTCGTTCACGCGCGGCGTAACGGTGAGCAGCACGCCCGTCGGCAGGTACGAAGTCTCGGTCGCAATGTCGGGAACGCCGCCGGTCTGAGTCGACAACGAACCGGTCGAGATCGGCACCTGGTCGCCCACCTGAAGCGAGGCGGTGTGATTGTTCAGCACCAGCACCTTGGGCGCCGACACCACCTTGACCGTGGTGATCGCTTGCAGCGCGTTGAGCGTCGCCTGGATCTCGTTGCCGCTGGTTATGACCCAGTTGAAGCCTGGAATCACCGGCTTGGGGTCGAGGTGCGGTCCTTCCGTGAAACCACCGGAGCCCACACCGGTGTTGAGCAGCCACTGAACGCCGAACTGAAGCTGCTTGGTGAGCGAGACTTCGGTGATCGCGGCTTCGATCACCACCTGCACCGGCTGTGAATCGAGCTGGCGCAGCGCGTCTTCGATGGTGGAGAACTGGCGCTGCGTGGCCCAGACCACGATGGCATTGTTGTTCTCGTCGGAACTGACTGTGATGGGCGTCCCGCCCCCGGGAAGCTGCAAGGTCTGGGCCACGTTTTGCGGCTGCTGCGAGGTCGAGCCCGGCGTCATCGTCGAATTGTTGTCGCTGCTCTGGTTCTGGCCGAACGCAGTGTTGCCGAAGCCCGGTGTCTGAAAGCCGCCGCCGCCGCCCGTCGTGCCGAAGCCGCCGCCGGTCTGTCCTGTCGAGCCGAAACCCGTGGTACCGCCCTGGATTTGCGACGGCTGCCCCGTCGCTGTCAGATTGGGCGTCGTGGGATGGGCCGTGGTGGCCGTCCCTCCGCCGCCGAAGGCATTGATCAGCACGGTGGCGAGATCGGCCGCGCGTCCGTTCTGCACGTGATAGACGAAGAGTCTGCGCTCGTTTTCGCCGCCCGCGCGGTCGAGCACTTCCATCCATTTCTTGAGATCGCGCAGATATTGCGGCTGGGGCGAAATCGCCAGGATGCCGTTGATGCGGTCGATCATCACCAGCTTCACCAGGCCCTGTGTCGGAGAGTTGGGCGTGTTGACGATGGCATCGAGCTCCGGCAGCAGCATGTGCGCATCGGTATGCTGGGGAACCAGCAGGCCGAACGACATGCCTTTGAGCCAGTTCACGTCGAACTGCTTGATCAGGTCGCGCAGCGCGGTGCGCTGATCCTCGGTCCCGGTGATCAGAAGGATGTTGCGGCCTTGGTCCGCCTGGCCGATGGACCCTTCCGGCACCAGGGGGTCGAGCAGTTTCTTGAGCTCGACCGCGTTCACATAGTGAAGCGTGATCGCCTCGGAACCGTAGCCGGGCTTACCCGCGCCGAGCAGCTGCGGTTGTTTCTTGGCCTTGTCGAGGGCGGCGATGGTGTAGACGTCGCCCTTCTTGATCAATCCCAGATGCGCCACCGCCAGGGACTCTTCGAGGATCGGCAGCACGTCGGCGCGTGCGACCGGCTCGGCGGTCACCACCGTCACGGTGCCGGAGGCCGAAGGATCGACACTGTAATTATAGCCCAGGATGTCGCCCAGAATGGCCTTTGCGACCTCGTGCACATCGGCATTGGGAAAATTCAGCGTGACGTCGCTCGGCCCCTTGGGCTTGGCCTGGGCCGGCTTGGGCGCCGTGAAGGTTTGCGTCCCGGGATAAATCTCGGAAGAATCCAGCGGCGCGGGGCCGTCGGCACGCGCGGCCGTCGCGAATACCAGCAGGGTCAGGCTCACGATAAGAATCCGGGTCATTTCGATATCTCACTGGTCGTCGTCGTTGTCGTCGCTATCGCTATCGTCGTTCGTGTCGCTCATGGAATTGCCGGTGGACGCTGCCATCCCCGGCCCCTGGCCCTTCGCATTCTCGGTGGAAGCCTGGGCCTTCAGCCGCGCCGCGTCGAGGTCGAGGGTCCGCCGCTCGCCGTTGCGATCGAAGACAAGTTGCTCGCGCTCGATCGAAACGAGTTGCCAGCCGTCGACCTCGCCTCCAACCTTCAGGCGCTGGAAATTTCCCTCGGCATCGCGCAACAGCGCGGCCGCGTCATCCGCGCCCGCGATGGCGGTGCCCAGCACCTCCACGCCGTTCAGGTTGCCGGTTTCGTCGAGCTCGACCGGCGGCGGCGCGCGATCGGGTGCGAAGATGGGATGCGCCATGATCGCGTTATAAGCCTGCTGCGCCGGCTGCTCGGGCAATGCCGGAAAAGATTGCGCCTTGCCGGGACTGGGCAACTCGACTCCCGACGACAGCGCCAGCTGCGTCCCCACGCCCAGCAACAGCAACGCCACCGCCGCCACGGGCAGCAGCTCAGGGCTGCGGCTGACTTGTCCGGACGGGAGCCGAGACCTCAAGCCGGACATCCATTGTCGCAAGATGTCCGGTTTGAACTGCCCGGTCGGCCACGACCGAAACGTATCCAACAATGACATAAGGTGCCTCGTTTTCGAGCCGGCTCAGGCTCTTGTACAGTTGCGTCATGGTGAGTTGCAGGTCCGCGCGCACCCTCACCCAATTCTCCTTATCCGCCGGAAGATCCGACACGTTCTGCACGCTGCCGCCGACCGAGTTGGCGAGACTGCTGAGGCGCTGCTTCAGCGTTTCGGCGGCAAGGACTTTCGTCGGCGCCACGATGCCGAACTGCGACTGCGTGGCTTTCTGGCGGTCCGCTTCTTCGCGCCAGCTGGCGATGCCGGAAAGTATGCGCTGATTTCGGTCGTAGGTCGCGAGCAATTCGCTGCGCTCCTGGGCGCGGCCGATAAATCCGCCGACGACAGGATCGATCACCGCGAACCAGGCGACAACGAACCCCATCACCAGGATGGCGATGGCCACGATCTTACGTTCGCGCGGCTCAAGCGGTCTCATCGGTTGCTTCCGCCATCATCGTCGTCATTTGCCGAAGAATGGTTGTCTGCCGGCGCCTGTTGCTGATGTTGGCGCTGGCGCATTTCCAGAATGGCTTTGGGCGGCGGCGCCACGCGGATCGCGTGCGGAGGCCTGAGGCCCGGCTGGCGCGTGATGGTCCTGAAGACCTGGTCCGCCGGCAGCCGGCCTGCATTGCGCGGCACGCCCGCTGAGGGCGCCGCCTGGAATGCGCGGCGAGGCTGGAGCGGTGCGATCCGCGGACCTGCGCCGGACACATGCGGCGGCGCTTCCAGCGCCGCGACCTTGAGCGGCGGGAATTCCCGCTCGGCGGTCATTTCGAAGGGTTGATATCCGGAGGCATCGGGATGCTCGCCGGAAGACTGCGAGCGCGCGTTCTTCAAAAAGGGCGACGCTTCGAGTCGCGCAAGAATGTCCTGCGACGACTTTCGCGCGCCCACCAGATGCACCGTGCGCCCGTTCCACTCGAAGCGCCTGACCCAGGCATCCATCGGCATCGCCGCGGTCACCGCATCGAGCACGCGCAAGGGCGATGACTTCATCTTGGTTTCGAGCAGGGCCTGACGGGCGGTCTGTTCGCGGTCGACGCGATCGCGCGTGCGCAGGGCTACGCTCACGGGAGCCTGTTGCGACTCGACCGCCTGCCTGAGCTGATCGAGGCCGGCTGCGTCGCGCCAGCCGAACACCAGCAGATTGGCCAGCAGGAGT
>Ga0335082_10010200_pt1 | contig 10195 bp, 9 predicted proteins | sample Lox_Sample_41_FD_206718 | JGI IMG/M metagenome (GOLD analysis project Ga0335082, IMG submission 206718) | Soil microbial communities from Loxahatchee National Wildlife Refuge, Florida, United States - Lox_Sample_4.1 | ecosystem: Environmental > Terrestrial > Soil > Wetlands | place: USA: Florida...
CCTGGGTCGCAATGCCGTGCTCGGCGTGGATGCGCTGCAGGGCTCTTTGCTGAAAATAGGGATGGACCTCGATCTGGTTCAACGCGGGCACGACTGATGTCTGGCCCAGCAGACGGTCGAGGTGCTCGCCCATGAAGTTGCTGACGCCGATGGCGCGCACCCTGCCGTCGGCGAGTAGCGTCTCGAGCGCGCGATAGGCGTCGAGGGTTCGATCGAACGCCGAGGGCAGTGGCTGATGCAGGAGCAACAAGTCGAGCCGGTCGACGCCGAGCTTCTTGGCGCTCTTGTCGAATGCATGCAGCGTAGCATCGTACCCATAGTCGCTGATCCAGACCTTCGTCTCGAGAAATACCTCGTCGCGGGGAAGACCGGAACGACGAAGGCCCTCGCCGACCTCGCGCTCATTAGAGTATGCGGCTGCTGTATCAATCAGCCGGTAACCAACCGCCAGGGCCGACTCGACAGCGGCCGCCGTCTCGGCCGGCGGGCTTTGGAACACGCCGAGCCCGAGGGCGGGCAACTCGACGCCGTTGTTCAGCGTCACGTGTGGATGGCGAATGGTCTTGGGCATGGCCTCGTCTCCGTGTGTGGTCCTGGTTCCCGTCTTCCACGGCGTGGGCCGAGAACCCCGTACACCGAGCTTCGTCTCAGCGAATCAAGCTGCTCGTCTCACCTTGACGCTCGCCTCGAGTCCCACCGCTTCGAGGAGGCGGAGTACGCGGTCGATCGTCACCTTCTGCAGGCTGCCCGAGAGGATGCCCGTTACCGCGCTTCGAGGGAGCCCCGAGCGCGTCGCCACCTCCGCATGAGTGATGCCGCGACGGCCGATCTCGCGGACGACCGCTGCGATCAGCTGTGCCTTCAGTACAGCCTCGACTCCCCGGCTCTTCGGGATGCCCAACTGTCCCGCCAGGCGCGCGGGGGACGTGACCTTCTTCTTCATGATCAGACCTCCTTCAGCCGCTTCCCGGCCAATTCCAGGTTTCGGGCCGATGTCCCCTCGCCGCCGGGGTCGGATACTGAGTTCTCATTTTGACGTTCTTCTGCCGCGGGGACTAGATCTGATATGGCGGCCCTGGCACCGGCGGCGCCTGCCTGTCGCCGCCTGGTCGACGAGCGCGCCGTACGGCGCCGAACTCAGCGCGTCACCAGCGCCCGCGTCGCCAGCCGGCCGTGGCCCGACTGTAGCGCGACCCAGTAGAACCCCGCGGGCAGCGCGCCCGGCTGCCACGCGCGAGCGTGCGCTCCCGCCGCGTACCAGCCCGCCGGACCGCGCGCGACGATCCGCCCCGAGACGTCGTACAGGACGAACTCGATGCGCCCGCCGCGCTCGAGCGTCCAGCTCAGCTGGATCGGCTCGCCGCCGGCTCTGGGATTGGGGCCGAGACCAAGGGCGACCGCAAAGGGCCCGCCGGCGGACGGCACGGCCGTGACCCCCGCCGCCACCTCGAGGTAGAAGACTCCATAGGGCGCGCAATTGCTCCACGGCTCGCGCCAGACCACGTCGAAGGTGCCGAACGAGTGAGAAGCGACCGCGCGCGTGCTGGTCCGCGAGTCGTCGCCGAACACGCGCGGCAGCGAGGTCGAATGGAACGGGCCGCTCGGCGCCGCGGCGGGCTGACTCGAGACTTGGAGCGTGCCAGTTTCCACCGTACCGCAGCTGTTCACTCCGTGCGCGGCGGCGTCGACGATGTACTGGTTCTCCTGCCACAGCGCTCCCGGCACACCGGCGGGATCCAGCCCGAGCGACAGCGCCTGGTAGACCCATTCGACCGTGCTGCCGAGCACCTGTCGCGGCCAGTCTCCGGCATTGTCCCGCCATGCGAACCGGTACTCGAACCCGAGGTCCGACGCCCGTTGCGCTCCGTAGAGGACCATGGCGCGATCGGGGGACGCATTCCAGACCAGGCTCGCCGCGCCCATGCTCTCGGTGTCCACCACCGCGGGAGTGAACGGCCCGCCCGGAGTCGAGGCTTCGTACCACACCAGTTCCTGGCCTGACAGCGTGCCGGCGGCCCTGGGGCAGGCGACCGCCCGCTTCCCTCCCGGCCCGATGGCCAACGACGGCGGCCACGAGAAGCCGCCGGCGTCCAGATCCACGATCGACCAATTCGCCCCCGACCGCCGCGCGTAGCGCAGGGTCGCTGGGCCGCTCGCGGGAGTTTCGAAGTAGGCGATCACCGGCTCGGGGTCGAGCGCGATGGCCGGCCGGAGCGACGAGCCGGGATAGGTCGCGATCGTGTCGAGGGACCAGCCCGAGGGGCTGCGCTCCGCGCAGATGAGACGCCCGCCGTCATCGGAGAACGCGATCACGGGAAGTCCGTCGCCGTGGACCGCCAATGCGTACGAACGGGCATTGTCGACCACCGTCTCCGACTGCCAGGGATCGGGCAGCTTCCAGGCATGGACGAGCACGGATCCGCGGGTCCAGGCCACGTGCACCGCGCCGTAGATCGGCAGGAGGTCTCGGATCGGCACGCTCGCGATGACCGGCGAACCGGTGAGCGTGGAGGTGTAGTCGAGCGTGTCGACCTGGGCGAGCGCGGGACTCGCCGCGGCCGCGCCGGCGGCGATCAGGATGGCGGAGGCCATCCTCGCAACTGCCGGACGAACTCCTGGCACGCGTCGATTCTAACGCGGGGCGGATCCCTCAGCTCGTGAAACTTCCGCCATTGGCGGCGAGCTTCATGAGCAGGGCCGCCGGCGCGTAGCGTTCGCCCTTCTCGGCGCGCGGGGCGTTGAGCCGCGACACGACCGCGCAGCGGCGAGTGCGCGCTCCACATGGGGAGCCGAGGATCACGATCGGTGCCGCCGATACCCTCCTCACCTGACCATCGGCACGTGGCGCGCACGATCGCCGACCGGTTGAACGAAAAGTTCGGCCCGGGCGCGGGACACTCGGCCGGTCGCTGCCTACCTGGCGCTGGCCTTCCGGGATTTGGCGGCCGCCCTGATCAGTGTCTGCAGCGCCGCGACATCCACGTCGGCGAGACTCTTGATGACGTATTTCACTCCGCTGTGGCCGGGACGTCTTCCCCGCAGTTGGTTCTGGCCTACGGCAGATCCTGGCCGTCGCGCGCTTCGCGTGCCGCCAGCTTGACGAGCACCCGGACACGGTCGCGATAGCGGGCGTCCAGGTCCGGGTCGTCGTGCGTGAATTGGACACGCAGGTCGTCGGCGGTGACGGACTTCTGCACCTCATCGAGGGTCTGCGCGCCGTTGCGCAGTGCTTCGCGGACCGACTTGGTCACGGATACCAGCAGCGAGCGCTCGAGTTCGAGGAAGCTCTTGTCGCGGAAGGCCGGCCCGTGCCCGGGAATGATGATGTCCGCGTCCAACTCGGCCAGCCTCCCCAGTGCCTCGGCCTGCCGCGTGGGCGGCGGTGTGATGTAGGGGATCGGGTACGAGATCGCATCCCCGGTGACGAGCACCTTCTCGTGCGGCAGGTAGAGCACCGTGGTTCCCTCAGCGTCGCCAGTCGTACTGATGAGCTGGATCTCGCGGCCCCCGTGCTCGAGGACGAGCTCGACGTCGTAGGTGAGGGTCGGGTAGACCCGACGCAACGTGGTGGCCTCATCGACGAAGCTCGCGTAGTCGCGCACGTCCGCTTCGTCCCGGCTGCGCTGATCGGCGGTGAGTACCGAGCCGTCGTCCTGCTTGCCGGTGGCGATCTCCTTCTCCAGGGCGGCGCGCCTCTGCGCCAATTCCCCGCGAAACTTGGCCGGCCAATTGGGAGCGACGTTTTGCATGAACTCGAGTGTCTTGCGTGTCGCGATGATCTCGAGCTCCGGGAAGGAATCCGCATACACCTCGTTACCCGACCAGTGGTCCGGGTGCCAGTGCGAATTTACGACGTAGCGCACCGGCTTGTTCGTGAGCTTGCGGATCTCCTGCAGGATCAAGCGCGCGGTCGACGGGCGCGTGTTGGTGTCGAACACCAGCACGTCGCGCTGCATCTCGATGGCGACCGAGTTCAGCTGCCGCACGTACGCGTCGCGCACGGTCATGAATTGATAGATGCCGTCCGCAATCTTCGTCGTCACGATGTCGTGCCCGGTGGCGCTCACGCGTGGCGCTGGCGCGGCGGCCGCAGGCGTGGCGCCGAGCACCACTGCGACGGCAAGCACGGAACCCCAGTGGCGGTTCACTGGTTGTGCATCGCTTCGTGGTAGACGACGCGGATCAAGGCCTCGTTGGCGTCGTCGAACGCTTCGAGATTGTCCGAATCGCTTCCCCCGAATCTGGCTCGGAAGGCGGCCAGGTCGACTCCCTTGCGCACCGCATCGAGCGACGGGTTCTCGATCGTCGCGGTCTGCTGGCGCAACTGGCCGGCCACCTGGTCCACCGCATTGGCCAGGTAATCATGGCAAAGGCGCAGGTACTCCACGCCATGGAGGACCTCACCGTGGCCGGGAACGACGGTGGTCGGCGCCAGCTCGAGTAGACGGTCCAGGGTCGTGACCCACTCCGAGGGGTAGCCGTCATAAGTGAAGAGAATCGGGTGGGTCACGAGGTCGCCTGCGATCAGGACCCGCTCCCTCGGCAGGAAGGCCATCGCGTCCCCCGAGGTCGGACCCCGCCCCAGGTGCAGGAGCTGGACCTCTCGCCCGCCCAGGTCCACGTCCAGTTCGTGTTCGAAGGTGAGCGTCGGCGCCTGGTAGACGAAGTCGTGCAGCTCGGCGAGCACTTGTTTCTTGCCGGCGATCTTCTGCCGGAGCGCCACCGAGTCGCTCGCGGTCAGAGGCTTGCCGTTTGCATCCCGACCGCTGGCGAGCTGTCGTTCGCGCGTGGCAATTTGCTGCTCGAACCGGCTCGGCGTCACCGGGGTGCGATACATGTCCCGCTTGGTCGTGGAGTGCGAGACGACCTCCAAATCCGGGTAGGCGGCCTTGTAGAGCCCGCTGCCCATGTTGTGGTCGTTGTGCCAGTGGGTGATGAGCAGGAAGGCGACGGGCTTCTTCGTCCAACGCTGGATCTGCGCAATGTCGTCGGCCGCGGCAGAGAGCTGGAAGCACGAATCCACCACCAGGACGCGCTGCTCACCGATGATGACCGCCGTGTTGCCGTTGACGTTGCCGTCCGGAGAGTCGCGGTGGCGGATCACATAGACCCCGTTCGCGACCTGCGTCACCGTGCGCTGCCGCGTGGTCACCGTATCGGCGCATGACGTCGAGGAGATTGCGACCGAAAGGGCGGCCAACGCCCAGGCACATAGCCTCGTCGCTCGCCTGGCACACATCGCCGATCGGATCCAGCTCGGCATGGCCACCGCGGATGCGTGCATCAGCTGAACGTCGTTGTGGAGAGCATGCAGTGCCCCTGAGCGTTCCGATCCTCTAGTGCCCCGCCCTGCTCGTATCCCGGTGCGCCAGCGCTGCCCAGTCGATCGGACCGTGCACGAAGCGATAGCGCAGTTGCCCGAGAAGCTGCGCGTTGCCTTTCGCCAGGTACTCGTACGCCGCGTCCCACTCCTTGCCGCTGCGCCAGCCGGTCTGGGTGAGCCACACATCGGTCACCGTGTCGCCGACGGCGGTGAACGCGAACACGGCGGTCGTGCCCACGCGCCGCACGGTCGGGAACTGCTCGGGCGCCATGGCGTGCAGCGTGAGCGAGCGTCCCGTCTCCACGCGCTCGACCGTGCCGCCGCCGGTCTTGCCGCCCGGGTAATGAGCGGTCCAACCGCCGCCTTTGCGCAGGTCCACCGTGCAGTCGCTCCACAACCACGTCGACAGCCCGCCCCCGGTCGCGAACGCGGCCCACACGCTGTCGCGCGGCGCCGGCACCAGCACTTCGAACGCGAGCTGACGGTGCGGCGAGGCGATGCGCGTGACGGTCACCGAGCCCACATGCGAGACCTGCGGTGCAGGTCCCCCCGCCGCAACCAGCAGTACGAAAAGCGCGCCAGAGATCATGACGATTCCCCCCCTTGGAGACGAGCAAAGTAGTCGTGAAGTTGTGCGACTGCGCGATCGAACGGTTCGAGACTTCCGGCGGAACGGGATTGCATCACTCCGCCTTCCATGACGGCGAGCACGAGCGTGGCCAGTCCGTCGCGATCCACGCCGGCGGGCAGGCGATCGCCGGCCTCGACGAGGAACTCGCGTACCGCGTCGCGCCAGGCGGCGAAGTTCTCGGCGATGAGCGTGTGGGCAGGGCGGTTCTCGGCGTCCACTTCGAGCGCCAGCCGGCCCAGCGGACAGCCGTACGTGCAGCCCGTCTCCACGAGCCGCTCGCGATAGCCCGCGAGCAACGCGAATACGCGATCGATCGGATCCGCGGCGGCGGCACGCGCGGGAGCCACGATCACCGGCTCGAGGCCAGCCAGGTACTCTTCGAGCACGGCCAGCAGGAGCGCCTCCTTGCTGTCGAAGAAGTGATAGAAGCTGCCGCTATTGGCGCCCGCGCGTGCCAGGATGTCTGCCACGGCCGAGGCGCCGTACCCGCGTTCCCAGAACAGGTACCGCGCCGCCTCGATCAGGCGTTCTCGCGTCGCGGGGAGCTGTAATGGCTTGCGCATCAGGCGGTTCCTTCCTTTCGTGCGACTTGATTGATCGTTCAACTATATCTAGAATTGGGGGTCTGTCAAGGGCCAGGCGCACAACCTGCGCCGGAGCGAGTCCCGTCCTGAAATGTGCGTTCGATCGACCAGCCCAGGCAGCTGATTCGTCCATTCATGCCCACCCGCGTCCCTTCGAGAACACGAATCCCACGAGGTAGCAGCCCCGCATGGTGGACGACAGCCGTGGCAAGCCATTCGAGTCGTGGAACGACCGGATCGCCAATGGAACCGCGAAGGTCCCGGGTGGTCTGCACGGCTGATTCCTCGACACAAGGGACCTGGCGGCGGCGCGCCTCCGCGCTCCTCGCCGTGGCGGCATGGAGTCTCGCCATGGTTGCCACGGCGTCCGGGTCCGGCGCCGCGCAACGGCCGCTCCCGGAGCGACTCGACGCCTACCTGCGCGGACGCCCCGACGGCCCGTTCATGGGAGTCGTGTTGATCGCGCGCGGCCCGACGATCCTGTTCGAGCGGGGGTACGGCCCGGCCGATGCGGACCTCGGGATCGCCGTCGAGCCCTCGATGCGATTCGGGATCGGCTCGCTCACCAAGCCCATGACCGCCACGGCGGTCATGCGCTTGGTCGAGCGCGGCTTGATGCGCTTGTCGGACCCCATCGGTGACTACCTGCGCGTCTGCCCGCCGGCGTGGCGTTCCGCGACGATCCGTGACCTGCTCTCCCATACGAGCGGCATTCCGGACCTCTTCGGCGAGATGCGTGCTGCACCCGTCGATTCGACCCGGGGAGTCATTGACGGGGTGGCGTCACGGCATCTCGGCGACTCGCTGTTGGCGGTTCCCGGCTCGAAGTACGCCTACAGCAACTTCAATTACTGCCTGCTCGGCTACGCCATGGAAGCCGCCGCTCACGCCTCGTGGCCGGAACTGATGGCCCGCGAGGTGTTCGCACCCGCCGGCATGACGCGGACCGCCTACGACGACGTGTGGCAGATCATGCCCGGGCGCGTGCGCGGGTACCGGAGAGCCGAACATCAACTGCGTCACATTGCCTACCACGATCATGCCGCCTACGCGGGGGTGGCCTGTTGTCGACGGCTCGCGACCTGCTCGCCTTCGATCGGGCGTTCTCGAGTGGTCGCCTGGTGGCCGACTCGACGATGCGTCGCATGACCACTCCGGGGCCGGGCGACTATGGGCTCGGGTGGCAGATGATCACCGTGCTGGGCCGACATCAGCGCAACCACAGCGGTGGCACCGGCGGCTTCGCCAGCCACCTGGTGCACTACGACGACGGCACGACGATCATCGTGCTCAGCAACGACGAGGAGGAGAGCGCCAAGTCGACCGCCTGCGACCTGGCCGCGATCGTGTTCGGGCTCGCCCCCTCGCGTCGCGACCGTGGCGAGAACCCCTGCCGCCCGGATCCCTAGCTCGTTATCTCTTCGGCGCGTGAATACAGGGCTTGGCCACGAGTGAGGCCCATCTCCCCGCCTCGCGCTGCCGATGTCATGGGGGATGCGCACATGTGCTCCCCTCCTGTTCCTGGCCGGGCTGCTGTTCGGCACCCGGGTGCGGGTCACCAATCTCGCGAACCACCAGAACGTGGTCGTGACGGTGGTCGATCGTGGCCCGTTCCGCGCCGGGCGGGTGATCGACGTGTCGCGCCGCGCCGGTGACGGACCGGCGAGCGGCTCGGGCATGTCCGCCACCAGGTAAACCAGCGCCGCGAGTGCCGCGACGTTGCGACGCAGCTCGACCGGATCCACCTGGTCGAGCATGTCGGCCCGGGTGTGATGCCAGTCGAAGTAGTGCTCCCCCATGGTGCGATGCGAGATGCCCGGCACACCCAGGTCCATCATCGGTCCGATGTCGGCTTCGCCACCGCCGTCGGTCATGCGATCGGCGCCCAGACCGGCGAACAGCGGCGCGATCGCGCGCAGACGCTCGAGCCCGACCGCCGTCCGCGAGACGTCCGTGGAGTCGCTCCCCGGCACGTGGATCCCGAGCTGGAAGCCGATCGGCCGTTCGGCGCCCCCGTCGGACTCGATCGCCGCGACGTGACGCGAGACGTCGCCACGCAGCGAGTCGGCATAGGCGCGGCCGCCGTTCTCCTCGTTCACCCACTGGCCACAGCGCACCGTGCGTCTCGGGCGCAACCCGAGACGCTTCATCAACCGCAGGGTCTCCATGGCGAGCACGCAGCCGGCACCGTCGTCCTGCGCCCCCTGACCCACGTCCCGCACTCGCCGTTGCGCGGTGCGCCTCGCCCCCGCGTAGCGCACCCGCACCTTGTAGCGCTCCGCCACGTGATCCACCCAGCGCGCCGGGAACTCCAGCGCCGGCATCCGGCGCACTCCGGCGTAGGGACCGGCGAAATCCCGCTACGGGTAGAACCCCTCGACGGGCGTTCGGGCGCGGCCGCCCGGACGTAATCGGGTGGGCAGCTCACACTCGATCGTGGAGGGAGGCATGACCCTCGGCCGATGGCGCATTCGCTCCCTGATGGGACTGGCCCTGCTCCTCGCGAGCTCGGCGAGCGCACAGTCCCCCGACACGAGTTTGTGGGTCGCCGACGGACTGGTTCGAGCCATCGTGCGCTCGGGCAATTCCATTTACATCGGCGGCAGTTTCTTCGCGGTTGGTCCCCCGACCGGTGGCGGGGTCCCCGTGAGCGCCACCACCGGGTCTCCGCTCCCCGCTTACCCCAGGGTGGCGGGAGTGGTGGACGCCGTGCTCTCCGATGGCGCCGGAGGCTGGTACATCGGCGGAAACTTCAGCGCCGTCGGTGGGCTGCCCCGATCGTGTCTCGCCCACATCCTCGCCGACGCTTCCGTCGCTCCCTGGGCGCCGGATCCCAACGGAACGGTCCGATATCTCGCCGTGTGCGGGGCCCGACTCTACGCGTACGGAGAGTTCGACAGCGTGGGCGGACAGCCACGGGCCCATCTCGCGGCGGTGAATGCGATCACCGGAGCGGCGGAGAGTTGGTATCCGATGGTCGACAACCTGCTGATCACCAGCATGGCCGCCAGCGGCAGCGCGGTCTACCTGGCGGGAGGCTTCACCGCGGTGAACGGGCAACCCCGCAACAGCATTGCGGCACTCGACACTATCAGCGGCGCTCCGACTTCGTGGGATCCGAGTCCGGACGCTGCCGTGTCGGTACTCTCGATCGCAAACGGCGTGCTCTACGCGGGCGGAAACTTCACCACCATCAGCGGCCAAACCCGCAACGGCCTCGCGGCGTTCGATCTCGCCAGCGGCGCCCTCACCGGCTGGGACCCCCACGGGTCGGCGCCCGGAATCTTTGCGATCGCGGCGGGCGGAAAACTCGTCGCGGTCAGTGGATGGTTCACCTCGATCGGTGGCAAGACGCGAAACGAGTACGCCGTGCTCGACGCGTCGACGGGATTGTCCACGGACCTGGATCTGGGACCGAATCCTCCCGGCTACACCTGCCTGGCGACCGATGGCAGCACGTTGTTCGCAGGCGGCTGGGGAATTGCCGACGCCTACGACGCCCGATCCGGAGCGCAGCTCGACTGGAATCCGCGCCCGAGCAACGGCGTCTTTTCCCTGGCGGTCGACGGAGGCACGGTATTCGTCGGGGGCCAGTTCGCCGCGCTCGGCGCGGTCGCGCGCAACGGTCTGGCGGAGTTGGATGCGACCACTGGGGCG
>Ga0335082_10010202_pt1 | contig 10193 bp, 6 predicted proteins | sample Lox_Sample_41_FD_206718 | JGI IMG/M metagenome (GOLD analysis project Ga0335082, IMG submission 206718) | Soil microbial communities from Loxahatchee National Wildlife Refuge, Florida, United States - Lox_Sample_4.1 | ecosystem: Environmental > Terrestrial > Soil > Wetlands | place: USA: Florida...
CCACTTCGTCGATTTCGGGGCCGCCTCGATCGCCGCCCGGAGCGCCGCGACCTGGGCCGCGGGCTCGAACCGGAGCGGGCGGCCCGCGCTGATGTCGAGATCGTCCGGGGTCAGCTCCGTGGCGAGATAGCCGTCGAGCACGTCGAGATTGCCGGTGACCGTCCGCCACCAGCCCCAATCGTTCGACGTGTACGACGTGACCCGGGGGATGCTGATCGCTCCGAGCCCGTGGTCCGAGTTCGGATGGCCGTCATCGTCGGCGAGCGGATGCTCGGCGAGCAGGATCAGGGCGTCGAGCACGTCCTTCTTGTTGATCTTCACGACCTGGAGCTTCGACAGGACGAGCTCCGCGAGCGGCAGCGTCGGCTTCGACGTCGCCAGGCGGTCGCCGAAGTCGATCCGATGGCACATCTCGAGCTTGTCGACGAGCACGTCCACCGGTCGGCTGTGGGCGACGTCGACGAAGTAGCCCTGGCTGCCACCGAACAGGGCGTTGTGCCGCTTGTCGGCCGTGTAGCCCTCCTGCTCGAGGAGGGCGAAGAAGGCGACCCGGTCCTTCGATCGCGTGGCGAAATCGAGATCCACCTCGACCCGTCGGGAACGGTGTGTCCAGGCCGGCGCGTGGGCTCGGACCGCCATCCCGCCGAGCAGTCGGACCTGGAGGCCGCGCTGATCGGCGACCTCGACGATCCGGAGCGACTCGGCGAGCGGGTCGTCGAGGGTTCGCGACTGGGACGCCTGGACAGGATCCGCGGTCATGGCCTGCGACACGCCTCCGGGCAGGGACGGATCGGCTGACGCCGCAGTATGGCATGCACGTCCCCGTGCGCACGCGACCGGACCGCGCGGCGGGGCGCGGGAGCGGGGTGCTGGAGCGGCACCCGCCGGCCGTGGGCCAGGGACGCGTCCACGGTAGGATTGGGACCTCCCATCCAGCCCCGGAGGCCCCAGTGAACCGCTTCGAGACGAACCTACGGATCCCCGGTCCGACCTCCCTTCCATCGGCGGTCCGCGAAGCCGGCTCGCGCCAGATGATCAACCACCGCGGACCCGAGTTCGCCGGGATGCTCGAGCGGGTTATCTCCGGCCTGCAGGGCTTCTACGGGACGACGAACGACATCGTCCTCCTGACCTGCGCCGGGTCGGGCGGTCTCGAGGCGGCCATCGTCAACACCCTCTCCCCCGGCGACAGGGTCCTCGGCGTCAGCATCGGGGCGTTCGGCGACCGGTTCGCCAAGATCGCCCGCGTCTACGGGGCCGATGTCTCCAAGATCGACATCGAGTGGGGGCGGGCGGCCGAGCCGGACGATCTCCGCCGGGCCCTCGAGGCCGACAACGGCTACAAGGCGATCCTCCTCACCCTCAACGAGACCTCGACCGGGGTCATGAACCCGATCCGCGAGCTGGCCGAGGTCGCCCGCGAGCTCGCGCCGGACGCGCTAATCCTCATGGATGGCGTGTCGGCCCTCGGCGCGATCCCGTTCGAGCAGGATGCCTGGGGCATCGACATCGCCGTGAGCGGCTCGCAGAAGAGCTGGATGGCCGCCCCCGGGATGGCGTTCCTCGGCGTCTCGGAACGGGCCTGGGCCGCCGGCACGACCGCCCGGATGCCGCGCTTCTACCTCGACATCGCCGAGCACCGGACCGCCGCCACGACCGGCCAGACCCCGTTCACCCCGGCCCTCACCGTCCTCTTCCAGCTCGACGTCGCGATGGGCCTCATGCTCGCCGAGGGAGCGGACGCGATCTACGCCCGCCACGCGGCATGCGCCGCGGCGACCCGGGCGGGCCTGGCCGCCCTGGGGTTCAGCCTCTTCGCCGACCCGGCCCGGGCGTCCGGGACCGTCACCTGCGCGTGGCTCCCCGAGGACCTCGACTGGAAGGCCTTCAACACCGAGATGAAGCGCCGCAAGCTCGTCGTCGCCGGGGGCCAGGGCAAGCTGACCGGCAAGGTCTTCCGGATCGGCCATCTCGGGACCGTCACGCTCGACGAGATCGTCGCCTGCATCGGCGTCATCGAGGAATCGCTCCTCGCCCTCGGCCGCGAGATCACCCCGGGCGCCGGCGTCGCGGCTGCCCAGCGAGCCGGGCTGGAGGCGATCGGAGCCGCACCGAGGGTCGGGGCCGGCGCGTGAGGGTCCTCGTCGCCGAGCCACTCGCCGGCGAGGGCCTCGAGCTCCTCAAGGCCCATCACGAGGTCGACGAGCGGACCGGCCTCGCCCGCGACGAGCTCTGCTCCATCGTCGGCGACTACGACGCGCTCGTCGTCCGGAGCCAGGTCCAGGTCGACGCCGAGCTCATCGGGGCCGGGCGGCGGCTCGTCGTCATCGGCCGGGCGGGTGTCGGTGTCGACAACGTCGATCTCGACGCCGCCACTCGGGCCGGGATCGTCGTCGTCAACGCCCCGACCGGCAACACCATCGCGGCCGCCGAGCACACGCTGGCCCTGCTCTATGCCCTCGCCCGCCGGATCGCCCTCGGCGACGCCGCGATGCGGGCCGGCGACTGGGGAGCGCGAAGCCGCCTGACCGGGGTCGAGCTGCGGGGCAAGACGCTCGGCATCGTGGGGCTCGGCAAGATCGGGCTCGCCATCGCGGACCGGGCCCGGGCGATGGAGATGACCGTCCTCGGCCAGGACCCGTACGTCTCGGCGGAGCAGGCCGAGCTCCACGCGATCGCCCTCGTCGACATCCCCGAGCTCCTGCGCCGCTCGGACGTCGTGACCGTCCACGTGCCCCTGACCCGCCAGACCCGTGGCCTCATCGGCGCTCGCCAGCTAGCCCACATGAAGCCGACGGCCCTCCTCCTCAACGTCGCCCGCGGCGGGATCGTCGATGAGGCGGCGCTGGCCGACGCGCTCCGAGAGGGACGGATCGGTGGTGCGGCCATCGACGTGTACGAGAACGAGCCGCCATTCGGGAAGAACCCCCGCTCGCCGCTCCTCGACGCGCCGAACACGCTCCTCACCCCGCACCTCGGCGCCTCGACGGCCGAGGCCCAGGTGCGGGTCGCCGAGGAGGTCGCCGCCCAGATCGTCGACGTCCTCGACGGCCGACCGGCCCGCTACGCGGTCAACGCCCCGCTCATGACCCCCGAGACGGCCCGGGTGATCGCGCCGTACCTCAGCCTCGCCGAGGATCTCGGCCGCTTCTTCGCCCAGTTCGCCCGGACCGGTGTCCGGACGATCACCCTCGAGGTCGGCGGCGAGCTCGCCGAGCACGACGCGACGCCGCTCACCGCGGCCGTCCTCCGGGGGCTCCTCGAGAGCGTCACGACCGAGCGGGTCAACCTCGTCAATGCGGCCGCCCTCGCCAGGGCGCGCGGCATCCGGGTCGTGGAGCGGAGGACTCCCGAGGCCGGGGCGTTCGCCTCCCAGCTGACCGTGTCGGGCGAGGCCGGCGGGGCGACGATCGCGGTCGGCGGGACGGTCGCCGGCGGCGAGTCGCGCTTCACCCGCCTCAACGCCTATCGGCTCGATATGGCACCGGCTCCGGCGATGCTCGTCACCCACCACCAGGACCGGCCCGGGACGGTGGGACGGGTCGGGCTCATCCTCGGCGAGGCGGACGTCAACATCAGCTCGATGCACCTGGCCAGGTCGGGTCCCCGCCAGGACGCCCTCATGATCCTCGCCCTCGACGACGAGGTGCCCGAGGCGGTCGCCAGCGCGATCCGGGCGAGCGACGGCGTCCTCGATCTGTGGTCGATCCGGCTCGGAGCCGAGCACTGAGCGGAGACGCCGGGCGGGTGACGATCCCGACCGACCTGAGTGCCATGCTCGTCCTGCTTCGGCACGGCGAGTCGACGTTCATCCCCGAGGAGCGCTTCCAGGGCCGGGCCGATCCACCGCTCTCGTCGCTCGGTCTCCGCCAGGCCGAGGCAGCCGGCTCGCGACTGGCCGATCCCGGGCGGCCCCCGGCGCTCCCCGGCCTGCTCGGGCCGCCGCTCGAGATCGTCCATTCCCCCCTCGAGCGCGCCCGGGCCACGGCGGCAGCCGTCGGCGCCGCGGTCGAGGCCATCAACCCGGCCGCGGCCAGGCTCCGTCCCGACCCCGACCTCACCGAGATCTCCCAGGGCGAGTGGGAAGGGCGCACCCGGGCCGACATCGAGGCCGGCGACCTCGAGCGGCTCCTGGCCTGGCGTCGCGACGCGACCACGACCGAGGCGCCCGGCGGCGAGCGGGTGGTCGATGCGGCCGTTCGAGCGCGGCCTGCGATCGACCGCGCGGTCGCGAACCTCCGTGGCGCGACCGGGCCCGATCCCGACTCGCTCCGTCGATCACTCGTCGACGGCTACCCCGGCGCAGGTGGCCTGAAGCCGTGGAGCCTCATCGTCGCCCATGACGGCATCCTCAAGGTCGTCCTGCTCGCGCTCCTGGACATCCGGCTCGAGCGGTTCTGGTCGTTCCCCTTCGTCCTGTGCGGGATCACGGTCATCGAGCTCCGAGGAGGTCGAGCCGTCCTCCGGGCTCACGATCGGGTGGAGCATCTAGCCGCGCTCGAGGCGGAGGCGCCGGCAGGCGAGGCGCATGGACGGATCCGGTCCGACGTCGCCCGCGACTCCGACGATCGCGGCGGGGGGCTCTGACCCCTGGGCCGTCAGTGCGGCAGGATGTTCGAGAGCCCCCCGATAAGGCCCGCTCCGACGGCGAGGACGGCGACGAGGCCGGCCAGACGAGGGGTCGCGGCGCGCCCGGGCCCTCCGCGTCCGAGGAGGACGATGACCGCGCCCACGAGGATGACGAGCGCGATCTTGGAGACCGCGACGAGCGGCAGGCCGTAGACGGCGAAGCCGCTGGCGACGAGGGGATTCGCCTCGGCCGCGATGCCGTGGCGGTCGACCATCAGGGTGAACGTCCCGTAGTCGAAGAGCTGGGCGGCGATGAGGGCCGCGAGGCGGAGCCGGACGACGGGGGCGGACGGCGTACGGTCGTCGAGGGTGGTGGCGACCAGGTGGCTGAGGGCCATCCGACGGGGCATCTCGTCGTCCTCGAAGCCCACCTCGTCGACCGTCGACGGAGTATCCGGCGGGCTGGTACCACCGTACTACCGACGGGTCACCCATCGGTACCATCGACCGTTCGGAAACTCGGTCCGGCGCGGATAAAGCGGTGCGGTCGTGCACCGCGCCGCGCCGGTGCTCAGGCTCGGCCGCGACCGTCCCGGTAGCGTCGGATGAGGGCCGAGGTCGACGGATCGTGGGCGAGGTCCGGGGCGGCCTCGGCGACGAGCTCGGGCGCGATCCGGAGGGCGAGCTTCTTGCCGAGCTCGACCCCCCACTGGTCGAACGAGTCGATGCCCCAGATCGCGCCTTGGGTGAAGACCTTGTGCTCGTAGAGAGCCACCAGGGAGCCGAGCGTCCGCGGGTCCAGCCGTTCGGCGAGGATCGTGTTCGTCGGGTGGTTGCCGGCGAACGTCCGGTGCGGGACCTGGGCGGCCGGCACGCCTTCGGCCTCGACCTTCGCCCGGGTCTTGCCGAAGGCGAGGGCCTCGGTCTGGGCGAAGAAGTTGGCCATGAGGAGATCCTGGTGGCCGCCGGTCGGGCCGCCGACCTCCTCGGTCGCGTGGACGAAGCCGATGAAGTCGGCCGGGATGAGCCGGGTCCCCTGGTGGATGAGCTGGTAGTAGGCGTGCTGGCCGTTCGTCCCCGGCGTGCCCCAGACGATCGGCCCGGTGTCGACCGCGACCGGATCGCCGGCCAGGTCGACCGACTTGCCGTTGCTCTCCATGTCGAGCTGCTGGAGATAGGCCGGGAACATCCCGAGGTAGTGGCTGTACGGGAGGATCGCCTGCGTCTGGGCCCCGAAGAAGTCGTCGTACCACAGGCCGATGAGGCCGAGGAGGACGGGCAGGTTGCGCTCGAACGGGGCCGTCCGGAAGTGCTCGTCGACGGCATGGAAGCCGGCCAGCATCTCGCGGAATCGCTCGGGCCCGATGAGGATCATCAATGAGAGTCCGATGGCGGAGTCGAAGCTGTAGCGACCGCCGACCCAGTCCCAGAAGCCGAACATGTTGGCCGGGTCGATGCCGAACTTCCTCACCTCCGGCTCGTTCGTCGAGACCGCCACGAAGTGGTGGGCCACCGTCGACTCGTCGCCCCCGAGACCGCCGAGCAGCCAGTCGCGGGCGGACGTCGCGTTCGTCAGGGTCTCGAGCGTGGTGAACGTCTTGCTGCAGACGATGAACAGCGTCTCGGCCGGATCGAGGTCGCGGGTCGCCTCGTACAGGTCGGTCCCGTCGACGTTCGAGACGAAGCGGACGTCGAGCGACCGGTCGCCGTACCAGCGCAGGGCGTCGTGGGCCATGGCCGGGCCGAGATCCGAGCCGCCGATGCCGATGTTGACGACCGAGCGGATCCGCCGGCCGGTCGCCCCGGTCCACGCGCCCGAGCGGACCCGGTCGCTGAAGTCGGCCATCCGGTCGAGGACGGCGTGGACGTCGGGCACGACGTCGTGTCCGTCGACGAGGATCGACGTGCCTGCCGGCGCCCGAAGGGCGACGTGGAGGACCGGACGATCCTCGGTCGTGTTGATCCGCTCGCCGCGGAACATCGCCTCGATTCGCTCGCGGAGCCCGACCCGCTCGGCGAGGGCGAGGAGCAGCCCGACCGTCTCGACCGTGAGGCGGTTCTTCGAGTAGTCGAGGAAGAGGCCGGCCCCCTCGACGCTGAAGCGCGCCGCGCGGTCGGGATCCCCGGCGAACAGGTCACGGAGGTGGGCGTCGCGGATCGTCGCCGCGTGCGCCTCGAGGGCCGCCCACTCGGGCGTGCCGGTCAGCCGGTCCATGCCCCCTAGCGTACGCGGATGCGCGGCCGGGCAGGACGCCGGAAGATGAGCCGCAGGAGGGTGACCCGAAGCCGTCGCTGGGCGAGGCGGACCCGGGCGAGGCGGTCGTGATCGAGGGTGTGCCGTCCGTAGACGACCTCGACCCGGGCTGTCGCCACGGTGAAGAGGTCGGGCCGCGCGACGGGCACGACCTCGCTCAGCGCGCCGGCGTACTCGTACGGCGTCTGGGTCGGCCGCGGCGCCCAGCCGAACCGGCTCGCCAGCCCGACGATCCCGCGCCAGGCAGTCTCCGGGTGGGTCGGGCCCCGCGGTCCGCGCCGGTAGGCGAGGAAGGCCATGCCGCCGACCGAGATCAGGAGGAGGACACCGATGACGATGAGGCCGGCAGGAGACGGTCCGGACGGAGTGCCCGTGGTCGAGCCAGATGCGCTCCCGGGCCGGATGGTCCGGTCGTCACCGGTGTCGCCTGATGCCCTCGTGCGCGGCGAGGCCGACGCCGACGGCTTCGGTGTCACCTTCGGACCCGCCGGGAGAAGCGGAGGCGGGGCGAGGTCCGTCCTGGTCGGGTCGAACATGTACCAGCCGTAGCCGGGGAAGTAGACCTCGACCCAGGCGTGCGAGTTGCTCCGGAGGATCGGCTCGGTGCCCGTCGCCACATCCCGCGTCCCGGGGAGCCAGCCCTGCACGAACCGAGCCGGGATGCCGTCCTGGCGGAGGAGGAGCGCCATCGTCGTCGCGAAGTACTGGCAGAAGCCTTCCTTGTAGGTCGCGAAGCATTCGACGGTGCTCAGGTCCCTGCACGGTCCCTGGACGAGGCTCGTGACGTCGGTGCTGTACTTGAACGGATCGTCCCGGAAGACGCTGACCATCGTCGTCGCGATGTCGTATGGGCTGGCGTCCTTGCCGGCCTTGGCCTTCACATCGTTCAGGAGAGCGATCGAGTTCGGGCCGATGGCCCCCTGCGGCACCTGGAGGTAGAGGTCCCTGATCGCAGCGGGATAATCCTGGCCGGCGGCCCGGAGCTGGTTCCCGGTGAACCCGCTGAGCCCGGTCGGGTCCACCACCGGCACGAGCGCGGTCGCCGTGTACGACTTCCAGCCGTCGGCTTCGATGCTCCCGAAGTAGTGCTGCGGTCCCACCACGTTGAGCTTCGTGTCGATCGAGACCGTCGCCGGGTCATCGGGGGCGAAGATCGTCGAGAACGCCCACTTGACGTTGTCGACCTTGAACTGCAGCGTCTGCCGTTCCGCCGTCGCCTGAGTCGCGTCGCCGGTCCCATCGAGGATCGACTGACCCGCCGGCCGCGGCGTCCCGACACCGTCGGAGACGCTCCACACGTTGCCCGCGGAGAACTTGTCGTACGCGACCGCCCGCCAGTAGTACTGCGTCGTGTCGTCGGGCGGCACGTGGATGACCAGCACTTCCGTGTTGTCGTTGTTCCACTTGCCTACGATCTCGGCGGTGGACCCGAACGAGACACCCGCGATGCGGGTCCCCGGGCCCCCGACCGGCAGGAACCGCTCGAACTGCTGGCCGATGTCGACGAGCTGCTGGTCGAGGCCGGTGAACGCCGAGGCGAGCGGCGCCGAGGCGGCCGTCGTCGTGAGGACGAGCGCACCGACGACGGCGATGGCGACGAAGGCGGAGCCGCCGCGCAGGTAGAGACCGGTGACAGCCGCCGGGTCGCCGATGCGGCGGTGGATCCAGCTGAGGCGCTCCTCGTCGGCGTGGAGGCGGACGAGGAGGAGGAGGGCGGCGAGGCTGTACAGGACGAGGAGCGCCAGCTGGTCGTTGTTCGTGATCGCCATGTTCGTCAGGAGGACGAGGCCGGTCACGAACACCGCGCCGAGCGGGCGGCGATGCCCGAACGTGGCGTAGCCGGCGAACTGGCCGGTGCCCCAGACCACGAGCCCGAGGACGAGCATGTAGTGGCCGTATTCCTGGGTCAGCGACTTCTGGTACACGGCCAGGTCGAGGAACGCGTCGACCGCCGACTCCGCCGTCGCCCGGAAGTAGCCGCCGATGTCGCCGCCCGGGATCGAGGCGGTGAGGACCAGGTTCTCCGCGACGACCAGGGTCATCCCGACGAGGATCGGGACCACGAGGGCGGCAAGCACGGCCCCGAGGCCGTGCGTCCGCCAGCGGCCCCAGCCGAGCTTCGCCCCGAGGATGCCCCAGCTCGTCCCGAGGAGAGCCGCCATCGGCAGGAACGCGGTGAGATCGCCGCGACCGAGGATGTAGCGGGCGTCGGCGATCGACCAGGCGATCGGTAGCACGAGGAGGATCGTGAGGATGACGGTGAGCCAGCCCTCGGCCGGCGCCAGCGGGATGCGCCTGAGTCGGGACGGCTCGGTCCGCCGCGACCTCGTCTCCGGCGGCGGGATGAAGGGCGAGGTCGGGATGGCCGGCATGTCCCGGCCCGGGGTCGGCGCGCTCATCCGCCGAGCGCCTCCGCCAGCGGGCGGCCCGGGGTGACCCAGTGGACTTCGAGCTCGTACTCCGCAAGGGCGTGACGGAGGGCCCGCGCCTCCTGCTCCGGTGTCGGGACCGGGGCGGCCGACGGTCGCCCGCTCGCGATCGGCGCCGTCGCCGGCGCCACGACGGTCGCGGTCGCTGTCCCTCCGGCGGGCCGCACGTCGGATCCCGCCTGGTCGGCCCCCGCTCCGCCGGCGCCCGCGGTCGCCGGGTCCGCGGTCGAAGGCTGGAAGGACATCGGGACACCGCGGCGGGCCGTCGGGTCGGCGGCGGCGAAGGCGGGTCCGTCGAGGACGACCGCCACGCAGGCCACGCCGCGGGCGCGGAGGGCGACGAGGGGGCGGATCCAGCTCCGATCGTGGGAGGCGGTGATGACGACCGCGGTCATCCCCCGCCGCAGCCGCGGCAGGCCGGCGATGAGCGCCTCGGACAGGGGGGTCGCCCCGTCGCCGTCGACCGCGGCGAGGAGCTGCATGATCTTGAGATGCTGGCGGCCGCCGCGGTCGGCCGGCAGGACGGCGGTCCGATGGCCGACGGTCGTGAGCCCGACCGCCCGGTTCTCGAGGAGGGCCCTGTCGGCGATCGAGGCGGCCGCCCGGACGGCGACCTCGACGGTCGAGTCGTCGCCCTTGCCCCGCTGCACCCGGCGCTCGAGGTCGAGGAAGATCCAGGCGTCGGAGGTCTGCTCGAGGTCGAACTCCTTGACCTGGATCTCACCGTGGCGGGCGGTCGACTTCCAGTGGATGCGGTTCATCGAATCGCCTGGCGCGTAGGGCCGGACCGTCGTCGCGAGCGGCGTCGTCTGGAGCGTCCGCTCGGGGGCGGCGTGGCTGCCCTCGATACTCGCGGCCGGCAGGCGCCACAGGGGCAGCCGCTCCACCCGCGGGTAGACGACGAGCGACAGGCCCTGGCCGACTGCGGCCGACGCCTCGAA
>Ga0335082_10010204_pt1 | contig 10192 bp, 8 predicted proteins | sample Lox_Sample_41_FD_206718 | JGI IMG/M metagenome (GOLD analysis project Ga0335082, IMG submission 206718) | Soil microbial communities from Loxahatchee National Wildlife Refuge, Florida, United States - Lox_Sample_4.1 | ecosystem: Environmental > Terrestrial > Soil > Wetlands | place: USA: Florida...
AGCCGAGATGCGCGATCCCTTCGGGGGCCGGTACGGACGCATTCGGCCCAACCGCGACGATCTCGCTGCCCTGAACGAGAACGGCGCCGTCCTCGATCGGCGGCGCCGTCACGGGGTACACGCGACCCGCGCGAATCCGGAGCATCTACGGACTCACGCCGATTCCGAACGGCGCGTGAACCGGACACGCCTCGGTGGGCTCGGTCCCGGGATAGAACCAGTCCCAGTGCCGCACCTCGAGCGGGCAGTACGGCGTCGCGAGGAAGCCGTTGCTCCAGTCCACCTCACGGGTGACGAGCGAATCGGGCCGCGTCCAGTCGGCCGGAGCGGGACGGCGGTCGTACACGTCGCGCATGAACGCGGTCCACGCGGGCGCGGTAATGCGGCCGCCGCCGGCGTTATGGTCGAGAATGCGCTGCTGGAGGTCGTAGCCGATCCACACCCCGGCCACGAGCTCGGGCGTGTAGCCGATGAACCACGCGTCGGTGTAGTCGTCCGTGGTGCCGGTCTTGCCGGCGGCCGGCAGCGTGAATCCGGCTTTCCACACGGCGCTGTACGCCGTACCGCGCCGGATCACGTCTTTCATGACGTCGACGAGCAGCCACGTGTGCTCGGGGTCCATCACCTGCTCGCGGCGCACGGCGGGCTGCCAGAGAATGTTGCCGTGCGCATCCTCGACTCGGAGAATGCCTTGTGGATACGCGCGCGTGCCGAGGGTCGCGAACGCCGTGTAGGCCGCGATGATCTCGAGCGGGATCACCCCGTTCGCGCCGATGTGCAGTGACGGATACGGCCGGAGCGGCGTCGTAATCCCGTAGCGGCGGGCTTCACCGATCACGGTTTGCTCGCCCAGCTGCATGCCGAGCTTGATCGTCGCCAGGTTGCGCGAGAGATAGAGCGCTTCGCGCATCGGGATGCGGCCCAGCGTCGTGTCGTCGTCGTCCTTCGGGGTCCAGAGCGAGCTGTCGAGCTGGATCACCGGTGGATTGAGCGGTGAGTCGTCGAGGATCTCGGTGACCGGGTGTCCCGCGCGAATCGCGGCGGAATAGACGAACGGCTTGAAGGTCGAGCCGGGCTGACGAATGGCCTGGGTGGCGCGGTTGAACTTCGAATCGTCGAAGTCCCGACCGCCGATCATGACGCGAATGTTGCCGGTCGACGCCTCGAGGGCCACGAACGCTCCCTGCAGATACGGCGTGTAGGAGCCGTGATCCTCCCCCGACGTCTTCTGCGACTCGATGTAGTCGCGATAATTGACGCGCCCCGGCGGCTTGCCGTTCGAGTACACCCCCGCTTCGATCGCGTCGAGCTGCGCCTGCAGGGAGCGCTCGGCCGATTCCTGCATATCGAGATCGAGCGTGGTGTAGATGCGGAGGCCGCCTTCGTACAAGTCGCGGCCGAACCGCGCATCGAGCTGCTGCCGCAGCCACTCGACGAAATACGGCGCGACGTCGCCGTAATTGGTGCGGTTCGTGGTGAGGACGAGCGGGTACGCCTTCCACAACTCGGCGTCTTCCGGCGTGAGATAGCCCTGATCGCGCATCAGACCGAGCACCGCGTTGCGACGCTGCACGGCCCGATCCGGATGGGTGCGTGGATTGTACGTGGCCGGCGCCTTGGGCAGCGCCGCGAGCATTGCGGCCTCGGCGACGTTGAGCTGTCGGGCCGACTTGCCGAAGTACACCTGCGACGCCGCCTCGACGCCGTGCGCGCCCGCACCGAGATCGATCTGGTTGAGATACAGCTGGAGAATCGAGTCTTTCGGGAAATTGTGCTCGATCTCCACCGCCACGCGTGCTTCCTTCAGCTTCCGCGTGATCTGCTTCTGCCGCGAGATCTCCTCGGGGAAGATATTGCGCGCCAGCTGCATCGTGATGGTCGAGAACCCCTGCGCCCACGACATCGAGAAGATGTCGGCCTTGATGGCGCCGAAAATGCGCCAGTAGTCGATGCCGTGGTGGGAGTAGAACCGCTTGTCTTCGGTCGCGATGAAGGCTTCGCGAACCGAGGAAGGGATCTCCGACAGCGGCATGACGGTGCGCCGCTCGAGACCGAGCTCGGTGATGAGACGGCCATCCGCCGCGTACACCTTCGACGTCTGCTGGGGCCCCGGCCCCGAGACGAGGCGTGAGATACTGGGGCAGCGCTCCGCCGCGCAGACGCGAGTCCACGATCCGTAGGAAACCCCGACCACATAGGCCGCGCCGAGCACGAGAACGCCCAGGAGCCGGTTGCGAATCCTGGGCTCGTTCCACCACGCGAAGGAAGGGAACCGAGGCGCGATCGGGGAAGGAACAGCCGCCGGAACTGAAGCCATCCTGGGCTACAACCTAGTGAGGCGTCCGCGCGCTTGCCAGCAGTTCTGCCCGCTCTTACGATTCCGCGCCATGCCTGACGTGTTCGCCGAGCTCGAGTGGCGTGGCTTCGTGCAACAAGCGACGCCCGAGCTCGAGGCGCATCTCAGGGCCGAGCGGCGGTCGATCTACTGCGGATTCGATCCGACCGCGCACAGCCTGCAGCTCGGCAACCTCATGCCGCTCATGCTGCTCAAGTATCTGCAGCTCGGGGGCCACCGTCCCATCATCGTGATGGGCGGCGGCACCGGCCTGATCGGCGACCCGTCCGGCAAACGCAACGAGCGCCCGCTGCTCTCGCGCGAGCAGATCCGCGACCACCTGCAGCGCCAGCGCGATCAGATGGCGCACCTTCTCGATTTCGACGACCGGCACACCGGCGCACTGGTTGTGAACAACGCCGATTGGCTCGAGAAGCAATCGCTCGTCGATTTCCTGCGCGACATCGGCAAGCATTTCAGCGTGAACGTCATGATGCAGAAAGAGTCGGTGCGGGCGCGGCTCGAAACCGGCATCTCGTATACCGAGTTCAGCTACATGCTGCTCCAGGCGTACGACTTCCTGCATCTCTTCAGGGACAAGCGCTATCACTCGACGGTGCAGGTCGGTGGCAGCGACCAATGGGGAAACATCACCGCGGGCATCGACCTGATTCGCCGGGTCGAGGGTTCCGAGGCACACGGGCTCGTGTCTCCGCTCCTGACGACGTCGTCCGGCGCGAAGTTCGGGAAGACGGAGGGCGGCGCCATCTGGCTCGACCCCGCGCAGACGTCGCCGTATCAGCTGTACCAATACTGGATCAATGTCGACGACCGCGACGTCGAGAAATACCTGAAGCTGTTCTCGCTCAAACCGCGCGCGGAGATCGAAGCCCTGATCGAATCGACCCGCCGCGATCCCGCGAGGCGCGAGGCGCAGCGGACTCTGGCGGCCGAGATCACCGAGCGGATCCACGGACCGGAAGCGGTCCAGGCCGCGGTGAGCGCGTCGGCGTCGGCGTTCGGCGAAATCGTCGATGCGGGCGACCTCGACAGCGCGCTCAAGGCCATGGAGCAGAACGCGCCCACGACGGAGGTGCAGATCCGGCCGGCAACCGTGGTCGACGCGCTCGTGGCCGCCAACCTGGCGCAGTCGAAGAGCGAGGCGCGCAGGCTGATTCAGCAGGGCGGCGTCTACTTGAACACGCGACGCGTGGAGAGCGTGGAGGAAAAAGTGAATCCCGAGGACTGGGTGGGTGGCAGCAGGCTGCTGCTGCGCCGGGGGAAAAAGAATTACGCGCTGCTTCGAGCCGCCAACTAGGAGGACCCGATGTTCATCGGCCACTACGCGCTGGGTCTCGCCGCCAAACGCCTCGCCCCACGCACCTCGCTCGGCACGCTCATTGCCGCCCCGACCTTCGCCGACCTGATCTGGCCGGTCTTTCTCATGCTCGGCTGGGAACGCGTCAGCGTCGCCGGCGGGACCAATCCGTTCCTCACGCTCTCGTTCGACGCCTATCCGATCTCACACAGTCTCGTCACCCTCGCCGCCTGGGGTGGGTTGCTCGGAGCGCTCTATCAGATGAAAACGGCATACGCCCGGGGAGCGCTGGTCGTCGGGCTGCTGGTGTTCAGTCACTGGGTGCTGGATTGGATCGTCCACATCCCCGACCTGCCGCTCTATCCCGGAGGTCCGAAAGTCGGTCTCGGTCTGTGGCGCTCGGCACCCACGACCGTGGTCATCGAATCGCTCATGTTCATCGGCGGGATCGGCGTGTACGTGACGACGACCCGCGCACGCGATCGCATCGGTCGCTACGCGTTCTGGGGTTTGACGCTGTTGCTCTCGCTGAGCTACATCGCATCGCTCTTCAACCCGCCGCCTGCGAACGTTACGGTGCTCGCGGTTGGCGGAATCCTCTTTGGCTGGTTATTTGTCGCGTTGGCGTGGTGGGCGGATGCGCACCGGGATGCCGCGTTGCGGGATACGGCGTCACCGGATGATGCGTACCGAGCGGAGCGTACCGGATGAGGCGTTACGGCCTCAACGGTACGCCTCATCCCATCGCATCCAGCACATCCAGCACCCGCTCCATCTCCTCGACCGTGTTGAAGCAGTGCGGGGACAGCCGGATCGCCCCTTCCCGCAGCGAGCAGACGATATGGTTGCGCTTGATCGCGTGGTACGCCTCGGCCGCGCGCTCCGGGGCGAGGCAAATGATGGCTGAGCGATGCGCTTCGTCTTCGGCCGACGCGATCCGAACGCCGCGCTCCTTCGCCCAGTGGATCACCGGCTCGTGGAGCGCGCGCGTGTGCTCGGCAATGTCTCGAATCCCGAGCTCCGCCAGCAGGCGGACCGAGCTCGTCATTCCGTAGAAATCCTGATAGGGGAGGGTGATCATCTCGAACCGACGGGCATCGGCGCGGAAATTCGTGTTGTAGTCGGTCAGTCTCGAAAAATCATCGGTCCCCTCGAAGGCCATCCAGCCGGTCACGACCGGTTCGAGCACCCGCACCAGCTCGCGCCGCACGTACAGAAATCCCGAGCCCCAGGGCGACAGCAGCCATTTCTGCCCACCGCACGCGAGGAGATCGACGGGCGTCTCGCGCACGTCGAGCACGGAATTGCCCACGCCCTGAATCGCATCGACCACGAGAAACGTTCCGTTGGCGCGGCACGCGGCGCCCAGCCGGCCGAGATCGACTCGATAGCCGGTCGAGAACTGCACCCAGGAGACGGCGAGCACGCGCACGCGCGGATCGACGAGCCGCTCCACGAGATAGTCTTCGTCCGGCCAGCCTTCCGTGGTGCACGGCGCGAGCTCGACCTCGATGCCCTGCTTCTTCAACAACAGCCAGGGATAGACGTTCGCCGGGAATTCGCGATCCGACACGAGCACGACGTCGCCCGGCTGGAGCGGCAGCGCGCGCGCCGCGACGTGCAACCCGAATCCGGTGTTCGTGGTCAGCGCGATCTCGCCGGGCTCCGCATTGATGAGCTGCGCCACCGCTTCACGGGCGCTCTGCAAGCCACCCTGCAAGTCGCGATCGGGAAGCAGATGAGGTGCGGTGCGTTTGGCGGTGAATTCGTCGAGTGCGCGGCGGGTTCGCTCGGGGATCGGACCGATCGACGCGTTGTTCAGATAGACGGTGTCGGCGGTCCAGGGAAATTCGGCGGCGCGTAGGGCGCGAAAACTCTCCCGCAAAGCGCGAAGTCGTGTGGGATGGTAAGCGATTTCAGTCATCGGGTGGCGCGAGAGTAGGAGCAATGACTACGTTACTCGCGGGCTCACCTTGCGGGCAAGCGGTACAGCAAACAGTGGACAGCGATACTCGATTCAGTCTGGTCCTCGGCGGCGGCGGCATGAAAGGGCTGGCGCACATCGGCGTGCTGCAAGCCCTGAGTGAGCGCGGCCTCGCGCCCACGTCCGTGATCGGCACGAGCGTCGGCGCGCTCGTCGGCGCCGCCTGGGCGGCCGGACACGATCCCGAAACCCTGCGCGATATCGCCGTCAACCTGCGGCGCAAGGACATCTTCGTCGTTGCGCACGGCGACATGGCGTTCAAGCGCATGCGCTCCCCCGCCCTATTCCGCCGCGAGCCGCTCGATCTGCTGCTGCACCAGCTGGTTGGCGATCTCACCTTCCGCGAGCTCGAGCGGCCGCTGATCGTGAACACGATCGATCTCAATTCGGGGATGCAGGTCTTCTGGGGTCTCGAGGGGCTGGACGACGTTCGCGTGGCCGACGCGGTCTTCGCGTCCTGCGCCATGCCCGGATACCTGCCGCCGCGCGAGATCCGGGGTCGCTACTACGTCGACGGCGCCACGATCGACAACCTGCCGCTCGCGACCGCGCGAACCATGGACCTGGACGTCGTCATCGCGGTCGACGTCTCGGCCTCGAGCGCGTTACGGGAAGACACGCAGGAAGAGGGGTTCGCGGCGATCTTCTCCCGCGCCACCGAGATCGCGATGCAAGCGACGCTCGAGCTCAGGCTGCAGCACTGGACCACGCCTCCGGTCTACTTCATGCACCCGCGGGTCGAGCACATCTCCCTCTTCTCATTCGATCACCTGCGCGAGCTGGTCGAGGAAGGGTATCGGGAAGCCGTCGCCGCCCTCGAGCATCCGGAGGATTGGCCGCGCCGGGACTCGGAAGGCGTCTATCCGCGGCGTCCCGTCACGGTTCGGGTCCAGCGCGAGCGCTGCATCGGGTGTGGGTCGTGTCTCGTGCAGGGGCCGCCCGGGATGTTCGTGCTCGATGCACAGGGGAAGGCCGTCGTGACGGAGCCGGAGCAGATCTGGTCGCCCATGGATGGCGGATTCATCCGCCATTGTCCTACCTATGCGATCAGCGCGAGGCCAACGACGCTCACGCGCGCTGCGGGAGCGGCGAGCTGACCGGTTCCGTCACTTCGGCTTCGATGGCCCGCAGGTCTTTCATGACCCTGTCCCAGTTGTAGTACGTCTCGACCGCGCGCCGCCCAGCCCGGCCGATCGTGCGGGCGAGATCGGGGTTCGCGAGCAGCTCGGTAACGCGCTCCGCCACGGCGGCCGGATCTTCGGGCTCCACGAGGAAGCCGGTTTCACCGTCGCGCACCGCGTCGGGTACGCCCCCAGAATTTCCGGCCACGATCGGCAGGCCCGAGGCCGAGGCTTCGACGAAGGAAATGCCGAACCCTTCGACGCCGATCATGTCGGCCCGGCGCGAGACGCCGACGTACGCGGTCGCGACAGTGTAGGCCAGCGGGAGGTCTGCATCGGTCACCTCACCGAGCAGACGCACTCGATCCGCGACTCCCGTCTTTTGCGCCAACTTCTCCAATCGTTCTCTCGCCGGGCCATTCCCGACCACCAGGTATCCGACGTCCGGCGCGTGCTCGAGGATGGCCGGGAGCGCCTTGATGACCGTATCGACGCCCTTGTGCGGCTCGAGCCGTGCCACCGTGATGAGCCAGCGGCGGCCGGCGGGCAGATGAAACCGATCGCGCGCCTGCACACTGTCCCCGTCGGGACGAAACCGGAGCGGGTCGGTGCCGAGGTGCAGGACCCGGAGCCGCTGTCCGTGTCCGTCGAGTCCCAGCTCGCCGAGCACGGTGAGCGCCTGATCGCGGGTCCAATTGCTGATCGCGATGAGCGCGGCCGCGCCTCCCAGAATCACCCGGCCCGAGCGGCGCTTGAACCTGGAGTGATGGTACTTGTGCTGCTCGCTCAGGAGGTCGGCGCCGAACAGGAAGACGGCGTAAGGAATTCCCGTCCGTTCATAGACCCACCGGGTCGGATAGCCCGCCGGCTTGATATTGCCGCAATACACGAAGCCCACGTGATGCTCGCGGGCGAGCTTGGCTGCCCGGCGCGACCAGAGCAGGAGCCCCGGCAGGCTCTTCGAGCGCCGACGCGAAACGGGCAGGCGGTCGATGGGGCCGGGAAAGTGAGGATCGACTTCCAGGGCGTCGTGATCCTGCGGCGTCGAGACGATCAACTCGCCGGGCGCGAACCGCCGGGCCAGCTCGCCGTGCAGCCGCGCGATGCCGCCGCCAAGCGGCGGGAAGTCGTGCGCGATGAGCAGCCGAACGCGCTCGACGGGAAGGGGCACGCTATATAATAGTCGTCGCTCGGCTCACCGTCTGCACCAGGAGCATCGAGGCCTATGTCACCACTGCCACTCACGGTCGTGATACCGACGCTCAATGAAGCCAGTCAGATCGGCGCCGCGCTCGACGCGCTGCGCTGGGTCGATGAAGTCATCGTAGCGGACGGAGGCTCGACCGACGCCACGGTCGAGATCGCGCGGCGGCACGGCGCCAAGGTCCTCAGCGTCCCGGCGCGGACCATCGCCGCGCAACGCAATGCCGCGATCGCGGCGGCGCGAAACGCGTGGGTACTGGCGCTCGACGCGGACGAGCGGGCCACTGACGCCTTGCGTGAGGAAATCGCCCGCGTGCTCGGAGCTCCCTCGCACGAGGCGTATCAGGTTCGCTTCGAGAACCTTTATCTCGGCCGCGAGCGGCGGCGGGGGCGCTGGGGGCGAGACTGGCACGTCCGACTCTTCCCCCGCACGCGCCGCTTCGTGGAAGACCGGGTGCACGAGCGGCTCGAACCGGTCGCGAATCCCGGCACCCTGCAGGGCACGATCCGCCACATCCCCTATCGCGATTTTACCCACCACCTGCAGAAGATCGCCGCGTACGCGCGCTGGGGGGCGGAAGATCTGCACGCCCGCGGCAGGCGCGCCACGCTGCTCGACCTGGTGGCCCGTCCGGGCTGGCGCTTCGTCCGCGAGTACGTCTTCTCGGGCAGCTTTCTCGACGGGCGCTTCGGGTTCGTGATCTCGGTGCTCTCGGCGTATTCGGCGTTCCTCAAGTACGCGTACCTGTGGGATCTCTCGGAAAACCCGGCGCCGGCGTGAGGCCCTGGATCAGGCTTCCCATTCTGATGTACCATGCCGTGGATCGGATCCCAGAGGGCGCGCGCTCACCCCGGAACTACGTCCCGCCGGACGACTTTGGCGCGCAACTCGAGCTGCTTGCGCGTCTCGGATATCAGACCATTTCCTTCTCGGAATGGCTCGGCTACCGCGATCACGGGCAGTCCATTCCGGCGCGTCCCATCATTCTCACGTTTGATGACGGCTATCGGTCGGTATGGGAGCGCGCCTGGCCGCTGCTCAAGCGGTTTGGCTTCAGCGCCACCGTGTTCCTGATCTCGAGCTTCATCGGGAAGACGAATGTGTGGGACGACCCCGGCACCGCCCTGGAGCCGCTCCTGGGAACGCGGGAGATTCTCGAGATGCGAGATGCCGGAATTGGCTTCGGATCGCATACGCATACGCACCCGCCACTGACGACGATTCCCCCGGAGCGCGTACTCGATGAGCTGCGAACGTCGCGCGCCACGCTCGAGCGCGTGCTCGGGGCGCCCGTGGGCGTGTTGTGCTATCCGTATGGGAAGCAGAATGCGACGGTGCGCGCGCTGGCGCGTGAAGCGGGATTCCAGGCCGGCGTCATCGCCCGGCGCCGTCTGAACTCGGTGCGGACCGATTGCTTCCGCCTCACGCGTATTCCCATCGACCACCGCATGACACTGGCCCGGCTGCGCTGGACGCTCGCGCGGCTCCGCTGGCTGCACTACGCCTGACGGTGGCGGCTCCGCTCCACGTCGTCGTTGCCTCGCATCAGCCGCTCCCGGCCAGGGGATACGGTGGGCCGCAACGCGTGGTCGTCGCGCTGGTGCGCGGGCTGGTGGCGCTCGGGCACCGCGTTACCCTCCTCGCTCCGGGTCCGACGCGTCTTCCGGAAGCCGCGGTGGTCGAAGTCCCCACACGCGAGTTCGACGAGCCACGCCGGCTCGTCCCGTATGTTCCGACCGGCAGCGACATCGTGCATGCCCATTTCCCGCTCGCGCGGGGATTCGACGCTCTGCCATTCGTCCAGACGATTCACCGCAATCTGAAACTCGGGACGGCGCTGTTCCCGAACACGATTTTTCTTTCGCGCGACCACGCGCGCCGGCATTCGAGCGAGGTGTTCGTCTATAACGGACTCGATCCCGCGGAATATTTCGCGCGCCGGTTTCCCAAGCGGCCGGAACAATACGATCTGTTTCTCGGCAAGCTGCACCGCGCGAAGGGGTACTACTGGGCCATCGAGGCCGCGAAGCGCACCGGCCACCGCCTCATCGTGGCCGGCGGCTGGCGCCCGAGCTTCACGGGTGCGGTCAAATACGTCGGTGAGGTCGATGGCTGGACCAAGGCCGCGCTGCTCGCGCGCGCGCGCTGCCTGTGGAATCCCGCCGAGTGGGACGAGCCGTTTGGCCTCGTCACCATCGAAGCCTTTCTCTCGGGCACTCCCGTGCTCGGC
>Ga0335082_10010205_pt1 | contig 10192 bp, 1 predicted proteins | sample Lox_Sample_41_FD_206718 | JGI IMG/M metagenome (GOLD analysis project Ga0335082, IMG submission 206718) | Soil microbial communities from Loxahatchee National Wildlife Refuge, Florida, United States - Lox_Sample_4.1 | ecosystem: Environmental > Terrestrial > Soil > Wetlands | place: USA: Florida...
GAGCGACCCGTCCTTGATGACGCCGACCGGCTCGTTCGCCGAGATGGTCCCCGCGACGACGCGCCCGATGGCCAGGCGCCCCACGTAGTCGTCGTGGTCGATGTTGCTCACGAGCACCTGCAGCGGCGCGTCGGCATCGCCCGGCGCCGGCGGGACCTTCTCGAGGATCATCTCGAACAGCGGCTGCAGCGTCGTCGACGGGTCATCGAGCGTCCGCTTGGCCACGCCCTCGCGCCCGATCGCGTAGAGCAACGGGAAGTCGAGCTGCGCGTCCGACGCGTCCAGGTCGCAGAAGAGGTCGAAGATCTCCTCGTGCACCTCCTCGGGGCGCGCGTCCGAGCGGTCGATCTTGTTGATGACGACGATGACCGGGAACCCGAGCTCGAGGCACTTGCGCAGCACGAAGCGCGTCTGCGGCAGCGGGCCCTCGGCGGCGTCCACGAGGAGCAGCGCGCCGTCGGCCATGAGCAGGGTGCGCTCGACCTCCCCGCCGAAGTCGGCGTGGCCCGGCGTGTCGATGACGTTGATCTTGGTCACCGTGCCATCGGCGCTGCGCCAGCGCACGCTCGTGTTCTTGGCGAGAATCGTGATGCCGCGCTCGCGCTCCAGGTCGTTCGAGTCCATCACGCGCTCGGCGACGACCTCGTTGGCACGGAAGGTCCCCGCCTGCCGCAGCATGTGGTCGACGAGCGTCGTTTTACCGTGGTCGACGTGCGCGACGATGGCGACGTTGCGGAGGGTGCGCGGGGCGCTGCTCATGAGAGGGCGCGACGGGATAGCGTCCGCAGCCGTTCGGCGCAACCGAAACTCAGCCGGAGAGGCCGAGCCGTGTGCGCGCGTCGGCAAAAGCGTCGGTCACGCCGAAGGACACGAGGTCGCGCGCTTCACCGGCGCGTGACAGCCAGGTGGCACGCTCCTTCGGGTCGGTCGGGGCGCCGCCCTTCACGCCGACGGCGGTCGCGATGGAGTCGATGGCCGTCGTCGGGTCCCCCAGCGCGAGCAGGGCGACGCGGTTGCCCCAGGCGATGGTCGCCGACCCGAGCATCGCCGCCTGCGTGCCCAGGTTGCCCGCGATCTCGAGCGCCAGCAGGCCGACCTGCGGGTCGAGGTTGCGCGGCAGCGCGGCCTGGATGCGGCCGGCCATCGCGTTGACGGCGGCCGGGTTGACGCCCTGCGGCTGCCACGTGGGGTTGAACACCTTGAGCCACGCGGACACGAGCACCGCGAGCTCGCTGCCCGGCGTGCGCATGAAGGCCGACGCCCGCGCCTGCACCGCCTTGAGGGCCCGCAGGACGAGGAAGAGCGTGTGCCGCTCGTTCTGCAGCAGCGCCTCGCCGAGGACGACCGTCGGCAGCGTCGAGCCCGCGGGAAGGCAGGTCGGCCCCAGCTTGGGCGAGACGAGCACCTGGATCGCGGGCAGCCCCGCCGCCTGCGCCGTCGCGGTCGCGATGCGCGCGATGGGCGACTCGGGAGACATGGCGGTCGCGCGCAGCGCCCGGAAGTCGAGCGCTACCGCCGCGTCGAGCGCGTCGCCGGTGCGTGCGAGCAGCGCGCGCATGGCGGGCGTCAGCACTTCGGGCGCGAGCACGTCGTCGAGACGCGGGTCGAAGGCACGGTCTCCGGCGCCGCGCAGGTCGCTCGGCCGGCCCTCGAGCGCCGCGAGCATCGCCTGCGTCACGCGGGCCGCGTCCTTCTTTCCGCGCAGGTCGTGGATGGCCCCGAGCACCTCGAAGAGGCCCGCCGAGAACCGCCCGGCCGCGAGCGACCGCCGTGCGTCGGCGCCCGCCCGGTCGAGCAGGATGTTGAACGCCGGCGTCTGGTGGTGGCGCGTGTAGAACTCGGCCAGCGCCCGCAGCACCGCCACGTCCTGCGGGAACTCGCGCCGCGCCGCCTCCAGCGTCTGCTCGGCCTTGCGGTTGTCGTGCGACGTCTGCTCGTGGATGGCCGCGAGCGCGATGACCCGCGTCCGCTTCTCCTCCGGCGAGGCGCTCTTGCGCACCAGCTCCTGCTGCAGCTCGATGGCGCGCGCCGGGTCGTTCTGCCGCTTGTAGACGTCCACCAGCCTCTCGGCGGTGCCCACGTCGTCGGGCGCTCGCTTGAGCACCTCCTTCAGCGCGACCTCGGCGCGCGAGAGGTTCACGAGGTTCTTCGAGTAGAGCTCACCGAGGCGGCTGTAGACGTCGCGCTGCTCCTCGGCGGAGGGCAGCAGGCGCGCGAGGCGCACGAGCGCCTGCTCGGCCGCCTCCCAGTCGCGCTGGGCGACGCAGAGATCCGCGAACGCCGACAGCGCGTTCGCGTCGTCGGGACGCTGCGCGAGCGCCGCCTCGAATGCCGCGCGGGCGCTCTCGGTGTCGCCCGCCTCGAGAAGCACCCGGCCGCGGCGAACCTCCATCGCGAGGCGCTCGTCGGGGTCGGTGATGCCCTCGAGGCGCCGCTCGAGCAGCGCCGCGAGCTCCGGTTGCATCCGGCGCGTCGCGTAGAGGCGCGACAGACGGTCGAAGATGTCCTCGTACGCCGGGTCGAGCGCCGCGGCCGCCTCGAGCGCGATGACCGCGCGCTCGTCGTCCTTGGCGTCGTCGGCCCAGATGCGGCCCGCGTCGTACCAGGCGAGCAGCTGGTGGTCGCGCACCATGCTGCTGCGCGCCAGCGACTCGCAGGCCTCGGCGGCGCCACGCGCGTCGCCGGCCCTCTGGCGAACGTCGGCGAGCAGACCCCACGCGACGACGTCGCCGGGGTCCTCGACGGCCGCGCGCTCGAGGTACCCGCGCGCCTCGTCGAGCCGCCCGAGGCGCGACGAGGTTTCGCCGGCCCGCACGAGCAGCGCCGCCTCCTCCGAAGGCCGGGGCCCGCGCTCGAGCAGCCGCAGCGTCGCCTGCAGGAACGCCTCGTCGTCGCCGCGCGCGCGGCTGTGCGCCTCCATCAGACGCAGGGTCCAGAGCGTCGGCTCGCCCTCGGCGGCGGACAGCTCAGCCATCTCGCGCGTGCGCTCCCAGCTCCCCTCGGCGCCGCGCATGCGCAGGCGCGCCGCCAGCTCGGCGTGCGCCGAGCACTCACCGGGGCCCGAGCCGCGCAGGACGTTCGCGATGCCGGACGCCACGGGCTCGAGCTCCTCGTCGCGGCCCTCGCCGACGAGGTGCTCCTCGACGTGCCGCAGGCTCGGCAGGTACGTGGGCTGCTCCTCGAGGATCGACCGGTGCCAGAGCATCGCGCTCGTCGGGTCGTGGCGGGCGGTCGCATCGAGGAATGCGAGCCGCTCGAACGACTCGCGCCGCTCGCGCGGATCCTCGGTCGCCTTCGCGAACGCGAACAGCTCGTCGGCGAGACGTGCGACGTTGCCGCTGCGCAGCTCCGCGCGCTCGCGGGCGATGCGACCGAGAGCAGAGTCGGTCGCCGCGGCCGCCTCGGCGCAGCGCAGGGCGGACTCCTCGTCGCCGGAGCGCTCGTATTCGTGGGCCGCCTCGAGGAACAGCAGGGCGCGGGCGTCCCCCTCGGCGGCCGCAGCGCGTTGCTCACGCCAGGAGCCGCGGTCGTCCGGGGGCTCGTTCGTCATGCGCTCGTAGAGCTCGCGCAGCGCCACGTCCGACGGACGCGCGCGGTGTGCCTCGAGCAGGCGTTCCACCGCAAGCCCCGGCTCGCGGTCGGCGACGAACAGTGCTTCGCGAACACCGTCGAGCGCCGACTCCACCGCGTCGGTCGCGTTCGTCCGGCGCTCGCGGATCCAGCGCAGCACCTCCTCGACGTCTCCTGCGCGACGCGCGATGCGCTCGGCGAGGAATGTCGGGAAGGGCAGGGTGGGCGCCGCCCGGTGCGCGCGCTCGAGAAGCTGGGCGCGCGTCGGCTCGGGTAGCACGCCCTCGCCGCGCACGACGGCCTCGATGCGCGCCAGCGCGCTGCGCGGGCCGTCCCCCAGGTCGTCGGCGAGAGCGTTGAGCTCCCCGACGAGGTCCACCTGCTCGATGGACGAGATGGCACGCAGGGCCGCCTCGTTGGTCGGGTCTGCGCCGCGCGCCGTCTTGAATTCGACGAGAGCCTTCTGCGTGTCGCCGGCACGCTCCGCGACGATCGCCGCGGCCATGGCGCCGGCGGCGCGCTCCTCCGCCGTGGCTCGGGCGCCCGCCCACGACGAGAGGGTGGCGCTCACCTCGCTCGCGCGTCCGGCGCGCGAGGCCATCTCGAGGATGATGGCCCGGGCGGTCGGCGGCGCCTGGTCGCCCAGCGCCGCGAGGGTCTCCTCGACGTCGGCCACGGGAGTCCCGGCGGCGAGCAGCCGTCCGAGGCGCACGAGCCCCTTCGACGTGGCCGACCCCGCGGCCCGCCGGGAGCGCGCACGCGCCTGGCCGAGCCGGTCGTCTCCGCCGGGCACGCCCAGCGCCGCGACACCTGCCGCGAGCGCCTGCATTCCCGGCGCCGCGGCGGCGGCGTCGAGGTGCGCGTCGTCCGGTGCGATGGGCAACCCGGCGACCGCTGCGATCGTGATGCGCTCGGGGGACGAGAGCGGCGAAGCCGCCGAGACGGCCTCGGCGAGCGCCTTCTCGTCTCCGCGTTCGAGCGCCGCCGCGACGAGCGCTCTTCGCGCCTCGGCGTCGCCGCGCTCCGCGAGCTCACCCAGCCAGCGCGCCGCGTCCTCGCGCCTGGCAGCGCGCGCGGCACCGAGGGTCGACGCGAGCCAGAGGGCACCCCCGGAGATCTCGGCGACGCCGGCGAGCTTCGCCGCCCAGCTGGCTGCGGTCGCGAGATCGCCCGCGTCGAGCGCCACGCGCGTGCGCAGGAGCACCTCAGCGGGCGACGGCTCGCCCGCAGGCGCCTCCTTGCGCTCCACGCCACGCACTCGCAGCGCCGTGTCGATGGCCTCCGCGAGCGGCGCGAGGTCCTCGGCGCCTTCCGGCACGCGGAGCGCCGCGCTCGTCGTCTCCCCGCGCCCGAGAGCGCGCGCCGCCCGCAGGATCGCCGCCCTCACGTCGCCGGTGGCGATGCGCGCCGCCTGGTCGAGTCGCTTCGTGGCCGCCTCTTCCTCGCCCATGGCACGCAGCCGTTCGGCCGCCAGCAGGGTCGAGTGCACCCGGGCCGGCCCCGCCGCGGTCAACTTCACCTCGGCGTCGATCGCCTCGACGTAGTCGATCTCGTCGAGCCCGGCGGGCATGAGAGCGCGCGCCTGCCTGTGGGCCAGGGCCAGCGATGGAGCGGTGTCGCGCGCCTCGATGGCGAGCGCCTCGGCGCGCTCCCGATCCCCCATCGTCGCGAGGATCTCGCTGCACGCGAGCAGTCCGCGCGCGCGAGACACCTTGTCGGGCAGCGCGCGGGCCTCCTGCTCGAGCCACACGACGCGCGCCGCGAACGCCGCGCGCGCGGTGTCCCCGAGCCACGCGCTCGCCGGCTTCTCGTCGGGCCAGGTCTGCGCGAGCTGCGTCTCGCCGGCCTCGGCGGCCTCGCCCGCGTCGGCGGACGCGTCGCCGCGCTTGGCCCTGAGCCTGAGGCGCGCCTTGCGAATGTCGGCGTCGCTGCCGACCATCGTCTCTTCGTTCGGGTCGTACCTGCGCGCATCGGGCGCGAGGATCGAGGCCGACGGGGTCTCCTCGCGCGGCGGCGGCGGGGGCGGTGGTGTCCAGATTGGCGCCGCAGCGGGCGCCGGCGGCGGCCGGGAGAGCAGCTCGTCCACCTCGTCGTCGGAGGGGCGCGTCTTCTGCTGCGAGCGAGGCTTCGACTCGGCGAACGGGTCGAACATGTGCCCCTCGGGAACCGGGGCCTCCTCCTCCTCTTCGTCGATCTGCGACGGCCGCCGCAGCGGCTCGGCGGGCATGTCCTTGGCCGCGACCGGCTTGGCGCTCGTGAACAGGCCGCTCGGCGTGTCGCCGTGGGCCACGGCCGCGGGCACCTTCGACTGCGACTCGTCGAAGGACACGTCGACGCTGACCTCGCGCTTCTCCTCACGCTTCTCCTCGCGCGAGAAGAGCTGACCGAGCCCGCCGCGCGACGACGAGACGGGCGGTACCTCCTCTTTCTTGCGAAGCAGCTCTCGCGGGATCGCGGCGACGAGGGTCTCGCCCTCGTTCTCCTCCTCGACCGGCGGCGGGGGCGGAGGGGGCGGGGGCGGCGGCGCAGGGGCGGCGGGCGGCGCAGCGGCGGCTGGCGGCGCGGGCGGTGGCGGTGCGGCTCCTGCAGGGCGCGCGCCGGGGCGCGACGGGACGGGCGGAGGTACGGGAGGCTTCCCCGGTCGCGGCGGCGGGGGAGGGGGGCCCTTGCCGGTGGGCAGCGCCGTCGGCGGTCGATAGAGTTGACGCCCCGGCGAGCTGCCCGTGAGGCCGCCCGGCTTGTCCGTCGACGTGTCCTTCGCAACCTCCGGCGAGAAGCTCTTGTTGTCCCACTCGGAGAGCGCCTGGTCCCAGTCGATCTCGTCGAGGCTGTCGGGCTTTTTCTCGTCCGTCATGCGGTCCCCTCCAGCCCCAGCGCCGAGCGGATCTCGAGGTACTGAGGCGAGAGCACGAAGCGAATGAGCTCCTCGGCGCGCGCGTTGCCCTTCACCGCCGGCCCGAGCTTCTCCTGCGGCACGCCCAGCACGTCCGAAAGCAGCACCGCCGGATCGCCGCTCGCTACGGCCGCGACGCGATCCTGCGAGACGAGCGCCCGCTTGCTCCACGCGCGGGCGTCGACACCCGCCGAGGCGATGGCGCGGCACGTGTCGGCGATCGCCTTGCGCGTCCTGCGGGCCATCGCCTTGCCGACGAGGCGTTCGACTTCGGCGAGCATGGCATAGGGCGGGCGCTCGAGGCGCACGTCCGCCTGTCCGCATGCCGCGATGACGATGGAGGCAATCGTGATGTCGTCGCGCGACCGCGCCACGGTCGTCCCGCGCACGATGCCCAGCAGCTCGCGCGCCACGCGCCCTCGCATCGCCGGTGCAAGTGGTGCCGTGACGCCCGCGCCGACGACGAGCGCCGGCACCTCCCCGGGAATGCCCTGAACGGCGCTGGGGTCGCTCCCGCCGACGTAGAGATCGAACTCGCGGATCCCGAAGGCCCCGGCCCACGCGGCGATCTCGTTGCGCAGCGTCAGTCCGCTGCGCGGGTCGACCTTGTCTCGCTTGCCCACGCCGCACGCCTGCAGGCTCGGCCCCATCGCCTCGGCCAGCGTGGGCCCGAGCATCACGAACAGGTCCGACAGCGGCCCCTCGTCGCCATCCGCGAGGATCGAGCGGAGGATGGCGTCGGCGATCGCGATCTGCGGCGTGCGTATCTTCTTCGCCGCGAGCTGCGCGAACGCAGCCATGGTCTGCGCGTCCGCCGCGCCGAGCGCCGCGACGACGCCGAGTGCGGCCTGCTGCACGCCCTCGTCCGAGAGCGCGCGCGACACGCGCGCGAGGCGTCGCACGCCCGTCACGTCCGACGGCCGGCGCTGCAGCGACTCCACGAGCCCCGTGCGCGCCGCCTTCAGCAGACGGTCGCGCACCACCGGCAGGTGATCGGTCTGCAGGAGCATGTCGATCGCCTCGCCGTCGGTCGGCGACTCCTCGAGCAGCTTCACGATCGCCGGGGCGCCGCCCTGCGCATCGCCGAGTCGGTCGCGATGGATCGCCATCGACAGCCGCGCCGCTTCGATGCGCCCTTCCGCCTCGGGGCGCTCGTTCATCAGCTCCTCGAGGATCGCCGTCGCCTCTTTCCACGAACCCGTGCGGGCCGCCGCACGGGCGAGCCTCTCGCGCACCGGCAGCGTCGAGAGCTTCGCCCGGTGCAGGGTGAGCAGCACCTCGAGCGCCTTGTCGAAGCGATTCAGCTTGTTCTCGTAGAGATCGACCGCCGCGACGCCCGCCGTCACGCGGTTCTTCGGCGGCGCCTGCGGCAGGGCCGCGAGCCGCGCGAGCGAGTCGGCCGCCGGCTCGAAGTTGGCGCGGCGGATGTTGATCTCGCCGAGCAGCGCGAGGGCGCCGACGTGGTCCGGGTCGAGCATGGTGACGTGTTCGAGGGCGGAGAGCGCGCCGTCCTGGTCGCCCTTCTCGCGCAGCACGCGGGCCTGCTCCCAGTAGAGCTTCTGGATCTCCTGCGGATCGTCGGTGTGCTCGAGGCGGCGCCGGACGAGCGCGAGCAGCTTGTCGTTCTCCTTGCGCTCGCGCACGCGGCGGAAGAACCGGTCGAACGACACGCCGCGCTTCGGGTCGCGCGCGAACGCCTCCTCGAGGGCCTGCTCGGCGCGCGCCTCGTCGCCGATCTCGAGGTAGATGAGGGCCGCCTCCTCCCAGAAGGCTGCGCCGCGCGCGGCATCCGAGCAGCGCGCCCCGAGCTCGCCCGCGGCGCGTGCGCGCAGCGCCCTGTCCGCCATCTGCTCGCCGCACGCGCGCAGTCCCTCCCAGGAGATGATGTCCGCCGGGCGCGCGGCGACCGCGCTCTCGAAGAACGTGCGCGCCGCCTCGGTCTCGCCGGCGACGAGCGCCGACCAGCCAGCGAGCGATGTGCCATCGACCGCCCCGTCGTCGCCGAGCGCCGTCCCCAGCTCCGCGAGCGCCGCGGCACGCCGGCGCGGATCCGCCCCCGGAGGCGCGAGCTCGAGGTTCGCGAGACGTGCGGCCGGCGACGCGCCGGCGACGAACGGCGCCGGCTCGTTCGGCTTGATGCGCGGCTCGAGCAGCGCCGCGCCCGCCGTCATCACCTCGCGCGCGTCACCGGTGAGGGACGCCGCCACAGCGAGGCGCGCCTCCTTCTCCTGCTCCACCGAGCCGAGGACCATCGTCGCGCCGAGCCACTCGAGCGCCGCCGTGAGCCCGCCGCCCGCGAGGAACCACCGGCTCGCCGCGCGCGCCGCCTCCTCGGCGTCCCCGGCTTCGCGGGCCAGGCGCGCCTGCTCCGCCGCGCCGAGCAACAGGGCCCTCGGTCCGCGCGAAGCGACGCGCACGACGGCGTCCCGCACCGCGTCCTCGTCCGACGCCCCGACAGACCACACGAGCCGCGCGATGGCCGCCGCCACACCGACGTCCCCGTCCGGGTTCTTCTCGATGCTCGCCAGCGCCGCCGCTGCGTCGTTCGGGTCGCCGCCGCCCACCTCGGTGGCGAACCGCTCGAGCGCGAGCACGCGCGTGTCTGCCGCGCCCTGTGCCTCGGCGCGCTGGATCGCACGCCGGCGCCCCTCCACGCTGTCGACGTCCACTCCACGCGACGCCCAGGCCAGCGCCAGCTTCGCCGCCTCGGGCGCGCCGCGCGCCGCGGTCTCGAGCTCCTCGATCGCCGCCTTGCGGTCTCCCTGCCGCCAGCGTTCGAAGCCCGCCTCGAAGTGCAGCGCCGCCGCCAGCTCGGCGTCGCCCTCGGCATTCGCCGCCGCCGCGTCGCCGGCGACCTTCGCCGCCGACGCGTGGTCTCCCGCAGCGCGCTCCAGATCGCCCAGGAAGGACGCGACGACCACGTCGGACGGGTCGCGCTGCGCCAGCTCCTGGAGCTGCCGGCGCGCGGTGATCGGGTCGACGCTCTCGAGCGCACGCATCGCCGCGACGACGGCGAGCCCACGCGCGAGATCCGGATCCGTCTCCAGCGCCGCGAGCTCCTCGATGGCCTCTCTCGCGCGCGCTCCCGCCTTGGTGATCGTTTGCTCCGGATCGCTCTCCGGGGCCGGCGGATGGGGCAAGAACGACTCGAGCACGCGCGCCAGCCACGCGCCGCGCGGCGCTCCCGCCATCTCGCGGATCGCCTTCGCGGCCCCCTCGTGGTCGTTGCGCGCGTGTCGCGCGCGCACGAGCTCCAGGTACAGCGACGTCGCCTCGTTCTCGCCGGCGCCCGCCGCGACGAGGCGCTTGGTGGCGTCCTCGTACCAAGCCGGGTCGCCGACGATGCTCGCGAGCGCCCGCGCGACGCGACCGATGATGGGCGGCGCCACGCCGTACATCGCCGCCTGGCTGAGCGCCGCCTTGGCCCCGGCCGCGTCGTTGGCCCGCACCGCCCACACGAACGCGGCAAGCAGGAACGCGCGCCCGCGCGCCTCGTCGGTCGCCAGGTGATCGGCGAAGGACTCGAGCTGCGCGGCGAACGCGCCCGGGTCCCCGCCGTCGGCGAGCATGTCGAGCTGCAGCGCGCGCGCCGGCAGGCTCCCCGGGTCGTTCGAGATGGCCCTCGACAGCGCCTCGAGCGCGCGCGTCGCGTCGCCCATCGAGGCCGCGTGCTCGGCCACGCGCAGGGCCAACGCCGCGGCGAGGCCGCCGTCCTTCTCCGTCGACAGC
>Ga0335082_10010206_pt1 | contig 10192 bp, 7 predicted proteins | sample Lox_Sample_41_FD_206718 | JGI IMG/M metagenome (GOLD analysis project Ga0335082, IMG submission 206718) | Soil microbial communities from Loxahatchee National Wildlife Refuge, Florida, United States - Lox_Sample_4.1 | ecosystem: Environmental > Terrestrial > Soil > Wetlands | place: USA: Florida...
GCCGGCTCGAACAGGCCGTCCCCGCGATCACGATCGTCACGGTGCTCCTCGCCGTCTGCCCCTGGGCCTCGAGTCCGTTCATGGGCCCGAAGTGGGTGGCGATGCTGGCCGGAGCGCTTGCGTCGCTGCTGGTTCTGATTCCGCGCCCGGCGGTCCTCGGACCGATCGTTCTCGCCGCGGCGGCGAACCTCGCCGTCGCCTCCGGTCTACTGCCCGGAGTCTCCGCGCCCTGGTGGACCCTGACCGGGCCACTTCTCATCGTCGCCCTCTCGTTGCAGCGACCCGCGCTTCCGTCGGGAGCCATCGCCACGGCGGCGGCGATCGTGTCGGCGGTGGTCGCGCTCCAGGCGGCCGGACTCGATCCCTTCGCCTGGCTCGCTCCCGATGCCGGGGGTGGCCGCCTGCGCCTCTACGGGACCCTCGGCAATCCCGACTTCGTCGCCTCGGTCCTGGGAGTGACGCTTCCGCTCACGACCTCGACCGCTCTCGACGCTCCGGCTCCCCGGCGATCGTTCCTGGTCTCTGGCGGGCTACAGCTGCTGGCGCTGGTCCTGCTCCGCTCGTTCGCGACGACACTGTCGCTCGGCGCCGCGGCGCTCGTGGTCCTCGTGAGGATGCCTCGTTCCAGCCCCCGGCGCTCGCTGCTGTCGCTCGGACTGGCCACGGCGGTGCTCGTCGTGTCGATCCCCCTGGCAGGCCGCTCGCTCTCCACCGCGATGCAGGGCCGAGGGTACCTCGTCTCCGTGGCCGCGCCCCACGTGGCCGACGCGCCCTGGCTCGGGCATGGGCCGGGCGCCGTGGTCCGGAGCTGGCCGGTGTGGGAGCTGGAGTTCTGGCGCGCCCGGTGCGGGCAGGACGCCGCCTGCGTGGCGGCGGACCCTCGAGCGCGGTTCACCGGCGTCCAGGACCACGTCCACGACGACTGGCTCGAGCGAGCCCTCGAGTCCGGCCTGCCGGGGCTGGCCGCCCTGCTCGCGCTGCTCGGCACCGTGCTCGCTGCCGCGCTGCGGAGCCGGACCCCCGAGGGAGTCGCGATCGCCGCGGCCGTGGCCTCGCTCTCCGCCCGGGCGACCGTGGACTTTCCGCTCGAGCGTCCCGCCGACCTCAGCCTCCTTGCCCTCCTCGCCGGGGCCGCGGCCCGGCTCTCGTGCATTGATTCCTCGACGCCCCCCGCGGCTGTCCGCAAGACTCCGTTGCCAGAGGGAGGTGCTCGATGAAATGGGCCGGGGTGCTGGTGCTGGTGCTGGCCGCGGCAGCGGCAGGCGACGACTGGCAGAAGCGGCAGTCCGAGTTCTACAAGAAGACCTCTGCGGAGCGGAAACAGCTCGGGCTGGACTCGAACGCGGTCCGGGCGAAGTACCCCACGCCCGAGGTCACCTTCGGAGGCACGGGCTCCGCGGGGGGCGCGTCCGCGCGGTGCGTGGCCATCTGCCCGGGCAAGACCGGCAAGCTCGAGCTCAAGGGGAAGCTCCCCCAGGGAAGCCTGGTCCTCGTCCAGAGCAACGACGTCGAGGTGCTCGAGGAGAAGCAGACCGCCAGCGGCTGGGAGGCGACGGTGAAGGCGAAGCCCGATGCCCCTCCGGAGCTGCTCGGCGTCTCGGCGATCTCCGCGGTCTCCGGCATTCAGGTGGGCGTGTCCGGCCTGGAGATCGGGTGCGAGCACACCTTCACCTTCCAGGTCGCAGGCGACACGATGGTCCTCAAGCCGAAGTTCCCCTGCGGGAAGACCGAGACGACGGCCCAGGGTGAGTGGAGCCGCGCCGGGAAAGCGCTCGGCGCGTACACCTACCAGGCCCGGCGCGGTGAGCACTCGCTCTCCCTCTCCCGCCAGGCCCCCCAGGAGGAGGCGATGGCGCAGGGCCAGAGCACGATGCAGGTGATGCAGTCCAAGGAATGGAAGGACCTGGACAAGCGCTTCAACGTGGTCATGGGGAAGATGAACGCCTGCACCAAGGGGCCCCAGAGCCAGATCGCCGCGTGCATGAAACCGCTCCAGCCGGAGATCGACGCGATCGGCAAGGAGCGGCAGGCGCTGATGACCTCGAACGAGAAGAAGGGGTCGCTCGCCTTCGGCTGCGGCCAGATCGACGTCGAGGCCAGCGCGGGAAAGCTCAAGGGGCACGCCAGCCAGTGCTCCGGGAAGGCCCGGGACGAGTCCGTGCCGGTCACCGGCTCCTACACCTCGCCCTGACGCCGTCCTGGATCGCTCGAGGGAGGCGGCGCCGGTCCTGGTGCCCGGCCCGCTCCGGAGCGAGGCGTGCGCGACTGTACCGTTGACCCGCCTGGGCTCCGTGGCACGTTCCGGCGGATGAAGCCCACCGTCCCGCCGGGAATCGAGCTCAGCACCGATCCCACGCGCCTCGATCTGGATCTGCTCCACGACTTCCTCCGGACCTCGTACTGGTCACCGGGCCTGCCGCGGGGGGTGCTGGAGCGTGCGGTCCGGGGGTCGCTCAACTTCGGCGCGTACGAAGGCTCTCGCCAGGTGGGCTACCTCCGCGTCGTGTCCGACCGGGCGACCTTCGCCTGGATCTGCGACGTCCTCGTGGTCGAGGACAGGAGACGCCGCGGCATCGCCGACGCCCTGGTCGCAGCCGCGCTCGCCCACCCCGAGCTCCAGGGACTCCGCCGCTGGAGCCTCGCCACCCGCGACGCGCACGCGCTCTACCGGCGGCACGGGTTCGAGCTGATCGCCGCTCCCCAGTGGGCGATGGAGATCCGCCGCCCGGACATCTACCTCGTTCCGACCGGCGGACCGCCGACCTCTAGGGAGTGATCCGCTCCATCATCCGGGCGAAGGGAATCGTCTCCCGCACGTGGTGGAGGCCGCACACCCAGGCCACCGTCCGCTCCACCCCAAGGCCGAAGCCCGCGTGCGGAACCGTCCCGTATCGCCGCAGATCGAGGTACCAGCCGAACGCCTCGCGGGGGAGGTGGTGCTCGGCGATGCGCTCCTCCAGCGTCTCCAGGTCGTCCTCGCGCTGGCCACCGCCGATGATCTCCCCGTATCCCTCGGGGGCGAGCACGTCCATCCCCAGGGTCAGGCGCGGGTCCGCCGGATCGCGCTTGAAGTAGAACGCCTTCAGCTCGGCGGGGTAGCGGTGCACGATCACTGGCCGGTCGAACTGGTTCGCCAGGACCGTCTCCTCGTCGCCGCCGAAGTCGTCTCCCCACTTGGCCGCGTGACCCGCCGCCTGGAGCCGCTCGATCGCCTCGCCGTAGGTGATGCGGGGGAACGGCGCACGCACGTTCTTCAGCTTGCTCAGGTCGCGCTCCAGCACCGAGACCAGCTCCTGCTCGTGCTTCTCCAGCACCCGGCCGACGATGAACGAGACCAGCTCCTCGGCCAGGACCATGTTCTCGTCGTGACCCATGTACGCGACCTCGGGCTCGACCATCCAGAACTCGGTCAGGTGCCGCCGGGTCTTGCTCTTCTCGGCGCGGAAGGTGGGGCCGAAGCAGTACACCTTTCCCAGCGCCGCGGCGGCGGCCTCCATGTACAGCTGCCCCGACTGGGTGAGGTACGCGTTCCCCAGGTCGAAGTAGGGGACGGTGAAGAGCGTGCTCGTCCCCTCGCAGGCCGCAGGGGTGAAGATCGGCGCGTCCACCAGGGTGAAGCCGTTTCCGTCGAAGTAGTCGCGAATGGCCTTCTCCACGGTCGCCCGCACCCGGAGGATCACGTTCTGCCGGGCGGACCGGAGCCAGAGATGCCGGTGCTCCATGAGATACGCCACCCCGTGCTCCTTCGGGGTGATGGGGTAGTCCTTGGCCTCGGAGACCACCTCCAGGTCCTTGACCGAGAGCTCGAATCCGATCGGGCTGCGGGCGTCCTTCCTCACCCGCCCGCGCACCTTGATGGCCGTCTCCTGGCCCAGGTGGTCGGCGCGGGTGAACTGCTCGGGCGGGACGTCGTTCTTGAAGATCACCGCCTGGATGATGCCGGTGCCGTCCCTGACCTGGAGGAAGTGGAGCTTGCCGCTGCTGCGCTTGTTGTAGAGCCAGCCGCGCAGCTCGACGTCCTGGTCCTCGTGCGCGGCGATGTCCCGGATGGTGACGACGGGGGGAGCCATGGGACCTGGCTCTCTACCACCCCTGGTGGGCGGATCGTTGCGCCGCTCTTCCCGGGCGGGTAGGACCGTCGGGGCACCCATGAAGCTGAGCGAGCAGTACGACCCGAAGTCCCTGGAGCCCGCCTGGCAGGCCCGGTGGGAGCAGTCCGGCCTGTTCCGGGCCGATGCCCGACCCGACGCACCCAAGAAATACGTGCTGGAGATGCTGCCGTACCCCAGCGGCTCGATGCACATGGGGCACGTCCGCAACTACCTGATCGGGGACGTGTACGCCCGCTACTACCGGATGCGGGGCTTCGACGTGCTGCACCCGATGGGGTGGGACGCCTTCGGGCTTCCAGCCGAGAACGCGGCGATCAAGGACGGCGTCCACCCGGCGGTCCGGGTGCGGGAGAACATCGAGCGGTTCCGGGCGGCGATGCGCTCGCTCGGCTTCGCCTACGACTGGACCCGCGAGCTCAGCACCAGCGATCCCGAGTACTACCGGTGGAACCAGTGGTTCTTCCTCCGGCTCTGGGAGCGGGACATGGTGTACCGCCGCTTCAGCCGGGTGAACTGGTGCACCGGCTGCCTCACGGTGATCGCCAACGAGCAGGTGAAGGAGGGCCGCTGCGAGCGCTGCGACTCGCCCGTGGTGGACCGCCAGATGCCCGAGTGGGCGTTCCGGATCACCCGCAACTCCGAGGATCTCCTCCAGGCCCTGGACCAGCTCACCCAGTGGCCGGAGCGGATCGTCTCCGCCCAGCGGAACTGGATCGGAAAGAGCGAGGGCGTCGAGGCGCACTTCCGCACCGAGACCGGGCAGGCGATCCGGATCTTCACCACCCGGATCGACACGGTGTTCGGCTGCACCTCGCTGGTCCTCGCCGCCGAGCACCCCCTGGTCGGCGCGCTCACCCGGCCCGAGCGGCGCGCCGAGGTGGAGGCCTTCGTCTCCCGGATGGCCGCCACCGAGAAGATCGAGCGGACCGCGGAGGGCGCGCCCAAGGAGGGCGTCTTCACCGGATCGCAGGCGGTGAACCCCTTCGACGGGCAGCCGGTGCCGATCTGGATCGCCAACTTCGTCCTCGCCGACTACGGGACCGGCGCGCTGATGGCGGTGCCGGCCCACGACAGCCGCGACTTCGCCTTCGCCCGCGCCCACGGCCTGCCGATCAAGCCGGTCATCCGTCCCGCCGACGGGCGCGACCTGGGCCCGGTGAGCGGCTGGACCGAGTCCTTCAACGACGACGGCGTGCTGGTGGACTCCGCCGAGTACACCGGGCTCACCTCCGCCGAGGCGCGCCGCCGGATGGGCGCCGAGCTGGAGAGGCGAGGGCTGGGCCAGCCCACCGTGACCTACCGCCAGCGGGACTGGGGCTTCAGCCGCCAGCGGTACTGGGGCACTCCGATCCCGATCGTCTACTGCCTTCGCTGCGATCCGGACCGGAAGGGCGTCCCCGTGCCGGATCACCAGCTCCCGGTGCTCCTGCCGGAGATCGACACCCAGGCCGTGCTCACCGGCAAGGGCGAGCCTCCGCTGGCCAAGGTCCGCTCCTTCGTCGAGACCACCTGCCCGAGCTGCGGAGGCCCGGCCCGGCGCGAGGTGGAGACGATGGACACGTTCGTCGACTCCAGCTGGTACTTCGCCCGTTATCTCTCGCCGCACTACCAGCGGGCTCCGTTCGATCCCGCGCTGGCCTTCCGCTGGCTGCCGGTGGACATCTACGTCGGCGGCCCCGAGCACGCGGTGATGCACCTCCTCTACTTCCGGTTCTGGACCCGGTGGATGAAGGCGCTCGGGCTGGTGCCCACGGACGAGCCGGTGACCCGCCTGGTCACCCAGGGGATCGTCAACGGGCCCGACGGCCGCAAGATGTCGAAGCGCTGGGGGAACGTGGTCGCGCCGGCGACGATCGTCGATCGATACGGGGCGGACACGGTCCGGACCTACGTGCTCTTCGCCGGTCCTCCGGAGAAGGACTTCGACTGGAGCGACGAGCAGATGCAGGGCGCCCATCGCTTCCTCAAGCGGGTCTGGGCGCTGGCGGCCCTGCACCAGGACGCCACCGCCTCCGCCACGCACCCCGGCCCCTTCGAGGGGAAGGCTCTGGAGATCCGTCGCGCCGCGCACAAGTGCCTGAAGCGGGTGGGGGAGGCCATCGAGCGGCTCTCCTTCAACACCGCCATCTCCTTCATCATGGAGCTGGTGAACGCGCTCTACGATGCCGGCCGCCCCGGGACGGGGGCGGAGCGGGCGGCGATGGGCGAGGCGATCCGTCTCCTCACCCGGGTGCTGACGCCCTTCGCTCCCCACGTCGCCGACGCGGTGGCGGAGGCGTACGGCGCCGAGGAGTCGACGGTCGCGCTCGGCTGGCCGAGCCACGATCCGGCGCTGGTGGTCGACGAGGTGCTCCCCTACGCGGTCCAGGTGAACGGCAAGCTGCGCGGGGAGATCCACGTCGCCGCCGATGCGGGCGAGAGCGAGGTCCGCGCCCGGGCGGAGAGCGAGGAGAAGGTCCGGGCGGCGCTGGCGGGCAAGTCGCTGCGCAAGGTCGTCTTCGTGCCCCGGCGGCTGATCAACTTCGTGGTCGGATGAGGCTGCTCCTCGCCGCCGCGGCGTGCGCGACCCTGGGCTGCGGCTACCACGTCACCGCCAGCGGCGCGGGCCTGCCCCAGGGTCTGAGGCGCGTCTTCGCCCCGGTGGTCGTGAACCGCACGCCCGAGCCGGGGCTGGAGGGCGTCTTCACCGAGGCGCTCCGGGAGCAGCTTGCCCGCGCGGGCACCCTGGGCGGCGAGGGGAGCGAGGGGCGACTGGAGGGGGAGCTGCTGTCGGTGGGCGCGGCGGTCGCGCAGCTCGCGCCGGGAACCTCCGGCGCGCTCACCTACCGGGTCTCGGCGGTGCTCCGGTTGCGGCTGTTCAAGGGGACCGCGCAGCTGGCGGTGACCGACGTCTCGGGGACGGAGGATTACCTTCCCGCGCTGCGAGCGGACGTGCTCACCACGGAAGCCAACCGCCAGGCCGCGCTCCGGCGCCTGGCCAGCGCGCTCGCCGCCGACGCCTACGCGCGTCTGTCGACCGGCTAGAGACCCTCAGGAGGCGGAGGGCCGCGCCGCGGAGGCGGCGTGCGCCAGCCGGGCGATGCGGCGGCTGGCGTTCTTCGGGTGCAGGACGCCCTTGCTCGCGGCGCGGTCCAGGGTCCGGACCGCGGCCCGGAACGCTTCCTGGAAGCGCGCCGTGTCCTTCGAGGCGAGCGCCTCGCGGACCTTCTTCACCGCGGACTTGACCTGGGTCCGGACGGCCTGGTTGCGGGCCCGGCGCTTGAGGGCCTGGCGGTTTCTCTTCTGGGCTGACTTGGTGTTTGCCACGGGCGGCCCTCCCTACCGGCGAGGGACTCCCCCGTCAAGGACGCAGGCGACCGGGGAACCCGGATCCGGTTTTTCTGGCCCGAAGGGCCGGTCCGTTGTGGAGAAGTGTGCCTTCTGGGCGCCCTAAGCCTGCGTCCGGACTCGGTGGTGTCCAGCGCTGAATTCTTCGGCACGCCCGGCCGCTCGGCGTGCGCACGTCTTGCGTTTGTCACGGTCCACAGCGTTCTCCCCAGTTTCCAAACAAGTCCTGTGGGAACTCCGGAGCGCCCACCTCACGCCCGGACGTGGACACATGTGCCCACCGGGTCACGAAAGACCAGCGGGCTCTCCTCCAGCACGCGGCCACCCGCGGCCTCGACCGCGCCGCGGACGTCGCCGCTCCGGCCGGGCGCATCGAGCTCCAGGACGAGCGAGGGGGCAGGACCTTCGGAGAAGGAAAAGGACAGCCCGGGTGACTCCACCTCCCACGCACCCGCGTTCGCCGCGACGGTCCAGCCCAGCGCCGGCGCCACGGCGGTCCAGAAGGCGCGCGCGCTCGCCGGGTCGGGCGCGGTGAGCGCGAGCCGCGCCACGGCGGCGCGGGGGAGCACCCGGGGTGGAGGAAGCGCGGCCTCCGCGGCCTTCGCTTCCTGCCAGAGCGCGTCCATCTCCGCGAGCGTCGCCGTGCCGAACGGCCGCCCGCGGGCCCGGAGCCCCTCCTCCACCGCGTGGAAGCGGCGCACGAAGCGGGCGTTCGCGGCCCGCAGCGCGTCCTCCGCAGGCGTGCTCGTGAAGCGGGCCAGGTTCGCCAGGCTGAACAGCACGTCCCCCAGCTCGTGCTCGATGGCCGCCCGGTCCCCCGACGCCAGCGCGCCGTCGAGCTCCTCCATCTCCTCGGAGAGCTTGGCCCGCACTCCGGCCAGGTCGGGCCAGTCGAAGCCGATGCGGGAGGCCTTCTCGGTGAGGCGCTCGGCGCGCAGCAGGGCCGGCGCCGCGGTGGGGACCCCGTCGAGGACCGAGCCCTCGCGGCCGTGCTTCCGCCGTCGCTCCTCGGCCTTGATGCGGGCCCAGTTCTGCAGCACCTCCTCGGCGCCTCGCACCCGCGTCTGCCCGAAGACGTGCGGATGCCGGGAGACGATCTTGTCGGAGATCGCGGTGGCCACGTCGGCCAGGGTGAACTCCCCGAGCTCCCGGCCCAGCTGGGCGTGGAAGACGATCTGGAAGAGGAGATCCCCGAGCTCCTCGCAGAGCGCCTTCCAGGCTCCTCCGGCCGCCACCCGGTCCATCTCGTCGAGGACCTCGTAGGCCTCCTCGACCAGGTACGGGCGGAGGGTGCGGATGTCCTGCGCGCGGTCCCAGGGGCATCCGCCCTCGGCGCGCAGGGTGCGCATGATCTCCTCCAGCCGCTCCACCGCCTCTCCCGAGCGTCCCATGTCCTCCTCGACCCGGCCGCCCCGGATTGACCCGGATGGAGACGGCCCGCGGCGCTCGCCTATCATGGGCCGGTCCCATCCGATGCCCTCTCCCCGCGCGGGCGCCGCGCTCCTCGCCACCTTCGTCCTCCTCGCTCCGGCGGCAGGATCGGCGCAGATCGAGCCGCCCCGCCCGGTGGAGGAGCTCGCCCCCGACCGTCCCCCGGTGCGCCCCTCCCGGTCGCCGCGCGAGGAGTCCCCTCCGCCCGCTCCCGTGCACGAGGACACCGAGGACGCCGCAGCGGAGCCGCCCCCGCAGCCCGCGCCCCGACGCCCGGTCCGCGCCCCGGCGCCGGCGCCGACCGCCGCGCCCATCGCTCCGGCGCCGGACTCAGCGTCGAGGCCCGCCGCGGCGCCGTCCCCGGAGCGGACCCCGGCCCCTCCGCTCCTGATCCCCACCGAGGGCGACGAGGCCATCCTCCAGGCCTTCGGCGCCTGGAAGGACGCCGAGCGCACCCGGGACCCGAAGGCCTCCCGCGCCGCGCGGGCACGGCTGGCGGAGCTCCGGGAGACGCTGGCGATCGCGGATCTCGAGTCGGTGAGCCTCGCCCTGCTCCGCGGCGCCGGGGCCCGCTCGGCGGGCCGGGACGGGGCCGGCGCGGTGGAGCTGGCCGAGTCGGCCGTCGCGCTCTCCCCCGACGTGGCCGACGCGCACTGGGGGGTGTTCCGCGCCCATCTGGCCGACGACCCGCTGCAGCTCCGCCGGCTCTGGGCCGACGCCCGCAGCGCCGGAGGCTCGGCGGTGGCGGATCCCAGGTGGCGCCGCGGGCTGACCGCGGATCTCGGGGCCGCGCTCCTCATCGCCTGGCTCGCCACCGCGCTCGCCACGCTGGGGGTGCTGTTCCTGAGGACCGCGCCGTCGCTGGTGCACGACGTCCACCATGCCTTCCCCCGGGGCGTGGCCCGCTGGCAGGCGGGGGCGCTGCTGGTGCTGGTCCTGCTCCTGCCCTGGGTGTTCCGGATGGGGCTCCTCCTTCCCTCCCTGGTCTTCTTCGCCGCGATGACGCTGTACCTGGAGGGCAACGAGCGCTGGCTGCTGGCGGTGCTGCTGGCCGGGGCGTGCCTGGTCCCGCCGCTCGCGGGCGCGCTGGTCCAGGCGACCACCTTCGCCGGGACCCCGGCCGAGGACGTCCTGCAGCTCGAGCGCGGGGGGCTGGAGGCCACCGAGAGCGCGGAGCACGTCCGGGCCCGTCTGGAGGCCGGGCGAGCCAGCTACCCGGAGGCCTATGCGCTGGCGCGCTGGGAGTTCCGCCGGGGAAAGCTCGAGCTGGCGCGGGCGCATGCCGAGAAGGCGCTGGCCCTCCGGCCCGGAGACGGGCGGGC
>Ga0335082_10010207_pt1 | contig 10191 bp, 8 predicted proteins | sample Lox_Sample_41_FD_206718 | JGI IMG/M metagenome (GOLD analysis project Ga0335082, IMG submission 206718) | Soil microbial communities from Loxahatchee National Wildlife Refuge, Florida, United States - Lox_Sample_4.1 | ecosystem: Environmental > Terrestrial > Soil > Wetlands | place: USA: Florida...
TGCGCTACTGCGACGATGGCCGACTGGAGATCGATAACAACGCTGCGGAACGAGCGTTGCGTGCCGTCGCTCTTGGTAGGAAAAACTACTTGTTCGCTGGGTCGGACCGGGGTGGCGAGAGCGCCGCAGCGATTTACAGCCTCATCGGCACGGCGAAGCTGAACGGAATCGATCCGGAGTCTTATCTACGCGACGTGTTGGCTCTCGTCGCGGAGCACCCGATCAACCGCATCGACCAACTGCTCCCCTGGAATCTTGCTGAAGACTCTCGTCTTGCTGCCTGAGCAACACTACTTCTCGTCAACACGGCCCACGGATGGCGCTTACTTAGTTAGCAGTGGCAGTGGCATTGGTCCGCCTGCGCTTGTGAAATACCGCAAAGAAGGGATCATCTCAGACCGGAAACAGGACCCTTTTAACAGAAGCGCATAGTTGGAAGCTACCCCTGAAAAACCTGTGGCCGATTCTTTCTTCATCGATTCGATGAGGCATTGAGCATACAGCGGGTATTCCTCGATGATGATTTTCGCGCCGGACAGCAAATGCGTCATCATCACGGAATTTCCGTAGGAGAAGACGAAGGGAAGCACAGCCACGATGGCATCGGATGGAGTGAGGGATAGGCACTTAAGCACGGCCTCCGCATTGACAATCAGATTGTCATGCGAAAGCATGATACCTTTCGGAGTACCAGTAGTTCCCGATGTAAATAAAATCTGTGCTAGCCCTTCCGGCGCCCTCCTGTCGTTCTCTTCACGGCGAAAACGCATGCTGGATTCAGGTAACATCGCGAAAGCAATCCCCGACCCTCCCAATGCTTGTGCGTTTGTTTTCCATTTCGCTGATGACGTAACAATCCCGGCCCCGTCCACGTGCGTAATCGTTCTCAATACCTCCTCTATCAGGGCATCTGGATGAATGGGAACAACCACTCCGCCGAGCCCTAGAACCGCCAACTGGCTGGAGATGTACAGCGCGCTATTCTTTAGCCACAAGATAACGCGCTGGCCTGCTTCGAGCCCGGCGTCACGCAGGCGTTCCTGCTGCGTCGCGATTTCCCGCGCTAGTTGGTCATAGGTCCAGCGTAAATCACCTTCGACCACTGCCAGATTCCCCGGCCACTTAGCAACGACTTGTTTGATAGCCTCGTCAACGCTGAGCAACTATGTCCCCTCTTTTCGTTTCCAGAAAACGGGTGATCTTCTCAATGGAATCGAGGTTCGAGGGGACAATCTCCTCGTCTTCGATCTTCAATCCGAAGTGCGATTGCAGGAAGCCAACAAGTTCCAGAATCCCGGTCGAGTCAATCAGGCCTTTCTCGAGAAGGGAATCTCGAGTCGACAAATGTCCTTCGTCTTGTCCGAAGAGAAAGTTGTCGACGATGAATTGGCGTATTACGTTCTCTGCTGGCAGCGCCATAGGTTTCCTTTCAATAAGACACCGAGTACTGTGGTGAAAGAATGAACTCCTCCAACCAAAGTTGTGTGGAGAGGATCGCGGTAAGTGCCATGCCGTCTTTAACGCCAAGATTCGCTGTGGCCGCGATCTTTCCGCATAGTTGGGAAACAGCCTTTGGATTGAAAATCCCATTTGTCTGAATGCGTTCTGTGTCCAATAATTGCACTATGTATTCCTTCCTGGGTCTTCCTTGCGAGAAAAACGCATCGACGTCCGGTGCCCGATAGGGTTGTTTTGGTCTTGTCACTGCACTGGGCGGAATCAATTCTCGGAAGGCCCGTTTTAGGATGTATTTCTCGTTCAAAACTTTCATTTTCTGGGGCGGAGGAATTCGAGCAGCAAGCTCCACGACGCGGTGATCCAAAAAGGGGAATCGACCTTCCACGGAGTGGGCTAGTCCCACCCGATCCCCTTGCCCTGACAGAATGTAGCCGGGAAGCAAAAAGCGGGTTTCGAGATACTGCGCTCGCAGGAATGGATGCCAGTTTGTAAAGTCACCTGGCAGCGAGCTTCGAATCTCTTCCAGCGCGTCGTATGTTCCAATTGCGGCTCGTACATCGCGGGAAAGGAGTGTCTTGATCCGCTTGCCCAATTCCCATCGCGGCAGATGAGAAAACAAGGGGTCGCCCACATTTTCTGGGTTTACCTGAAAAAACGCTTTTAAATATTGTATGGGCTGTGATTGTAGGTTCGGCAGATAGGGATAGAGCCTCTTTAGAAGAAGAGGGCGAATCCGGGAGTCCGGTTGTTGCGCCCAAAACCGGCGAATCTTCGCCTCCTTATAGATGTCGTAACCACCGAAGATCTCATCCGATCCTTCTCCGGAAAGGACCACTTTATATCCGTGCTGTCTAACCAGCTTTGAAAGTAAGAAGAGCGGAGCGGGCGCGCTGCGCATGAGCGGGGTTTCCACATGGCGCACCACTTCTGGGAAAACTGCGGCGATGTCGTCTCGCGTCGCACATATTTCGTGGTGATCGGTGTTTAAGTGCCGAACAGCTTCCTCCTGATATCTACGCTCATCGAACTCCTCGGTCTCGAAACTGATCGAGAAGGTTTTCAGCTGAGCATTGGTACACTTCTTGATGATGGAGGTAACGATGGACGAGTCGAGGCCACCGCTCAGATAGGCACCAACCGGAACGTCGGAACGCAGCCGCAACCTCACTGCGTCAATCAAAACAGAACGCAGTTGTTCGCCCCATTCCGCATCGTTCAAATCGCAAAAGCTGCGGTCATAGGGCGTCTTCCAATACGCCCATTGTTTGGGAGCTTGATTCTGCACGCTCATGCAATGACCCGGTGGCAACTCTTCGATCCCCTTGAAAACGGTGCGTGGTGGAAGAGTGCACCAGAACGTCAGCAACTGGTCGAACCCAATCCAATCCGCTTCTCTCGATATTTCCTGGTTTGCAAAGAGAGCCTTGATTTCTGAAGCAAAAAAGAAACATCCGCCTTCCCAGGTGTAATAGAGGGGGCGCACACCTAATCGATCGCGCGAAAGAAACAGCCGTTGTTTCTGCTTATCCCAAATGGCAAAGGCCCATTGCCCATTGAAGCGCTGGGCGCACTCCATCCCATATTCCTGATAACAATGGAGAATGACCTCAGTATCGGAATGGCTCGCGAAACAATGGCCACGCTCCTCCAATTCGCGCCGAAGTTCGATGTAGTTGTAAATTTCGCCGTTGAACGTAATCCAAATATTTTCGTCCGCACTCCCCATCGGTTGATGCCCGGCACTTAGGTCAATGATGCTCAGCCTTGCGTGTCCCAAACCAAGCTGCGCATCGCGAAAAACCCCCTCATCATCGGGTCCGCGATGTCTCAAAGCATGAACCATGGCATCCAACAATCTCTCGTCCACGCGGGACGCTCCTAAGTTCAGAAAGCCGCAAATTCCGCACATAGTTCGACTCCCTGAACTATTCGATTTGTGAAAACTTTGTTCATTTCGGAGCTCCTGGCTTTTGGCGCAGCCGGACGCCACCCACGAATTCCGCGTAGCTGTGTTCGGCGGTGAGCGGTATGGTTGCAATTCCTAGGGCTTCTCCGGCAGGCGCGCCCCAAAACGTATGGGGTGGAACATTGCGGCTCACGACTGTTCCGGCTCGGATTACTGCACCTTCACCAATGGTCACGTTCGGCAGAATTACGCAATGCGGTCCGATGAAAACATCTTTCTCAATCACCACACGAGCGTCGCTTTGCGGTCGTCGGCCTCCCCAATAAAAATGAACAAAAATGGAAGTACGCAATCCGATGGTGCAATTGTCACCGATGAATATTTTTTCGGGATGCAGGTCATCCAGATACACAAAATGAGAAATCCAGACACGTTTCCCGATTTTTGCACCACGAATGCGGTGAAGCCATGGACGCAAAGTTCCGCCACCCGGTCCCATAAAGGCCAGGATATGGAGGGCTCTTTTGATCACATTCCACAGCACTTTGCATGGTCCAGCTTCCGGAGCGGGAAGGCAGTGAAAGCGGTCTTTGGACCGGTTTCTGGTGGCCTAATATTGCACGGAGTTTGCGGCTTTCGAGGATGACGGATATCACAAACGAATCAGATGGTAGTTCTAGTACTAAACCAAACCCCGCCGACGACCCCGACTGTCTTCAAGTCTAAGACAAATAAGCTAGATAAACCCACTTTCTCGCTTAGGTAATCCGGCGTCGCAACCCGGGAGGCAGGAAACGCAGTAGATTTAGCCCCAATTTCAGGACTGAGTGCGGAGTGCATTCTCTCAATAGAGCATCCAGCTTTGTCCGTTGTCTGAATTGAATCTTCGCTCCAAGCTCTTGCAACTCTTCCTCGCCAAGTCTCCAGCCAGATGCTCCGCAGTTCTCCAGAATGTGCGCCGTCGAGTTTCCCTTGGGGATAACTACAACCCCCTCTTGGCACAGGCACCAATTGAGAACTACTTGTGGCGCCGTCTTGCCTATCTTTTGGGCAATGCTTCCGATGATTCCTTCCGGATCGCAGTCTCGAATACGGTCCATGCCTCGGCCCAAGGGGCTATAAGCGATCACCGTAACTTTGTTTGCCTGGCAGTAGGGAAGCAGCTCTTTTTCAATCGTGCGGTCGATGATGCTGTACCTCACCTGGTTCGACGCGATTGGGTATTTTGTCGAGGCTTTTTGCGCTTCTCGGAGCTGCCGTACAGAAAAATTGCTGACGCCAAGGAACCGCACTTTTCCAGCGTCAACCAGCCCGGTCATAGCTTCTAGTGGTTCTTCGATGGGAATCGACGGATTTGGCTGGTGTAATTGAAACAGGTCAATGGCCTCGATCTTCATTTTCCGAAGACTTGTTTCAGCCGAACGGATCAGATCGGCTTTCCGAAAATGCTCCGGAGACACTTTGGTGGCTACAAATATACTCGGTCGAATGCCGGCAATCGCCTGGCCCACCACCTCTTCGGTCCCATAGGACTCCGCTGTATCAACGAAGAGCGCTCCTGCTTCCAACCCGTGCCGCAGTGGTCCGGGGCCCGCCTGGTAGTTCCAGGTGCCGATGCCCACTTCCGGAATCGAAATTCCCGTTGTCCCTAGTTCCTTGTGATTCATTTTTTCAGTCCCCGGCGAGCAGAGAGATTTCTTCCATTAGCAAGGGCTTCATGTGCAGATAGCGCGTTGCTTTTCGCGTGGTTACAATTCGACTGTAGACGGCCTTGACCTGCTCGGCCGAAAGTCCTGCTGCCCCTGCCACTTCTTCGTGCGTGCATCCGTTATCCAAGCCATACAAACAAAGGTCCATCTGTTCGTAGGGAAGCGAAAAATAAAATTCCTCTTGGGATTGTGGCATGGAGTAAGTGTCTGTTGTCGGGGGGCGTTTGCGAATCTCTTCCGGAACCCCGAGATATTCCGCCAATTGGTAGACCTGCGTTTTATACAAATGAGCTATGGGTTTCAGATCCGCCGCGCCATCGCCATTTTTCACAAAAAATCCCTGGTCGTATTCGAGTCGGTTTGGCGTTCCGGCCACGGCATAATTCAAACGGTCGGCATGGTAGTATTCGAAGAATTTTCGCGCACGCTGTTTCATATTCGTCGCGGCCAAAATCCCAAGATAGGTGTCAGCGTTCAGTCGGACCTTCTTTACATGCCCACTGGGCGACTCCACCACTAGATGGAAAAATTCGAATCCCTTATGGCCAGCAGAAGAGGACAGCACGATCTTGCATCGGTGACCCGGGCCATAATCTGGAATTTGTGCCCGGATCGCGTCATCGCGGCGGCGATAACATCCCGCGGCCTCGAGAAGAGGCGTGATGTCCTCGACAATGTATTTGACTTTCAGAGTCTCGGCCAAGAGTTTTCCAAGCCCCAGACTTTCATTCGACGATTCTCGTTCGGGCATGAGCAAGACAGCAACACGTTCGATGCCGAGGCTTCTGGCGCACAAAGCTGCCACAACGCTGCTGTCGATTCCTCCCGAAACTCCCAAGACTACGCCACGCCGCTTGAGCTGACGAAACACCTGTTCCTTCAGCGCGCAATCGATTTGCCGAAAGGCCTCTTCTGGTCTTAAGTTCAGTACGTCTTTCGTCAGTTTCACTGGATTTTCACCTGTACGCCTCACTCGGAGCAGGAATAAGGCACGCTCACGAGTGTGAAGAACTCATCCTTGAGTGAATGACGAGTATCAAACACCCGTGCAATTCGCAATGGCGTACATCACCTCATTGCTGGCGGCGCGCAAATTATGGATGGGGTTATAGTTAGCGAAAGTTTCGCATGAACTCGGTCGAAGCGAATTCCGTCCCGGATATAAAATTCAACAGCGGGCCAAAGCTCCACGCTGCGGGTTTCCCTACGAAATGCAATCCGGGGACGGACGACTCCATTCCGCGATCTAATACCGGATATCCACGAACGACCTTCAGAGCTTTGTGAAGCTCAGGGCTTAGGAACTGGAATCTCTTCGCATCGACTCGGTATCCCGTTGCGACAATCACATGATCAGCCATCCGCTCGGTTCCGTCACTCAATTTTAAGCACACGCGATCACCCATGATCTGTGCGGAGGTGACCTGGACGTTCAGGGTGATCAGTACGTTTTTCAAGTAGGGAATCATCCACGCAGTTCCAGCTGGGCGGATCGCCCGATAACTGATGCGATCCTGCCAACTCCGCGGCAGCTTTCGAAAGAGATGCGGCCAGCCGACCAGCCGGCTGATGCCTGCCGGACCCACATCATGTCCCGAGTAAAGGCATTTCGATATCAGGCCCAGGTGATGCAGCCACGCATGACCGCCCACCCAATAGAGTTCCCTGGCTTTTGAAAGAACCTCGGCGCTTGCTTCGTGATCTTGAAGTATTCGGGCGGCGTCCAGGCCGCTTTGGCCTCCACCCACAATCAGAAGGCGCTTCCCGCGGAAACGGCTGAGGTCCTTATGATCCGATGAATGGGTCACGTGAGATTCGGGCAGATTTTCAAGAGCCTCCGGCCGATAGGGAAACGGAGCAATTCCCGTCGCGACCACCACCCTGTTCGATTTGAGTTTTTGACCATCGTTCAGCGTGATTCCGAAACCGGAGCCGTTCTTCTCCACCGAAGCGACCTGTCGGCGGTCAATCTGTGGAACGACCTGCTGCTGATACCAAAGCCCATAGTCGACAAAATCCCCCAAAGGGATTGGCGTAGAGATCGCCTTTCCCCGACCGCTCTGATACCGATCCAGCGAAAGCTCATGGCCTGGACTTGCGATGTGAGAGGCCTTCCAATTGGAACGCAGGAACATACCTGCGGGCATGTGGTTCCGCCAAAAACTCATGGGGTCGCCAAAAACGTCGGCCACGATTCCCGCCCGGCGGAGATAAGCCGCAGTGGAAAGGCCGTAGGGCCCCGCCCCGATGATGATTACCTTGCTATCCACCCTCTAATGTTCCTGCCTTTCCCGAGCCAAATGTGGGGCAGATTCTTCTGCTGGCTGTTGCTCGGAACCCCTTCCAGGGTAAACCATTGGCGGCACCTGGATATTAAATGCTTGGAAATGAATAAGTTAAAAATGAACGTGGGCCTACGTCCGATGTCCCTATTTTAGATTATTCGCAAGTAAGATTCCATGCTCACCTGACTCTTAGAACTCTTTTATTCTTAATGATTTGGTTGCCCTGGAATTCCACACCAGGGTTATCCGATTTCATCCTTACTCCGAAGTAGGCTGAGGAAGACTTGAAGGTTAAAATGCCCGCATGACACAAGCCGGGATTTCAGTTGTCAGGAAAGGATTCGGCCTAGCTTGGCTGATTTTCTACTTTGCTTTTACCTTGCACTTGGCAGATCAGGTCCGCCATGACTTCATCGGCTATTACAACGCAACCGTATTGAGTCTCTACGGGCATTACTCTTGGTTTCCCCGAATCGACATCTCTCCTCGAGTTTGGCTCGCTTGCATGGGTGCAACGGCAGTCCTCTGGGTGGTTCTCAGTCCCTTCGCTTTCAAAAACACTCGCTGGATGCGACGGGTGGCCACGACCGTTGCGGCGGTTCAATTTCTGGAAGGCTTTGGAGTAATCGCAGCAACTCTTCGTGGAGGCACCGTCCCGTCCGTGCACTTTGAAGGCGTGGCCCCCGGTTTCTACACAGCTTCCTTAGTACTACTTGCTTCTTGCTATTTGGTTTGGAGCCTTAAAGTGTCTAAGAACGATTAAGGCCTTGAGTCAGAATATCGGCGAGTCTTTGCAATGGTATTGCAACTCGTCGGAGGACTTGATCTTCAATCTTCACTGCCTCCTAATTTGCATGCTAAGTAAGCGCTGATAGTAGTTTGGTCCCCGCTTTTTGTAGTAAGTGACTCCGCTTTTCGGTGGGGATATCCGAGGAGATAGGGACAGGTGCCTGCTAAGAGCGAATTGGCGCAATAACGATAAGCGGTTGCGCCGCAGTGCTCAGGCGGTCCTTTTGTTTGCTTCTGAAGCGGCCAAGCCTTCAGTTAAGACCCTCTAGCTGAGAATAAGTCCTGTCTTTTCAATCCTCAAAACTCCGAGAGAGCGCTCAAAAAGAGGTCTGTTTGGCGAAGCGCGTGCCAAACAAAGGGGCGGACCATCCTGCCTGAAACAAAGCTCGAGGCTGGCCCACCAGGAGAAAGAATATGGCTATCACGAAATCGGAAGCACTCGCCTACCACTATGGTGCGCGCCCTGGAAAAATCGAAGTCAAACCGACCAAGCCCTGCCGCACACAACGTGATTTGAGCCTTGCCTACACCCCGGGAGTGGCGCAACCCTGTTTAGAAATCGAAAAAGAGCCACACGATGCGTTCAAGTACACCGCACGCGGAAATCTCGTGGCCGTCGTTACCAATGGAACTGCTGTACTCGGGCTAGGGCATATCGGAGCGCTCGCCGGGAAGCCGGTGATGGAAGGAAAGGCGGTGTTGTTTAAGAGATTCGCGGACGTTGACGTATTTGACCTGGAGCTCGATACCACCAACGCAGATGAAATCATCAAAGTCTGCCAACTACTCGAGCCGACTTTCGGCGGAATCAACCTCGAAGACATCAAAGCGCCGGAGTGTTTCTATATCGAGGAAACGCTGAAGAAGACCATGAAGATTCCGGTCTTCCACGATGACCAGCACGGAACGGCGATTATTTCCGGGGCTGCGCTGTTGAATGCTCTGGAAATTGTGGGCAAGCCGATCGAAAAGGTCCGGGTGGTATTCAACGGGAGTGGTGCTGCCGGTATCGCTTGCGCAACGCACTATGTACGCCTGGGAGTAAAACGCGAAAACATCATTCTCGCTGACACAAAAGGTGTGGTGTACGAAGGACGCACGGAAGGCATGAATCTATACAAGGCGCAATTCGCCCAAAAGACTGGCGCTCGAACCCTTTCGGAAGCGATCAAAGGTGCCGATGTCTTTGTTGGTCTGTCGGTGAAAGGGGCGTTTACGCGAGAAATGCTCCGAACCATGGCAGCCCGACCGATTGTCTTCGCCATGGCCAATCCAGATCCGGAGATAACTTACGAAGATGCGGTAGCCGAGCGCAAAGATGTGATCATGGCCACGGGACGTTCTGACTACCCGAACCAGGTGAATAACGTGTTGGGCTTCCCGTTCATTTTCCGAGGAGCACTGGACGTTCGTGCGACGGCGATTAATGAAGAGATGAAGCTTGCAGCCACACGTGCGCTGGCGGCCCTAGCAAAAGAAGATGTACCCGATTCAGTTTGCCATGCCTACGGTGTGGATCGCGTCCGGTTTGGGCCAGAGTACATCATTCCAAAACCTTTCGATCCTCGTGTTCTGGTTTGGGAAGCATCCGCCGTGGCACGCGCCGCCATGGAAACAGGCGTTGCTCGAGAACCAGTAGACCTTTTGGAATACCGGGAACGCCTTGAACGGCTTCTGGGGAAGGCCCACGAGGTGATGCGTTTGGTCATTCACAAAGCGCAGGCAAAGGTGCGCCGTGTAGTTTTCCCTGAAGGAGAAAATGACAAGATTCTACGAGCAGCTCACATTCTCGTCGAGGAGAATATTGCTCGGCCGATTCTACTCGGCAACACGGATGTGATCCGGGCGAAAGCTGCCGACCTGTCCGTCGATCTCGGGAAAATCCAGGTCGTCGATCCGACGACTTGGCCCAAACGAGAGGCTTACATCACAACTCTGTATCAACTGAGGCAACGGCGAGGTGTGACGCTTTCCGAGGCCAGAGAGCTGATCACCAATCGCAACTACTTTGGATCCGTGATGGTGCACTTGGGAGATGCGGATG
>Ga0335082_10010208_pt1 | contig 10191 bp, 9 predicted proteins | sample Lox_Sample_41_FD_206718 | JGI IMG/M metagenome (GOLD analysis project Ga0335082, IMG submission 206718) | Soil microbial communities from Loxahatchee National Wildlife Refuge, Florida, United States - Lox_Sample_4.1 | ecosystem: Environmental > Terrestrial > Soil > Wetlands | place: USA: Florida...
CGCGTCTTCGCCGGCGTGCTGATCGCCGTATTCGCCGCCGTCAGCGCTGCGGTCGGAGCGGCTGCGGCATATCGTCCGCATACGGATCAATTACCCGCCGCGGCGGCCGCCCCCGCGCCGGTTGCGGTCCAACCGGCCGACGACGGGTTCGCGCGCCGCAGCGCGCTGTCGCCGGCCGAGCAGCTGGTGTTAACCAAGCTGCTCGCCGAGCACCGCTGCCTGGCCGAGGCGATGTACTACGAGGCGCGCGGCGAAGGCGTTTCGGGCGAGAAGGCCATCGCCGAGGTCGTCTTCCACCGCATGCGCACCGGCAACTACGGCCACTCGATCTGCGCCGTGGTCTACGAAGGAGCGGGCCAGCCGCACTGCCAGTTCTCGTTCGCCTGCAACGGCGACCTGGCGCTCAAGAAGCAGCCGGAGGCCTGGACGCGGGCGCAGGTTCTCGCCGCGCGCATCCTGACCGGCGAGGAGCGGCTCGAGGACGAGACGGACGGCGCCACCAACTTCCACTCCATTTCGGTCGAACCGGAGTGGGCGCAGAGCCTTCAGCGCACGGTGCAGATCGGTAACCACATCTTCTACAGGGACGGGCTGCGCTCGCGGGCGATGTAGGTTCAGGCGAATAGCGAATGGGGAAAGAAAGACGCCCTGTTCGCTATTGCGCTTTTTGCGCCTTCAGAAATCCAGCCCGACGTCGAGGCTCGGCGCCGAGTGGGTGATGGCGCCGGAGGAGATGTAGTCGACGCCGGTCTCGGCGATGGCGCGCACGGTCTGAAGCGTGACGTTGCCCGAAGCCTCCAGCACGGCGCGGCCGGCGGTGAACTCCACCGCGCGCTTCAAATCGTCCAGGCCGAAATTGTCGAGCAGCACGGTGTCGACGCCGAGCTTCAGCGCCTCCTGCAGCTCCGCGAGCGAATCCACTTCCACCTCGACCTTCACCATGTGACCGAGGCCCGAGAACACGCGTTGCACGGCGTTGGTGATGCCGCCCGCCGCGGCGACATGGTTGTCCTTGATGAGGACGCCGTCGTCGAGCCCGAAGCGGTGGTTGACGCCGCCGCCGCAGCGCACCGCGTATTTCTCGAGGATGCGCAGCCCGGGCGTGGTCTTGCGGGTGCAGACGATATGCGCCTTGGTGCCTTTGACGGCGTCCACCAGCGCGCGGGCCGCCGTGGCGATGCCCGACAGATGGCCCACGAAATTGAGGGCGACGCGCTCCGCCGCCAGGATGCTGCGCGCCGCGCCCTGCACGATCAGCAGCGTGGCGCCCGCCTCGGCTTGGCTGCCGTCGCGCACCTCCATCACCACCTTGAGCGAACCGTCGATGACGTGAAACGCGGCTTCGGCCGCGACGAGGCCGGCGATGGTGCCGGGCTTGCGGGCGGCGAGGCGCGCCGTGGCGTGCTGGCCCGCGGGCAGGACGAGGTCGCTGGTGATGTCGCCGGCGCGGCCGAGGTCCTCTTCAAGCGCCCGGCGGACGATCGGTTCGACCAGCAGGAACGGCGGCGTACGGAGCGGGAAGGGCATTGGGCGGGGCTTTCATTGCCGCGCGGCGTCAATGCGCGGCGCGGATCTTCGGGTCGGCGGTCGGCGCGGCGGCGATGCGATCGGCGTCGGCAAGGGTCATGAAGGTGCGGACGGGCACAGAGTCGGTCCGCGGATAGTCGCTGCGGTAGTGGCCGCCGCGGCTCTCGCGACGGGCCAGCGCGCCCGCAACCACCATCTTGGCCGCCACCGTCATGTTGAGCAGCGAAGGTTCATGGCCGCCGGCGCGTTCGATCCGGTCGATGCTCCGCAGCGCTTCGGCGAGCCCCAGCGCGTCGCGCTCGAGACCCACATGCCGCGTCATGGCTTCGCGCAGCGCCCGCGGCACGGGCGGCGCGGCATAGCGCGTCGGCGCCGGCACGGTGCCGCCTACCGTCCGCGTCGCCACATTCGCGCGCACGTCCTCGGCGGCGCGGGCGCCGAACACCAGCGCTTCGAGCAGCGAGTTGGAGGCCAGCCGGTTGGCGCCGTGCAGGCCCGTGGCGGCGCACTCGCCCACGGCCCACAGCCCTTCGAGCGAACTGCGGCCGCGCGTGTCGGCGGCGATGCCGCCCATGTGGTAGTGCGCGGCGGGGGCGACCGGAATGGGCTGCACGGCGGGATCGATGCCCGCTTCGCGGCAGGCGGCGTGGACCGTCGGGAAGGCGCGCGCGAAGGCGGCGCCCACCGCCTGGCGGCAGTCGAGAAACACGCGATGACCGGCGACGATCTCGCGATGGATGGCGCGCGCCACTACGTCGCGCGGCGCCAGCTCCGCCAGCGGATGGATGGCCGGCATGAAGCGGCGGCCCACCTCGTCGACCAGGATGGAGCCTTCGCCGCGCAAGGCCTCGGTCGCCAGCGGCGCCGGATCGCGGTCGACCGCGATGGCCGTGGGATGGAACTGCACGAACTCCGGATCGGCGATCACGGCGCCCGCCCGCGCCGCCATGCCGAGGCCTTCGCCGCGCGTCTCGGGCGGGTTGGTGGAGACGGCATAGAGCGCGCCGAGGCCGCCTGTCGCCAGGATCACGCAGGAGGCGCGCAGCAGCACCAGCCGGCGCACCGGGCCGTCGCACACGCGGGCGAACAGGCCGACGACGCGCCCGTCGCGCAGCGCCAGCTCGATGGCGTGGAAACCCTCCATCAGCGTGACGGACGGCGTTTCCTGGGTGCGGTCGGCCAACGCCCGGGTCACTTCCGCGCCGGCGCGGTCGCCGCTGACGTGCACGATGCGGGCGGCCGAATGCGCCGCCTCGCGGCCCACCGCCAGCGAACCGTCGGCGCGGCGGTCGAAGGAGGCGCCGTAGCGCACCAGGTCTTCGATGCGGGCCGGCGCCTCGCGCGCCACCAGCGCCGCGATTGCCGGATCGCACAATCCGGCGCCCGCCGCGACGGTATCGGCGGCGTGGGATTGCCAGCTGTCGCCCTGGCCGACCGACGCCGCGATGCCGCCTTGGGCGCGCGCGCTCGAACCGGAAACGCCGGGGCGGGTGTCGGCCAGCACCACGGCCGGGAAGGGCGCGAGCTTGAGCGCCGTGAACAATCCCGCCACGCCGGCGCCCAGGATCAGCGCGCCTTTGGTCTCGATGATGTTGTCGACCTGGAGAGCCATCGCCTTACGCCGCGCGGCGCTCCCTCTTGACGCCCACGGCCAGCATGCGCTCGACGCTGTTGCGGGCGCGCGCCGCCACCGCCGGATCGAGCGTCACCTCCACGCTCATGCTTGCGAGCGAATTGAGGATGCTGGGCAGCGTGATGCGCTTCATGTGCGGGCAGAGGTTGCAGGGCCGCACGAATTCGACGTCGGGATAGTCCACCGCGACGTTGTCGCTCATCGAGCATTCGGTCACCAGGACGGCGCGGGGCGGCCGCTTCTCGCCGATATAGCCGATCATGCCGGAAGTCGAGCCGGCGAAATCCGCTTCGGCGATCACCTCCGGCGGGCATTCGGGGTGCGCCAGCACCACGATGCCGGGATTGGCCTCGCGGAACCCGCGAATGTCGGCGGCGGTGAAGCGCTCGTGAACCTCGCAATGGCCTTTCCAGGTGACGATCCGGATGGCGGTCTGCTTCGCCACGTTCTGCGCCAGGAATTCGTCGGGGATCATGACGACCGCATCGACGCCCCATTCGCGCGCGATGTCCTCCACCACGGCCCGCGCGTTCGAGGAGGTGCAGCACACGTCGCTCTCCGCCTTCACTTCGGCCGACGTGTTGACATAGGTGACGACCGGCAGGCCCGGGTACTTCTGCTTCAACCGGCGGACGTCGGCGCCGGTGACGGACTCGGCGAGCGAGCAGCCCGCTTGCGGATCGGGAATGAGCACGGTCTTGTCGGGCGAAAGAACCTTCGCCGTCTCGGCCATGAAATGCACGCCCGCCTGGACGATGACCGCGGCGTCGGTCCTGGCGGCCTGGCGCGCGAGTTGGAGCGAGTCGCCGGTGAAATCCGCCACGCAATGGAAAATCTCGGGCGTCATGTAGTTGTGAGCGAGGATCACCGCGTTCTTGTCACGCTTGAGCGCGTTGATCGCGTGCACATAAGGCGCATGCACGGGCCATTCGATCTCGGGCACGACGCGGGCCACCTTCCGGTAGACATCGCGCGTGGCCGCGGCGATTTCCGGCGTGTAGGCGAGGCGCATCCCGAGGTCCTGCATGGCTCCTGCCTTGACCCGTTATATGCTCCATTTGAGCATATAGATAGGGCAAAAAGACCGGCCTTCAAGGCCGGACGCGCCTTTATGCTGCATATGAGCAATAATAGGTCAAGGGGCCAGGCCGGTTTGTCCAGCGCTTGTTCGCTGCGCGCCCCCAGGGATTCCGCTGGTTCCCGGCCGCCGGCGGCACCAAACTCTCGGCAGGTATGCGCGGGCCGGGAAGGTCGGGCTAGGCAGAGGTGCGTTGCCGGGAGCCGACGCGCAGGCCGGAAGAAGGCCGCTCGCGCAGCACCTCGCGGCGGAAGCGGAACAGCTCGGCCGGCCGGCCGCGCGCCAGCGCCGACACCTTGCCGGTGCCTTCCACCAGGCCCTGGTCTTCCACCAGCCGGCGGAAATTCTGCTTGTGCAGGCGGACGCCGGAGATCGCCTCCACCGTCCGCTGCAGGTCGAACAGCGTGAACGACGCGGGCATCAGCTCGAACACGACCGGGCGGTATTTCATCTTGCCGCGCAGCCGCGCGATGGCGGTGGCGAGGATGCGGCGATGGTCGAACATCATGCTGTCGCCGAGCAGCAGCGTGTGCGAGGGGTCGGCGCGCCCGTCGCGCGCGCTTTCGGCCACCAGGCCGACTTCGTAGAGCAGTTCGTAGCGCTCCAGCACTTTCTCCTCGTCCCAGGCGAGGCCGCCGAGCCCGAAGCACAGGCGAATGCGGTCGCGCCGGTTCTCGGCCGCGGCGCGATCGGGCGCTTGCCTGGCGAAGCTCTCCAGCGCCGGAGCGATGGCCTCGTCGATCACGGAAGGCCGTTCGTCGCGCCAGTCCTCCCACGGGAAATAGCGGTACCAGTCGCGCCACGGCGTAGCGGGCGCCGCGCCGCTCTGGCGGGTGAGCGCAAGATAGCCGACCGACACCACGCGCGGGCCCTCGCCCGGCTTCAGCGCGTGCCGCCCGCGGTCGCCGAACGTGTAGAGCTGTTCGACATAGCCGAGCTCGAGGCGCGTCTGCTCGTCCACCCACGCCCGCAGGCCGCTGTCGAGCGTGCGGTGGGCGATGGGATCGAACGGGCCGAAGGGCAGGGCGTCGTCGCCTCCGCCGGGACGCACCACGAGCACGCTCGGCCGCTCTTCGACCACCGAAACGATGGCCGCCGACAGGCCGATGACGACGGCGTGTTTGCCGTTCCGCGTCACAGGCCGAACACGTCGAGCGGAAACTCCACCGGCGCGCCTTCTTCCACCAGAATGCTCGGTCCCATCTGTTCCACCGCCTCAACCATCTTCCCGCTACGATCGAGGAACTCGTCGGCCAGCCGCACGATCAGCCGGTTCGGCGCGGCATGCGCCGCCCGGGCGCGGATCTCGCGCGCGATGCAGAGTTCGGCCCCCGGCTTCGAGCGGTCGCACAGGACGGTGAACGCCGCCGCCATCGAGCGGCTGACCCCGGCCCAGCAATGCACCACCATGGGATGGCGGCCGTCCCAGCCGCGGGTGAATTCCAGCAGCGCTGCGATGTGATCCTCGACCGGCGGGGAGGAGCCGAGCGAGGGGTCGCTGACGTCGTTGAGGCCGAGCCGCAGATGGCGCTGCGGCGGAAAGCCGTCCGGCGTCTCGATCATGAACTCGGGCGACAGAAGGGTGACGAGATGCGACGGCCGGTACGCGCGCAGCAAATCCGGCACGGCAGACAGGGGGGAAACCAGAATCAGCGACATCGGCGCTCTGCTACCCCAGCATTATGGCATGCGGAAGCCGGAGCCGGCGCGGATTCCGGGCGTGTTGCCGCAGAGGCTAACCGATCAGGTGGCGGAATCGCTCGAGGAACTGGGCCTGCGCCTCCGGAGTGGCCAGCGGCGTCAGCCGCGGCGCCCTGAGCGCCTTGGGCGGCGGGCCGAAGAAGCGGCGCGCTTCGGCAGGCTCGAACCCCGCGAGCTGGGTGGCCTCGTGGTAGGCCGACAGCCGGTCCGCCTTCTTGATGAGCGCCAGGAGCGCCGCGGGGGCCTTGGGCGGCAGCCCGAAACGGATGTGAATTGCTGTGAGAAGTCTCAGCTCGAAGTCCTTGTAATCAAAGCCGACGGCCGTCTTGAACGGGCTGATGAGGTCGCCGACAACATACTCCGGCGCATCGTGCAGCAGCGCCATCAGCCGGGCCTGGCGCGACAAGTTGGCGTTCAGCTCCGCCACGAGCCGTTCCACCAGGACGCAATGCTGCGCCACGGAGAAGGCGTGCTCGCCCTTGGTCTGACCGTTCCAGCGCGCCACCCGGGCCAGGCCGTGGGCGATGTCCTCGATCTCCACGTCCAGCGGCGAGGGATCGAGCAGGTCGAGGCGGCGGCCGCTCAACATTCTCTGCCAGGCACGGGAAGGCTGCATCGTCGTACCGTACCTCACGGATTGCGCGGCACGATGGCCGGTCAGACGGCCATCTTGCGCAGCAGCACGCTGCCGGCCGAGTAGCCGGCGCCGAAGGTGCACAGCAGGCCGATGTCGCCGGGCTTGAGATCGGCGCTGTACCTGTTGAAGGCGATCATCGCGCCGGCCGAACTGGTGTTGGCGTATTCGTCGAGCACGGTCGGGGCTTCGTCCGGCGTCGCGTCGCGCCCCAGCACCTTGTGGGCGATGAGCTGGTTCATGTTGAGGTTGGCCTGGTGTAGCCACATGCGGCGGAGCGAGGATGGCCGCAGCCCTTCGGCTTTCAGATGCTCGATCACGAAATCCGACACCAGCGGCGTGACTTCCTTGAACACCTTGCGGCCGCGCTGCGTGAACAGCTTGTCGCGCTTGCCGATGCCTTCCGGCGCGGCGCGGTTGAGGAAGCCGAAGTTGTTGCGGATGTTGTTCGAAAACCGCGATTTCATGCGGGAGGAGATGAGCTGCCAGGAATTGGGCGCGCGCACCTGCTCCGCCCGCTCGACCACGAAGGCCGAGGCCGCGTCGCCGAAGATGAAGTGGCAGTCGCGATCGCGGAAATCGACGTGGGCGGTGAGGATTTCCGGATTGCAGATGAGGATGGCCCGCGCGTCGCCGCTGCGGATCATGCCGGCGGCGACCTGCATGGCGTAGGTGGCCGAGGAGCAGCCGACGTTCATGTCGAAGGCAAAGCCGTCGATGCCCAGTGCATCCTGCACCTCGATGGATACGGCGGGATAGGCGCGCTGGAGGTTGGCGCAGCTCACGATCACGGCGTCGATGTCGGCGGGCTTCTTCTCGGCATCGGCAAGCGCCGCACCGGCCGCCGCCGCCGCGATTTCGGCCATCACGGATATCCGGTCGTCCGGGCGCTCGGCAATGCGCGGGCACATCAGTTCGGGGTCGAGAATGCCGGTCTTGTCGAGCACGTAGCGATGCTTGATGCCCGACGCCTTGACGATGAACTCGCACGAGGATTCGAGCAGTCTGGTCACGCTGCCGCCGTCGATCGCGGCGGCGTGGATGTCGTTGTAGTGGCGGACGAACGTGTTGAACGAAGAAACCAGTTCCTCGTTGGTGATCGATTCAGCCGGCGTGAAAACCCCCGACCCCGACAAAGCAATTCCGGCCAAATTCGTCATCCCCTGCGGACTATTGGGCGAAACTGGCCCAGCGGCGGCTTGAACGCAAGCATTACGGAGCCCTTTGCGCCGGAAGGCCCCCAAAACCGCAAGAATCCGCATGGGAGAACAGGCCGCTCGCGTCCGAGGCCAGGGCGCGCTAAACCCTCGGCCATGACGGAAAACGGCGCCCTGGTCCTGTTCTCGGGCGGGCAGGATTCGACGACATGCCTCGCCTGGGCCCTCACCCAATTCTCCAGGGTGGAGACGGTCGGATTCGACTACGGCCAGCGCCATCGGGCGGAGCTGGAGGCGCGCGGCCGCGTGCTGGCGGCCATTCGGGCGCGGTTTCCGCAATGGTCCTCAAGGCTCGGCGAAGACCACGAGCTTTTCCTCGATGTATTGAAGCAGATCGGCGGCAGCGCGCTGACCGACGACGTGAAGATAACGATGGGCAAGGACGGCCTGCCGACGACGTTCGTGCCGGGGCGCAACGTGCTGTTCCTCGCGGCGGCGGCGGCGCTCGGCTATCGCCGCGGCGTCGCCGATCTCGTCGGCGGCATGTGCGAGACGGACTACTCGGGCTATCCCGATTGCCGCGGCCGGACCATTTCCGCCGTCGCCGAAGCGCTGACGCTGGCGCTGGCGCGGCCGGTGACCATCCACACGCCGCTGATGGCAATCGACAAGGCGGCCACCTGGGCGCTGGCGGAGCGGCTCGGCGGCGCGGCGCTGGTCGACGTGATCCGCGAGGAAACCGTGACCTGCTACCAAGGCGACCGCACGCACCGCCACGCCTGGGGCTACGGCTGCGGCGTCTGCCCGGCTTGCGACCTGCGCGCCAAGGGATATCGAAAGTACCGCGGCGGATGAGTTACGCAGTCAAGGAGATCCACTACACGCTGCAAGGCGAGGGGGCCCGCGCCGGCCGCGCCGCGGTGTTCCTGCGCTTCGCGGGATGCAATCTGTGGAGCGGCCTGGAGCGCGACCGCGCCGCGGCAGTTTGCAAGTTATGCGATACCGATTTCGTCGGGACGGACGGCGAAGGCGGCGGGAAATTCGCCGATGCCGAAGCGCTGGCGGCGGCGGTCGCCGCGGCGTGGCCGGCGCACAGCGCCGCGCAGCCTTACGTCGTGTGCACCGGCGGCGAGCCGCTGCTGCAGCTCGACCAGGCGCTGGTCGACGCGCTGCACGCCCGCGATTTCGAAATCGGCGTCGAAACCAACGGCACCTTGTTTCCGCCGCACGGCATCGAGTGGATTTGCGTCAGCCCGAAGGCCGGGGCCGAGCTCGTGCTCGACGCGGGCCAGGAGCTGAAGCTCGTCTATCCGCAGCCGGGCGCACCGCCGGAGCGCTACGCCGACCTGCTGTTCGATCACTATTTCCTGCAGCCGATGGACGGGCCCGATCGCGAGGCCAGCACGCGGGCGGCTGTCGCTTATTGCCTTGCGCATCCGCAATGGCGGCTGAGCCTGCAGACCCACAAGCTGATCGGACTGAGATGACCTGATCGGCCTGAAGCTGACGGTCGCTGCCTAATTAAAACGCATCGATCGTCGCACCCTCTTGAATCCGCTCTTCGCGCTTCCCACCTCATTAAGGTTCTTTGACCCGGTGAGAGACGGTTAAGTGAAGGTGCAGCTCGCGTGCGTTTAGATGCAGCTTGATGCGCGTTCGGAAGGCTCGGGAAGCAAGGCGAATATCGAAGCGCCGCAACGAATTAGGGTCGATTTAGAGGGATTCGAATTCGATTTTTCGTTTTTCTATCCTCCGCCTTGTCCGCGGTCGCTAGCTCGGCTGTTTTTAGAACCGCGTGACGATCTTTTCCAGGTCCGGCCGGGCGCGCTCTTCCAACGGCACGGCGCTCTTGCCGATGTAGACGAAGCCCGCGATCCGCTCGCCGGGCTTCAGGCCGAGGCGCTCCTTAACCAACGGATGATAGGCGCACCATTCGGTGATCCAGTTGGCGACGTAGCCGAGGGCGGTGGCGGCGATCAACATGGTCTGGCAGACCGCACCCGCCGAAAGCTGCTGCTCCCATTCGGGGATCGGAATGGCTTCGCGCACGCGGCTCACCACGGCGATGACGACCGGCGCCCGCAGGAAGCGCCCGGCTTCCAGCGCGGCGCGTTCCTCCGTCACCGTTTCCGTCCGGCGCAGGCACTCGACCGCCATCTCGCCGAACCGCCGCCGGGCCTCGCCCTCGAACAGGATGAACCGCCAGGGGAACAGCTTGCCGTGGTCGGGCACCCGCGAGGCGGCGCGCAGGATGGTCTCAAGCTCGTCGGGCGTGGGGCCTGGCCCGGTCATCGCCTTGGCGGAGCCGGACCGGCGCGCGAGCAGCAGGTCGATCGTCTGCGGAGCGGGCCGGTTGAAGACCGGAGGCGGTTCGATTGCCATGTTCACCTTGTGCCAATTGGGACTTGCGGAACGGCCGGAAGCCGTCATCTCGATACGGAACGGCGCCTCGCCCGTCGAA
>Ga0335082_10010210_pt1 | contig 10190 bp, 13 predicted proteins | sample Lox_Sample_41_FD_206718 | JGI IMG/M metagenome (GOLD analysis project Ga0335082, IMG submission 206718) | Soil microbial communities from Loxahatchee National Wildlife Refuge, Florida, United States - Lox_Sample_4.1 | ecosystem: Environmental > Terrestrial > Soil > Wetlands | place: USA...
AGGAAGGTCGTCGCGAAAACGTTCATGTAGTCCCACAACCCGGCCACCGAGAGGCCGATGAAATATCCCCAACAACTGCGACGGAAACTCAGGACGATAGCGGCGACGTACATCCAAGCCTGAAAAAAATGAAGCCAGCGGATGTCCGCTTCCCAGTAAGCAGAGACGGCCAGCATCAGAATGAAGATGCATCCACCGACCAGGATCAGCCAATGAGCAGCTTTCGGTTCCGGGGCGAACGAGTTCATGGACACCAATACGGGTTGATGCTCCAGAAAGTTCCCCGGCAGGCGCAATGCATGCCGTTCGGGCGGCTTATGAGGCCAACTCAGCATCCAAAGTTGGTAATATGGTGCGTGCCTGCTGCAAGTGAAGCCACGGCGGGACCAGCGCGGACACGCTCTTTCTCAAACCCCTGTCGTTGACGAGTTTGAGTTGAAGCGCAATCTGCAACCCGGCAGCGGGAGGAGAATGAATGATTCGAAAGCTCGCCACGATTCCCCAATTCGGGCTAGCCACATTTTGCCTGACAGTCTTGATGGGAATCGCAACCGTACACGCCCAGCAAACTCCAGCCCAGCCGTCGAACCCGCAGCCTCAGGCCCAGCAACCGGACCAGTCCAGCAGCAGCCAGGAAGCGTCCGCTGAAGAAACTCAGAAGGCCGAAAAGACGAAGAAGCACGACTACAAGAACTGGACTTTCAACGTTGGCGGCGGCGCAAGCCTGATGCATGGGACAACGAACGAGTTTGTACGCGAAGGCGGAGGAGTCTTTGCCGCAGGCGTTGCCCGCAATTACAGCAAGTATTTCGGATTACGTTTCGATTTCCAGTTTGACAATCTGCCTTTGCGCAGTTCTGCTCTTGCGCTCGCTCAAGCGCCTGGGGCGAACAGTCACGTGTACTCGTTCATGGTCGATCCGATCATAAATTTCAATGTGACCAAGAACTGGGGCGGATACGTCGTGTTCGGTCCGTCCTTCTTCCATCGCTCAGGCAAACTCGATTCATCGACCGCGATTCCCGGATCGGCGTGTAACGGATTTTTCCTCTGGTGGGGCGAGTGCTTTGCCGGAAGCTTGCCGCTAAGTGGAGACTTTCTCAGCGCGAGCCAGAATCAGTTTGGCTTTAACCTTGGGGGAGGCATCACTCGCAAGATCCGCCCCAACATGGATTTCTACGCTGAATACCGCTACCTGCACGGCAAACACAACGACATCACGACGGTCTTGAGTCCCATCACGATCGGTATTCGGTGGTGAGCTGCAAAAACTCAGTTGATCGTAAGACAGCAGAGTTCTGACTTCTGAGTGCGCTCACTCCGGATTCGTACGGTAGCGCCACAGATCTGAGGTCTGTTTCTGCAGTTGCACGAATGACGAACTCGACGCAGGCAGTGCGGTCTCGGTTGTTGAATTTGCTTCCTGCACCGCGAGTTCGACCAGTTCGTGCTTGGGAGCGAGCGAGCACGCGGGATCTGTCGCGGTAGCATCTCCGGTGAGCAGGAATGCCTGGCAGCGACATCCGCCAAAATCTTCTGTGCGGCGCTCGCAGGTGCGGCAGGGCTCGGCCATCCAGTCTTCGCCACGGAACTTACGAAACGATTCGGACTCCTGCCAGATCCACTCGAGCGATTTTTCGCGCACGTTCTCGAACCACAATCCCGGCAGCACTTCCGCGGCGTGACACGGTAGAACTTTGCCCGAGGGATTGACGAGCATCAATCTGCGTCCCCAGCCACCCATGCAAGCCTTCGGGAATTTCGCGTAATAATCCGGGACAACCGAATCGATGCGGATCTTTCCCGCGAGGCGCGTCTCGGCTTGCGCGATGATTGCAACTGCTTTCTCAAGTTGGGCGCGCGTTGGCATGAGGGCGGTGCGGTTTGCGAGAGCCCAACCGTAATACTGCGTGTTGGCGATCTCCACTCGCTCTGGATGCAGTTGCTCGATGAATTCAATCATCTCTTCGAGATGATCGAGGTTCTGCCGGTGTACAACCAGGTTGACCGTAAATGCGATCTTGTGTCGGCGAATCGCCCGCGACAAGTCAATTTTGTGGGCGTGAGCTTTCGCACCCGCGATCCAGTTCGCGGCATCTTCCCGTGAATCCTGAAAGCTGATCTGGATGTGATCCAGTCCGGCATCGACCAGTAACTGCAAACGCATCTCGTTGAGACCAATGCCTGATGTGATGAGGTTGGTATAGAGGCCCGCAGCGCGAGCCGCCGCAATCAATTCGGTCAGGTCCGCGCGCGCCAGCGGTTCACCGCCGGTGAAATGCGCGTGCAACATCCCAAGCTTGCCAGATTGTCGAAAGACGCTCGTCCACGCCTCCGTGGAGAGTTCATCGCTCACCGAAGCCAACTGCATCGGATTCGAACAGTAGACGCAGTGCAGCGGACAGCGATGCGTCACCTCGGCAATGAGAGCTAGAGGAGAGAAAGACATTAAGTAATTTTGTAAATTTGGCAATCGGGTAGGTTTGTAGATTTTAAGATTACCAAATTACAAAATTACCCAATTACACAATTAGTAATCCACGATTCTCTTCTTCTGTAGCTGCTCCAGAAACATACCGATATCGGCGCGTATCTTTTCCGGATCAGTCTTCCCGAACTCCTTTTGTAAGTCCGCAATGATCTCGCCGAAGGTCCGTTGCCCATCGCATCGCTCGAGCACCAGCTTTCCTGTCCCCTGCAGCTTAATCGCTCCTTCGGGAAACAGAATCATCCGGGTCTCTTCTTTCCCGCTTTGGGCCGTCGGTCCCCACCGGCATCCTGTCGCGAGACGTGGCTGACTCGTATCTGTGGGAGCAGCCATTATTTTTCCTCAATTCTGAATACGCCCGGCGGAGGCCACCCTGGTTGCACGTAGGCGAAATACAAAGCGTCGAGCTGCGCCCACAGAAGGTCACACTTGTCGCGTAGAGCCTGAATCGCGAGTTCTTGTTCCGCGCGTGTCTTCGCATGTTCGTGTACATATTCGGTGGCGAACTGCGCGTCTTCGGGCGCTTGCGTCAAGCGCGCCTGGAAATAGTCGAGGCCTCCGGAAAGCCAGGGATAGTGCTGACGAAGTTTCTCCATGCGCAGCGAGATCAGGTCGCGCGAAAACAGTTCGGTGAGCGACGAGGCGACGGCTTCCAGCAAACTCCGGCTTCGAACAATATTCAGATACTCATTCACTGCAAACCGCGTCGCAGGCAAGATTCCAATTCCCGCCTGCACTCGTTCTGCATCGAGACCGGTGGCTTCCGCGAGCTTCAGCCAGCGCTTGATTCCACCTTCACTCGAAGCATCGCCATCATGGTCCACAACGCGCTTGCGCCACGCGCGGCGAAACGCCGGATCAGGTCCGCGCGAAAGAATGATCGAATCCTTGATCGGGATGATCGCCTGGTAGTAATAGCGGTTCAAGGCCCAGGCCTGAAGCTGTCCACGGCTGAGTCGCCCTTCGTGCATCATCAGATGAAACGGATGCTGGTGGTGATAGCGCTCTTCCCCGACGGCTCGCAGCGCCGCGCGCAACTCATCGAACGACAGCAGTGCGTCTGCCTTTTCATCTACAGTTCGAACTGCCATCCATCCTCCGCAATTTCCCAGCCTGCGTCGCGCACCTGGCGATGCTCCTCAGAAGCCTCGTCCAGCATGGGATTCGTATTGTTCACGTGTATATAGATTTTACGTGGATGCCGGAGTTGCGCCAACTTCGCCATACTGCCTTCGTCGGAGGAAACCGCAACGTGTCCCATTTCCTGCGCGGTTTGTCCGCTTCCTTGAATTCGGATTAACTCGTCATCGCTCCAGAACGTACCATCGAAGAGGAGCACGTCGGCTGAGTCGAGTTCTTTCAGCAGGACATCATCAATCTGCGGAACCGCGGGCATATACGCGAGACGGTTGCCTGACGGAGATTCGACAATCAGGCCTAATGACGCTTCGCGGCGGCTGAGTTGCTGTTGACGCGACTGCGAAACATACGCAGGATAGTGTCTTCCGAGCGAAAGCGCGCGGCAGACCAATCCGGAATCTGCACCAGACACAGTGAGCAAGTGAAAATCCTGATCAACAGCGAATTCAGTCCACGTCAGTTGCGGAGAAATGCGCTGCAGCATGGCGAACATCGAATTGTCTTCGGTGAGAATCCGCCGAACCGAGAGTGTCGCGTATGCGTTCAACGGTTGCAGTTCCCGCAGGAGAAGAAGTCCGAGCACGTGATCGATGTCGGCGTTGAGCAGAACCGCGCCTTGGATAGGCGAGTGACGAGTCGAATCTGGGCGTGGATGGAGTTTGGGCGTGGATTCGATCTGCGACCGCAGGTCGGGAGAGGCTCCCAGCAGAAACCAGTGTTCGCCATCTGCGCTGACCGCGACCTGAGTCTGCGAACGCGCCTTGCCCTGGAACGTTCCAGCGCGCAGCGCGCGGCAATTCGGGCACGCGCAGTTCCATTGGGGAAAGCCTCCGCCGGCGGCTGAGCCGAGAATCCTGACTTGCATGAAGGGAGTTTAACAGCGCGCCACAGCGTTGGTTCGCCGGGCCCGCTAAGCGGCCGACACCGCTGTCCCTCCGTACCCATACTTTTCCCTACAATATTTGGTCCCTTCATTCGTCTTCAGCAGTGGATGGAACGGGCGGCTGGCCACATCGCGATGACAGAGCAAGACCGGCGAATTACAGAAGTTTTCGCGGAAGAGCGGGCGCGTTTGCGCAACTTCATCCGGCGCCGTGTGCCCAATGAGGCCGACGTAGAGGACCTGCTGCAGGATGTCTTCTCTGAGCTGGTCGAGGCGAACCGCCTCCTGATGCCAATCGAATATGTAACCGCGTGGTTATTCCGCGTAACGCGCAATCGCATCACGGACTTATTTCGCAAGAAGCGTCCGGACAACTTCAGCGATGTGGATGTGGTGGACGAAGATGGCGAGCGAATTCAAATTGAAGATCTGTTGCCCTCTCCGGATGCAGGGCCCGATGCGGCGTACGTCCGGCAGGTGATTCTCGACGAACTGGAACATGCGCTCAGCGAGTTGCCCGATGAGCAGCGAGAGGTATTCATCGCGCACGAGGTAGAGGGGCGCAGCTTCAAAGAGTTGGCTACGGAAAGCGGCGTGAACGTGAACACGCTGCTTTCGCGCAAGCGGTATGCCGTGCTGCATCTGCGAGAACGGTTGCAGGACGTGTATGACGAGTTCAGGAAGAAATGAGGAACAGTATGAGACGGAAAATGATTTGGATTGCACCCTTCGCAATTCTGGCGTTGACAGCTTTCGTTTTTCTTGGCGGCTGGGTGGTGCAGCATCTCTGGAACTGGCTGCTGCCGGAGATGTTTGGCTGGCGCATGGTGACGTTCTGGCAAGCGGTGGGATTGCTGGCGCTGTGCCGGATTCTGTTTGGGAACTGGGGCGGACGCGGCGGTCATCGGTCAAACTTCCGGCGGCGCATGGATGAGAAGTGGGAGCCCATGACGCCTGAGGAGCGGGAGAAGTTGCGCCAGAAGTGGGGATCGCGGTGCGGGTTCGGGACACCGGAGGGCGGAGCGGATGCGAAGGTCTAGCCTGCTTTCAGGAGCAGAGGCGCGCACAAAATCGCTTACGAGTGTCCTCCCTCCTCAAGCGATATAGGCGCGAGTTTCTTCTGAACGAATCGAAACTCGACTTGGTCTGGCGCGCAAAGGTGCCGTCGATTTCCCTGCGAAAGACTTCGCGAAGCGAGCGCGAAGCAGCCAGAAAATCATCAGGAGGAGCGGCAGAAAACTCAACAGAACGAGAGCGCCCGACTTGCGCATGATTACCGGGAAGAGCCGCTGGCGCGCGAGAAACAAGGAACTGGATGCGATAAAAAGTGCGAAGCACATACGCCAGAGATGGCGGGCAATCCTTTGTGTGCCGGAAATCCCGCGGCGCAGGAAAACTCGAACGTCTCCCACCAGGGCCAGCATGGCCACGGAACCGATAAAGAAGTAGGGACCGGCAGGGTAGTCATATTTCATGTGTGTGGGGCTGGTCGCAGCTTCAATCCCGAAAGTCATCTCAGCAGAGACGACCGCCAGAACCGTGAAAAGAGCCGTCCAATCGAAAGCCGTGAGTTTCCCCGGTTGCTCTCTACGCTTAATGGTCACCCACGCGGTGGCGACCAGGTAAAGTGTGAACATCCCTCCGAGTATGTTGCCGGGTTCCAATTTAAGGACGGCGAGGAAGACTCCGGCGGCGGCCATCGTCAGCATCGAAGCGACAAATACTCTTCCGGAGAGAGTATGACCGCGGGAACCTTTGCGAAACGACATGGCTACGGCTCCAGCCAACAGGCCAGTAAGCCCGCTACTGACGTGCAAGATTAAGATGGCTGTTCGCATGATTCGACTCCTTTGCTGGAACCTGGGGGGCCAATTTCCCGTAAAGTTCAGTTCGGATCGCGGTAACGCCGCAGGCGTATCGCTCCCGCCAAAAATGCAGCGGTCACAGCCAGGCCTATCCACAGACCCGGGCTGAACAGAAAATGCAGAAACGTGACGTGCGTTGTTGCCGGGTGGATTGGCATTGTGCCCGGCATCGTCATCACTTCGGAAGCGCCGCCGCTAAGCCTGCGACCCAGCATGGCAGCGATGTGTGAGGTATTGAACAGCAGTCTCTCCAGCGCAAAGACCGCCAACGCCGGCAAAATCGCCCATAGGAAGGCCATGCGACGAGCCCAGGCCGAGACCAGTAAAAACCATCCATAAAAAGGCGCGTGCCAGATCCCGTGTACGACGACGAGGTGGTAGATCACCAGCAATGACATTTGCGGCAGCGCGAGTTGCGTCCAATACATCGACACACTCTGGCCTGTTGCCAATAGAGCTGCCGACGCGACAAAAAACATGCTCCATTGCAGGGCGAAGCTCACGACGGAAATGAGTAGCGGAAGAAGGAAGATTGGGATGACCGCCTTTGCGAAAACGGTGGTGAGGTCCGAGACGGGAAGTGACTTCCAGAACAGAATGCTGCGATCACGGCGTTCGCCCTGAAGCGCTTCGACGCAGTAGAAGACTCCAACAAGGATCCCCGTGAACATAAGCAGTCCCGCGGCGAGGTCGTAGGGCGTCGTGATGGCCTGCAGCTGTTTGTCAGGAGCGAGCGATGGCGCTCTGCCAATGCGGTGAAGAGTGTGAGAGATGCTCACCGCGAACGCGAACAGGAACACAGCGGCCACCGCGAGCGGAGCGATGTAGAGCGACCGGTTCTCCCAGAATTCGCGCCGCAGAGACCAGTACAAGGTACGTAGTGGCGACACGACAGCAACCTTGGCCGCTTGCGCTTCGAGTGTCGAATCATGCACTGCATTTGCGTGAGTATTCATAGCGCCGCTCCTTGAGCGCGGCCGGGCTGATGGCTCATGACAGCAACAAACAAGTCGGCAATGCTCGGGGTGCGCACATCACCTAGCGCCGCAAGCCGCGGACGGTCCACACCCTCGAACAGCAGATTGATTCGGCCGAGCACCTGTCGTTCATGTATGGGCTTGAGAGCCCGTGCCTGTTCGAGGCGATCCGGATTTACCGTCACTTCGAAATAGCGAGCTTCAAAATCTTCCATGCTGGTGCGGAAGACGATGCGTCCCCGGTCGATAAACATAAGATCGGTGAGGACGTTCTGGATTTCCTCCACCTGATGGGTGGTCACGATGATCGTGCGCCGGCCATCGAAGTAGTCGTTCAGCAGTGAATCGTAGAACTGCTTGCGGAAGAGGATGTCGAGACCGAGTGTGGGCTCGTCGAGCACCAACAGTTTCGCGTCGATGGCCATCACCAGCGCCAGGTGCAGCTGCACCACCATGCCTTTCGACAGCTCTCTGACTTTGTTTGTGTGCTTGATCGTGGTTCTGGCGAGGAAGCCCTCAGCCTTGGCACGATCGAATCGCGGATGAATCCCGCCCATGTAATCCAGCATTTGTGCCACCTTGATCCAGCGGGGCAGGACCGCGACGTCAGCGATGAAAGAGACGTCGCGCATAAGCCGCTCACGCTCACTCCATGGATCACGCCCCAGCACCTTCAAATCTCCATCAAATGACGTGAGCCCGAGAATGGCGTTGAGGGCGGTCGTCTTGCCTGCGCCATTGGGACCGATGAGGCCAAGGATGCGCCCTTCTTCGACCTGTAGGTCGATGCCGTCGACTGCGATGGTTGTTCCGAACGCTTTGCGGAGACCGCGTGCTTCAATGCATGCCATGGCTCAGCGCTCCTCCTCCGATTTCGAGTTTGCTGTCTTCTGCGCGCTATCCTGACGGGAAGATGCGGGGCGGTCGCCATCCACTTTCTTTAGGAGTTCTTCCGCCTTCAGTCCGAGACGCTGGATCGTGGCGTGGATTCGCGGCCATTCTTCGCCGAGGAACTTCTGGCGCTCGCCCTCCAGCAACAAGTTGCGGGCTCCGGCGTTGATGAACATGCCGCGTCCTCTTCTCGTCTCGACCAGCCCTTCATCCACGAGTTGCTGGTATCCCTTGAGGACTGTGAGTGGATTGACCCGATATTCGGCAGCGACGGTACGCACCGATGGCAGCGGGTCGCCTTCCTTGAGAATGCCGTCGAGAATCATCGCGACGACACGATCGCGGAGCTGTCGGTAAATCGGCTGACTGTCGTTCCACTCACGGTCCATCCTGGTGTCCAATTCCTCGTAGTGGGGGAATACCCTCTCTTATTTCACGCGCTGCAGATCGAGGTGTGCCTGGACATGCTTGTCTCCGGGCTCCATGTAGGTCCAGTCCTCGGTGTGGTGATTGGCGTCGATGATGTTGAAGATCGCGTGATGCATGTGTCCGTACTGCAGGCTGCCGGCAACATCGAGGAAATCGAATTCAATGGTCTTCCCATCCGGCGATGTCCGTGCCACCATCCGCGGCCGGTTGCCCGCGTCACAGTAGTGCGTCAGCAGCAGGCGGTCGCCATCGAGATAAAGCATGGTGATGGGATTGTCGGGACGGCTCTCCACTTTCATGTCGTGCATAAGCGCGTTGCCCATGGAGGTGACTCGCAATGACAGGGTGGCGTGTTTACCCTGAACGTCGGCAGCCACGGGAATGGTTGTGACTGTGCCCTCCCAGGAACCGGCCAGGCTTTTGAGACTGGTGAACGACTTCTGCGCGTCAGATTGCGCGAAAGCCGCGGCGGAGAACAGCGCGAGTACGACAGGCAATGTGAAACGTAGGCACTTCATAGCGAAATCTCCTTCAGCATTCAGCGGGAATTTGGCTCGAGCCCTGATTCGATCCGTCGAGATTGCTCGAGCAATTCATAGTGATGTAGTTAACTATAACACTATACAACTTGCAAGTTTATTTTTTCGTGTTTTTCTTGACATATTCCTATATAGGAATATATATTGACCTTGATGGCACGAGCCGCGACAACTTCGGATTCCTTCAACGCTGTAGCCGAGCCCCGGCGTCGCGAGATTCTGGAATATCTGGCAATTGCAGAGTTGCCGGTCGGCGAGCTGGTTTTGAAGATGGGGATCGAGCAGCCGTCGGTATCGAAGCACTTGAAGGTACTTCGCGACGTAGGCCTGGTGAGAGTGCGGCGGAATGGACGTCACATGATGTATCGAACGAATGCAGACGCGATCCGTCCACTGCATGAGTGGACCAAAACATTTGAGCGGTTGTGGGCGAATCAATTGTTGCGGATTAAAGAACGAGCCGAGGCGAAGCAAGAGGAATCCGGCAAGGATAGTTAGCCGGAGAAACCTCACTCTTCTTGTGGAACGCCAAAAGGTCAGTACGGCACGGTTGCCAGCGTCGCCATCGCAAAGTTCAAGGAGGAAGCATGAGTATCAGTCCGACGATGATGGGGATTGAAAGTCTGACGCTAACGGTAAGTCAGGAAATCAGAGTGCGCGCGTCGTTGGAGACAACGTTCGACGCGTTGCTAGTGCAGATTGGGCCGGAGAACGAATCGGAACGCGGCAAGATGCCCATGAAGATCGAAGCCTGGCCGGGCGGGCGTTGGTATCGCGATCTGGGCGACGGCAGCGGGCATCTGTGGGGGCACGTCCAGGCGATCAAGCGTCCCACATTGCTCGAGATTACCGGTCCGCTTTTCATGTCGGATGCGGTTGTGTCCAACGTGCAGTACCGCCTGAGCGAAGAAGGTGGTGAGACGGTGATCAAGTTTCATCACAAGGCATTCGGTGTAATTCAAGAGGGGTACCGCACCG
>Ga0335082_10010212_pt1 | contig 10190 bp, 7 predicted proteins | sample Lox_Sample_41_FD_206718 | JGI IMG/M metagenome (GOLD analysis project Ga0335082, IMG submission 206718) | Soil microbial communities from Loxahatchee National Wildlife Refuge, Florida, United States - Lox_Sample_4.1 | ecosystem: Environmental > Terrestrial > Soil > Wetlands | place: USA: Florida...
CGCGGTCGAGCTCGAGGATCCACTCCGCAGCGTTGTCGAGGAAGTAGCGGTCGTGGGTCACGGCGATCACCGTTCCCGGATACTCCTGCAGGTGCCGCTCGAGCCAGGCCACCGACTCGGCGTCCAGGTGGTTGGTGGGCTCGTCGAGGAGCAGCAGGTCGGGCTGCGCGAGGAGGAGCTGACAGAGCGCCACGCGCCGCCGCTCGCCCCCGGAGAGCGTCTCGATCTTGGCATCGGGGGGCGGACAGCGGAGCGCGTCCATTGCGATCTCGAGGCGCCGCTCGAGCTCCCAACCCCCCGCGGCGTCGATCTTGTCCTGGAGCCGCCCCTGCTCCTCGACGAGCGCGTTCATCTCGTCGTCGGAGAGCGGCTCGCCGAAGCGCGCCGAGACTGCCTCGAAGCGCCGCAGGAGATCGCGCAGCTCGGCGACGCCCTCCTCGACGTTGCCGAGCACGTCCCGGGCGGGGTCGAGCCGCGGCTCCTGCGGGAGGAAGCCGATGCGGATGCCCTCGGCCGGGCGGGCCTCGCCGAGGAAGTCCTTGTCGACGCCGGCCAGGATGCGCAGGAGCGTGCTCTTGCCGGTGCCGTTCGGGCCGACCACGCCGATCTTCGCACCCGGCAGGAAGGCCAGCGTGATGCCGTCGAGGATCACGCGGTCGCCGCCGACGACCTTGCGCAGGTCTCGTAACGTGTAGATGAACTCGGCCAAGCGAAGGGACTCCCGCGGCGGAGCGCCTACGGTATAGAATGGCCGCCATGCGCGCCTCCCCGTCGCGGTCCCTCTGCGCCTTCGCTCCGGCTCTCGCGGCGGTCCTCGCCCTTGGATTGGCGCCGGCGCTGCTCGGGATGCGGGTGCGCCCGTCGCATCCCGAGGTGCTGATCGTCGAGAACACCACGAGCCCGCTCTCTGTGGCGACCGCGACCTACTACGCCGCGCAGCGAAACGTGCCGAGCGCGAACGTGCTCGCGCTCTCGATCCCGATGGTCGATCCCACCCTCGGGAACCGGCAGGACGAGGCGATCGACATCACGATCTTCAACAACCAGCTGCGCACCCCGATCCAGAGCTTCCTGACCCAGAAGGGGATCCAGGACTCGATCCGCATCATCGTGCTTGCGCCCGGGATCCCGCTGATGATCACGGCGCCGTGCAACACCGACGTCACCTACCTGCGCGACTGCACCCAGGCGTCGGTCGACGCGGAGCTCGCGGTCCTATTCTCCAACCTGATCGGCGCGGGCGGGGTCGGGGCGAACGGCGAGGCGGTGAATCCCTACTACGGGTCCTCGCAGTCGTTCGACGCCTGGCGCGCCGCGAACCCGGCCGCGCCGCTTCGCTACCTGGTCGCGCGCCTGGCCGGCTACCAGACGCCCGTCGACGGGGCAACCGGCGTCCCGGCGGACGTGAAGGCGCTGATCGACAACGCACAGCGCATGGCGCTCGGGGCCCACGGGCTGGTCGACGAGCAGCCGCTGAACCCGCCGAGCCTCGCGGGCGGCGGCAACCGGGGTCTACTCGGTCCCACGGCGGCGCTGCTCGCCTCGCTCGGCATGCCCGTGACCCACGACGTCTCCTCGACCTTCGTCTCGGACGCGGGCCTGCTCATCGCCTACGCCTCCTGGGGCAGCAACGACGGCACCAACTCCGCCCCGTACTACGGCTCGATCGGCGGCCATCTCTATCCCGGGAGCTTCGCCGGCGGCGCCATCGCCGCCGACATCGTGAGCACCAACGCGCGCAGCTTCGTCTCGCCGCCGGTGTACGGCCAGTCGCTCACCGCGGACCTCGTGCACGGCGGCGTCTCAGGAGCCGCGGGCACGGTGCTCGAGCCCACGCTCTCGGGCGTGGCCCGCCTCCCCCTGCTCTTCCGCAACTACTTCCTGCGCGTGCCGGCGGCGGAGGCCTTCTACCGCAGCGTGCCCTACCTGAGCTGGACCAACGTCTGGATCGGGGACCCGCTCGCCGTCACCCCATACTTCTACGCCGGCAGCAACGACGCCGACGGCGACGGGATCCCCGACGCCTCCGACAACTGCGTCTTCGTCCCCAACCCCGATCAGCGCGACACCGACGGCGACGGCTACGGCAACGCCTGCGATCCGGACCTCAACAACGACGGCCGCGTGACGACCTCATGGGGCGTGGTCTCGCCGCCCGCCGCGCGGGGCGACCTCGAGTGGATCGAGCTCTACGCCGCCAACCACGTCTACAACGCCAACGCGGACCTCGACGGCGACGGCAAGGTCGACGACGTCGACGTCTCGATCGCGTCGCTCTACGTCTTCCTGCCACCGGGCCCGAGCGGGCTCCACTGACTCAGTCGAGCAGCGCGATCAGGCTCGAGGTGTCGAGCCGGCCGTCGCCGCGCGCCTGCAGGGCGCGGTAGCGTTCGGCGACCTGCGCGGTGATCGGGAGCTGCGCTCCGTTACGGCGGGCCTCCGCGAGCGCGATGCGGAGGTCCTTGCGCATCCAGTCCACAGCGAAGCCGAAGTCGAAGCGGCGCTCGAGCATGCTGGCGGCGCGATGGCTCATCTGCCAGGAGCCCGCCGCGCCGTGCGCGATCAGCTCGACCACGGCGCGCGCGTCGAGGCCGGCGCGCTCCGCGAAGCGGAGCCCCTCGGCGAGGGCTTCGAGCAGACCGGTGATGCAGATCTGGTTCACCATCTTCGCGAGCTGGCCGGCGCCCGAGTCGCCGAAGTGCGCCGCGCGGCCGGCGTAGCAGGCGAGCAGCGGCTCGACCCGGTGGAAGGCTGCGGCGCTCCCGCCGGCCATCACGGTGAGCGTCCCGCGCCTGGCGCCCTCCTCCCCGCCCGAGACGGGTGCATCGACGAATTCGAGGGCGCGGCCGCGCGCCTCGGCGGCCAACTCGCGCGACACCTCGGCCGACACCGTGGTGTGATCGACGAAGACCGAGCCGGGCGACATGCCGGCGAACGCGGCGGTCGCGACGTCGCGCAGCGCGTCGTCGTCGCCGCTGCAGGCGAAGACGACCGCCGCGCCTCGGGCCGCCGCCTCGGGCGACTGCGCGGCGCGACCGCCGTGCTCGGTCGCCCAACGCCGGGCCTTCTCCTCGGTGCGGTTCCACACCGCCACGTCGTGTCCCGCGCGCGCCAGGTGGCCTGCCATCGGGCCTCCCATCGCGCCGAGACACAGGAAGGCGAGCCGCTCGCCCATCAGCCGGCGTCGGGCAGCGCGTCGACGCCGCTTCGCGCGAGGCGGCGCGCGGCATCCGCCGGGCCCGCGTCTCCGCTGCGTGCGAGCGACCAGTCGGCGTGCGCGATGCAGAGCGAGAGCGCCACGCTGCGGCCGAGCGTCAGGGCGAAGCGCCGCGCTCCCGCCTCGTGGGCGTCGGGCCCGCGCGCGGCGGCTTCGCTCCACCAGCGCTCGAGGTGGTCGGCGGCGCGCAGGGCGACGCGCGCCGGCTCGCGCAGCGCCGCGTGCGATGCCCCCGCGGCGCGGCCGCGCAGCGCCTCGAGCGTCGGCGCGAGCGCGTCGGCGCGGTGGATCGCGCGATAGACCTCGAGCGCGAGCACGTTCGTCGTCCCCTCCCAGATCGCGAGCACCTGGGCGTCGCGCAGCAGCTCGGGCAAGCCGGTGTCCTCCACGTAGCCGGCGCCGCCGAAGGCCTCGAGCACCTCGCTCGCGCCCGCGACGGCCTGGCGCGCCGTGGTGAGCTTGGCGAGTGGATGCAAGAGCCGTAGCATCGCCTCTCCCGCCGGGTCGAACTCGCCGGCCTCCTGTCGGCCGAGCAGCTCGACGCAGTGGAAAGTCAGCAGGAACGCCGCCTGCTGCTCCGCGGCGAGGTCGGCGAGCGTCTCGCGGTGGAGCGGCTTCTCGGCGAGCGGGGCTCCGAACGCGACGCGCCTACCCGCGTAGTCGGAGGCGAGCGCCAGCCCGCGCCGCAGACTCGCCGACGCGCACACCGCGTTCCAGGTGCGCGTCAGGTTCAGCATCGTCGCCATGTCGCGGACGCCGTCGGAGAGGCCCGCCACGGGCTGCGCGGGCGTGCCGTCGAGGCGGAGCTCGGCGGTCGGCAGGTTGCGCGTGCCGAGCTTCTCCTTGAGGCGCAGCACGGTGATGTTCCGGAGCCGGCCGGCCTCGTCGCGCAGCTCGACGAGGAAGAGCGCGAGCCCCTTGCCGCCGGGTCCGTTGCCCTCCGGGCGGGCGAGCGCGAGCGCCACCTGCGAGGTCACCGCCGACGTGAACCACTTGGTCCCGTGGAGGCGCCAGCCGCTCCCGTCACGACGCGCGATCGTCTCCGAGAGCCCGACGTCGGAGCCGCCGGTGCGCTCCGTCATCCACTGCCCGGAGGTCCACGCGCGCGCGGGATCGCGCGAGACGAGGTGGGCGAGCACGCGGTCGCGGTCGGCGCCGGAGCCGAGGAGCTCGAGGGTCCGGGCGCAGCCGTCGGTCATCGCCAGCGGGCAGGTGTAGATCTGGCTCGACGCATGGAAGAGGTAGGCGAGCGCGAACTGGTGCAGACGCGAGAAGCGGCCGTGGGCGCGCTCGTAGCCGATCGCGACGAGCCCCTCTTCGGCGGCGACGCGCGCGTACTCGCGCCAGGCGGGGTTCACCCGCACCAGGTCGATGCGGCGCCCCCAGGCGTCGAACGGCACGTGCTCGGGCTCCTCGCGGCGGTGCGCGCGCGCGAGATCGAGGAGCCGACCCGCAGCGGCCTCGCCCATCCGGCGCAGCGACGGCTCGACGTCGCGCAGCAGCTCGGGTGGGAGCGCGCGGGCGAGGAAGCCCCGCAGCAGCGCGTCGTCGTCGTACTGGTTGCCGAGTCGCGGGGGGACCTGGAAGAAGCCGTCGTCCATCGCGCGCGTCAGGGTAGCAGCCCGACCGAGCCCGGATCGATCGGTCACGCTTCGCGCAGCTCCTCGAGCGCCGCCGCGCTCGCGTACCAGCTCGCCGTGCGCTCGGGCGCGATGCGCAGCCACGTCGGCGCGTCGCGGAACACGGGGACCTCTCCGTACTGCGGGTACTTGGCGCGCAGCGCCTCGACCGGACCCGCCGCGCGGACGACCGATGCGCGCGCCTCGACGCGGATCCACCAGAGCAGCCGCCAATCCGCGGTGTAGCGATCGAGCAGCACCGCGACGCGCGGATCGCGCTCGACGTTGCGGAGCCGCGCCAGGTTCCCTCCGGACTTCGGCTTTCCGTCGACGGGCGACCAGAGCGCGCCTTCGCAGACCGCGAACGCGATCGGGACGAGGTGGGGTCGGCCTTCCGCCGCGAGCGTCGCCAGCCGAGCCACCGGCCAGCGCGCGACGATCGCGGCGACGAGCGGATCGGGAATCGGCGTCGGCATGCGCTGGAGGCTACCCTGGCCGCGATGGAGCGCATCCTCTCGCTGCTTCCGAGCACCACCGAGATCGCCGCGGCGCTCGGCCTCGCCGAGCAGCTCGTCGGTCGCTCGCACGAGTGCAGCGTGCCGTCCGCGGTGCTGCGGCTCCCGGTCGTGACCGCGCCCAAGCTCGACGTCCTCGCGTCGAGCCGCGCGATCGACGCGCGGGTGAAGGAACTCGTGCGCGAGGGGCTCTCCGTCTACCGCGTCGATCCGGAACTCCTGCGCGCGCTCGAGCCCGACGTGATCCTGACGCAGACCCAGTGCGACGTCTGCGCGGTGACGCCCCGCGATCTCGAGGACGCCGCCTGCGAGTGGCTGGACGCGAGCCCGCGCCTGGTCGCGGTGGAGCCCCACGGTCTGGCCGACGTGCTCGACGACCTGGTGCGCGTGGCGGAGGGCTGCGGCGTCGGCGAGCGGGGGCGACGCCTGCGCGAGGAGCGCTGGGCGCACCTCGAAGAGGTCACGGAGCGCGCGGCGCGCACCGAGGCGCGCCCGCGCGTCGCGTGCCTCGAATGGATCGACCCGCTGATGGGCGCCGGCAGCTGGATCCCCGAGCTCGTCGAGCGCGCGAGCGGGCGCCCCGAGCTCGCGCGCGCCGAAGGCAGCGCGCAGTGGACGACGCTCGCCGAGCTCGCCGCGACGGACCCCGACGTGATCGTGGTCCAGCCGTGCGGATTCGAGCTCGCCCGCACCCGCGCGGAGCTCGGCCCTCTCGTCGGCGCGCCGGGCTGGGGGCGGCTGCGCGCGGTGCGCGAAGGGCGCGTGGCGCTCGCCGACGGCTTCCTGCATCTGAACCGGCCCGGGCCGAGGATCGGCGAGTCGCTCGAGATCCTCGCCGAGATCCTGCACCCCCGCGAGCTCGACTTCGGCTGGCGCGGGCGGGCCTGGGAGCCGCTCGCGTAGCGCTGCGGCCCTGTCAATGGAGACCCCCGCGATGGCGAACGATTCGGCGCGCTCCCGGCTCGTCGAGCTGGAGGGCTGCTTCAACTTTCGCGACCTCGGCGGCTACTCCTCGTCCGACGGACGCCGGCTGCGCTGGGGACGCCTGTTCCGCAGTGACGCGCTCCATCACATGACGCCGAGCGACCTGCGGCGCGTGCGCGAGGGGATCGGCGTGCGCACCGTCGTCGACCTGCGTTCGAGCGCCGAGCGGCGCCAGGAGCCGCGCGCGGAGCTCTGCGCGCCGCCGGTCCGCGAGCACCACGTCCCGCTCTTCGATCGCGAGCGTTCGGGTCCGGCCCCGGCGCTTCCGCTCGACGAGCTCTACTTCGCGATGCTGCAGGTCGCTCGGGCGCCGATCGCGAACGTGATTCGCCTGCTCGCGAGGGGCGAGCTGCCGGCCGTCGTCCACTGCGCGGCCGGGAAGGACCGGACGGGACTCGTCTCCGCCGTGCTCCTGAGCGCGCTCGGGGTGTCGGACGCGGACGTGATCGAGGACTACGCGGCGACCCGCACGGGCCTGGGGAGGATCGTCGACCGCGTGCGCGGCTCGTCGAGCTACGCCTCGGTGTTCGTCGAGCTGCCTCCCGAGACGCTGACGGCGGAGCCCGAGACGATGGCAAGGCTGCTGGAGCGGGTCTCCCGCGAGTTCGGCTCGATGCGCGGATATCTGGTCGCCTGCGGCCTCGCCGACGGGGAGCTCCTGGCGCTCGAACGCGCACTGCTCGAGGAGCCGACCTAGACTAGAGCGCCTCGACGCGCGGCTCCGCGGCGCGCGCCAGGAGCGTGTCGACGTCGAGGCCGTCGTCCGGGTAGAGCGCGTAGCCGATGCGCAGCCGCAGCTCGCCCGCCGCCGCGTCGGCGACCTCGCGCGCGCGACGGTAGAGCGCGGTCAAGAGCCGCGACGGGTCGCCGTCGGGCTCCGGCACCAGCGCGGCAAACGCGCTCGGCTCGGGGCGCGCGAGCAGATCGAAGTCCCGAAGCTCCGCGCGCAGCGCCGCTGCGAGCGCGGGCGCGATGAAGTCGAGCTCGGCCGGAGCCCCGGCCTCCGCGGCGGCCGCCTCGTTCGCGCGGGAGCCCGCGACGCGCAGCAGGAAGAGCGCCAGGCGGTGGCCGCGCAGGCGCGAGCGCGCGATCTCCGCCGCCAGGCGCTCGCGCAGTTGCGCATCGCCGGGCAGACCGGTGGTCGCGTCGACGTGCGGCGGCTCCGCCGAGCGCAGGCTCGCGAGCGAGAGCTGGGCGTGCTGGACCAGGCGCTCGAGCACCGATTCGTCGGCCGCTCCGAAGCGCTCGCCGAGCAGCGGCTCCTCGGGTACCTGGCCGAGCACGGACAGGCTCCCGATCGGCCGGCCGTCGCGCACGAGCGGCGCGATCATGGCCGTGCCCACCCCGACCGCGTGCTCCGCCCACGCCGGGTCCGCGGAGAGGTCGGCCACGCGCAGGAGCCGCCGGCCCCGCATCGCCTCGGTCGCGAGCTTGCGCTCGAGCTCCGCGAGCGAGGCCTTGCGCCACTGCCCGACGCCGCTCCACGACGCGATCCGGAAGCGCCCACTCGACTCCTCGAGGAGCCTGAGCACGGCGTCCTGCGCGTCGAGCAGCGAGACGGCCGCGTTGGTGACGAGCTCGGCGAGCTCGCGCGGATCGCGGCAGGAGCCCATCGACGCGATCGCCTCGCCGAGCCGCTCGGCGCGGCGGGATTCGCGCTCGAGGCGCGCCGCCCGGAGCGCAGCGGCGAGCTCGTCGGCGAGCGCGGCGCCGGCCGCGGCCATGCGCTCGGCGAGATCGCCCGCCGCTCGGTCGCGCGCCCCGTGCATGGCGAGCACTCCGAGGAGATCCTCGCCGGAGCCGAGCGGCAGCGCGGCGTAGCACAGCTCGGCGTCGGCTCCGGACCCGCTGAGCCAGACCGCGCGTCCCGCCTCGGCGGCGCGCCCCGGCACGCCTTCGCCGAAGGCCAGGCGCTCGCGGAGCGCCAGCGGGTCGAGACGCGTCGAGGCCGCCTGCAGCACCAGCGCACGGGTCTCGGGCTCGCGCAGCCAGAGCTGCCCGACTCCGCCGCGCAGCGGCTGGACCAGGAGCCCGCAGATCGCGTGGAGCCGGGCGGCGAGCGGCTCCGGCCTCGCGAGGATGCGCCGCACCTGCGCCTCGACGCGCAGCGCCTGCGACTCGCGTAGGAGGCCGTGGTACTCCTCGGCGCGCGCGATGATGCGGGCATCGAGGCGCGCCAGCTGCTCGACGAAGTCGAGGTCCGCCTCGGTGAACTGGTGCTGGTTGCGCGCGTGGGAGAGATTCAGCACGCCGATCACGCGGCCGCCGTGCGCGAGCGGCGCCGAGATCGCGGACTCCACGTCGTCGCGCTCGCGCACGATCTGCCAGCGGCTGCGATCCGCCTTCCCGTGCAGCAGGATCGCGCGCTCCGCCGCGAAGGCGCGGCCGGCGATCGCCTCGCCGGGCGCGACGCGGATCTTCTCGATCAGCTCCTCTTCGATGCCGAGCGCCACCTCGACGCGCAGCGCGCGCTGGCGCGGATCCCAGAGCATCAGCGAGCCGCGATCCGCGCCGGTGGCGGTGACGGCGACTTGCAGCACCAGGTCGAGGACACTGCGGCGGTCGCGGGTCAGGTCGGCGGAGTCGAGGATCTCGCGCAGCGCCTGCAGCAGGTCGGGCTTGTGGAAGGCGTCCGCGGGACCGAACGCGTACAGGAGGCGGGCGAGGCCCGGCGTCGTCACCTGGAGACCGCGCGCGGCGAGGAGCCGCTCGCGGGCCGCCGGAGGCGCCTCGGCGTCGATCACGGTCCGCAGGCCCGGCGTCGCGAGCGCCGCGTCGAGATCGGCGGTGATGCGGCCCTCGAGGCGGTGCGCAGCGCCCGGATCGAGGCCCGCGAGCGCGGCGGCGGCCGCGCCGGGGTCGTCGCTCACCCGCGCCGCGATCTCCACCGCAGGATTGGTCTCGAGCAGGGGGACCAGCTCGAGCCCCTCGCGAGAATGGCCGACGATGACGAGTCGCTTGCGCACTGGGCTTCCGCCCCCCGGCGACGCAGCGCCTGGCAAGCGTGCCAGAGGCTCCCGGGGTTCGCCGTTGGAATCGGGGGAACCGGGGGGAGACTTGATCTCAGCGCAGGGGCTGCGCCTCGGCGGGCATGGCGCGGCCCCGCGCGGGGCGCAGCGCCCGCTGCAGGCGCGCCAAGGCCACCCGCTGCGACGCCAGCTCTTCGCCATGGGCGGCCTCGCGGGCCGCTACCCGCTCGGCCTGGTCGCGGATCCCCTCGAAGCCCGCCTCGAGGCTCGCGAGCCGCGCGTCGATCCGCTGGAACATCGCGAGCAGGTCTCCGAGCAGCGCGGAATCGGGCCCCGGCACGGGAGGGGTCCCGTCCGTCGCGACGCGAGGCGGCTCGTGGGCGGCGACCTCCCGTGCCGCGACCTCGGGTGGAGGGGGCTCCCCGCCCGCGGGCCGAGCGGCTTCGGCCGGCTCCGGCTCGAGCGCCGGCGGAGTGGCGGCGGGCGACGGCAACGCGGCGGCGGGCTCGGGCGCCGCCACCGGCGATGGTGTGCTCCGGCGCCGCGCTCCGACTCCGGCGAGGAGCCCGACGAAGGCGCCGATCGCGACGCCGACCTCGAGCGAGCGGGCGTCCCAGCGCCCCGCTCCGGAGGGTGCGGGCGCCGAGACGGCGGGGGTCGGCGGCGCCGTCGCGACGGCCGGGGGAGCCGCCTCCTGCGGAGGCGCCTGCTCCGGAACCGGCTGCGGTGGGGGTGCGGTCGGCGCTGCGCCCGCGAGGGGCGGCGCGGCGACGGGCGCTTCGGCCGGCGGCGTCGGCTCGGCGGCGGGGGGCTTCTCGACCTCCGGCGCAGGGGGCGGCGCAACTGATTCTTGTGTAGGTGGCGCCTGCGCGACGCTCGGCTCCTC
>Ga0335082_10010214_pt1 | contig 10187 bp, 4 predicted proteins | sample Lox_Sample_41_FD_206718 | JGI IMG/M metagenome (GOLD analysis project Ga0335082, IMG submission 206718) | Soil microbial communities from Loxahatchee National Wildlife Refuge, Florida, United States - Lox_Sample_4.1 | ecosystem: Environmental > Terrestrial > Soil > Wetlands | place: USA: Florida...
GATGACCTCGAGAGCGAACGCGACGTTCTGGTAGACGTTCTTGTTCGGCAGGAGCCTGAAGTCCTGGAAGACGCAGCCGATCCGCCGCCGCAGGTACGGCACCTTCCAGTTGCTCAGTCGCGCGAGGTCCCGGCCGGCCACGTGGATCCTGCCATCCGTGGGCCGCTCCTCCTTGAGGACCAGCCGTAGGAATGTCGACTTACCCGAACCGGACGGGCCGACCAGGAAGACGAACTCCCCCTTCGCGACCTCGATGTTCACGTTCTCCAGGGCGGGGCGGTTCTGATTCGGGTAAACCTTTGTGACGTTATCGAAATTGATCACGAGACCATCACAGCGATGTAGATATGGACGTGGTTGGCCTGATGAACCCGGGTGCCACCGCCAACCTGGGCGACATGCGGGTAACCTGATTTGGGCAGGGAACAGTCTAGAGGGAAACTGGCAGCTAAGGCCTTACATCGCGGTAACTGCCAGGCCGCGCGCCACCCGGAAGGGGTTCCGATGAGCTGCGAACACCTGATCTGCGCACAATGCGCCGGGCCGGTGGTGGAGGGCCGGTGCCCGGCCTGCCGCGCTTCCCGGGATCACGTCCACCACCCGCATTCGGGGGCCAGTCCGCAGCTGATCATCGCCGCCATCCTGGCGCTGGCCTTCGTGCTCCTGCTGGCGCTCCAGTTCGCCCGGTAGCTGTGTTAGCCCGGGGGGACGAAACCCTGATCCCCCCGGAACCCCCCGCTCCTGGGGGGAAACCGTTCCCCCCAGACCCCCTCGGCCCCCTTCAGCGGCCACTCTGGCGCATCCACCTGATCTCAGCTTCGATGAAGTCGTCGATCTCGCCGTCGAGGACGGCCACGGCGTTCCCCGTCTCCATGCCCGTCCGCACGTCCTTGACGTTCTGGTAGGGATACAGGACGTAGTTGCGGATCTGGGTCCCCCAGGCGCGGCCGCCGTCGCCGCGCAGCGCCTGCATCTGCTCGGCCTCCTCCTGCCGCCGCCGTTCGAGCAGCTTGGCCTGGAGCACGGCCATCGCCGACGCGCGGTTCTGGATCTGGCTGCGCTCGTTCTGGCAGGAGACGACGATCCCGGTGGGCAGGTGGGTGATGCGGACCGCGGAGTCGGTCGTGTTCACGCCCTGGCCGCCAGGCCCGCTGGAGCGGAACACATCCACCCGGATCTCGTCCTCGGGAATGTCGATGTGGTCGGTCTGCTCTACCACCGGCATCACGTCGACGCCAGCGAACGAGGTCTGCCTGCGTCCCTGGTTGTCGTACTTGGAGATGCGGACCATCCGGTGCGTGCCGTGCTCGCCGCGGAGCGTGCCGTAGGCATAGGGCGCGTTCACCGCGAACGTGGTCGACTTGATCCCGGCTTCTTCGGCGTAGGAGGTGTCGTACACCTCGGTCGGGTACTTGTGCCGCTCGGCCCACCGCAGGTACATCCGCAGCAGGTTCTCCGCGAAGTCGGCGGCGTCGGCCCCGCCCGCCTGGGCGTTGATCGAGATCAGCGCCTCCCGCGCGTCGTACTCGCCGTTCAGCAGCGTGCGCACCTCGAGCTGGTCGATCTCGGCCCGCAGCGCGGCCAGTTCGCCCTCCGCCTCGGCCTTGGTGGGCTCGTCGTTCTCGCTTTCGGCCAGGTCGAACAGCACCTGGGTGTCGCCTAGGCGCTGCCGCAGGCTGGCCAGCCTGGCCAGCTCCGCCTCCAGGTAAGAAAGCCGCCGGGTCACCTTCTGCCCGCGATCCTGGTCCGCCCACAGCTCAGGGTCGACGGACTGCAGGCGCAGATCAGCCGCTTCCCTCTGCATTTCGCCAGGATCCAGCACGGCCTCGATGCTGTCGAGCGTCGAGGTCAGTGCCGCGATCTCATCGGCGGGATCGGTACCTGCCATGCCGGCAAGCCTAACCGAGCGCAGACCGGGAGTCCGCATCCCGCCCGACACGCCATTCCCAGCGGTTAAACCCGGTATCCTGCGTTAGCGTGACACACGGAAAGGGCTGGACCTGGGCAGCCAGACGACACGGTGCCGCGACCGCGATCGGTGCGGTGGCGCTGGCGGCCATGACCCTCTTTTCCGTCCAGGGCTGTGCTCCGGCTCCCGACGCGGACGCGGACACCCCCGCCAGCCATAGTGTCACCTTCGCCGACGCGCGAACCGCCTACCAGACCTACCTGAATGTCAGCCACGTGGCCGCGGCCACCGGCGACCAGGCGACGGCACTCACCGTCGCCACGTCGGCCCAATGGACCCAGACCAGGAGCCAGTACAACGCGCTGGTCTCGGCGGGCACCCCGGTCCCGCGGTACCGGTACGGCACGCCCACGTTCTACGTGCCCGCGCTGTCCGGCTTCCCGCAATGGTTCATGGTGACGGCGAACAGGACCACCGTCACCAGCGGAAAGCCGGGCGCGACCGACAGCACGCTGATGCTGTTCGCCCGCGAGAAAGCGACCGAGGACTGGACGCTGAGCGGCACGGCCGTGCTCAGCCGGCCACTGCCCGCCATCGCCCGCGACGCCGACGGCTACGGCGTCCCGGTGTCCACCAGGGACTCCAGCCTGCTGCTGCGTCCGGACGTGGTGGGGGCGACGCAAGCGGCCGTGGTGGACGACGGGCCGTCCAGCCCGGCCGCGGGGGTGATCGCCGCCGGGCCGCTGACGACCGGGCTGCACGCGGCACAGGCCGCCCGGGCGGCCGCCGAGCAGCGCCGCGGCCTGCAGTACCAGTGGCTGCTGCAGGGCGCGCCGTTCCCGCAGGTCGGGCTGCGCCTGGCCGGCAGCGGCAGCGCCCTGATCATGTACGGGATGTACCTGAACACCAGCAACGAGCATCCGAACCTGGTCGCCGGGTCGCCGATCGGCGTGCCGGCCGAGTTCAAACCGATGCTGGCCGAGCCCACCGAGGTCGGCTACCACGCGGTGCTGGCCAACTGGGCGTACCAGTTCGCCGCGATCGACCCGCCCGCGACCGCAGGCAACGGCAAGCTGGAGGTCATCGGGTCGCAGCGCGGCCCCAGCTTCGGCCACGCCTACTGAAGCGAGTGCTTGCCTGCCGAGCGGCGGGCGTAAGCCGTGGTTACCGATGTACGCCTGGTGCATACGTGCCTCGTGAGGCGACCATTTTCCGAAAGATCTGGGTGGATTGAGGCTTTTGGGTGACTTTTGTGCACCATAGTGCCCCCAATCCACCCGCAAGCCCGAATCCTCCCCGGTAATCGTGCCGGTGAGTGGATAGAGGTGCAGGAGAGACTGACGGGATTGAGGTTGTGTTCCTCGTCACGCGGTGATTACCTCATTCCGCGTCGGGGAGGGAGCTGGAGGCGACCAGGGTACGGACCGCCCGCAGCGCCACCGACAAGGTGGTGAAGGTGTAGCGCTCGCTCTCCCAGATCTCGCCGAGGGTCTGCGCGGCCATTCCCATCGCCGACTCGTTATGGGACGCCCAGGCGGCCAGTCGTTCCTCCGGCGACCGCGCCGGTCCGCTGGCCCTGAGCACGTCCTCGGTGAGCGAGGCATGCGCGACGTACAGGTCCTCACGCAGCGCGGCCCGGGCCATCGTGGACCAGCGGTCCTCCCGCGGCAGCGCGGTGATGCGGTCCCGCAGCCGGGTGATCTGCAGCCGGTCGGCCAGGTCGAAGTAGACCTCGGCGGTCTCCTCGATCGGCCGCCCGGACGACGCGGCGACCTGCACGATGTCGAAGGCGGCGTACGTGGGCACCATGGCGGCGACCCGTTCGGCCAGGTCGAGCGGCACGCCCAGGTCGAGGTAGGTGTCCCGCCGCTCCTCGAACCCGGCCAGGTCCCGGCCGGTGAGCAGCTTGGGCATGCCCGAACGGACCGTCCTGACGCCATCGGCGAAGAAACCCACGGTGGCCTGGAGGTCGAACGGGGGGCGCCGGTTATGCAGCAGCCACCGGGCCGCGCGCTCGGTCAGCTTGCGCCCCTCGAGCAGCATCGTGATCTGGGCCGTGATGCCGACCTGACCGGCCAGCTCCTCGACTTGATACCAGAACGCCTCCATGTCGAACACCTCGCGGGCCACCAGCCACGCCCGGGTCAAGTCGGGCACCGACGCGCCGGTCTCCTCGTTCAGCCGGAACAGGAACGTGGTGCCCGAGGTGTCGATCATCTCGTTCACCGCCGAGGTGGTGATGATCTCCCGGCGGAGCGGGTGGGCGTCCATCCGGTTCGCGAACCTGGCCCGCATCGGCGCGGGGAAATATGCTTCCAGCACCCGGCGCAAGTACCGGTCGTCGGGCAGGCTGGAGGCGAGCACGTCCTCGGCCGCCGAGATCTTGGTGTGCGCCAGCAGCAGGGCCAGCTCGGGGTTGGTCAGGCCGCCGCCCGAGGACCGGCGCTCGGCGATCTCCCGCTCGCCCGGCAGCACGTCCTGTTCCGGGTTGAGCCGCTTGTCCCTGATGAGCTTGCGCAGGTACCGCGCGTGCACGTGCAGCAGGGACGGGGCCTGGGACCGGGCCACGGCCAGCGCCATGTTCTGGCCGTAGTTGTGCCGCAGGACCAGGTCAGCCACCTCGTCGGTCATCTCGTTCAGCAACTCGTGCCGGGCCGAGGCGGGGATGTCCCCGTCCCTGATCGCGTCGGCCAGCAGGATCTTGATGTTGACCTCGTGGTCAGAGGTGTCGACCCCGGCCGAGTTGTCGATGAAGTCGGTGTTCACCAGGCCACCTTCGAGCGAGTACTCGACCCTGGCCGCCTGGGTCAGGCCGAGGTTCCCGCCCTCGCCGACGACCCGCGTGCGCAGCCGGGTGGCGTCGATCCGGACCGCGTCGTTGGTCCGGTCCCCCACGTCGGCGTGCGACTCCGAACTGGCCTTCACGTAGGTGCCGATCCCGCCGTTCCAGAGCAGGTCGACCGGGGCGGCCAGGATGGCGGAGATCAGCTCGTCCGGGGACAGCGCGGAGATCGTGGCGTCGATGCCGAGGGCGGTGCGGGCCTGCGGCGACACCGGCACCGACTTCACCGACCTCGGCCAGACCCCGCCGCCGGGCGAGATCAGCGCCTCGTCGTAGTCGGCCCACGAGGACCTGGGCAGCGCGAACAGCCGGGACCGCTCGGCGAAGCTGGCCGCCGCGTCCGGTGACGGGTCGATGAACACGTGCCGGTGGTCGAAGGCCGCCACCAGCCTGATGTGCTCCGACAGGAGCATGCCGTTGCCGAATACGTCCCCGGACATGTCGCCCACGCCGACCGCGGTGAAGTCGTCCGTGGCCGGGTTGAGCCCGAGCGCGGCGAAGTGCCACTTCACCGACTCCCAGGCGCCGCGCGCGGTGATGCCCATCTTCTTGTGGTCGTAGCCCTCGGAGCCGCCCGAGGCGAACGCGTCGCCGAGCCAGTAGCCGAACCGGCCCGCCACCTCGTTGGCCGTGTCGGAGAACGTGGCGGTGCCCTTGTCCGCCGCTACCACCAGGTACGGGTCGTCGCCGTCGCGCCGGACCACCCCGGGAGGCGGCACCACCCGGTCGCCGTCGATATTGTCGGTCACGTCGAGCATGCCCGCGATGAACGTCTGGTACGCAGCCAGCACCTCGGCCTGGTAGGCCTCGCGGTCAGCTGGGTCGGGCAGCCGCTTGCACACGAAGCCGCCCTTGGCGCCGGCCGGGACGATGACCGCGTTCTTGACCTCCTGCGCCTTGACCAGGCCCAGCACCTCGGTGCGGAAGTCCTCGAGCCGGTCCGACCAGCGCAGCCCGCCGCGCGCTACCCGGCCGAAGCGCAGGTGCACCGCCTCCAGCCGGGGCGAGTAGACGAAGATCTCGAACTTGGGCCGCGGCTCGACGATCCCGGGCACGGTGCCGGGGTCGAGCTTGAGCACCAGCGGCCGCGGCCCGTCGACGCCGGGCCCGGGGCCGGGGCTGTCCTGCTTGTAGTAATTGGTCCGCAGGGTGGCATCGATCAGCGCCAGGTAGGAGCGGAGGATCCGGTCGGCATCCAGGCTGGTCACCTCGTCGAGCTGGCCGCGGATCTCCTCGGCGATGGCCTCGGAGCGCTCGGCCGCGCCCTGTTGCTTACCGGGGTCGAACCTGGACTCGAAGAGCCTGATCAGCAGCCGGGTGATGGCCGCGTTGCCGCGCAAGACGCGCCGCACGTAGTCCTCGCTGAAACGCATCCCGCCCTGGCGCACGTACTTCGCGTAGGCGCGCAGCAGGGTCACCTCGCGCCAGGTCAGGCTGGCCGTCAGCACCAGGGCGTTGAACCCGTCGTCCTCGGTCTCGCCGTGCCAGAGCGCGGTCAGTGCCTCTTCGAACAGCTGGCGCAGGCTGCCGGACGCGGCGGCGGCCGGTGGCCGCAGGCCGAATTCATAGATCCAGAACGAGCCGACGCTCGAGTTCCCGCGGAACTGGTACGGATGCTCGTCGACGACCTCGAGGCCCATGTGCTGCAGCTGGGGCAGCACGTCGGACAGCGTGATCGGCGTGCCCGACCGGTACACCACCAGCGTCCACCGGCCCGGGTGCTCCACCAGCCGCACCGCGAACTCGGTCCCGGAATCGCGCAGCTCGAGCATGGTCAGAAGGTCGTCGACGGCGTCCGCGGCGGTGACATCCGCCTTGTAGTTCTCGGGGATGTTCGCGCCCAGCCGGGCGGCCAGCGTGCTGGCCCGCTCCTCGCCGAGCACGCGGATCGCCTCGACGGCGAGATCCTCGTCCCACGACCTGACCGCCGCGGCCAGCTTCCGCTCCAGGGCGGCCGCGTCCACCCGCGGCACGGACTGGCCCCGCTCGGCCCTGACCACGACGTACAGGCGGGCCAGCGCCGAGTCGCCGACGGTGGCGCTGTAGTCCACCGAGGCCCCGTGCAGCGCCTCCCGCAAGATGCCCTGCGCGCGCAGCCTGACCCTGGTCGTGTACCGGTCCCTCGGGAGGTACACCAGGCAGGACATGTACCGGCCGTACCGGTCCCGGCGCAGGAACAGCCTGGTCTGCTTGCGCTCGCTCAGCCGCAGCACGCCGAGCGCGATCGGGGTGAGCTCCCGCGCCGAGATCTCGAACAGCTCCTCGCGCGGGTAGTCCTCGAGTATCTCGACCAGCTCCTGCCCGTCGTGGCTGTCCGCGGGCAGCCCAGCCGTGGCCAGGACCTGGTCCAGTTTGCGCCGGAGTACGGGCACGCCGGCGATGGGCGCGATGTGCGCTGCGTGCGTGTACAGGCCGAGGAACCGGTACTCGCCGGTGACGTGCTGGCCTCCCTGGCCGTCCGGGCCGAGCTTCTTGACCGAGACGTAGTCCAGGTAGTTGGCCCGGTAGACGGTGGACCGGGAGTTGGCCTTGGCCAGCACCAGACGTTCGTCCGGGTCCTGCGCCCGGGCCAGCACCTGAGATGACATCTTGCGTACGGCCGCCCGGCCCTGCCGGGCGTGGCGGAGGATGCCGAGCCCGGTGCCCGGGACGGCACGCAGGCCCGTGCCCTCCTCGGTCGGCACGAAATCGTATTCGCGGTAGCCGAGGAAGAGGAAGTTGCCGTCCGCGAGCCAGCGCAGCAGATCGCCGTGCTCGGCCTGGTCACTGCCGGGCGTCCCGCCGAGCTGGTCGGCCAGCCGGCGGGCCACCTCCCCCATCCGCGGCTGATCCTCCACGGCCACCCGCACGTCGTCCAGGACGTGGCGGAGTTCGGCGGCGAGCTGGTCGGCGGTCACCTTGTCCCGGGGCGGGCCGAGCTCCACATGAATCCAGGATTCGGTCAGCTCGTCGCCGCCCAGCTGGTCCTGGCCGGCGTCGTCGCCGCATACGCCGAGGATCTCGCGCAGCGCGCCGGTCACGTCCCGGCGCACCCGCAGCAACGGGTGCACGATCAGCAGGATCTCGGCCTCGTGCCGGTTCAGCTCGGTGGTGACCGAGTCGACCAGGTAGAGCATGTCATCGGTGACGATGTCCACGACCAGGCCCGAGCGGCTGACCGGGTGCAGCTGCCCGTCCGAAGGCTCGCCCACCTGGACCAGGGCCCGGCCCTGCGGCCGGTTCAGGCCGAGCCGGGCGTGATCCTCGGCCACCGCGGCCAGCCGCGACGGCGGGGCCAGGTCCTCGGTCGCCACACGCTGGTAGTAAGCGCGCAGGTAGCAGGAGACGCTGTCCTCGCCGCTTCCGTCGCCCAGTGCCTGCGCGTCCAGGGCGGGATCGTCCTGCCACGCCTCGCGCGCCTTGGTCAGCAGAGCGTCCCTGACCTCATCCACATAACCGTCCGGCATCGGCGTCCACTCCTTTGTGTCCGTGTTAGCCTGCGGGGCTTTCTCCTAGGAACCTGCCGAAGTACCCGAGCACCTCCGGGTCGGCCAGCGCGTTGGGGTCAGCCGCCTGCTCAGGATCGGCGCCGTGCAGGATCTTCCGCACCGGCACCTCGAGCTTCTTACCGGAGAGGGTCCTCGGTATGCCCGGTACCTGGTAGATCTCGTCGGGCACGTGCCGCGGTGACAGCTGGGCCCGGAGCGCCGCGCGCAGCCGGCTCTTCAGGTCGTCGTCGAGGGCGGCACCCTCGGCGGGCACCACGAACAGGATCAGCCGCCCGTCGGCGCCGAGCCGGCCGGTGTCCACGACCAGGCTGTCGCCGACCTCGTCAAAGGCCTCCACCGCGCGGTAGAACTCGCTGGTGCCCATCCGGACGCCGCCGCGGTTGAGGGTGGCGTCGGAGCGGCCGTAGATGATGCAGCCGCCGTCCGGCAGGATCTCGATCCAGTCGCCGTGCCGCCAGATCCCCGGGTACGTGTCGAAGTAGCTCTCCCGGTACCTGGCACCGTCCGGGTCGTTCCAGAAGCCGACCGGCATCGACGGCATCGGCTGGGTGATGACCAGCTCGCCGACCTGGCCGGTGACCGGCTTGCCGTCGTCGTCGTAGGCTTCCACCGCGGCGCCCAGGCAGCGCCCGGCGATCACCCCGGTCCGCACCGGCAGCAGCGGGCACGGCCCGACGAACCCGGTGCACAGGTCGGTACCGCCCGAGTAGGAACCGAGCAGCAGGTCGGGCTTGACCGCCTGGTACACCCAGCCGAACGCCTCGGGCGGCAGCGGCGACCCGGTCGAGCCGACGGCGCGCAGGGCCGGCAGGCCGACGTCCTCCCCCGGCCGCAGCCCCGCCTTCATGCAGGCCGCCAGGTAGGGCGCGCCGACTCCCAGGTAGGTGACGCCGTGCTCGGCGGCCAGCCGCCACAGCCGGCCCGTCTCCGGGTGGGTCGCGCTGCCGTCGTACAGCACGATCGCCGTCCCGGCCAGCAGCCCGCCGGCCAGGTAGTTCCACATCATCCAGCCGGTCGTGGTGTACCAGGTGAACACGTCGCCGGGGTGCAGGTCCTGGTGGAACGAGAGCGCCTTGAGGTGCTCGAGGACGACGCCGCCGTGGCCGTGCATGATCGGCTTCGGCAGGCCGGTGGTGCCGGATGAGTAGACCACCCAGAGCGGGTGCGCGAACGGCACCTCCTCGAATTCGGGCTCGTGCTCGTCGTGCTGCCCCTCGGCGCCGTGCTGGTCACGGGGGGACGACCCCCCTGGCACCCCCCGCCCAAGGTCGTCCCAGCGCAGCGCGCCGGCCGGCGGCGGGGAGTCGCCGATCAGGTTCACCTGGACGACCGCGGACAGGCCGGGCAGGGCCGCGGTGACCTCGGCGACCATCTCGGCCCGGGAGTACTCCTTGCCGTGGTAGGCGTAGCCGTCGCAGGCGATGAGCACCTTCGGCTCGATCTGGGCGAACCTGTCGATCACGCTGCGCGCGCCGAAGTCCGGCGAGCACGACGACCAGATCGCGCCGAGGCTCGCGGTGGCCAGCAGGCCGACGATCGCCTCCGGAACGTTCGGCAGCAGGGCCGCGACCCGGTCGCCGCGGCCGACGCCGAGCCCGCGCAGGCCGCGCGCGACGCGCGCCACCTGCTGGGCGAGTTGCCCGTAGGACAGGCTCCCGGCCCTGGCCCGTTCGGAATCAAAGATGATCGCCGTACGGTCGGGATCGGTCCACGCGGTCCGCAGCGCGTTACGGGCGTAGTTCAGGGTGGCACCGGTGAACCACCGGACGTCCGGCATGGCCTCGCCGGCCAGGACCGGCCCGTCGCCCCGGTCGCCGAGGACGTCGAAGTAGTCCCAGACCGCCGACCAGAAGGCGGCGGGTTCCGTCACCGACCAGCGCCACAGCTCCTCGTAACCGTCATGGTGCAGGCCGCGGCGGTCCTCCAGCCAGTGCATGAAGCGGGTGAC
>Ga0335082_10010215_pt1 | contig 10187 bp, 8 predicted proteins | sample Lox_Sample_41_FD_206718 | JGI IMG/M metagenome (GOLD analysis project Ga0335082, IMG submission 206718) | Soil microbial communities from Loxahatchee National Wildlife Refuge, Florida, United States - Lox_Sample_4.1 | ecosystem: Environmental > Terrestrial > Soil > Wetlands | place: USA: Florida...
GGCAGGAGGTCGAGCCCGAGGTCGAGGCGCAGCGCCGGGGGGGTGGATCCCGCCGCGCGCGGCGCGGCAGCGGGCGCGCGGGAGTAGATGGTCTCCGCCCACTCGTCCTCGCGGTGGTAGAGGATCACGCGCGCCGTCTCGACCCCGGCGCGGCGCCGGGCCTGCTCGATCGTGTCGGGCAGGTAGGCGATGCCGTCGACGAGGCCGACTTCCAGCGCCTGCGGTGCGTCGTAGATGCGGCCGTCGGCCAACTCGGCGACACGATCAGGTGTCAGATTCGGGCGGCCCGACACCACGACGCCGCAGAAGCGGGCGTGGAGCTCGTCGAGCACGCCCTGGAGCTCCGCGCGCTCGGCCGAATTCATCGGCCGCAGCGGAGATCCGGCGTCCTTGCGCGTGCCCGCCTTGAGGGTCTGATCCTCGACGCCGAGCTTCTTCATCAACCCCGACACGTTGACGCCCGCGAAGATCACCCCGATCGAGCCGGTGATGGTGGTCGGCTCGGCGTAGACGGCATCCGCGGCCATCGCCACGTAGTAGCCGCCGGAGGCCGCGACGCCCATCATTTGCGCCAGTACGGGGATCTTCTGCTGCTGCTTGAAGCGCACGATCTCGTGATAGACGAGATCGCTCGCGGACACCGTGCCGCCCGGGCTGTCGATGCGCAGGACGAGGGCGACGATGCGCGGGTCCTTGCGCGCGACGTCGAGCTCCTCGCGGACGCGGGCCACGGCGCTCTCGCGCGAGATCAGTCCGAAGGCGCCGCTCTCGGGCTCGTCGCTCAGGATGCCGTCGACGTCGAGGATCAGGATCTTCGCCGAGCCCTTGCCCTCGACGACCTTCTCGGCGAGCGGCTCGGGGCCGCCGAAGGGGAGCTTCGGGAAGGCGCAGCCGACGAGCAGGAACGAGGAGAGCGCCGCGCCCGCGCAGGCTCGGCGGAAGCCGTGGAATCGCATCGCGGCAGGGTAGGGCCGCGGGGCGGGCACCGCCGCTCAAGCCGGCGCGTCGGCCTGCCGATCCTCGGGACGAAGCGGCGGAGTGGAGGACACCCGCCGATTCGTGCGCGCCCGCAGGAAGCCGCGCGACCCCTGGGAGCCTGGACCCAGGTCCTTTGTGGCTACCGCGGCGACCCGGACGCGCGGCGAGGGCCCGCATGGGCCGTCTGGACGACCTCTTGCGGCGCCTGTGCGCGGAGGGAGGCTCGGACCTCCACTTGAGCGCCGGGCAGCCGCCGCGCATGCGACGCCGCGGCTCCCTCGAGCCAGCGGAGGGGCTCGCCCCGCTCGGCGACGCCGATGTGCGCGCTCTCCTTCGCGAGGTCGCGAGCCCGGAGGCGTGGGCGCAATACGAGGCGAGCTCCGACCTCGACTTCGCCTACGGACTCGACGACGTCGGGCGCTTCCGGGTCAACTACTTCGTGCAGGAAAACGGCGCCGCCGCCGTCTTCCGGCTGATTCCCGCCGTGGTCGAGAGCGTCGAGCAGCTCGGGCTGCCGGCGGCGGTCCGCTCGCTCGCGCACCTCGATCGCGGGCTCGTCCTCGTGACGGGACCCACGGGCTCGGGCAAGTCGACCACGCTCGCGGCGATCATCAACGAGATCAACGAGAACTACGCCAAGCACATCCTCACGATCGAGGACCCCATCGAGTTCGTGCACGTGGGCAAGCGCTGCGTGTTCTCGCACCGCGAGGTGGGCACCCACACGGCGGGGTTCGGGGCGGCTCTGCGGGCCGCGCTGCGCGAGGACGCCGACGTGATCCTTGTCGGCGAGATGCGGGACTACGAGACGATCGCGCTCGCGCTCACCGCGGCCGAGATGGGGGTGCTGGTCTTCGGGACGCTCCACACGAGCGGCGCCGCCAAGTCGATCGACCGGGTGATCGACGCCTTCCCGGTCGACGAGCAGCCCCAGGCGCGCCTCTCGCTCTCCGAGTCGCTCGCTGGCGTGGTGTCGCAGCTCCTGCTGCGCACCGCCGACGGCACCGGCCGCTGCACCGCGATCGAGGTGCTCTTCCGCACCAGCGCGCTCGGCAACGTGATCCGCGAGCGCAACACGCCGATGCTCCAGAACATCATCCAGTCCGGGAAGGCCCAGGGCATGCAGACGATCGACGACGCGCTGCTCGATCTGATCGAGGCCGGGCGCATCCTGCCCGGGGACGCCTACCGCAACGCCGCCGACAAGGCGCGCTTCGAGCGCTTCGCGCCCGCCGAGTAGCGTCCCCCGAGCTAGAGTACGGGCGGCCCAGCCGGAGGTCCCCTTGCTCTCGTCCTTCGACGACTTCCCCGTCCACCAGACCTCGTCGCCGGTGCGGTTCGTCTCGACCAGCGATCGCAACTTCTACGACCGCTACTACTTCAACCTCCACGCCTCGAGCGGCGAGCTCTTCATGGTGATGGGGATGGGGCAGTATCCGAACCTCGCGGTCCAGGACGCCTTCGCGTGCGTCCAGCGCGGCGAGGACTACCGCGTGGTGCGCGCCTCGCGGGAGCTCGGCGATCGCGGCGATCTGTCGGTCGGCCCGTTCCGCGTCGAGGTGCTGGAGCCGCTCGCGCGTCTGCGCTTCCAGGTCGCCGAGAACGAGCACGGCATCGCCTGCGACCTCGCCTGGAGCGGCTCGATTCCGGCGGTCGAGGAGAACCCGCAGTTCATCCGCCGCAAGGGCCGCGTGCTCTTCGACACGAGCCGCTTTGCGCAGACCGGCTGCTGGGAGGGCTGGCTGCGCGTCGGCGACGAGCGCTTCGAGGTGACGCCGGACCGCTGGTGGGGGACGCGCGACCGCTCGTGGGGCGTACGCCCGCACGGCGAGCCCGAGCCGCCGGGCATCCACGCGGGCGGCCCGGGCTCCCTTTCCGGGATGTGGAACTACTTCCCGATGCAGTTCGCCGACCACTCGATCCTCTACATCCGCAACGAGGAGAACGACGGCACGGTCGTGCTCCATGACGCGCGCCGCATCTGGAGCGATCCGGAGCGCCCGATCGAGGAGCTCGGCCCGGTCGAGTACGAGCACCGGCTCAAGCCGGGCACGCGGATGATGACCGGCTCGGTGCTGCGCTTCCCGAAGGCGCCGAGCGGGCCGCTCGAGATCCAGTGCGAGCCCCTGACGCACGCCTTCATCGCGATCGGCACGGGCTACGGCGTCGAGCAGGACTGGCGCCACGGCATGTGGCAGGGCCCGCTCGTCGTGCAGGGACGCCGCTACAAGACCGCCGAGATCGCGCCGCTAGGGCAGCTCACCATCGTGGACCACGTCGCGCGCTACCGCTGCGGCGTGGCGGTGGGCTACGGGCTCTACGAGCACATGTTCATCGGTCCGTTCGCGAAGTACGGGATGCGCGACCGCGCGGACGGCGCCTCGGCTAGCGGCTAGGCTGCCCGGCGCGGCCGGTGCACGTCCAGCCAGTCGGTCACGACCGGATAGATCTCGTCGGGGGCGTGGCGGCCCAGCACGAGATCGACGTGGCTGTACTCATGGGCCAGGCCTGCCGCGTGGCCGGCCACGAAGAGGGTCTTGTCGCTCGAGCCGAGGCGGCCGACCAGGCGCTCGAGGTCGGCGGGAGGCGTCAAGCGATCCCGCCCCCCCGCAATCACCAGGATCGGGGAGCGGATGCGCTCGAGGTGATCGCCGAAGCTGAACAGGTCGTAGCGATCGGTCATCCGCTTCGTCTCGTACCAGCGCGCGAACTCGACGAGCAGCGGGCGCGACAGGTCCTCGACTCCGCGCCGCATCATGAAGCGCACGATCTCGGGGTCGAAGTTATCGGGGTGCCAGAACCAGTCGCGCAGCAGCACCGGGATCTGCGACGCGACGAGCTCCGCGAAGGGTGCGCCCGCGCACGCGAGCGCGCGGGTCGGGATCCGCTGCGGCGCCAGCTTGAGCAGCCGGCGCAGCGCGATCCAGCGGTCGATCGCCTCGTGGCCGATGTCGGTCATGCCGGGCGACGCGAGTGTCACGACGCCGGCGAACGCCGCCGCGGCGGGGCTCATCAGGCTCGCGTAGGCGATCATGCCGCCGAGCGAGTGCCCGATCCAGAGCACGCGTTCCTGCCCGGTCAGCTCTCGCACCAGGTGCAGGGCCGCGGGGACGTCGTGCTGGACGTAGTCCTCGAAGGTCCATCCGAAGCTCGCGCGCGGCAGGCGCAGCTCGCGCCGCGAGCGGCCGGCGCCGCGCAGCTCGAGCACCCAGACGTCGTAGCCCGCGCGCTGCAGGTGGCGGGCCAGGCTGGCGCGTCCGGGCCCGTCCATGTTGAAGCGATTCGAGCCCATCCCATGGCACAGCACCGCGGCGGCGCCGTGGGAGCCCTGGGGCGGCGGGCGATGGTGGAGCGCGATGCGCCAGCCGTCGCGCGTCGTCGCGAAGTGGAGCGTCGGTTCCTGCACGTCTCCGGTACCTGTAGTGAATCTCGTCCGCCGGCGCGAAGCCGGTCGGCTGCACTCGATCTGCGTGAACCCGCTGCAATCGCGGGCGCGGCCGGCGCGCGCGCCGTGACTCGGCGCACACGGAGCGCCGCGACGCGAGCCGATCCCCTCTGCGACGCCGGCGGAAGCCCGGTCCGAGGACCGGGGGCTCGGAGGGAGCTTGGGCCGCAGGGGCCCGACGCCGCCGGTCAAGCGGAGGCTCGCATGCATCGAACGCGACGATGGCGCGCGCAGCGCCTCGTCGCATCCGCACTCGTGTTGCTGCCGATGAGCGGATGCGCGACCAGCTGGCTGACGATCGAGATTCCGGGGTTCGGAAACGTTCAGGGGATCTGGCTCTGGCGGCTCTCGGAGGAGAGCGGCCTCTACGAGCGCGAGGGACGCGTCGAGATCTCGCCCGCCTACCAGAGTCCGGACGGCGAGCAGGTGGACTACGTGGAGAGCTGCGCGAACGGGCCGATCGGAAAGGCGCACCCGGCCGCGCTGGCGCGCTCCGCGAGCGATCCGACCGACGTCACGCTCGAGGTCGTCTACGTGAGCTGCGATGGGCTCGGGGGCACCTACAAGGTGAGCGCATACAACCAGCTCGGCGAGTCCGGGCTCTCGACGACGATGGTCTCCTTCTGAGCCTCGGAGCCGGCCGGGATCTCCGGCCGGCTCCGGTTTCCACTCCTCGGGAGGGGGGTTGGCGCGCGAGTTGCGAGTCCCCCGCTCCCGGGGATTGCCACTCTTCGGGCTTCCCGTACTACTGTATGAGGAAGTAGCCACGCCGAATGTCGCCGCCCCCCCGCTCCGCGCTGCTGCTCGCCTGCCTCCTCGCGCCCTGCGCCGCGACCGCCGCGCCTCCGCTCTCGTTCGTCGAGGTTCACTTCCACGTGCAGGGCTCGCTCGACGGCCTGCGCGGCGCCATCGACACCATCGTCAGCCCCGACGGCGTCAACGCCTACACGCTCGCGAAGGGGGACGACGCGGTTTCCGAGTGGGCGCGCGATCCCGCGACCGGCGCGCTCACCTATCTCGGCAATCTGCTCGGCAACAACAACCCCGGTGGCACCGTCCCGAACTTCGACCGTCCCGAGGCCGGCGTGATGAGCCCCGACGGGCGCCACCTCTACGCCGTCACCAGCAACAGCGATCCCGCGCAGAATCCGCCGACCACGGCCGGCGTCGCGATCTTCGCCCGCGATCCCGCGACCGGCCTCCTCGACTACGCCGGCTCGGTCCTCGACGGCCAGGACGGCGCGAGCCTCGAGAAACCCGCCGGAATCGCGATCAGCCCCGACGGGAGCTCGGTGTACGTCGGCGACTTCCGCAGGGAGTTCGACGTGGGCGCCGTCAACGTCTACGCGCGGGACCCCGCGAGCGGCCTCCTGACGCACGTCCAGACCATCCAGCACGTGCCCCCGACCCCGGACGGCCTCGACCGGGTGCACGAGTTCGCCGTGAGCCCCGACGGCACGAGCCTCTACGTCACGAGCCACGGGAGCCTCGGGAACGACCAGGCGGTCGCCACCTACGCGCGCGATCCCGCCACCGGCATGATCCACTTCGTCTCCGTGCTGATGCACGGGATGCCGGGCGTCACCGGGCTCGGCGATCCGTACGGCGCGCTCGTCAGCCCCGACGGCGCGTTCGTCTACGTGGCGAGCCACTCCAAGGCGTCGCCCGCCATCGGGGGCTCGATCGACGTGTTCGCGCGCGATCCCGCGACCGGCGCGCTCTCTCCCGCATTCAGCTACTCCGAGAGCGCCATCGGCGTCGTCTCGCCCGACAGCCTCGTGCTGAGCCCCGACGGCTCGCGGCTCTTCATGAGCTCCCAGGGAACTCTCGGCACCTATGACGGCAAGCTCACCGCCTTCACGCGAGCTGCGACCGGGAAGCTCGCGCTGATCCAGGTGGTCGCCGACAACGCGAACGGCGTGGACGGCCTGAAGGGAGCGCTCGACGTCGCGGCGAGCCCCGACGGCACGAGCCTCTACGTGGGCTCCGAGCAGGATGCGCCGCCGGGCTCCACGCAGACCGAGAAGGGAGCGCTCGCGGTCTTCGCCGTGGCGCCCGCACCCGGGCAGGGGCCGGCGTGCAGCGACGGGATCGACAACGACGGGGACGGCCTCGTCGATTACCCGATGGATCCCGGCTGCTCGAGCCCGATCGACGATTCGGAGCTCGAGGCGACGCATCCCTGCGACGACGGGATCGACAACGACGGCGACGGCTACGTCGACTGGCGGCTCGACGGCAGCGGGGATCCGGGCTGCGCGAGCGCCGCGGCCGGCTCGATCGAGAGCCCCGCCTGCCAGGACGGGATCGACAACGACGGCGACGGCGGCATCGACTTCGACGGCGGCGCTTCCGCCAACCACGGGGTCGCGCTCGGACCCCGCGACGCGAACTGCGGCACGCCGTCGCGAAACGACGAAACCCCGCCGCCGGCCTGCGGGTTTGGCGCCGAGCTCGGCGTCGCTCTGCCGCTTCTCTGGGCGCTCCGCGCGCGCAGGCGGAGAAGCTAGGGGCCGGCGCTTCCCGAGCGGAGCTCCGGCAGCACGCGCCGCTCGAGAGTCTCGAGGCACTCCCAGGCGAGATCCGGCGGGAGACCGCCGCAGAGCGGCTGGAGCAGCAGGACGCCGCGCGCGCGCGCGTAGGCGACGGCCTCGGAGGGCGAGAGAATCCGATAGGGCCCGGCGGCCGCGCGCAGCTCCGCCACGCTCTGCGCGCCGGAGCGGCTCACCGCCGTGCCCTCCCCCAGCCACATCGCGTACATGCGCGCGTCGTGCAGCAGGTAAGGGCCCATGCGCTCCCAGGCGGCGTCGGGGTCCTCGGCGACGAAGGCCGAGGTGACCGTGTCGAGGGGCGGATTCAGGAAGAGGCCCGGCTGCGTTCCGCACCTCGCGCACTCCTCCCGGTAGATCGCCTCGAGCGAGGTGTCGCCGCCCTGTGTGATCATGCCGAGGCCGAAGCGCGCCGCGCGGCGCACCGCGGCCGCGCTGCCGCCCCCGAGCAGGAGGAGCGGTCCCCCCGGTGTCGCGGGGCGGGGGAGCACGTGGACGCGGCGTCCCTCGAACTCGAAAGGCTCGCCGGTGAACGCGCGGCGCAGAGCGGCGAGGCAATCGTCCATGCGGCGCCCGCGGCTCCCGAGCGAGCGGCCGAACATCGCGAACTCCTCGGCGCGGTAGCCGGCCGCGAGCACGTACGAGACGCGCCCCGCGGAGACGAGGTCGAGCACCGCCATCTGCTCGGCGAGCTCGATCGGGTCGTGGAGCGGGAGGATCAGAGCGGCGACCTGGATCGGAAGGCGCCGGGTGCGTCCCGCGATCGCCGCGGCGAGAACGAGGGGCGCCGGCAGGTAGCCGTCCGGCGAGGCGTGGTGCTCCGAGACCTGGACGGCGAGGCAGCCCTTTCCCTCGCCCCACTCGGCCATCTCGAGCGCGGCGCGGTAGAGCTCCGGCGCGGGGACGCCGCTTGGGGGCGCGCGCATGTCAAAGCGCATCGTGAACACGGCGCCGAATGGTTCCGCGGATCGCGCCGGGCGGTCAACGTCCCGCGCGAGGTCAGTCGCTCGAAGCGTTCGGAGGCGAGGCGAGCGAGGCGACCACGAGCGGCGGCGCTGCGATGCGCGCGTCGCGCGGGTCGGGGACCGCGCGCGGCGGCTCCCAGTAGCCGACGAGCAGCAGGCCGATCGCCAGGAGGGAGGGGGGCCACACCCAGCCGAGCGCGCGGCCCTCGTGCGTCGGCAGGCGCACCTCGAGCCAGCGCGAGGCCCCGGCGACGACGCCGAGGACCGCGATCGGCAGGTGGGTCAGCTGGACCAGGTACTCGTCCTTCACGCCGATGCCGGCGTGCGAGTGCACGATCAGGACGGCGCCGCCGAGCAGCGAGACGGCGGGAAAGACGAGACCGGCGCGCTGCGACCGCAGGCGGCCGGTGCGGACCGCCCACTCGAAGATCGCGAAGCCCACTGCGAGCAGGCCGGCCAGCCGATGCTGGATGATCTCGGGATCGGTGAAGCTCGCAACGAAGCCCATGCCGCCGAGCGGCCACGCCTGGCGATCGGCATGCAGGATCACGAAGACGCCGAGAACGCCGAGCAGGAGCGGCCAGTGGCGCCCCCATCGAGCGAGGCCGGCGCGCTCCGCGATGGCGAGCAGCGCCATCGCGACGAGCAGCGCCCCCGAGACGCGGTGGTTGAAGATCGCGACGCCGACCACGCTGAGGTCGAAGCCGCGCGCGCCGAGCGCGGCGAGATCGCGCCAACCCTGGGCGAAGACGTGGCGGACCTCCGCGAAGGTCGCGGTCTGCGCGCCGACGTCGACGCCGGGAGGCGTCGACGCGAGGGTCGCCGCGACGAGGAGGACGGCGAGGCCGAGCCCCACCTCGATCTCCGCGAAGCGCCAGAGCGCGAGGTCGGCGGGCCCCTCGCCGCGCGCGATGCGCGCCACCGAGCGGTGGTTGATCGCGGCGAGGCCGAGCAGCGCTGCGAGCAGCGCCACCTTGCCCGCGAGCAGGAAGCCGTAGGAGGTGCCGACGAGCGTCATCGGCGAGCCGAGGTAGGGGATCGCGAGCGCGCCGCCCGCCGCCACGAGCACGCCGACGCAGCGCGCGAAGAGGCGCGCGGCGCGCGGCAGGACGGCCTTCTCCTCGACAGGGCTCGGGCGGGCCCAGCCGAACAGCACCAGGTGACCGACGCCCCCGAGCCACGCATAGGCGGCGAGGCGGTGGACCGCGTCGAGGGCGAAGAGCGGCGCGCGTTCCCCGAGCCAGCCGGCGGCGTGGCTCGTGAAGGCGCCTCCGACGCCGAGGGCCGCGGCGCCGAGCGCCGCAGCGAGCTGCGCGCCGCGCCGATGGCAGTCGCGCGCCAGGCGAGCTCCCGCGAGCGCGCAGACGGCGCTCGCCGCGACGAGCGCGAGATAGGCGCGGAAGAACGAGGCCTCGAAGACGGCGTCGAGCCACGTCGGGGAGCTGTCCTTCACGGCCAGCATGGTGAGCCCGAGATGGGCTGCCTCGCCGAGCACGGCGAGCGCGCCCCCGATCGCGATCGCCCGCGCGCTCCGCCCGGCGAAGCGGTCGAGCGACGCATCGCCCCGGGCGCCGAAGCCGACGCTCGCGGCGAAGGCGATGCCCCCGATCGCCAGCGCGGCGCCGACCCCCGTGAGCCCGGCGAGGACCGCGTGGAAGAAGTCGAGCAGGTTGAGGAGCGCCGCCACCGCCGGGAGCGTCTCAGCCCGGGCTGGCCACGGAGAAGTGGAGCTGCCCCGCCACCCTGTGCCCGTCGACCGAGAGCACCTGCCAATCCACGGTGTAGGAGCCCGGGGCGAGGGCGGGAAGCGCTGCGATCAGGCGGTCGGGCGGCGCGTCGGCCTCCATCGCGAGCGGGCGACGCGCCCCGGCGCCGTCGATCAGCGCGGCCTGGGAGAGCTTGTGCTCGATCCGGCTGTTGAAGCGCAGCACGAGCTGCGTGGGGGCGGCGGGGAGCACGGCCGCCTCGGCCGGGAGCGACTCGACGAGGAGCGCGTGGGCGCCCGCCGGCGCAGGCACAGCGAGGGCGGCCAGCGCCGAGGCGGCGAGCAGCCTAGCGATTCCCCAGCGAGCGCGGAGGCGCCACCTGCCTCGATCCGCCCACCCCGATCCTTCCACGGCGTCGCAGCATAACGCGCCCGCGGCTCCTCGCCCGACGCTCGATTCGCCTACCATGCGGTCCCTCGCCGAGGCGGAGGGGCAGGGCGTGGGGAGACCGACTGCATGGCTGGCGCTCGGATGGGCGCTCGCG
>Ga0335082_10010216_pt1 | contig 10187 bp, 6 predicted proteins | sample Lox_Sample_41_FD_206718 | JGI IMG/M metagenome (GOLD analysis project Ga0335082, IMG submission 206718) | Soil microbial communities from Loxahatchee National Wildlife Refuge, Florida, United States - Lox_Sample_4.1 | ecosystem: Environmental > Terrestrial > Soil > Wetlands | place: USA: Florida...
GCACCACCACTTTGACGACGGGCAAGGCAATGTCCTCGCGCGTCTGGTCCAGCACCAGCATCTCGAGACCGCAATCCTTCGCCAGTGCGATACAGAGCGACACGTCATACCGGCGCGCGCTTTTGTCCGGCTGGCGGAAGCTGGACGCCGTGATTGCCGCGACCGGTTTGTCCGGCGCCAGGAAGGACATGTCGGATGGCGCGTTGTCTGCCCGCAAGAAACAGTTCGGGTTGCGGCCGGCCAGAACCGCCGGCAACAATTGGGTCATTTCGGTTAACGCGCGCGTCAGCGCGACTCTTGCATCGAAGTGCGCACCAAATCCGAAGATGTAGTCGTCCCGGTGAGGATGCTCCGACCGGGATATGGCCGCAAACGCCGGCACGCTTTGGTGGAGGGTAATGTCTAAAACATCGGCGGAGCGGCCGATCGCAGCAAAGGCACTACGAATCGAAGCCAGATGAGGCAGAGCAAAGCCGTCGAATTCTACCCGCGGTCGCCGGACAAGGTTGTACCACCAAACCGAGACGCACTCCCGCTCAACCAGTTCCAGAAACCCATGTACGATTGCATCGTCCCGAGTGTCGCCCGCGGCGTTACCGTTGGAATCCGGTCGGCAGAAGTCGTGAACAGGGTCGAAGGGATAACCGAAATAGCAATACGCGACGGGCAGATATTTCATCCGTTGTTCGGTTAGCGACCAGGCAGGTGACCAGGCAATGCTCCGCTCTTCGTCGAATCGCTGCGGGACCCAGTTGTAACCTCCTTCATGCTGGTTCCAAGATTCTCGCTCTCGGTATTGCGATTCGCTGAACAGCGTTAGCGCGTCGGGGTGGATGGCATCTTCGACGATTTCGCTGTAGCGGGCCATGCGTTGCGGTTCATCGCCCCGAAATATTCCAGAGTGCCGCTCCAGCGCTTCGAGGACGCAGCTCAGTTTCGCTTCTACAGCAGTGATACCCGCTCCGCAAACAGTTGAAGAGATGGCCCGTCGCGCTGTTCTCGGAACAGTACAGAACTCCGGTTTCAGCTGGCCAGCGTAAACGTGGAATGAGCCTTCCCAGGGAAGGTCATACTCGCGGTTGGAGGCAAAAATCCCGGTAGTGTCGTCCAGAAATTTTGCGTACTGTTCCAAGATGTTCTTTGGCTGAGTTCTTCTGCTGCTGGAGTTCGCTTTTCGCTTCATGCACCCCTTTTCCCTGGCTCCGCTTCCCATGCAGTTATCCCGACCAGGAGGCTTGGCTTAAGCGGACCATTCGCGGACGGTTCATCCATAGAGGTATAAGCTACCGCAATAAATGATTTTTTGGCGGTATCAATCGGAGTAGAATTTTCCGATCGCATTGCCAGCCTGACGATTGTTTCTGGCCCTCACACTGGCTATCGGTGAATGCCGCGAAGAAGGAGCTTGCCAGATGAACCCTTCATCCTCCAAGTCAGGTGTCGAAGCTTTTCTTGCTGCCCGCGATTTCCTGCTGAAATATCGCGATGACTACGCAACTGCCTATGATCAGTTTCGCTGGCCGCAGCTCACGGATTTCAACTGGGCCCTGGATTATTTCGACAGCTATGCCCGCGAGAACCAAAAGCCGGCTTTGTGGGTTGTCGACGAGAATGGCTCGGAACTGAAACTGAGTTACCAGGAAATGTCGCGCCGGTCAAATCAGGTGGCGAACTTCCTTCGCAAGCAAGGTGTCCGCAGGGGAGACCGCATTATTGTAATGCTACCGAACGTGGTCGCGATGTGGGAGGTCATGCTGGCCTCCATGAAGCTCGGGTCCGTGGTCATCCCCGCCGCAACCCTGCTCACACCCGGCGACCTCAACGACCGTCTGACCCGCGGGCAGGCCCGGCATGTCGTGACTATGGCTGCCTTGACGGAACGCTTTTCAGAACTGGTGGGCGACTATTCGCGCGTCGTCGTGGACGCACCGGTCGCAGGATGGGTCTTCTACGCAGATGCATATAAGGAAGACGACAGCTACCTGCCAGATACAGTCACAAGCGCCACCGATCCCCTGCTGCTGTATTTCACCTCGGGGACAACGGCGCAGCCCAAGCTAGTACTTCATACGCACCAAAGCTATCCCGTCGGACATTTAGCTACCATGTACTGGATCGGCCTGCGCCCCGATGACGTTCACCTCAACGTCAGCTCACCGGGCTGGGCCAAGCACGCCTGGAGCAGCTTCTTCGCGCCTTGGAATGCAGGGGCCACCATCTTTGTCCACAACTATTCACGGTTCGAAGCCAAGAAGACACTTGACGTGATTTCTCGTTGTGAAGTGAGCACGCTGTGCGCTCCGCCGACAGTATGGCGCCTGTTGGTGCTTGAGGACCTGCACGCCTATCCCATCAAACTCAAAGAACTGGTCGGAGCGGGAGAACCACTCAATCCGGAGATCATCGAGAGGGTCAGGCAAGCATGGGGCCTGACCATTCGTGATGGTTTCGGTCAGACAGAGACCGTGCTGGCGATTGGCAACTTTCCCGAACAGACTGTTAAACCCGGCTCGGCGGGTGTTGCCTCGCCAGGACACGATATCGTTTTGTTGGACGCGGACGGTAAAGAATCTGCCGATGGTGAGATCTGCGTCCGGCTTGATCCCGCGCCCATCAGTCTCATGGCGGGCTACGTCGATGACCCATCGCGGACGTCCAGTGTCATGGAGGGCGGCTACTACCATACCGGCGACATCGCCAGCCGCGACGCCGACGGCTACTACACCTACGTCGGCCGCTCCGACGATGTTTTCAAGTCCTCAGACTACCGCCTAAGTCCATTCGAGCTGGAGAGCGCGCTGATCGAACATCCTACGATCGCCGAAGCCGCCGTCGTGCCGGCTCCCGACACCATCCGTTGGAATGTCCCCAAGGCATACATTACCTTGAAGCCGGGCCTATACCCGTCGAAAGCCGTCGCCGCGGAAATCTTTGTATTCGTCCGCAAGCGGCTGGGGCCCTACAAGCGCATTCGCCGTATCGAATTCGGAGAGCTACCCAAGACAATTTCAGGAAAGATCCGCCGGACCCAATTGCGGTCCATCGAAAAAATCGAGCGGCCGGTCGAGTCGCGGCGCGAGTTCGAGTATTGGGAAGAGGATTTCCCCGAGCTGAAGTAGACGGCTGGAAACCAGCATTCATCTCGCCAATCACTGTTCTTGTTGCCTCCGTCCCACGATAGTGACGAACCCGGCAGTTAAACAGGAAATTCACAGAGGTACTTCTCGCTTCATCATTTATGATGAAAGCAACCAGACTCAGTTCAAAGATGTGTGGCCCCAGGTAAAGGAAAAACGTAGCCCTGAATGAGAATCCTCCCCGGTATATGCCGACGATTCGCTCCCTTAGCAATTGTCTTTTGTGCTGCGCTGGCGTTCGGCTGTGACGGATTGCCTGCGGGACAGATCTTGTGGGTGCGTCTCAGCGCGCCCGTTTCTTCTTACAGCTCCAAGGCAGGGGATACCGTTCACGCCGTTCTTACTGAGGCGGTCGTCTGCGACAACCAGGTGGTTTTTCCGATCGGTACGGGGGTTGAGGGAGTGGTGCAATCGGTCCGCAAGGTGGGCTGGGGGATTCGGCACGAGACGGCTGCCCTGCAGATCCGGTTTGGTCGCTTTGTGACCGCGCAAGGTCTTCTGGCGGCTGCGTCAGCCTCAGTCGTGGAAGTTGAAAACGCTCGCGAGCAGGTGAATTCGAAAGGAGTCATCCAAGGAATTCGCAGCAGCGATACGCCGGAAGGCCGAATCAACAGTCGCCTAATACATTTGCCTACCTACAACCCCTATTCCGACCTGGGACTGATTGTGTACAAGGCAACCTTCCCCATCTTCCCGGAACCCGAGATTTACTACCCAGCCGGGACCGATCTGCGCCTAAAGCTAACCGACGCCGTCCATTCGCTACCGGTGTCCCCTACGCCGGTGCAAAGCGCGCCTGAGACGATTAGCGAACTGGACGTGGAGCAGATGGCTCCGTCGCTTCCGGCGCGGTCTACCACAAGCAAAGGAGCGGATGCCGATGTGGTGAACATTGCCTTCGTAGGGTCGCGCGCACAAGTCGAGTCCGCCTTCAAGGAAGCGGGTTGGAGCACCAGCGACCCGTTCTCCAGGCGCACCTTCGTACACACCTTCTATGCGTTCCTAAATGACAGCACGTACGCTCAGGCTCCGATGAAACCGTTGTTCCTGGATGGCAAGCCTGCCGACATGAACTGGCAAAAGAGCCTGAACAGTTACAACCGCCGTGATCACTTGCGCATGTGGCAATGGTCCGAAACGTCGGATTCTGAGACGGTCTGGCTTAGCTCCTCAACCCATGACACGCGAGCCACACTCTCCGTCAAGCAACACCAGTTCGTGCATCACATTGCTCCCGATATCGACGACGAACGCAGCACCGTGATTCGTGACCTGGAGTTGGCGGGTTGTATTCAGTCGGTGCACCTAGTGCCCCGGCGTGGTGTGTCGAACTTGACTCAAAACGCCAACGGAGATCCTGTGCGCACGGACGGAGACTTGGCCATCGTTCAACTCAAAGATTGCCAGCCACTGGTGCCAGGCCTGCCGTCCTCGGCTGGGGGTACGAACTTCAAGGCAGGGAACCACGCATTCCGCTACCTCCGCCGGCAGATTCTCACCTTCCGCAGCGACATCTGGCGTGCCAACATTATCTATGGCGCTTATGATTTGACGCGTATGACGATTGAGACCTTCCGCCATCACCCCATCCCGCCACCCACCCAGCAGGCGCAAGCGGACGCCCGGGCCCTGCAGATGGGCGGAGCGGAGTAGGAGATCTTTCCAAGAGATCGAGACTCCACCCGCGATGTAGCAGTGAATTGAGTCCCGGTCAAGAATATTCGGCGCCAAGGTCGCGCTAAACCGCCGCACACTACGAAACGTCAGGTGGCATCAGTCGGGCAGCACTCTCCCCAGCGTCTCTTCTCCGAACGGAATCACCAGCAAGCCGATGCCAAACGCGATCGCTGTCATCGCGACCGGTTTGCCAAGAGTACCCGTGTGGCTGACCAGCCCCGCGATGAGGAAGTTGACGCCCGCGGCAATGAATCGTCCGAACGACGTAGTGAAAGCAAATGCGGTGGCTCGCACGGAGGTTTCGTACTGTTCTGGCAACCAGAGGCTGAAGATTGCGAAGTTGCCACCAAAGAAGCCCAGAAAGAACAGCACCGCAATGAAGGGATGGAGCCCCTGCGGCAGGTAGAACGCCCAACCGAAGCTCAGCACAATGCAGATCAGCATTCCGAAGAAATAGATGGCCAAGGTCCGCTTGCGCCCGATACGTTCGGCCAGCAACGGAATGGCGAGACAGCCGAGGATCGTTCCCAGCGAAAGCAATCCCATGCCGAGGGATGAGGTGCGCACGGCTTCAGGTTGCGTCATGCCCGCGCGCTTTGCCAGATTGATGATGGCCGTCGGCGCGTATACGGCGCCTGCCCACAAACCGCAGATGGCCGCGGCCAGTAGCACTGTGTTCACCAGGGTGCGGCGCGTGTACGGAGTAGCGAAGATGCGCCGCAGCGACGAAAGCCCTCCTGCAGCTTTCGCCGTCGCCTTCTGCTTCCAGCGCTCAGGTTCGTTGACGTGGAACAACACTAAGAAGGCCACTATGACCGGGGTGAGGCCGCACCAGAACATTGCGCGCCAGCCATAGTGCGCACCCACGCTGTAGTTGAGCGCCGAAGCCAAAAAGAAGCCGGCGTAATAGCCGGTCTGCAAATAGCCTGCGCCCATCTTGCGGCGGTCCTCCGGCCAGGCCTCGGCGACATAGGTTCCTGCCAGAGCCCACTCACCGCCAATGCCAATACCCGCCAGTAAGCGGAACAGTCCGAGTTGCCACACGGTTTGCGACATGGCAGCCGCTCCGGTGAAGACGGCGTAAACAAAGATAGTCGCAGCCAGCACGCGGCTACGGCCGAATTTGTCGGCAATTGGTCCCCAGATAAGCGACAGCCCCCATCCCACCAGGAAAAGCGCGAACAATACCGAGCCCGTGAACCCGACAGTGGCGGGCGTCGCCTTGATGCCCGACTTGGGAAGCAACTCATTGAGCGCCGGACTCAACACCAGCGCGTAGATCACCGAGTCCATGCCGTCAAGGGTCCAGCCCGTCCAGGCTCCCCAAAAACCGGTAACTTGCTGACGTGAGAGTTTGGTATGGACCGTGAGCGCGGGGGGCGCGATGGCCTCATCGGCCATAGTGTCCTCCTGGATGACAGATGTGAGCGCGAAAGACGGACAACTTGAATTTGGGAACCTCAGGCAAAGTCTCGTCTCTCACAAGGACCCAACCGCAAGCGGTCACACTCGCCGCAGTATAAGAGAATCGCCGGGCGCGGCCAGAAGCATAACACGGCCTGTCAACTAACAGACCCAGGGGCGTCTTCGGCCTGGAACAGCTTCACGACTGCTGGCTTCATCACCTTGCCCATGGCGTTGCGCGGAAGCGCATCCAGCACCAACAGACGCGACGGCAGCTTGTACCCGGAGAGCAATTCCTTGCCCCAAGCGCGTAGGGACCCCAGATCGAGCACATCGCCGTCATTAAGTACAACCGCGGCCGCGATACGCTCACCCCATTCCGGATCAGGCACGCCGACCACCGCACACTCGGAAACGGCCGGATGCTGGCGCAGCGTTTCCTCGATCTCCAGGGCGGAGACTTTGTTGCCGCCGGTCTTGAGGATGTCAATGTTGGTCCGGCCCAGGATACGATAGACGCCGTTCTCCACCACCGCAGTGTCGCCGGTGCGAAACCAGCCATCCCGAAAGGCCTCGCGTGTTGCTTCGGGCCTGCCCCTGTATTCCTTGAACACGTTCGGGCCCCGAACCTCGATCTCGCCAGGCACGCCGGAGCTTGCAGGTTTCCCATCATCCCCTACCAGCTGCACTTCCACTCCGGGCAAAGGTGTCCCCACACTCCCGGGCATTCGAGTGCCGTGATAGGGATTGGACAGTGCCATGCCAATTTCTGTCATGCCGTAACGTTCTAGCAGGGTGTGGCCGCTGATTTCCTTCCACCGCTCCAGAGTACTCACAGGCAGGGCTGCAGAGCCTGACACCATCAGGCGCAGGCTCGCACAAGCTTGGCTGAGGGCGGCGCGCTCCTTCGGCGATGCCGCCTCCCAGGCCGCGATGAGCTTCACGTAGATTGTTGGTACCGCCATGAACAACGTCAGCTCGCCACTGGCGATGCGCGCCCAGACCCCATCGGCATCAAAACGCGGCATCATCTCACAAGTCGCGCCCGACCACAGCGCACAGGAGACCACATTGATAATTCCGTGAACGTGATGCAACGGAAGACATAGCAGAATGCGGTCGGCGGCCGACCACTCCCAGGCTTCGAGCAAACTGGTGATCTGCGCGGCAATGTTGCTGTGGGTTGTAACAACGCCCTTGGGACGGCTGGTCGTGCCGCTGGTGTAAAGGATCATCGCGCGGCGCTCGGCGCCGACGTCCGGCAGCAAGGTTTTCTGCTGGGTCAGAATTCGCTCGTACGGAAAGGCTGCTATTCCGTGGGCCGCTGCGATGGGAGCCATCAGAGGCTCTGCCGCCGCGTCGAAGATCAACGCCGACGCTTGCGTATCATCAACGAAATATTCCAACTCCGCCCGCGTGGAATTGACTGGCAATGGCACCGCAACCCCGCCGGCCCTCCAGATTCCCCACTGCACCGCTACCCAGGGGAAGCCAGGCGTTAATAGAAAGGCTATGCGTTCCTCCTGAAGGTCACGCCGCCCGGCCAGCAGCACAGCCGCGACCCGCGACGAAGCGTCCAGCAGCTCGGCGTAAGTGAAGGCTCCTTGCGAGTCTGTGGTGGCGGTGCGGCCGCCGTGCAATTCCGCTTGCGCGATGAGAGGCAAGGAATACCCGTGGCCGGTCACAGGCAGACTTTACGGCGTTCCAATCCGCTTGTCCACTGATTGACGAACTTCCGCCAAAGGAGAGCAACGATGGCCATTGCTCAGCGCTTTCGCAGCGAGGCTTCGCCAGCGAATGACATTGACTTGTGACCTGCGCCCTTGTAATCCCCTCCGGTTTGTTTAGAATTGCGCCCGTACATACCCATATCCGTGAATTCTTGAGGTCGTCTTAAGGAGGCCCTGCTGTGACCCGCTGTTTGCGCTGCTTCTGTCCCTGTGCAGTAGCCGTCCTCTGCTTTTCAACCCTTGCATCTGCCGACATAAAGATCAAGACCCGCACTACAGTGATGGGCCACACCACGGAGAGCACCGAGTACATCAAGGGGCCGCGAATGCGCACCGAGACGAGCTACGGCGGGCAAGGCGGCGCCGTTTCCATCATGCAGTGTGACCAGAAACGAATGGTCACCATCTTCGCCAACCAGTGTTCAGTAATGCCCTTCGGCGATAATGAAAGCTCTTGTCCGGAGAACATGGGGGCGATGGCACGTGATGTCGAGAGAGGCGAGCCAACGCTTCCCTCCAAAGGCGGTGTTGTAACCATCACTCGCACTTCCACCGACACCGGCGAACGCCAGGAGATGTTTGGCTACAAGGCGCGCCACATCAAGAGTTCCATGGCCATGGAGTCCACCCCCGACGCTTGTAACCAGTCGAACATGAAGATGGAGATAGATGGCTGGTACGCCGACCTATCCCCTGGCTTTTCCTGTGCGGGAGACTCTTACCGGGCGATGGCATGTGGCGGCCATGGCAAGCGCGGCTGCCGCGACCGGGTGGTGATGAAGGGAGGCGGTGGCGCCGCTCTGGGGTATCCCTTAAAGCAGACCATGACCATGAGCTCTCAGCATGGCAACTTCACCACGACGACAGAAGTAGTGGAGCTGAGCAATACATCCTTGGAGGCGTCGCTGTTCGACGCTCCGGCCGCGTGCCCCGCGATGAGTGGGTCTGCCATGACGGGCGGTGCGCCCGCAACGGCTCCTCAGGCAGCGCCAGCGCCGGCCGAAGCAGCCGCGCCCCCACCCGCGGCCCCTGCCGAACCTGCGCTTCCGCCGAAGCCCGCTGGAGTGCTGCGCATCGGCGTCGTCAAGATCAAAGATATGAGCGGCCAGGGTCTGCCCCTCGACAACCTTCAACTCAACCTGTTGAGCGAGTTCGGCCGCCACCAGTTCGATACGGTACTACTGGAGTCCGGCACTTCGGTGCAGGATGCTGACGCCGAGGCCCGCGCCAAGCAGTGCGATTACTTTGTCTATACCAGCTCGATGCAAGTGAAAGATCCCGGCAGCGGTGGCTTGCCACCGGCGTCGCTTCCGAAGGGAGTGGTCCTGGATCCCGCGAAGTTCCAAGCCCTAACCAATGTGACTCTCTACAAGGTGGGCAAGCCGGCTCCTGAGCTCAAGGACTTACCACTAGCCGCTGACGCCAGTCAATTTGGCGTTAACGCGGTGATGGCTACATTTGTCCAGGAATCGGACCGGGTGGCTCAGCAAATCACGGAAGATGCGCATCCGAAACCTGCGGCTAAGCCTGCCAGGACGCCGGCAAAGCCTGCGCCCAAGAGCACCAAGCCGAATTAGTCAGCGGGAGTTCGCGCCAGAAATGTGCTGGCTCTTTGGGAAGCTTCGTGAATTTGTGAAGTTATCCTGGGAAACCGCGCTCGCAATCGCATGAGCAGATTGTGAGCCCATACGTATTCGGCCGATAGCAGAATCAAGCCGACCATCAGGAACAGAATGCCCGGTAACACAGGCAGAAACAGACCCACAACGCCGAGTAGCATGAATCCCCAACCCGCTGCCAAAACCAGCCACCGCTTGCGCTTCCGATTCAATGTTCCCTCTGGCATATCAGACGACTACCGAGCACTTCGGTAATCTGCCGCGAACCTTTAATTCCCGCCACTATACGGGCAGCCCCCTCGGCAAGTACCTATCCGGCGAGGAGCGCATCGCGTGTAGCAGACAAGGTGTGGATGAGCGACTCGCGCGGCAGTTTGCGGATGATCGGTTCGATGATCCATCCTAACCCAATTGGTATGTCCCGAGTCAGAGAGATGGCCCGGCACTCGACGTACGTCCCGCTGTCTCTTTCCAGAAAACGCCAGTACGAATAAAGCCGCCACAAAAACCCGTAACCGGTGTCCGGCTGCAGCACTCTTTCCTTTGCCGTTCCGGGATCTTCCACCTCGGCGATACGCGTGGTGTAGGAGCGGCAAAACCACCGCTTGTTATCGACACCC
>Ga0335082_10010217_pt1 | contig 10187 bp, 9 predicted proteins | sample Lox_Sample_41_FD_206718 | JGI IMG/M metagenome (GOLD analysis project Ga0335082, IMG submission 206718) | Soil microbial communities from Loxahatchee National Wildlife Refuge, Florida, United States - Lox_Sample_4.1 | ecosystem: Environmental > Terrestrial > Soil > Wetlands | place: USA: Florida...
AGCGGGTCCACGACGCGGAGGGCCGCTTCGATCCGCAGTTCGACAAGGAGCGTCTGCTGGAGCTCGCGGCCGATCACGTGATCCTTGCCACGGGTCAGGGCACCGACCTGACGATCCTCGACGGCAGCGACGTCGAGAACAACCACGGCTACGTCGTCGCGGACCGGACGACCCTCATGACCGACGTGCCCGGCGTTTTCGCCGGCGGCGACGCAGAGCACGGCCCCCGGACGGCCGTGGAGGCGATCCGTTCGGGGAAGATCGCCGCGGCCGCCATCGACGCCTGGCTGCGCGGAGTCCCCATGGACACCGAAGCCGGCCGGCCCGTGCGCCGCGCCGATGTGATCCCCCTCCGAGTCCTGTCGGACGATCGCAGCAGATTGCCTCGCGCCCTCATGCCCGAACGGAGCGTCGAGGAGGTTCTCGGCGAAGGCAACTACGTCCAGATCGAGGAGGGTCTGACGGACGCGATGGCGCACGACGAGGCCCGCCGCTGCCTTCGCTGCGACGTCTGCATCGGCTGCGGCCTGTGCGTGGCCGCGTGCAGCGAGATGGGCATCGATGCGCTGCGCATGGAAGACACGCCGGCCGGGCGGCTTGCCTATTTCGACTTCACACGACCCGCCGATCTGTGCATCGGCTGTGGCGCCTGTGCGCAGGTCTGCCCGACCGGAGCGATCAACCTCGAGGACCGCGACGGCGTGCGCCGCACGATCATCACCGGAACCGTCGTGCGCGAACAGCCGCTGCTCACGTGCAGCGAATGCGGAGCGCCGACGCAGACGCCCGCGCACCGCGAGTACATCCAGAAGCGCATGCCGGACCACATGGCGGCCCTCCTCGATCGCGAGCTCTGCCCGTCGTGCGCCCGCCGGCGGGGCGATCGTCCCCGAGTGGGGGCCGTACCGCGCGTCGCCGCGATGGCGGCGCCACTGGTGGAGGTTCAATCCCGTGAAGGTGAGTGAGCTCTTCATCTCGCCCGGACACAACTTCGTCGGCCATCATGGTCGCCCGGCCGGGGATCATCCGATCGTGGCGGTCGATCGGATCGAGTGCGTTGGCGGACACGGCATCCTCGGCGATCGCTTCTTCGATCAAGAGCCGGACTTCAAGGGCCAGATCACCTTCTTCGCCATGGAAGTGTTCGAGGCGCTGAAGGAGGAACTGGGTCTGCCGGGCGTGCGACCAGAGCTAACTCGGCGCAACGTGTTCTCACGGGGCGTGGACCTCAACACCCTGATCGGCGCCGAGTTCGAGGTCCAGGGTGTGCGCTTCGGCGGCTCCGAGGAATGCCGACCCTGCTACTGGATGAACGAATCCTTCGGCGACGAGCGAGTCGAGGGATGGCTCCAGGGACGCGGCGGCCTCCGAGCACGAATCCTGACCGACGGGGTCATCAAGGCGGATGTCTGAGGGGAAGTGGGAGTCGTGAAAGCAGTGACGGTTCGGCCCGGAGTTGCGGGCTCGGCGGCCTTCGAAGAGGTGCCGGATCCCGACGAGAGCGCCGGATCCATCCTGGTCGACGCGGTGGCCGTGGGGATCTGCGGCACCGACGAGGAGATCGCGTCGGGTGCGTACGGGTGGGCACCACCCGGAAGGGACCGGCTCATCCTCGGCCACGAGTCGCTGGGCCGTGTGGTCGACCCGGGTGCGCGCACCGGACTGGAGAAGGGCGACCTTATCGTCGGGATCGTTCGGCGCCCCGACCCTGTGCCGTGCCCCAACTGTGCGGTCGGCGAATGGGACATGTGCCGCAACGGGCAGTACACGGAGCGGGGCATCAAGGAGATCGACGGCTTCATGTCGGAGCGTTGGAGGATCGAGCCCGGGTACTTCACGAAGCTCGATCCCTCGCTCGGAATCCTCGGAGTGCTCCTCGAGCCGACCACGGTGATCGCGAAGGCCTGGGAGCTCGTCGGCGCCATGCGGGCGCGGGCCTTCTGGGAGCCTCGGCGAGTGCTCATAACCGGGGCGGGCCCGATCGGCATGCTCGCGGCGCTCGCCGGCGTCCAACACGGGTTCGACGTCCACGTGCTCGACCGGGTCACCGAGGGCGCCAAGCCGCAGCTCGTCAAGGATCTTGGTGCCACCTACCACAGCGGAACCGTCATGGATCTGGACTTCGACCCCGACGTCATCATCGAGTGCACCGGTGTCGGCCCGGTGATCGTCGACTCCATCCGCAAGATCGGCCCGGGCGGGGTCGTCTGCCTGACCGGGGTCGGCGGCGGTGGACCGGCGAGCGGGCTCTCGCCGGCCGACCTCGCCAAGGAGGCCGTCTTGCAGAACAACGTGATCGTCGGCTCGGTCAACGCCAACCGGCGGCACTTCTACCGGGCGGCGGAAGCGCTTGCGGCGGCCGACCGGAACTGGCTGTCGCAACTGATCTCGCGTCGGGTACCACCCGACCACATCGAAGACGCGCTGAAGCGAAGCGCCGACGACATCAAGGTCGTCGTGGAATTCGGGGGTTGACGATGGAAACCAGACAGCACGAGTTGAAAGGCACCGCCGTCCTCGTCTCCAGCGAGCAGTCTCAGCTCAGCGAGGGCGCTCGGTGGGACGCCCGTCGGGACGAGATGCTGGCGGTAGACATTCTGGCCGGACGTGTCTTCCGCGCTCGCGTCCGCGACGACGGCAAGCTTGAGCGCGTCCGCGCCTACCAGCTGCCCGAGACGGTCGGGATGATCGCGCCGGTCGAGGGGGACGATGGATGGCTGGTTGGCCAAGGGCGCAGCTTCGTCTATCTGGCGCTGGACGGCACGCAGCGGACCATCGCCGAGGTTTCTCCGGCGGGGACTCGGATGAACGACGGCGCGTGCGATCCTCAGGGGCGGTTCTGGGGGGGAACGCTGGCGAACGACCACCACGTGGGAGGCGGCGCCCTCTACCGGCTGGACCGGGACGGCCGGGTGGAACTGATGCTCGAGGGGCTGACGATCTCGAACGGAGTGGGGTGGAGCCCCGACGGCCTGACCATGTACCTGGTGGACAGCGGCCCTCGGGTGATCCACGCGTTCGCGTTCGACGCCGAACAGGGCACCATTTCAAAGGACCGGGTCCTGGTCACCGTGCCCGAGGACGTTGGGGCACCGGACGGGATGACGGTCGACGCGGCGGGCGACCTGTGGGTGGCGATCTACGGCGGTGGGCGGATCAACCGTTACGCCCCGGACGGCTCGCTCCGCGAGGCATACTCCATCCCGGCTCGGCAGTGCACGTGCTGTGCGTTCGGAGGGCCCGGATTGAACCGGCTCTTCGTGACCACGGCGACGGAGGGCTGGACCGACGAGCAGCGCCGCGCCGATCCGGCCGCAGGGATGGCGTACCGGTTGGACACGGATGCGACGGGCCGGCCGGCCGAGTTGTTCCGTCCCGATCCCGAGTGGTGGGCCACGGTCACCGGGTAGCAACGCTGAGGCGTGCCCCCTTCATCCGCTCGCCGAGGCGCTGAGTACCTCCTGGATCCAGCCGTAGGCCGCCATCGCCGCCGGGTATCCGGCGGTGGTGATGGCCAGGATCGCGACCTGCGTGAGGGCCTTGGGTTCGATGCCCTCCGAAAGGGCCTTGCGAGCCTGAGAACGCACTCCCCCTTCGGACTCCCGGCCGATGGCGATCCCGAGCTTGGCCAACCGACGCTCTCGCGCGGAGAGAGGACCTGCTTCGTGCGCGCTGTCGGCAAGGTCGACGTATGCCTTCATGACGTCCGGATACTCGGCCCCGAATCGCTGGAACACTTGCGGTAGGTATCCGCCGCCCATGACTCCCTCCTCGCTGTCATAACTCCTCGGTTCGGCGACCTCTCCTGTTGGATCGGGCCCGATTGGGCCTCCTAGGACCCTTGTGAAGCGACCTTCCCCCGTACGACGCCCCACAGCCGGCGCGCCGCCTCCCTCCAGCCGATCGAGCGCGCGGCCGGCGAGTAGCCGATCGCGTGCTTGGGCAGCCGCACCCGGACCGGGGTCGGGCGGATCGAGAACCGCAGGGGTGAGTCCAAGACCTCGGTCTCGCCGTCGAGGCCGATCTCGATCGGCGCGCCGGATGAGACCTCGAACGTCGGTGTCTCCCACGACGCCAGGCCCTTGAAGTGGTCGGGATGTCCGGTCGCGATCGAGGCGAGAAGGGACGCCGGGCCCTCGCCCCCCTCGAGCACCATCGTGATGACGCCGAGCCGGTGCGTGTCCATGCGGGGCCGGCTCATCATGCCCCCAATCGTGTCGCCGTAGGGGTTGTTGGAGATCTGGATCACGTGCGCGCCGCGATGCTCGGCGCCGTCGGGTCCGGTGAACCTCAGGTCGAAGGGCTCGGTGTCCGGCCCGAGGACCTGCGGCAGGGTGGCCAGCGTCGTGTCCACCTTGGCGTCGCGGTACTCGGGAGAGCGCACGATCGCCGCGTAGAGCCCGAGGGACACGTTGTTCACGAACACGTGTCCGTTCACGTCGGCCAAGTCCATCGTGCGCTCCACGGCCTCGCCGTAGGCATCGAGGGCGCCCACGACATCCTCACGGTCGAGCCCCAGGTCAAGCGCGAGGTGGTTCCGCGTGCCGGCAGGGACGACCACCATGGGGAGTCCGAACTCCGCCGCGACCGTCCCGACCATCGCTTGCGAGCCGTCACCGCCCGCCATGCCCAGCACGTCGACCCCGCTCTGGGCGACGTCTCGGACGACTTCCAGCCAGTCCTGTCCCGGCTCGAGGACCACCGGCTCGATCCCGCGCCGCTTGCACTCGTCGACGAGGTGGAAGCGGGTGGCCTTGCCGCCCCCCGACTTGAGGTTCATGAACAGGACGCCGCGGGTGGCGGGGGGCACGGGGGTGCCGGGCGTCTCGCTCGCTTTCAGCGCTGTCTCCGTGTTGCCGAGCGCGTATCGCGCAAGTGCTACGGCGGCAGCGACCGCCGCGACCCGAACGGCCAAGGAGACGATGAGGTAGCCCTCCGCATTGACCATGCTGAATATCAGCGCCGCGAGAGCCACGACCGCTACCACGATGGCGCCCACTCGCCACCCCCCGGTCCTCGTCAGGCCGATCCAGCCGGCGCCGATGAGGACGACGAGCAACACCAGCTCAAACAGGACCCGGCCCGGGTCGGACACAGCGCTCACCAACGTGCCAACGGCAACAACCGCAACCAGCACCAGCGCCCCGAGCGCCGCGAGCCGATGAACGCCTCGATGAGTCTCCATGGCCGCGCTCATGATCCTCCCCCCTGCACGAGTTCGTGTCGACCCTCTCTCAGATTCCCCCCCTCCGAAGGGGTCGATGGACCCGACAAGCAAGGGGCCATCGCTCCGAGCCGCTCTGGATGCGCACGTGGTCACGCTGCTTGTTGCTCGACGAACGGCCCACTGTGGAGGCCTTGGGCCCGGCAACCTCGAGCCATTCGGCCTTCCCAGCAATCGCAAGCTCCGTATCAACCCCAATCGCTCACGCGAAGCCACTGGTCCCACCGCTCGGGGGCCACTCGACCCTCTTCGATCGTGCGAGCGGACCCTTACGGTCGGAGTGCTCAGCGCCAAAGCGGCTGGGTCGCACAATCTGGACAAGGGGGATTGACATGATGGGTCGACGAGTAGCACGAAGGACGGCCCGTCGCACGTCGCGACGGGCGGGAGGACAGCAGGACCAGGCGGCCCCGGCGGAGCCCGAACCGCAGCAGGAACCCGCGCCGGAAGAGCCGCAAGCGACGGGGCCCTCCGAGGACTCGCTGGCAGAGCTGAAGCAGCTCGGGGAGCTCCACGACTCGGGGGTATTGACGGACGAGGAGTTCACCCAGCAGAAGGAGAAGATCCTCGGATCCTGACGGGCGCCGGACTGCACGAGGTCTTGAGAAACCGCACCCTGCTGAGATCGGAGGTTGACGGTGGCTGTTGCAGATCAGACTAATCGCAAGACCGACGGGACTGCGCCACCAGACCCGGTGGTCATCGTGCAGCATTCAAGCGTCGCCGACCGCAAAGCGAAGGGCAAGGCCGCGCGAAAGCGGTCGCCCCGATCCGGTCACTTGGGGTGGGCGCCGGCCGACGGCCGCCCCGACCCGGTCGCCCTGCTCGAGGAGCAGAACCTGACCCGCGAGCAGGACCTGGTGCCGGTTCGCCACGGCCGGATGATGGTTTCGCCGTTCACCTTCTACAGGGGCGCGGCCAAGATCATGGCCGCCGACCTGAAGGACACTCCGAGGGCCGGCCTGAACGCCCAACTCTGCGGCGACGCGCATCTCTCGAACTTCGGTCTATTCGCGTCTCCCGAGCGGGCCTTGCTGTTCGATCTGAACGACTTCGACGAAACGCTCCCCGGGCCGTTCGAGTACGACGTGCAACGCATGGCCGCGAGCTTCACGATCGCGTCGCGCTACAACGGCTTCTCCAAGGCGGACGCTCGCGCCGTCACGCTCACCTCGGTCAAGGCCTATCGAGAGGCGATGGCGGGCTTCGCCGAGATGGGCACCATGGACGTCTGGTACTCGCATCTGTCCGAAGACGAGCTCATGGCCGGGATCCGAACCACGGCGGCGGAGGAGGCGGCGGAGGGCAAGAAGCGGGCGGCGCAAGCCAAGAAGAGACAGAAGGTCGCCGAGAAGATCGTCGCCAAGGCGCGCACCCGCGACAGCCTGCAGGCGCTGTCCAAGCTCGCCGAGATGGTCGACGGCCGCTACCGGATCGTCAGCCAGCCTCCCATCGTCGTTCCGGCGCGGGAGCTGTTCGCCACCTACGGCATGTCTCGCGACCAGGTCGAGCAGCTCCTGCACGACCAGTTCCGCGCCTACCGCGCGACGCTGCAGAACGATCGACGCCTCCTGCTGGAGCGCTTCGAGATCGTCGACGTGGCCCGCAAGGTCGTGGGCGTGGGAAGCGTCGGGACCCGGGCATTCATCGTGTTGCTCCAGGGCCGGGACGAGCACGATCCGCTGTTCCTCCAGGTCAAGGAGGCGAGTGCCTCGGTGCTGGAAGACCATCTGCCGAAGAGCCGCTTCAAGCAGCACGGCGAGCGCGTCGTGGAGGGCCAGCGGCTGATGCAGGCCGCGAGTGACATCTACCTGGGCTGGACCAAGGGAGCTCAGGAAGACCGCTACCTCTACTGGCGCCAGCTGCGCGACATGAAGGGCTCGGCCAACGTCGAGTCGGCGGTGCCGTTCAGCCTGAGCCACTACGCAGGCGTCTGCGGATGGACGTTGGCCCGCGCCCACGCCAGGTCGGGGGACCCGGTCGCACTCGCCGGGTACCTCGGCAAGAGCGACAAGTTCGACCGCTCGATCACCGACTTCTCCGAGCGGTACGCGGACCAGAACGAGCGCGACTACGAGGCGTTCGTCAAGGCCATCAAGTCGGGGCGACTGGAGGCGGTCGAAGGTCTCTGAGGGAGATCGCTCGAGGCATGTCACGACCGGAAGGTCGACGGGACTGGGAGGGAGGACGAATGGCATCGGTCGCGATGAAGAAGGGACGTAGGGCGCAGGACCCCACCGCTGAGTTCTTCGAGGATCTCGCCACGCGAGGCCCTGAACCGTTGCTCCAAAGCGCCTCGGGCACGATGCGCTTCGACCTGAAGGATGGAGCGCGAGTGGAGCACTGGTACGTGACCACCGACAAGGGACAAAGCAGGGTGTCTCACAAGGAGGCCAAGGCCGACGCGATCATCCGCACCGACAAGGCTCTCTTCGACAAGATCGCCACGGGGAAGGCGAACGTCACGGCGGCAACACTACGCGGGACGCTGGTGCTCGAAGGAGACATCGCACTCGTCATGGCGTTCCAGCGACTGTTCCCGTCGCCGCCCCGGCCTCGACGCAGGGCTCGGCCCGACGACCGGAAAGGGAGTGCACGATGAGCGGTGACCTGGTTCAGATCCTGGAAGGAAACACGTTCGTCGTCAGCGACTCGGCCGGGGATGTCGAGGCCTCGCCGACCGATCCAACCGGTTTGTTCTCGTTCGACACCCGCTTCCTGTCCGAATGGATCCTCACGATCAACGGCGAGCGTCTGAACGCCCTGTCGACGGACGACCTGCAGTACTACGAAACGCGGTTCTTCCTGGTGCCGGGGACGGGGACCGTCTACGTCGATGCCAAGCTGTCGGTGATCCGCCAACGAGCGGTGGGCGACGGCTTCCGTGAGCAGCTCACCATCATGAACCACGACGACAAGCCGGTCGACCTCGAGGTTCGAATCGACGCCGGGAGCGACTTCGCCGACCTGTTCGAGGTCAAGGACGCGCTCAAGAAGAAGGGGTCGTACGAGCGGCGGGTCGAGCGCGACCGACTCGTGCTCGGCTACAAGCGCGAGACGTTCGAGCGCGAGACGGTGATCACCTCGACGTCGCACGCGAAGATCGACGAGCAAGGACTCACCTTCAAGGTCCGTGTCGAGCCGCACGGTCAATGGGCCACGGAGCTTGCCGTAACTGCCGTGCTCGGCTCGCTGAACGTGCTGACGCAGCGCGGAGACAAGCGGGCCAGACCCAACATGGCTCGCGGCCTGACGAAGTGGGTACACAAAGCTCCAACGTTGGAGACGGATGTCGACTCGCTCAAGGCGACGTACCGGCGGAGCCTGGTCGATCTGGCCGCCCTGAGATTCGAGACACGCACCATGCCCGGGCACTCCTTGCCCGCCGCAGGCCTCCCGTGGTTCATGACCATCTTCGGCCGCGACAGCATCTTCACCAGCCTCCAGTCACTTCCGTTCACGCCGGAGCTGGCTGCGACCACGTTGCGGGCCCTCGGCGAACGACAGGGGACGCGGATCGACGACTTCCGCGACGAGGATCCCGGCCGCATCCTGCACGAGGCGCGCTTCGGGGAGATGACCGCCTTCGAGGAGCGGCCCCATTCCCCGTACTATGGAAACGCGGATGCGACCGCCATGTATGTGGTCCTTCTCGACGAGTACGAGAGGTGGACGGGAGACCACAGGCTCGTTCGCGACCTCGAATACCAGGCGCGAGCCGCGCTGAACTGGATCGACGAGTTCGCGGACCTGCAGGGCAACGGCTACGTGTCCTACAAGCGCCGAAACGAGAAGACGGGCCTGGAGAACCAGTGCTGGAAGGACTCGTGGGATTCCATCTCGTACCGCGACGGCGCGCTCCCGGGATTCCCACGCGCGACCTGCGAGTTGCAGGGCTACGCCTACGACTCGAAGATGCGTGGGGCTCGCCTGGCTCGTCTCGTCTGGCACGACCAGGCATTCGCCGAAAGGCTCGAGAAGGAGGCCGGCGACCTCAAGCGTCGGTTCAATCACGACTTCTGGGTCGAGGACGGCGAATACTTCGCCGTCGCTCTCGACGCCGACGGGCGTCAGGTCGACTCGCTGACTTCGAACATCGGTCACCTCCTGTGGAGCGGAATCGTCGACAAGTCGAAGGCCAAGACGATCGCGCGCCATCTGATGAGCGACCGGCTCTTCTCCGGCTGGGGCATCCGCACGCTCGCCGTGGGTGAGGGCCGCTACAACCCGATCGGCTACCACGTGGGATCCGTTTGGCCCTTCGACAACTCCTTCATCGCCTGGGGTCTGCGCCGATACGGCTTCAAGGAGGAGGCGGCGCGTGTTGCCGAGGGGATCCTCGACGCAGCGCAGTTCTTCGATGGCCGCCTGCCGGAGGCGTTCGGAGGGTACCCGCGCGAGATGACAAAGTATCCCGTGCAGTACCCAACCGCCTGCAGTCCCCAGGCGTGGTCGACGGGTGCGCCCTTGCTGTTCCTCCGAACGATGCTCGGACTGGAGCCCGTCGGGGATTATCTCGTCGTGGATCCGGCGCTTCCGGCGAGCATCGGGCAACTGGAACTTCTCGACATCCCGGGAAGGTGGGGTCGCATCGACGCATTCGGCCGCAGCCGCGTGGGCACCTCGGGTCGTTAGTCTTCGGCCATGGACGAGTGACGAGGTCGAACGGGTTTCCAAGTTTCCCGATATGCGGATCGCCTTTCCGGATCCATGCCGTTAACACTCTGAAGCCCCCGCTCCCCCTTTCCTTCCATCGCAGTAAAGGGATGAAACAAGTCTTTTGAGACGTCGGGGGCTCTCGTTCTGAGAACACCCGTTCGTTGGTTGGTTGTGGGTGGGTGGGGTGTTCTCAATGGTCCCTGGCCAGCACGAATCTCGCTCCTTCGGGCGGCCTCCCACAGGTTAAGGAGGGCATCTCCCACAGCGGGTCAGAAGCCCTCTCGCGGCTTCCCGGATGCTACTT